>ERZ808246.1469-NODE-1469-length-16924-cov-4.708341_pt1 | contig 16924 bp, 11 predicted proteins | sample MGYA00521083_ERZ808246 | MGnify/ENA primary metagenome ERZ808246 (study PRJEB31516, sample SAMN03275577) | gut metagenome | biome: mammalia-associated habitat; material: feces | host: Papio cynocephalus | place: Kenya | collected 2012-07-07 ... | reverse complement strand
GAAATCGGCTCATTTTTGGCTTTCACTCGAACCCATTGAAAAATCAAGCTTTTTTTCAATGGCGGATGCCAAATTGCTTTGATTTTACTGCGTTTTTCGAGGACAAATCAGCCTGAAAACGATACGAGAAAACCTCAAAAGTAAAAATTGTCGAAAATCTCGAAATCAGTTTGCGAGCAATCGCACATGGGTTCGAATCCCATCCTCTCCGCCAAAAAAGTCCAGTAAACTCAAGGGTTTGCTGGACTTTCCTTTTTTGTCCGGCTCCTTGAATTTGCCGATTTTCCGTGTTAGAACGGGCCGTTTTTCGTGTTAGAACGGCGTGATTTTAGTCGAAAACCGGGTTCGAATCCGGTCCTGTTATCTCGCCCTGCTCGGTTACATTTTCCCAGCGGCTCCCGAAATCATCTGATCTCGGAAGAAGCATTCCTTGTTCCATTGCCTGTGCCGAGGATATTTGGGATCTGTAGTCGAGATGGGCGTAAATATTGGCGGTCGTGCTGAAATCCGAATGGCCGAGCCATTCCTGGATTTGCTTTACAGTGCTGCCAAAGGCTCTGGATGCCGTTATGGAATATGTCCCGGAACTGCCGGAAGTCATCACTTCCATTGTAGGTGCTTTGGGACAAGCCATCATCGACAATCTGCCCACCATCATTGCGGAGATCGTCAACGCCGTGCCGCAGAGCATTGCGGGTACCGTGAGCACCTTCGGCTCTCTGATGTATAAGATCGTGGAGATCGGCGGCAACATCGTCAAGGGACTGTGGAGCGGCATTCAGCAGCTTGCCTCGTGGCTGTGGGACAAGGTGTCCGGGTGGATCTCCTCCATCTGGGACGGCATCTGCGATTTCTTCGGTATCCATTCGCCCTCGAAGGAGATGGCATGGGTCGATGAAATGCCGGTCAAGGGCCTGGCTGGCTCCATTGATGACAGCGGCAATGAAGCGGTCAAAGTCGCAGAAGGTATGGTCAAGGACATCGACGGCGTCATGGGTGACCTTGCTCACGATATGCAGACGGCTCTGCCCACCGACTTTGACGTGAACGGCTCGATCCGCTCCGCCGTGGACAGCGTGGTCGGCAAGGCGGCATCCGCGGCGCTACGGTACAGGTTATAAATCGGGCGGTCCGGAGCCCAAAAGGCTCCCGACCGCCCGCTGATTTTTTGCTTACAAAGTGACCGCCTGGCCCTTGCCGGTTTTCTGTGCCGCCTGCAGCAGCGCCGCCGCGGCGGCTATATCCTGCAGGGCGATGCCGGTGGAGTCAAAGACGGTAATATCGGAATCGGCGGCGCGCCCGGCTGCCGCGCCGGTAATGACCTGGCCGATCTCGCAAATATTCCCGGAGAATACTCCGGTCTTATAAGGCACCTCGCACTCACCTACGGACAGGCACTGGGCCGTATCATCGCCGAACACCTTGGCGGAGGCAAGCAGGGCGTCGTCCACCTCCTGCTTGCCGGACATATCCGCACCCACGCAGCTGATATGGGTGCCCGGCTGCACCCACTCCGCCTTCAGAAACGGCTGGCGGGCCGGGGTGGCGGTGAGGATCACCTGGCTGTGCTTTGTAGCCGTCTCCAGGTCGGGGGCGGGCAGGATCTCCGCGCAGCAGCCGCCGCAGGGGGCCAGCAGCTTTTCCACCTGGGGCACGATAGCCGCGCAGGCGGCCGCCGACTGGGCCGGATGGTGGGGATTGGCCACGTAAACCGTTTTGATCTGCGGCAGCAGGTACAGCGTGGCGGCGATGAGGTAGGGCGCCAGGGCACCGGTGCCGGCCATCAGCAGGGTCTTGGCGTCGGGACGGGCCAGGTGTTTGGCTCCGATGGCACCCGCCGCGCCGGTACGGAAATCGGTGATGGGGCCTGCGTTCAGCAGCGCCTTAGGCGCACCGGTGGAAAGGTCGAACAGCAGGGATGTGCCGTACAGGGCGGGCAGGCCCTTGTCCGGATTGGCCCCGAACCAGGAGACCACCTTCAGACCGTAGAAGCCCAGCCCATCCAGGTTGCCGGACTTGATGTCCAGGTCCGCGTGGCCGGGGTCAAATTCATGAAACACCATGGGCCACAGGGCCGCATCGCCCTTGCTCTTTTCCACATACGCCTGCTCCACGGCCTGCACCGCCATGGGAATGGTCAGCAGCTCCTCAATGGCCGCGCCGTTCAATACCGTCATTTCTGTCATGATCTGTTCCTCCTTTATTCCAATGTGTCCGCAAAGGCGGCTATGGCCGCCAGTCCATCCTTGAGGGTCTGCTGATCGCAGGCATAGCCGATGCGCATGCTGTGGGGCTGCTCAAAGCAGTCGCCGGGAGTGACGAAGGCACCGGTTTTATGATACATCTCCTTGCAGAATTCGTAGGAGGGAACATCATAATCGTAGTACACCAGGGCCGTGGTGCCCGCCTTGGGCTTGGTGTAATAGAAATGCTTGTGCCCGGCCACCCAGGCGTCCAAAATCGCCAGGTTTTCCCGGACGATGGCCTGGTTCCGCTTCAGCATCACGTCCTTGTGGGCCAGGGCAACGGAAGCCGCCGCGTCGTCAAACAGGCCGCAGCTGATGAGGTTATAATCCCGGTGGGACAAAAAGGCCTTCAGCGCCGCCGCATCCCGGGTGGCGATCCAGCCCAGGCGCAGACCTGCCAGGGAGAACACCTTGGACATGCTGCTGACGGAGATGCCCTTTTCATAGAGGTCGGCTATGGAGGGGCACCAGTCGTCGGTCTGGGTCAGGTGGCGGTACACCTCATCGCAGAGGATATAGGCGTCCACGCTGCGGGCAATGTCCACGATCTGCTGCAGCTGCGCCCGGTTCATCAGTGCGCCGGTGGGGTTATTGGGGTTATTGATGCAGATCATCCTGGTCTCGGGCGTCACCAGGGCCTTCAGCTCCGCCAGGTCGGGCAGATAGTCGTTTTCCTGCTTGAGGTGCATAATGGCCACGTCCGCGCCGATGGCCTCCGGGATGGAGTAGAGCTGCTGGTAGGTGGGCATGATGCTCACCACCCGGTCCCCGGCGGAGATGAGAGAGCAGAACACATGGTGATTGGCCCCCGCTGCGCCGTGGGTGGGCACCACCTGGTCCGGCTGCACGGTTTGATACAGGCCGCAGATGCCGCCGCGGAGGGCTGGGCTGCCCAGGATGTCGCCATAGGTCAGCCGCTTGGCGCAGAAATCCGCCAGGAACCGGTCCTTGTCCTCGCCCGTCAGGGCAAACAGCTGATCCAGGGATACGGAATCCACGCAGGTCTCCGCGATGTTAAAGCGCGCGCCCACTTCATATTCATTCATCCATTCTTCCACGGCAAAGGGTTTGATGTTCATAGCGTTTTCTCCTTTTCTTGTAAAAAAATATAGGCATCCATGACCAAATCTTATCCGGCAGATGCCGGAATACCTACGATTCGGTCACGGATGCCTGTGAGCCCCTCAGCCGGTGCCAAGGGAAGCATTACCTATTCAGCTTGCTTTGCATTATAGCACAGAAAATACATTTGTCAAGTGGGTAAATGAATAAATATTCATCTAGCGAGAGCTTTGCCGGAAGCCTAAGGCTGCGCCTGTTTTTATGGGTAAGCCCCGCCGGGAATGCCGGCGGGGCTTATGCGTACTCTATCGTTCTATTTGCTTATTCCTGCCGCAGAAACAGCACGCCCAGGGTGCCCGGACCGCAGTGGGAGGACACGGTGCAGCCTGCCTGGGTCACGAATACCTCCCGGAAGGGGGCCAGGGACTTCACCAGCTCGGTCAGCTGATGAAGGGTCTCCTCCGGCACGCCGCCGGAATGGGTGATAAAGGCCCAGTCCTCTACCACGGTCTTCCCCGCCAGCCGCTCGGTGATATACTGCCGGTAGACCCGGTCCATAGCGCCCCGGTACTTCTTGCAGACCACCAGCTTACCCTCCCGCATCTCCAGGCAGGGCTTCAGCTTCAGCACGTTGGCGCCCAAGGCCGCCACGCCGCTGCAGCGGCCGCCCTTCCACATGTATTCCAGGGTGTCCAGCACAAAGCTGGTGTCACTGTGGGGCGCCAGGCGGCGCAGTTCATCGGCAATATCCCCCGCCGCCATGCCCGCATCCCGGAGCTTGGCGCCCTGCAGGGCCAGCAGACCGCCGCCGGTGGAGAGCTGGCGGCTGTCCACCACATGGATGCGGCCCGGCTCCAGCTCCGCCGCGGCTATGAGGGCGTTCTGGCAGGTGGCGGACAGGTCCGCGCTGATGTCGATGTGAACGACGTCAAACCCCTCCGCCAGGATGGCGCCGAAAAAGTTCTTGAACTGCTCCGGGCTCACCGCCGCCGTCTTGGGCAGGGTGCCGTCCTTGCGGAAGTCGGCATAGAGATCCTCGGAGGTGTAGTGGCCGTCATCGGGGAATATACGCTCTCCGGTCTGAATGGTCAGGGGCACGGTACGGATCTGAAAGCGCTCCAGCAGCGCCGGGGTCAAGTCGCAGGTGCTGTCATAGGTGATGCAAACGGGTCTGGGCATGAAGGGATTCCTCCTGTTTTCTTCTATCTCAAGCCTAGTATACCCGGCCAACCTCAACGCAAGCTCAAAAAAGCTCGATTTTTCAGGCGGGATGTGATAGAATCGTTAAAAAAGCCAAGGAGGAGCCCGCATGTTTCGAATTTTGGTAGCCGAGGATGACGAGAGCGCCCGCCTGCTCATGTGTGAGGTGCTGCGCCGGGCAGGCTATGAGCCCTGTCCCGCCCGGGACGGCGTGGAGGCTCTGGAGGTCATGGACCATTTCCAGTGCGACCTGGCCATTGTGGACATCACCATGCCCCGGATGGACGGCATCGCCTTCACCCAAACCCTGCGGGAGGGCAGCTGCGACCTGCCGGTGCTCATGGTAACGGCCCGGGTGACCCAGGAGGACAAGCGCCGGGGCTTCCGGGCGGGGACGGACGACTACATGGTCAAGCCCGTGGACGAGGAGGAAATGCTCTGGCGCGTGGAGGCCCTGCTGCGGCGCTACCGCAGCACGGCGGAGCGGCGGCTGGCCGTGGGCCGCACGGTTTTAGACCGCAGCGCCCTGCAGGTCATCACCCCCCAGGGCACCCAGCAGCTCACGGCCAAGGAGTTCATGCTGCTGCTAAAGCTGCTGAGCTATCCCCGGACCCTTTTCACCAAGCGCCAGCTAATTGACGACATTTGGGACCTGGACAGCGACGTGGACGAGCACACCGTGGAGGTCTATATCTCCCGGCTCCGGGACAAATTCCGGGGCAACCCGGACTTTGAGCTGCGGACCATCCGGGGCTTCGGCTACATGGGGATGCCCCGGGAGGATGAAAATGCGCAGAAATAAGGGCAAGAAGGAAAACCCGCCCGCCCGGCTCCTGGGCACCATGTTCCTGCTGGTGCTGGGGATGGTAGTGGTATACAGCACGCTGGTGCTGGGCATTTACTCGCTGGTGCAGCGCCTGGTGCGGCTGGAGGATGAAAGCTACACCCTGCTGTGGCCCATCCTTATTCTCTGTGCCAGCGCCATAGTGGGCACCCTGCTGGCCATCTTCATTTTTCGGGGATACCTGGCCCCTCTTTCCCGGCTGATGACCGCCACCCAGGCGGTGGCCGCCGGGGACTACTCCGTCCGGGTGGAGCTGCGGGGCGCCCGGGGCGAGGTGGCGGAGTACATCCGCAGCTTCAACAAAATGGCCGAGGAGCTGGGCAGCGTGGAGCTGCTGCAGTCGGACTTTGTGAACACATTCTCCCATGAATTCAAAACGCCCCTTATCTCCATCCGGGGCTTTGCCAAGCTCCTGCAGAGCAGCGACCTGACGGACCGGCAGCGCCGGACCTACACGGACACCATCGTGCGCCAGTCGGAGCGGCTGGCGGCCATGAGCACCCACATCCTGGAGCTGACCCAGTACGAGAACACAGAAATCGTCTCCGGCAAGACCGTATACAGCCTGGACGAGCAGCTGCGCCAGTGCATCCGCCAGCAGGAGCGGAGCTGGCTGCAAAAGGGCCTGACGGTGGAGGGGGACCTGGATCCGGCGGACTACTACGGCAACGAGGAGCTGGTGGAGCACATCTGGTCCAACCTCATCTCCAACGCCATCCGCTTCACCCCCGCCGGCGGGCAGATCACCGTGGTCCTGCGCAAGGGAGAGGACGAGATCACCGTATCCGTCTCCGACACCGGCATCGGCATGGACGAGGAGACTCAGCGGCATATTTTCGACAAGTTTTTCCGGGCGGAGCCGTACCCGGACAGCCGGGGCAACGGCCTGGGCCTGTCCATCGTGCGGCGAGCGGTGGAGCTGTGCGGCGGGCGGATCGAGGTATTCTCCCGGCCCGGCAAGGGCTCCACCTTTACCGTGACTCTGGCCCGGTCCGCCGGGAATTGAGCCCTGCTTCCTGCCGACAGGTCTTCCCACTTCCCGGTTGCAAAACGGGTCGAAGTCGTGTATAGTATAGGGACGCCTAAGGAGGTCATACTATGAAAGAACAATTGCAGCTGGGGAAGCTGGTCCCCCGATACTCCGTTCCCTGGCTGTTGGGCGCCCTGGTGTGGCAGCTGGGCCTGTATTTTTTGGCCAAGCTGCTGACGGACGGCCGCTTCCACTACGATCTGTCCATTCCGCTGGATGACAAGATCCCCTTTGTTCCCTTTTTCATGCTGATCTATTGGGGAGCGTATCTGTCCTGGGGTCTGAACTATATCCTGGCCGCCCGGGAGAGCCGGGACCACTGCCGCCGCTGCATCACCGCCGACATGATCGCCAAGGCCCTGTGCTTTGTGATCTTTCTGCTGCTGCCCACTACCCTCGCCCGGCCGGAGGCCGGCGGCAGCGGCCTCATTGGCTGGCTCACCCGCATCATGTTCGCGGCGGACACGCCTGTGGCCCTGTTCCCGTCCATCCACTGCCTGGATTCCTGGCTGTGCTGGCGCTTTTTGGTGAGATGCAAAAAGGTGCCCCGGTGGTATAAATGGGTAAACTTCGTGTTTTCGCTGCTGGTGTGCGCCTCCACGGTGCTGGTGAAGCAGCATGTGTTCGTGGATATTTTCGCGGGCATCGCCGCGGCGGAGCTGGGCCTGCTGCTCTCCCGCCCGGTGTGGGACGGCCTGGAAAGGCGCAAAACAGCCGGGATATAAAAGTGCGCAGCCGCGCCCAAGCTATTTAACGACAACGGTAAGGAAGGGAGTGTGAGGGAAACCCAAGAAGGGTGTCCCTCACCATTCAAATCATCGTTATGGAAGCTTTTTCGAAGCTTCCATAACGTAGGCAGCGTGGCGTAAAATCTTTTCGCCGCGCTGAAGCGCAGCCGCGCTTTCGGAGGAATGCTCTATGAAAAGGATCGTTTCATTTATTCTGTGTGTGCTGATGGCAGCGGCCCTGCTGGCCGGCTGCGGCAGCCGAAAGTCCCGCACCACCTGGGTCATTGCCGTGGACGGGGACTTCAGTCCCTTCGTATGCGCCGACGCAGACGGCAAGGCCGCGGGCCTGGACGTGGAGATCCTGGACGCCATCGCCCGGGATCAGAATTTCCGGTACGAGCTTCGCCCCTCAGACTGGGACACCGCCATGAGTGTGTTCACCTCCCACCAGGCTCAGGCCCTTATGGGCAGCATTGCCAGCTCTCAAGCCCGGATAGACGAAGGCTGGTTCTTCTCCGACAGCTTTTATGAGGGCGTGACCCAGAGCATGGCCATGGAGCCCAGCAGCGACACCAATACCCTGGAGGACCTGGCCGGCAAGGCCGTGGCCGTGGTCTCCGGCACCCTGGGTGCCGACTATGCCAAGAGCGTGAAGGACGAATACGGCTTCTCCATCGCCACCTTCAGCGATTCCCACTCCATGTACGCGGCGGTGCTGAAGGGCCGGGCGGCCGCCTGCTTTGAGGATACCCCCGCCCTGCGGGACAGCATTGCCGGCGGTGTGGCCCTGGAGATGGTTCCCGGCAGCGAGGGCGCAGCCTCCGATTACTGTGTGGCCATCTGCGACGAAAAGGATCAGCCGTTTCTGGAGCTGTTCAACCAGGGCCTGGCCAACATCCGGGCCAATGGAGTCTACGACGCCATTCTCGCCAGGTACGCGGATAGCCTATAGAAAATGTAGGGTATATTTTGTGCAGTTTGCCAGTTGCATTTCCCCATTGGATTCCGTATACTTTAGGGTGCAATAAGAAGGCGGGAGGACGGACATGAACCGTTTTGCCATGGACAACTGCAGCAAGGCCATCTGTATGGTCTGTTGTTGTTGCGGGCAGTTTGGTCATGTATGTTCTGCTGGTTCGCCGGAGGATTGATTTTCCCGGGCACACATTTTGTTCACCAATCGGCAGAGGGTGCATGACGCATCCTCTGCTTTTATTTTCGGATGCACCGGCAAGGTCATCGCAGCCCGGCTGCCCGACACCGGCGACCGTTGCCTTTCCACACCGCTGTTTCAGGAGTGATCTATGATGAGTGAAAACCATATCTGCGCCGCAGCCAAAGCCATGGCGCAAACCTACAACACAGGTTCCGTGCCGCTGTACGGCAAGAAGCTGCGGCTCCCGGACCGGCAGGCCGTGATCCTGCTCATAAAGGACATCCGGCGGCTGATCTTTCCCGCCTACTACGGGGAGGCGGCCCTCATGAGCCTGGCCCCGGAGGACTATGCCGCGCTGCTCTTGGAGCGCATCGAAAAGCAGCTCTTTCAGCAGATCGCCCTGACGCTGCCGGAGGAGCAGGAGGACCGGGCCGCAGAGCTGGCCACCGAAATGGTGACCCGGCTCCCGAAGATCGCCCATAAGGTCCAGCTGGATCTGGAGTCCACCTTTGACGGCGACCCCGCCGCCGGCTCCCGGGAGGAGATCCTGTTCTCCTATCCCGGCCTGTTTGCCATTCTGGTGTACCGGGTGGCCCACGAGCTCTACGAAATGAATATCCCCATCCTGCCCCGAATGATGACCGAGTACGCCCACAGCCACACAGGCATCGATATTCATCCCGGCGCACAGATCGGCGATCATTTCTTCATCGATCACGGCACGGGCATCGTGGTGGGCGAGACATCCATCATCGGCGATCGGGTGAAGCTGTACCAGTGCGTGACCCTGGGCGCTCTGTCCACCCGGGACGGGCACCACTCTCAGCCCGGCAAGCGCCACCCCACGGTGGAGGACGATGTGACCATCTACTCCGGCGCGACCATTTTGGGCGGCAATACCGTCATCGGCCGCGGCAGCGTAGTGGGAGGCAACGCCTTTCTCACCAGCTCCGTGCAGCAGGACACCCGGGTGGTGATCCATGCCCCGGAGACTGTGTTCAAAAAACGCACAGATGGGAAATAACCGATAAAAGCAGCCCTCGGCCAACCGGCCGAGGGCTTTACAGCTATCCGGAAGCTTTTATTTTGCCAGCGGGGCGGTTCTCCTGCTGCCCAGGAGCAGGGAGGTGATGAGCGCCGTCAGCGGGACGGCCAGGATCACGCCGATGCTGCTGGCGATGCCGCTGATGACCTCCGTGGCCATATAGGGCGAGCTGATGAGCTGCCGGGGATCCAGCCCCAGGGAGCACAGGTAGATGATAAACGCCAATCCGCTGCCCAAAAATGCCAGGATCAGCGTGTTGGTCATGGTGCCCACCATGTCCCGGCCGATGTTCATGCCCGAGCGGAAAAGCTCCCTGCCGCTGCGGTCCGGGGCCACGGTATGCACCTCCGTCAGGGCGGAGGAGATGCTCATGGCCACGTCCATCACCGCGCCCAGGGCGCTGATGACCACCCCCGCCACCAACAGGCCCCGCAGGCCCAGGGGCGTGCCCGTCTGCCGCAGCTGCAGCAGCGGCTCCACATCCGCCAGGCGCAGGCCGTCAATACGCAGCAGGCCCTGGGCCAGCAGGCCGAACAGCAGCGCCAGAGCCGTGCCGGCGATGGTGCCCAGCGCCGCGCAGATGGCCTTGCTGCTGACGCCGCCCAGGATCACCATAGTCACGACGGTAATATACGCACAGGTCAGAAATACCGTCAGCAGCGTGGGCGCGCCCTTCATCAGCAGGGGGATCATCACAAAGAACAGGCACACCAGGGTGATGGCCAGGGCCACCAGGGACTTTGCGCCCACCTTGCCGCCCACGGCCACCGTGGCCAGCAAAAACAGGCCCACGATCACCGCCAGGCCCACGGCCCGGTCATACTCATACACCGTGGCGGTGTGGTTGCCGTCCGAATAAGTGGAGATCAGCACCACCGCCCGCTGACCCGTTTTCAGAGCCTGGCCGTACAGGGGCCCCACATAGTTGTAGACCTGCATGGTCTCGCCCTTGTACTGGCCCGTGCGGATCTCGGCCAGCAGCAGCTGCTCGCCCCGATAGCCGCCGTCGGACACGGTGTCCTTCTCGGTGCTGTCCGACAGGATGTCGGTGATGACGGCGGTCTCATACTCGGCGTAATCCTCGCCCCGGGGCTGGGGCTGCTCATGGGTCACCGCCAGGGCCCGGACGATAATAAACACCACCACCGCGGCCGCCAGAATGATGCAGCTGAGGCGGTTTTTGCCCCACCAGGCGCGCACATCCAGCCGCGTTGTCTTCTTCCCGTTCTTCATAGGAGTTTCCTCCCCCTCATCGTTTTATTCAGCATAGCAAGTTCCGGGCCGTCTGTCAAGGGCATCCGCCGGAGGAAAATCTCACCGATTTTTGGAGGATTCAGCAAAAATTTGCCGATATTTTTTCACTCCAGCGAAAAAAGAAGGGTAGCAATCCCCGGCAGCTTGTGGTACAATATGGGTATCCACACGAAAAGTTTGCTCCAGATCTCCGGTATCCTTCACAGCCTTCTGTCCTGGTCACTCGGATCCCCTCTCGGCATACAGAATCGGTTGTGAAGGGTCGCCTGCCCGCCTTGCGCGGGATGGGCGGCTTTTTCTATCTGCGCACTTCACGCAGCTTTTACACAAGTACGGTTTTGGATTTTTCATTGCGCTGTTACAGTGAGAGCCGAAACCGCCCTTGGCGCACCGGAGCCCGGGGCAGACCACCGTGCAAAATGAACAGGAGGGATCAGATTTTGAAGAAGAGAGGACTTAGCAGGCGGCTGTTATCCGTGCTGCTGGCGCTGATGATGCTGCTGTCGCTGCTGCCCACAGCAGTGTTTGCGGCGGACCCGACGCCGCAGACCTATAAGAAGGTCACGCAGGCACCGGAGGATTGGTCAGGCACTTACCTGATCGTGTCCGAGGGAGACAAGCTTATTATGGATGGCTCCCTCACCAATTTGGACGCAGAAGGAAATAAGGTGGATGTCACTATTTCCGATGGCGTTATCACCGGCGACTTTGCCAAGTATGCTTTCACCATTGAGCCCATGACGGGTGGCTACGCCATCAAGTCGGCCAGCGGCAAGTATATTTCCGGCACACAGAACAAGAACAAGCTCAACAGCGCCGACACTGCCGCGCTGAACACTATTGAACTCACCGGTGGTAATATCATTATTACCAGCAACGGGACGACCCTGCAGTATAACCACGCTGCCTACAACGGCACCCGGTTCCGTTACTACAAGTCTCAGAACCAGCAGCCCATCACTCTCTACAAGCTGGACGCCGTGCCTGCCCGCCAGAGCGGCATCATCACGGACCTGACCACCCTGCAGGATGGCGACACCGTTGTGGTGTTTAACCCCAACGCTAAGAAGGCAATGTCCGCCGATGCGACCGGCACCTACTACCGTGCAGGCAAGGACATTAAGATCGACGGCAATACCGTTACCGACTACGGCGATACCGAGCTTTGGACGGTCAACATCAATGCCGACGGGACCTACACCTTCTCTACCGCAGACGGCAAGAAGCTTTCCATGAACGCAGACCGCAACAGCCTGCCTCTTGACGAGGTCAACAACACTTGGAATATCAAGACGTCGGCTACCGCAGATTGCTTCTACATTGTAAACGCAAATCGCTCTGACTACTATGTTGAGTGGTTTGTAAACTCCAGCAAGGGATTTGAGGAGTTCACCACCTACACCTACAAGGCTGCAAACGAAAATCTCTACGCTCTGCAGCTCTATCTCGTGATCAAGTCCGACAATCCCGAGCCCACGCCCACTCCCGAACCCACACTTGCAGACGGCAAGTATGTCATCTATAACCCGGGTAGCGGCAAGGCAATGTCCGCTGACGCTACCGGCACATACTACCGCGCAGGCAAGGATGTTACCGTGACAAACGGCAAGGTGGCAGAGCCCGCCGAGGATCTCATCTGGACGGTCACTTCCGAAAACGGCGTGTACACCATCACGACCGCTGACGGCAAGAAGCTCTCCATGAACGCAGACCGCAACAGCCTGCCTCTTGACGAGGTCAACGACACTTGGACGGTCAAAGAGGCTACTACCGCAGACTGCTTCTACCTCATAAACGCAAACCGTCCCACTTACTATGTTGAGTGGTTCGTAAATTCCAGCAAGGGCTTTGAGGAGTTCACCACCTACACCTACAAAGCCTCGAACGAGAGCCTTTATGCTCTGCAGTTTATCCCCGTCGAGCAACCCTTGGTTCCCGACGGCAAATATGTCATCTACAATCCCGACAGCGGCAAGGCAATGTCCGCCGACGCTACCGGCACATACTACCGTGCAGGTAAGGATGTCACCGTAACAGACGGCAAGGTGAATAACCCCGCCTCCGATCTTGTTTGGACTGTCAGCTCCACCGACGGCGTGTACACCATCACCACCGCTGACGGCAAGAAGCTCTCCATGAACGCAGACCGCAACAGTCTGCCTCTCGACGAAGTCAACAACACTTGGACAGTCAAAGAGGCTACTACCGCAGACTGCTTCTACCTCATAAACGCAAACCGCTCGGACTACTATGTTGAGTGGTTCGTAAATTCCAGCAAGGGCTATCAGGAGTTCACCACTTACACCTACAAAGCTGCAAACGAAAAGCTCTATGCTCTGCAGTTTATCCCCGTTGACGGCGGCTCCTCCGACCCCTCCACCGGCCTCCCCAACCCCGACGACCAGGTGGTCATCTACAATCAGAACGCCCAGGCTGTCCTGGCTGCGCAGAACGACAACACCGACAGCCCCGCCATCAACAAGGCGGCCGCCACCATTGAAGACGGCAAGGCTGTCTGCGCCAACGGCGCTGTGGTGTTCGAGGTGCAGAAAAACGGCGACTATTACCGTTTCTACAACCAGACCTACGGCTACCTCTGCGCTAACGGCACCGGCAACAACGCCTTCTATAGCCAGACCGCCAGTGACGATGCCGACTGGACGGTCCGCACCTGCTCCGGCGGCGTAGGCGGCTACGAGATGGAGCACCGCACCGCAAAGTACAACGGCAAGTACAGCCAGTGGCTGGAGTACTATAATGACAGCTTCAAGGTCTACTCCATGTACAATGTCACCGACTACACCATTTACTCCTTCTCCTTCTACCCCGTGGGCCCGGGCACGATCTCGGACGGCATCGTGAACACCCCCACCGTCAGCTTCGGCAATATCCTGGACGCCTATGTGGGGCAGGACTACGAGCTGACCTTCACCGTGGATGCCCCCTTCGGCGTGCGGGGTGACATGACCGCCAGGCTGAACAGCACCGAGCTTACCGTCACCAAGGGTGAGGACGGCACCTACACCGTCTACATCCCCGATGCCCTCGTGCAGGGCGATAAGCTCACCGTGAACATCAGCGGTCTGGACAATAAGTACATTCCCTTCTACGCCACCGCTGAGATCCCCGTCAAGGATGAGCCCGTCTTCTCCAATCCCAAGCCCACCAAGGCCGACCAAACCGGCGAGGATAAGCGGCCCGAGATCTCCGTGGCCCTGGCCAACGCCGGTGACAACCCCGCCATCACCATGACCGTGAACGGCGAGGCCGTGAATGCCTCTTACGATGGCACCCGCGTCACCTACACCCCCGCCGCCGACATGGCCGATGGCCGGGTCGACGTCAAGGTCACCGCCAAGCGCGCCGACAGCAAGTCTGCCGAGTTCAGCTGGTTCTTCACCGTGGGCAAGACCACCTATCAGCTCTATTTCGGCCAGCTCCACAGCCATACCCAGTATTCCGACGGCTCCGGCACTCTGGACAGCGCTCTGAGCTATATTAGGAGCATCCCCGACAGCGCCAACGTCCAGTTCGTAGCCTTCACCGACCACTCCAACTATTTCGATTCCAAGAATAACCCCAATGTGGAGGGTGCTCTGTATGACACCTCCCTGGTCAAGGATTCCGATTCCAACCACAGCTGGAAGACCTACAAGGACATCATCGCCCAGTTCAACGATGAAAACGCCGGCGACATGGTGGCCCTGGGTGGCTTTGAGATGACCTGGTCCGGCGGTCCCGGCCACATCAACACCTTCAACACCCCCGGCGTGGTCTCCCGCAACAACAGCACTCTGAACAACAAGACCGACGACGCCGGCATGAAGGCCTACTACTCCCTGCTGAGCCAGCCCGAGGGCGAGGACTCCATCAGCCAGTTCAACCATCCCGGCACCACCTTCGGCAACTTCAAGGATTTCAACTACTGGAACTCCGTCATCGACAGCCGCATGTACATGGTGGAGGTGGGTAACGGCGAGGGCCAGATCGGCGCCGGCGGCTACTATCCCAGCTATGAGCAGTACATCATGGCGCTGGATAAGGGCTGGCACCTGGCCCCCACCAACAACCAGGATAACCACAAGGGCCGCTGGGGCAACGCCAACGATGCCCGTGACGTTATCCTCACCGATACCTTCACCGAGGAGGGCATCTACGACGCCATCCGCGCCCTGCGTATGTATGCCACCGAGGATAAGAACCTGGAACTGGACTACACTGTCAACGACAATATGATGGGCTCCAGCATTACCGAGGTTCCCGACAAGCTGAACATTGCGGTCAGCGTTTACGATCCCGACGCCGCCGATTCCATCTCCAAGGTGGAGGTCGTGGTCAACTCCGGCAAGGTGGCCCACGTCTGGGACGATGCCGCCGAGCTGAAGAACGGCACGCTCTCCGTGACCCTGGATCCGGAGTACAGCTACTACTTCATCCGCGTCACCCAGGCCGACGGCGACCTGGCCGTCACCTCCCCCGTGTGGGTGGGTGAGAGCTTGAAGCTGGGCATCTCCAACCTGGTCTGCGGCACCTCCACCCCCGTCACTGAAGAGGAGCTGACCTTGACCACCACCCTCTTTAACAGTGAGTCCACCGATGCCACCGTCAAGTCCCTAACTTATACCATCGGCGGCACCGTCATCGGCACCGACAAGACCGGCTATACGCTGGCTAAGAGCAGCACTCTGGATATCCCCTTCAAGTGGACACCCGACAAGGCCCGCGTCAGCACCGTGACCGTCACCGCCGTAGTGGAGCAGAACGGCAAGGAATACACCTTCACCAAGGCCATCGAGCTGGACGTGCTGGATGCCGGCAAGCTGGTCTACATCGGCCTGGACGGCTCGCACCACAATGAGTATATCAACGGAAACTACAGCGATACCATGGGTAATTTCCAGACACTCGCAAACAAGTATGGCGTCCGCCTTGTAGAGCTGATGACGAAGGACGAGCTGATGAACGCTTGCAATAACCCCAAGTTCAAGGCAATCGTCCTCACGGCTCCGTCTCGTCGTGATAAGGCCACCGGAAACGGCATCGACTGCTATGCAGCGGATGAGCTTGCGGCGATCAAGTCCTACAATGAAAAGGGCGGGATCGTGCTCGTCATGGGCTACTCCGACTATTATGAGACCACAGGCGGCGGCTGTAATGTTACTCTGACGCCGGAACAGCACATGGCCGCACAGCAGAACCTGGTCCTTGCAGAGCTGGGCTCCAAGCTGCGCTTGGGCGACGATCAGACCTCTGATACCGTCCATAATGATGGCCGCGATTACGGCATCTATACCGCAAGCTATGGCACCTCCGAGCTTTTAGAGGGCTTGGTTTACAGCGAAGAAGCGCCGTTTGACGCCAAGTACTCTCAGGTGTTCAGCCAGTATGGCGGCTGCTCGGTGTATATTGTGGATGAAAACGGTACGCCCGTCAGCACGGTTCCGTCCACGGTAACGCCGGTCGTATACGGCAATGCCACCACTGCCTCCGGCGATGGGGACGGCGACGGCCTCGGCGGCGCATCCATGCCCAAATATGATGGCAAACTCCTGCTGCTCGCTACGGAAAAGGTCGGCAGCAACGGTATGGTCCTTGTGACCGGCGGTACAATGATGGCAGACTGGCAGCTCCAGGTCAAGCCGGAGGATATTGATTCCGGCGCTGACCTGCTTTACTCCAACTATACCATCATGGAGAACCTGCTGCAGATAATCAACCCCATCCAGATCACCCCCATTTCTGAGGTCCAGGCCCAGAAGGAGGAGGGCATCAAGTACACCATCGAGGGCATCGTCACCGCCAACGCCTCCGGCTACGATAAGGACACCGCTTTCTTTGACTGCATCTATGTCCAGGATGAAACCGGCGGCATCAACTGCTTCCCCGTGGCAGGCAATTTCAAGGTCGGCGATAAGGTCCGTGTCAGCGGCACCACCAGCTCCTACCAGGGCGAGCGCCAGCTGGCTGTTTCCGGGATCGAGAAGATCGGCGATGGAACGCCCATAGAGCCCCAGGTGATCACCGCCGCCCAAGTGAATGACGGCTCCGTCCTGGGCCAGCTCATCACCCTCAAGGGCTATGTGGTGGGCATCGAGATGGCCGAGGGCAAGGTCCAGACCATCCTGGTCCGCGACACCCAGGGCAATGTGGCCCGTGTGTTCATCGACGGCTATATCACCACCTCCCAGGATGTGCTGAACCTCGTTATGGGCTGTGAGATCACGGCCACCGGTCTTGCCTCCTATGACAACACCTTCGTCCTGGAGGACGGCACCCCCATGTACCCCCGTATCCGCATCCGCAACCGGGCAGACATCATCTGCACCGCCCACACCCACGCTTTCGGCGACTGGGAGGAA
>ERZ808246.1468-NODE-1468-length-16931-cov-3.292309_pt1 | contig 16931 bp, 14 predicted proteins | sample MGYA00521083_ERZ808246 | MGnify/ENA primary metagenome ERZ808246 (study PRJEB31516, sample SAMN03275577) | gut metagenome | biome: mammalia-associated habitat; material: feces | host: Papio cynocephalus | place: Kenya | collected 2012-07-07 ... | reverse complement strand
CCTCCGCAATCTGCTGCATGGAAGTCGCCTCAAACCCCTGCACCGAAAACAAATCTAGCGCCGCCGCCAGAATCACCTGCTTTGTGTTACCTTTTTCCGCCATCGTGAATTTCCCTAAATAAAAAATATCACTGACAATATACCCGACCGACTGATAGGGTGTCAAATGGAGATGCTTTGTGCAAAAATTGATTTCTATTGCGTTAACATTTACTTTCTTGAAGCCTCGTAAAGCGGATAAACTTTTTTAGAGATTTCGGTCAAGTCTTTTATGCGACTTGTATTGGAAGGATGAGTGCTCATAATTTCTGGAATCTGAGTTCCACCGAGCGCAGACATTTTTTCCCAGACCGCAACAGCTTCATTAGGATCATATCCTGCACGCGCCATAAGTTCTGTTCCAATGTGATCCGCTTCTGTTTCGTGCGAACGTGAAAATGGAAGAGTCAAAGTATATTGAGCTGCAATCCCAAGCAAAGCATTTCCAGTTTCATCAAGACCTGCAACAGAAGATACAACTGCAATTCCTGCATTCTTCAAAGTTTCGCTGCTAGCCTGTTCACGGCTATGTTCTCTAAGCGCATGTGCAATTTCGTGTCCCATTACAGCGGCAAGCTGCGCATCGGTTAAGTTAAGGCTTTGAATAATTCCAGTGTAGACAACAATTTTTCCGCCTGGCATACACCAAGCGTTTACAGTACTGTCGCTGATTACATTCACCTGCCAGCTCCAAGAAAGCGCGTCTTCTCTAAAAGCTCCAACCTGCGCAATCAAATTTTTTGCAACAGTTCTTACGCGGGCAACAGTTGCAGCGTCAACATTCAGCGTGCCGGATTTTTTCGCCTCAGCAATAACCTGAGCATAAGATTCATTCGCACTCTGCTCCATCTGCTCTTCAGAAACAATCATAAGTTGATTTCTGTCCGCGCCTACATTTCCAGCTGAAGTTGTTGTCGCCATGCATCCGAAAAATAAAACTAAAACAAAAGATGAAAATAAAATCCGCAAAAAATTTTTCATACAAATCTTTCCTTAATTATAAATTAAAATTTATTATACCAATATTTTTATCTTCTTCAATTGGATTTTTATTTTTCCTTTAACTGCGCTGACATTTTTTTTACTTCAATGGAAAATTGCTTTTTTATTTTTTCAGGAAAAATTATTTTTATAGCTGAGCCAAATGACAAAAGGAAAGGAACAAGCCAGTTAATTTCAGGCGCATTGAATTTTACAATTGAAGTTTCCAAAGAAAACTTTTCAACTTTGCAAACCGCAAATTCATCCATGATTCTATAAAGCTCGCTGTCTGCAACTTGAGCAGTTATTTCAATCATAGGAATTTCTTTTTCTGCGCTATAAAATTTTTTTTGTTCAGTTCCAAACTTCTTTTCTTCCATACAAACTTTTTTATTCAGAACTTTTAAATTGCAGATTCTATTCAGCTTGAAATATCTTGGAGCGCAACGAACATTGCACCAACCATAAAAATACCAGCCCACACCGCGGAATACAATTTTCCAAGGCTGAACAGTTCTATGCTCAGTTTTTTTATTAAGTGAAAAATAATCAAACTCAATTTGATGTTTTTCTATTACGGCATTTTTAAGTTTGTTAAATATTTCGTTGATGTTTTTTCCCTGCGGATTCCATGGAGAAAAATCAAGTTCAAGCCAGTCAGTGTTTTTCGAAGCAAACCTGCTAAGTTTTTGCACCACCGTTTTTTCCGCAGAGTTTTTCACAGAACACTCGCTGCCTGTAAGTTTTGCAACAGCTTTTAAACTTGAAACGACAGAACATTTTTCTTCATCAGTAAAAATGGTTTTATCCAACGCATAGTTTTCTGCAATCGCAAATCCGCCAGCACGCCCTTGCGTAGAATAAACAGGAACTCCCGCTTCCGCCAAAGATTCCGCCCAACGGTAAATCGTTCTTTCCGAAACCCCAAAATGCTCCGAAAGTTTTTTTGCAGTGATTGATTTTTTATCCAAGAGAATGTAAACGAGTTCAAAAAGTTTTTGCTGCGACATATCTTTATATTGAAATTTTAAAATCTATACCGCGCCATAACAGAAAAAACTGAAGACTTTATTCCCGGCACAGTATAAAGTTCCACAGCGGATTTTCCGTCTTCCTTATATTCTGAGATTCCGTTTTTGCATTCAAGAAATTCATAATTAGCAATAATTGAAAAAGACTTGTAACGCAATTCCGCGCCAAGCAAAAATCCAGAACCGTACATTGCATCGCGGAAATCTGCATTTCTAAAATAATGTCTGTCAACCGCAAAGCAATAAATATAAGGATAGCACCTCCAGTTTAAAACCAGAACCCAGCTAGAAAAAATTTTAGATTCGGCTTCAAGCGAAACAAACGGAAGCACAAACTGCTGCTCGTAAGAAAGTCCTGTTCCGTTAATTTTTTTTCTTTCTATTGAGTCGCTCAAATATTCGCCATTCTCATAATCCGCGTACTGATAATATCCGTTGTGCGCCTTGAACTTTTGATTACGGTAACGCAAGCCAATCTGCGGAACAAGTTTTATTTTTTCAAAAACAAATTCATATCCGCTTTTTGCTTCAATTTCAAATTTTCTTTCAAGTGAAAGATCATGCTTTGAAAAATTTGTTGCTCTTGTTTTATCCTCGCCAAGCCAATCCCAATCTTCAATCGTTCCATACTTTATTGGCAAAGCGCAAAGAAAATCAATATCAGTAACAATATGAAAAATATTCAGCCTAGAAGAAATATCCGCAACAGGAATAAAATCAGTTTTCCAGTCAAGCCGGCTAAGAACATCGCCAGAATCATAAACATATTCCTGAACTTTTCCAGACTGAAAGCCAACAGAAGCCGTAAATGAAAAAGTTTCAGCACTGAACTTTAGGCAAGAGAAAAATGAAATAAACAAAACAAAGAAAAATATTTTTTTCACAGATATTTTTATCATATCATTTACGCGAAAAAAAATAAATGTAATTTAAAATAAAACATGACATACTGTTGTCATATTAAATATTTTATAATTCAAGCATAAATAATTTTTCATTAGGAAGGAAACATGAAATACGAAATCGTAGAATTGCCACAAATGACATTTGCAGGACTTACAGAAGTAACATCGAACAGCGAGCCGGATATGACTCAAAAAATAGGCAGACTTTGGCAGAAACTCGGAAGCGTGCAGGCAAAATTTTCTTGCAGAACAAATCAAAAAGCAGTTGGACTTTACTGCGATTACGGAACGCCAACAGAACAGGATTACACAGTTCTTGTGGGAGTTCAAATTTCAAATGAATCAGCTTTAGACGCAAAAGAAAAAGGATTTGCAGTAAAACAAATTCCAAACGGAAAATATGCAAAGTTCACAGTGAAAGGCGATGTTGCAAAAGATGTAGGAAAAGCTTGGGCTGCGATTTGGAGCATTCCGCTTGAACGCACATTCACTGGAGACTTTGAAGAATATCAGGAAGACTGCAACGGAAAAACAGGAACAATTTTTATTTACGTTGCAATAAAATAATTTAGCCTGCCATTATCTAATTTACTCTCGCTTGTCATTGCCGTGCTCCGACACGGCAATCTCATACAAGAGGTTTCTCGGTCAAGTCTTAGAAATATTTTTTCTATAAAATTTATTCAATACAATTGCAGCATAAATAAATGTATATAATTCAAATTGTAAAAAATCCAGCGCAAGACAACAAAAAATAATACGACTTTAATTTTCACGGAACACTGGAATAATTTTTTTCATAAATTTTCCAACAAGCGAAATAGCCGGTCCTAAAAGAAGAGCCATGCAGATTGAACCAAAAATATTTGTTCTAAGCCCGATTCCACAAAAAGTCGCGACTGGGTTCGGAATATTATTTTTCGCAAAGCAAGCAGCCACAAGTCCAATCGTAATTGAGGAATAATCAAAAATAATACGGACAATAAAAAAAGGAAGCTTAACAAATCTGTCGCTGATAATTGCAGGAACCGCATCGTAAGGCGCAATTCCCAATTCTGAATTCATATAAATCGCGCAAGCAGTTACAAAAAAAAGCAAAATAAAAGCAAAAATTCCAGCCTTTGGCAAAAGTTCCGCATTCTGCAAAAACTGATGAAATCCAATCAGTTTCCAAATCCAACGTGAAAAATCAGAAACGAATCCAATAAAAAACATATTCGCAATCGACCCCAAGCCAATATGCTGCGCCCCAAACAAAATTACAAAAATAAGAAAAACCGCATAATCCATAATCTGAATCAAGCCGATATTATCAGTTCCAAGCAGCGCCGCCACATGATAATTCATAAAAGTCGCAGGATCAGTTCCCCAGCCAATTTCAATAAGAACTGAAAGCGTAACGCCCATCATCACAACTGCAAAAAGCATAACAGGAAATTTTACCTGCCATTTTTGAGGAAAAAATTGTTTAAGGCTAAAATTAATTTTCATATAAATTTCCTTTACTGTTATTTTAAATCTTAAGACAACCAATAATTGTAAAAAGAGATTCCTTAATATTTATCATAGATTTCTGAATTTCAGTTATGAAAATCAGATGAAGTTCAAGATAAAGCGCAACATCCAAAGCTATCACTGCAATAAGTTTATAAATGGAGCAGCTAGGTTTTATTCCGCACGAAATCTGAAAGGTAATATATAGAAGAAAATAAAACAAAAGAAAGAACAGAGTACTTGTTGGCAAAAGAAAAATTGAAACAATGCTCAGAACCACAATCATTGCGCAAGAAATTCTCTGCAAACCGCGTACATAAATAAATGAAAAAATCAATTTGAAAATAAAATATGCCGACAACAATGCAGAAAGGAAAACTAAAAATAAAAAATCACTCTCTAAATTACTTTTCACAAAATCAATAATCGACATTCTATTGCAAAGTGAATCGCCATTCATAAGTTCAGGTTTTAATCTTAAAATAATTACCGCTGCAAAAACTAAATCAAAAACAACATCAAAGAAATTCAAAAATACAAAACCGATTTTTTTACCAACTGATTTTTTTATTTTTGACTCTTCAGGTTCAGCTTTTAAATTTGAATCTTTTTGTGTTTTTGAATTTTTATGTTTTTCAAAAAACTTCAAAACTTTGTTTCTTAGTGATTTAAAAAATTCGCAGAAAGAGTTTTTTAACTTTTCAAAAAAAATAACAATTTTGTTTTTTACATCAATGAAAAAAAATTTTACCTTTTCACAAAAATTAGACATAATAGTTTCTCCTGAAAAAGTTGAAAAATAAATCTTTTATAAAAATACCACACCGTATATCTTTACGGCAAGAATTTCTGTTTTCTTTATAAATGGTTTGGCTTGCCTGTGAGCAAAATTCTTAAGTTCAGTTTTACGTAGCTGCATATTTCTCGGCAATAACTGTTCAAGATAAAAAGTGGCGGAGTTTTTGATGCGACTCCATACACATCGGAAAATCCCATTCGTGAAGCAAGACGTTCAGCTCGTGCAATATGAAAGTCGCTTGTTACAATCGCAACAGGAGAAGCAAGAACTTCTTCTACTGTGATTCCGTCATGTTCTGCAAAAAGTTCTGCGCTAAACATAAAATTTTGAATTGTGTCCTTCGCTTTGTTTTCTGCAAGAATCCGATTTTCATCAATTCCATAAGAAGCAAGCACAGGTTTTAAAACATCAGATTCCGGGCAAGGCGCAAACTTTCCTTTTCCGCCTGTAACAACCGCAAGCGACGTCGGATGAGATTTTAAATATTCGGAAGCAACACGCACACGGTTCTGCACTGAATCTGTAAGCTTGGCATTCTTCGTGATTCCGCCGCCAAGAACAATCACATAGCGCACATTTTCATTTCCGTCAGAAAGCCGCGGAGTGCAAATAAAAAACAGATTCAGACCCGCAATAAAAACTCCTGTGCAAATAAAAGAAACCAAAATTATTTTAGATGTTTTTGAAATTCCAAGCAAAATTTTCTTAAGAATTTTTTGCCTTTCAAGCACAAAAAGAAGCGCAAAGAAAACTGCAATCAAAAGCCAAACTGCAGAAAAACTAAAAATCGTCCCCAAAAAAGTTCCCGGAGAAGCAATGTTAATCAAAACAAAATAAGCACCAGACAAAATAGATAAAATGAGAAAAATTACTGAAAGCATAGTGGAGATTATATAGCTATAATAGTAGAAATTCTATATCAGTCTTAAGTTGAAGTTAACATAATCAAATCTACAACAGTAGAAATTTTGTATTTGTCTTAAACTTTGATTATACACGGTATCCCAATCAATCTACAACAGTAGAAATTTTGTATTTGTCTTAAACGATTACATTCAACAGCAATCTAGGTATATCTACAACAGTAGAAATTTTGTATTTGTCTTAAACAAGATAAGGGCAGTAGAGGATTCAGGAAATCTACAACAGTAGAAATTTTGTATTTGTCTTAAACAAACGGAGGTAACTTATGTTGGTAACATCTACAACAGTAGAAATTTTGTATTTGTCTTAAACCATGCAAAATATAATAAATTAATTTAATCTACAACAGTAGAAATTTTGTATTTGTCTTAAACTCCAATTGACGACAAAGCAGTAATGAATCTACAACAGTAGAAATTTTGTATTTGTCTTAAACCGGCGAATAAACCTAGGTACACCTATGATCTACAACAGTAGAAATTTTGTATTTGTCTTAAACTATCTTTACTTTGATTCAGACTTGCGTATCTACAACAGTAGAAATTTTGTATTTGTCTTAAACATCTTTTAAGACAAATGTAAAGGCATAGATCTACAACAGTAGAAATTTTGTATTTGTCTTAAACTTAGCATGAATAAATTTTCTCGTAACATCTACAACAGTAGAAATTTTGTATTTGTCTTAAACAAGAGAATGCTGAAATAAGGCATTCAATCTACAACAGTAGAAATTTTGTATTTGTCTTAAACAATCTTGTTGGGTTGGGTAAAGAATAATCTACAACAGTAGAAATTTTGTATTTGTCTTAAACCCTAACTTTTGTACAACAGTACAGTTTTTTGCGGTATTTTGCATTTGTTACATCAAAATAAGCATATTTAAGAGTTTTCATGCTAAAAATCTCCAGTAAGACCTTGGGTTTGCAATTTTATGCAATCACGAAAAAGTCTGCCTTTTCATTTTTGGCATATCCGTAACACATTTTTTTACATGTAGCTGACATATCAAATATTATCACAGAATCTTCTTCTGTGAAAGCCTTCATATACACATTTTGAATTTCATTTTCAATATTTTTTAAGACTGTTTCGCTGTTGTTTATTTCAAAAACAGAATACTGCAATCTAAATCCAAATTTTGAAAGATATTTAGAAAACTTTGTCCGGACTTTGTCATTGCTTATGTCATAACTGATTAGAAGCATATCTTCTCCTGTGTTTTTTTAGATTGAATCTTCCATATCAAAAAATGGAAAATCTTCTGTATTTTTGTTTCGCATAAAGGCGCGGTAATAACTTTGTAGATAAATAAAAATTTCATTTTTGTATTCAATAATTGCATCCAGAATCAAACCAACATATTTTTTTGAATTCTTCCAGGGAAGAATATATTGATTTTGATTTTTCCAAAAATCCTTTTCAGAAACCTGACCGAGGTTCATTGCCTTTAAAATAGCTTGATCGACAATTGGGCGAAACGGCTCTTCCAAATCACAAACAAGTGACTTTCGATGAAAAAATTGAGTATGCAAAATTCCGACATAAACATCAAATCCGTACATTTCCAAAAGCGCATTAACAATATTGAATAAAATTGTGTAACCGATGTCCATAAGAGTATTTGTAATATCATGCTTTACACGAGGACGGCGAGCTGTCCAATTGTAACTTTTAAAAAGTGACTGAAAATATAACTTTGCACCTATCCCTTCAATTCCCATTATTTCCTGAACAGACAAATTTGGCTTTAAGACATCTTTTTCAAACTGCTTTAATTTTTGAATCACCTCTTTTTCATCGTTAGTTTTGTTCCGCTTCTTTTTAAGAATTGCATTCTGGTTGTGGATTTTATTTGAGATTACATGAGCGGCAATGTCGGTTCTGTTGTATTCATATTGCTTCCTGCGCAAAAGCACATTTCCTTCAGCCTTTGACGGAATAATTTTTGTAATGCGAAGATTTGGTGACATAAGAACAATGTTAAATCCGAATTTGTTTGCTCTGTCCAAAAGCCCTGTTGTAATGCAGTAGTCGCCGCAAATAAACAACATAAAAAGCCTGTAGCAGGTTGATTGATGTTTTGTTTTTCCGTTTTCATCGGTGATTAAAAGGTTATCATTTTTAAAACTGATTTTCTCACCGTTATTTGTAAACACAAAAGCCATTTGCTTATATTCAAAATCACGTGTACTCATCATTTTTACTTCCTTCTAATTTCCGCCGCGGTATGCTTTTGGCGCCAGTTGTCTGTCGCAGAAATCGTTATAAATGCAACGGCGGCATTTGTCTGGATTTTTTGGTTCGTAAGAATCAACATTAAAAAAATGCATTTCTTGATTTGTCAGCTTGAATTTTTCAAGCATTTCAAGATTTTCTTCCGGAAGCTTTTGCGGATAAACTTTATTGTCATCGATAGAATAAAAACGGATTGACTTCACATTGTAGCCCATTTCTCTAAGACAAAGGCACTGCGCATAAAGCTGAAAAACATAACCGTCATAAATTGTTTCAATATGCTTTTTCCGTTCTGTGAGCAGTCCTTTCTCATTGTCAAAAATATCAATTTTTCCGCAAAGCTTGTATTCATCAGAATAAACGTCAATTCCCTGCAAAACATTTTTGTGCGTTGAATAACGCTTTTCATCAATTGCAGAATGAGCTGCTTTTCCGTCCAACTGGGCATTATCATAATAAAGCCGCTCTGCCAAATCGCCGTAAAGTTGATGATAATAAATCGAAAGCGGACAAAAAATAAAATCGTTCAGATATGTGATTTTCAGGTAAAGTTCCATAGAAATTTATTTTAGCTTCTTTGTTTCTTCCAAAAATAAATCAAAATCACTTTTATAGATTTTATCTTGAATCACACGATATTTTTCCCATTCGGTTTCAGCAAACGATTTGGCAATCTCCGCTGTTACATGACCATTGTCCTGCAAAATTTCGTATTCATTGAAGTCAAGAAATTTATTTAGGCGAACAGACCAGTCATTCATTGTCATTGGAATATTCCGCTTCGCTTGCAGTTCCGCATAATCCAAATACATAGTTACAATGCGTTCCAATTGTTCAAGTTCATTCTTATTAAGATAATTCTTCGCAATGCTCACATCAGTTTTTTCAATTTTGCCATCTGGTGCTTTTCTCCAGTCTGTCAGTCCCATGTTTGGTTTTTCAGAATTTGCACGCTCCATAATAAGTTCTGCAGCAGTATGTTTGTGTATTGCCCAATGCAGTTTATTCTGTACATTTGCAAAAAAATCCTTTGTGGTTTTGGAAGTTTTATCGTAATCAAGGCTTGTTGCGTATATGTCAGTAATTTTTTGATAGAACTTACGTTCGGATATTCTGATTTCACGAATTTCTGACAGCAACTCTTCAAAATATTTTTTTGTAAGAATCGAGCCGTCATTTTTCATCCTTTCGGAATCCATTACCCAGCCTTTTATCGTATAATCTTTGGCAATCGCATTGACCCACTTGCGGAATTGAATGGCACGGTCAGAATTAACTTTAAAACCAACTGCAATTATCATTTGAAGATTGTAATGCTTTGTGTTGTATGCTTTACCGTCAGTGGCAGTTATCCTAAAATTTCGGATAACTGAATCTTCAGAAAGCTCTGAATCCTCGAAAATTTTCAAAATATGATAGTTAATTGTGCGGACATCAACTTCATATAAAGTCGCAAGCATTTTTTGGGTAATCCAGATGTTTTCATCTTCGTAGCGAACTTCCACAGTATTTTTGTCATCGCCGGTCGCTGCAATGAATGTAAGATATTCAGCGGCGGAACTTCTAATTGTAATTCGTTAATTTTTTTGCTGCATAGTTTCTTATATCCTTATTTCAGATATTCTTTTTTCTGGACAAACTTGAACCAGTCGGCATTGGAAATATTTTCTATGTAACCTTTTGGGTTCAAGTTAAAATTGTTCTGTAAAAGATACAAGCCTTTTAATGCAATGTGATAAGCTCCGTTTGCATCGGCATCGACTGGGAATTTTGAAATCCATTTTCCGCCGGAATCTTTTCCTTTTGCAATTTCATTACGGCTGTCAAAAAATGTTCCGTCCGCAGCTTTCACTGGAGAAATCAAATAATCTTCTTCTGTATTTGGAACTGAATTTCGCATTTGAAGAGTTGTTGTAAAGGAACGCAAAAGTTCATCAAAAAATTTTGCATTGGATTTTTCAGCGGAAATATTTTCTATTAAATCAATAAGATTTTCTTTGTTTTTCCAATTTATGCCAGATTGTGCAAACTGCCCGTCAAAAGCTTTTTCCAGATTTTCAGTAGGATTTACAGAGAATGTTTTGTTTTCTTTTCTGCTGTAAACTATTCGCTCACCGTGAGTATAAATTTCCCAGTTTTTCTTAAAGTCTGCATTGTCACCCAATTTTGAATAATTCACACTGAATACAAAACAGTTTTCTTTTGAGTCGTAACGAATCGAATCAAACTTGCTGAAAACTTCTTTTTTCTTTTCAACATTTGTCAGACCTTTCGTATTAAACAGATTTGCAAAACCGGTTTTTGGATCGATTTTTGAAGTATAGCTTGCCGGAATATAGAAAATCCAGCCGCATTGTTTTCCGACATCACTGATATTTGCAGATTTATCCGTCAATTGATAAGCGTTCAAAATTCCGCCTGGTTCTGTTGCAGGTCTGTCTTTGAATGCAAAATAATTCAGCTTTTCAATCAGCATATTTTCAAACTTCTGATAAACCTGACGTTCAACTGCAAAACGGCCGCGCTTAAAACCAAAGTTCAAATCTTCCATCACAACAATTGCGTTTTGCTCAACCATAAGCTTTGCAATTTCATGAACAATATTAGAAAGATAACCTTCCTTCAGTTCCTTAATATTTCCGATTGTCTGCCAATTTTTACGCGCTTTGTTCCGGTCGCCTTCTTTTTGAACAAGTTTTTCCTGATAATTTACAGAAACTGGATTTTCTTTGTCTCCTCGAATTTGTTCAACAATGTTCAAAGTTTTTTGCAGTTCAATTTCCCCATTTTGATTTATAAGTGAAAGATAAATCAGATGACGCTCGCCACGGTCAAGACCAATAATTTTTACATCAGGATTGTTGCGAAGATATTCCAAAACTCTTTCATTAAATTTTTTGCCGGTAATTTCTGGGGCTTTAAAATTCATTGTAATCGGGCAATGAAAAAGATATGTGTTCTGCAAGAAATGCTTATCTTTTGTGATTTCGAACCTAGCCTTTTTAAACACAACTTTTCCAGAATCTAAAAGCGATTTTGCTTCATTGGAAAGTTTAAAACCTTTTTTCTGTTTTGCAGGATTTTTGAATTTATAAATTTCCTGATAGGTTTCATCGCGGATTGTTTCTCCGTCAGTTGTAGTTCGGTTTACAAGAATTGAATCTTTTTCATGCTTTATAACTTTAAGATTTTCACTTGCAGGGCGATAAAAAAGTTCCGCATCGCCGTTTAGTTTTAGGCAGATGTCCTTGAGATTTTCAGGACTAAAAAGATTTTCCCAATAAAGCGTATGAAGATTTTTTTTGCCGTCCGCTTTTTCTGCAAAATCTTTATTGTAAATTTGGAAAAGATAAAGTTTCCCGGAATCAATAAGCGAATCGATGTAGTTTTCAGAAATATTTTGGAAAGTGATTTTATATCCTTGAAGCTCAACTTCCTTATAAAATCCACTCATGTCCTCATAACTTTCTGTTGGAGAAAATTTGAAATTAAAATTTTTCCAATCTTCATGCTGATTAATTGCATATTTGAACCAGTCAATCAGTTTGTGCATAAAAGATTTATCGAAAGACTCTCCCTTTTTATGTTTTCCCTGCTCATATCCTAAAAGCAAATCTTTTGGAGGCAAAAAAGTTTCCTGTCCTTTTGTAGAAAAGAAAACTTTTGGAAGCATTTTATTTGGTCCGGGCAAAAGTTTATAAATCATTTTTTCATAATGAGATTCTTGTTGATTTTTACAGATTGAATCATTCGAAAATTTGGGTTTATCTTCTGGATTAAAAATTCCAAGAAAATATTTTCCGTTCTTACGAAGAATTATCGCATCATTAGAGGATTCTTTATTTAAATCCCAACCATTCGCCAACGTAGGACATTCAAAATTCAGCTTAATCTTCTTTACTTCACCCGGCTTTTTTGTAACAAAGTTTCGGACTTTATTATAAAGCGAAATAATTTCAGAAAGAGGAATTAAAATCTCATCAAGTTTTGAATAAAATGCAGAATCTTTTTGCTCTTCGCCGCGATAATCTACAAGTTTTAAATGATGAAAAAGGCACTGAACTTCATCCAAAAAATTTTTTATTGGAGTTGCAGCTTCTTTTTCTGCCTGAAGATTTTCAATATTCTCAAAATCAATTTTTTCATAAGTAATTTTTATTTTTTCAACAATATCAACCGGTTCTTTTTCCTTTGTTTTCTCATTTGCACGAAGCTCGGAGAGTGAAAAATATGACTTTACTGTTTTATCAGCCGGAACTCCGTTTTCGTTTGCCCAGCGTTCATAAGCCTTTTGCAAATCCGCTAATGAATAATCTTTTTTGGAAATTTCTTTGTGAAGATTTTCAACCTGTTTTTCTGTGAGTTCCTTTTTTGAATTATCCTTTTCAAGCAGAAAAAGCCCGTCATTCAAAATTGACCAGTTTCCAAAAATCGCAAGTGAAAATGCTGTAAGTTCTTTTGCCGGAACAAAAATTTCAGACAAGTCATAATCAGGAGCAGAAAAAGTTCTTTCTATTAATTTATAAGCTTTGTCAAAATATTCTTCTTTAAGCTGCTTTATACTTTTATAAACTTCCTCGCTTTTTTCAAATCCAATAGGAATAAATGAAGCCGTTTTTTTATCGCTTAAAATTTGCTTGTAAAGAACAGTCATTTTCTTTTTGAGTTTAGATTTTTCCTCTGGCGGAAGCTGCTGGCTTGCAAGATTGATTTTTTCATTCAAACCTTGAATTTTTTGCTTTCCATTTTCATCAGAAATTCCTCCGATTACAGTATTATAAAAATCGATTCCGCTTTGGCAAAGAACTGCATTAAATTTTTCTGGATTGAAGATTTCTGATAACTTTTTTCCATTAAGGAATGCTTTCAAAGATTCTTCTGTATCTGAAATAATTTCTGGAAAATTCTTTTGAAGATATTCAAATACTTTTACATTCGCATGAAATTTCGGGAAGTTTTCATTTACGATTCTGTTACTGATTGCAGTCGCTTTTGCTTCATCGCTGTAAAGATTTTCACGGTTCTGATGAAAACCAGAAAAATAGGTTGAGAATCCTTTAAAAACTTTGAGTGCTTCATTTTTATCTGTAATTGTTCCGCTTTCATCATTTTTTATAATCGATGGAAGCAAATCTGAAAGAAGCTCTTTTTTGAACAACTTAGAAAAACGCTCATCATCTTTAAACTTTTTGACAATCGCTTTCCGCATTGCAGCCTGAATACTTTGCAAATCTTTCTTTTGCTTCTCCTTTTTTATTTTATCTTTTTCCAATTGACATAAATCAAACACATCATAAAGATTTTTCCAACCTAGTTTTGTATTAGAAAGGACATCTTCGATAAAAGAACGGTGAAAGTCATCAATAAGATTTTTTACTTCAGAATATGCCTTTGCACGGTTAAAATCTGCTTCAAGCATATTTGCCTTCTGCAAATTTTCTTCAGTTTTTCCAACCGGAATCAATCTGTTTCTTAATGTTATTGATCTTGAATATCCATTCTTTTGACCGCAAAACTGTTCAACTGTTTTCATAAATACTTCTCCTGAAATAAAAAAACTATTTTATTATAAACCATAAAAACGACATACAATGTCGCAATGAAAATATATTTCGTTATATATAATTTCTTATTACCGTTTCAGTTCAACAAGTCAACAGTTATGCTTTGGTCAGAGATAAAAGTTTTTTTCGGTTCAAGAATTTCGAGTCCAGGTTTATGTTCCCACAGATGATCTGTACTGTCGGCATCAGGAAGTCCGAACCAAGGTTCTATGCAGACAAACTCAGGAGCGCCTGGGTTCTGCCAAATCATCACGTAAGGATAGTCTTTTGTGTTCACACGAATCAGTTCGCCGGTCCGAGTATTCCTAAGTCCAGCCCAGTCTGATTTTATATCCGTAAAAAGATGTCCATTCCCAAAGCCAGATATGCCAACTGGAATTATCCCCGGATTTTTTTCACTATAAAGTTTTTTAACCGGACAATCGCCTTTTGAAGTAGAAGCAAGAAAACCATTTTTATAGCAGGCAACCTGCACAAGAGGCTCTTTTTTTTCAAACTCAATTTGAAAGTCGTTCACGTTGTCAATCACAAATGCGCTGTGGCTTCCGAGACTGAATTTAAACGGAACTGAATCTGTGTTCGTAACAGTTGACCTAAAAACAACGCCGTCATTTTTCAGTTTGTATTCAACGCGAAGAATAAACTTGTACGGAAAAAGTTTCAGCGTGTATTCATTTTCGGAAAGTTCAAAAACCGCAGAATCTTCTGTGTGCGAAATCAATTTATGGTCAAGGTCTCTTGCAAATCCGTTGCTTTTCAGCGGAAATGATTTTCCGTCAATAAGAACAAATGCATCTTTTATCTTTCCGCAGTGAGGAAAAAGAATCGGCGCATGAAATTTCCAAACGGAAGAATCTCCGCGCCAAATAATATCATGCCCAGTTTCACGGCGGATAAATCTATTGATTTCGGCTCCGCAAGTATTCACATCAAGTTCAAATCTTTCATTTTTCAATGTTACAATCATTTCAATTCTCTCCATCATCTTCAATACGGAATTCCGTTCGCGGCGGGGGCGGTCATTTTCTTTGACGAGAAGATGAGCGCGACAAGTGTCACTGCGTAAGGGAACACCTTGAAGATTACTGTCGGAATCACTGCAAGGGCTGGAATGACCTGTGAGACATTCGCAAGCGTGGTGAAGAATCCGAAGAAGAATGTCGCTCCGAGAATTCCAAGAGGCTTCCACTGTCCGAAAATCAGCGCGGCAATCGAAAGGAATCCAAGTCCTGCTACGCTTCCGTTAAATTCGCCCGAATAAGTTACAAGCATGACAGCTCCGCCAAGACCGGACAAGGCGCCGCTCACAAGAACCGCGACATAGCGCATAAAATGCACGTTCACTCCCGCACTCGCGACAGCAGAAGGATGCTCACCGCAGGCACGGAGGCGCAGTCCGAATGAAGTCTTGTAAAGCAACCAGAACGAGAATCCCCAAACTCCGAGCACGAGCCAGGTTGACCAGTATACGCGCGAGAAAATCAGTTTGCCGAAAAACGGAATTCCTGAAAGTCCTGCGTAGTCCACAGGAATTATTCCCATCATAATCGGAATGTTTCCGCTGCCCGTAACCTGACGCGCGATGTAAATCGTGATTGCGGCGGCAAGCATGTTGACTGCTGTTCCTGAAATGACCTGATCCGCCTTGAGCGTTATCGAGGCGAATGCATGGAGCAGCGCAAAAACAATTCCGAACAAAGCTCCTGCGGCAAGTCCGATTATTATGACCTGCGTGTGTCCCGCGGAATTCTCAAGTAGCCTGATTGTGAACGCGCTTCCAAAATACCCTGAAAGCATCAGCCCCTCAAGTCCGAGGTTTGTGACGCCGGAACGCTCGCTGTAAAGTCCGCCCAAAGAAGTTATGAGCATGGGCATCGTGTATGCGATTACGTAAGGAAAAACCTGATAAAGCAAATTCATTTTTCATCTCCCGATTGATTTGAATTTCCAGAAACTCTCGCAAGCTTCTTTTCGTGAAGCGAATGGAAAAGCCTGTTCCAAAGCTTCTCAAACATAACGCTCGTCGCGGTAAAGTAGATTATTACAGAAATAATCGTGTCCGCGATTTCAGGCGGAACATCGGTGAGCGCGTTCATGAATCCTTTTCCAGACTGAAGGATTCCGAAGAAAAGGGATGCGAACAGAACGCCCACCGGTGTTGAAGCTCCGAGCAGGGAAACCGCGATTCCGTCAAATCCCTGGGCAGGCATCACGCCAATCTGCATGTTCAATGCGTAACCTGCATAATACGAAAGACCGGCCAGCCCCGAAAGTCCGCCTGAAATCGCCATGGAAAGCACGATGCTCCGGTTCACGTTGATTCCGGCATATTCCGCGCAGAATCTGTTCGCTCCCACAGCCTTAAGCTCATAGCCCAACGTGGTCCTGTTCAGGCACCAGCGCACAAGAAAGACCGAGGCGACGGCAAAAATTATTCCCAGGTTGATGTATTCCGAGCCTGAAAAAACTGCGGAAAGCCATGGACTTCTAAGCGACTGCGTAACGGCAAGAGAGGAGCTTTCAGTCTCAAGCGAAGGACCTTTTAAATATGCCGGAACAAAATAGTAAATGCTCCAGTACGCCGTCCAGTTCAGCATGATTGATGAGACAACCTCGTGCACATTGAATTTCGCCTTAAGGAAACCGACGAGCGCGCCCCACAAGGCACCTCCTGCAGCCGCGGAAATGACAAGCACGGCAAGATAAAGCGGACGCGGAAGAAAGACAAAATGGCCTACAACCGTGGCAAAAAGTCCGCCCACCAGCATCTGACCGGAAGCTCCTATGTTGAAAAGCCCTGCCTTGTATGCGAACGCAAACGAAAGCCCGGTGAACATAAGCGGAGTGGCGGTGGCAAAAGTGTTTCCGATTCTCTCGCGGTTCATCAGCGCGCCCTTGAAAATATAGGCATAAGCCTCAAACGGATTTTCCCCTATAAAAAGCATGAGAAGTCCGCCCG
>ERZ808246.1467-NODE-1467-length-16938-cov-5.607416_pt1 | contig 16938 bp, 15 predicted proteins | sample MGYA00521083_ERZ808246 | MGnify/ENA primary metagenome ERZ808246 (study PRJEB31516, sample SAMN03275577) | gut metagenome | biome: mammalia-associated habitat; material: feces | host: Papio cynocephalus | place: Kenya | collected 2012-07-07 ... | reverse complement strand
CGACGGCCCGCCTTTTATCGACCCGGGCATATGGCGAACCATGGAGAGATCGTTTCTAACATCGTCATCGAGTTTCGAGGATCTTGTCAGCGGCGATTACTTCTACGTCGACAAATCACTGTTCATCAGAGACATCGTCGAGATGAAGAAGGGTCTCTTCCTGTTCACCCGCCCCCGCAGATTCGGGAAAACGACCAATCTCGACATGCTCGACAGATTCTTCAACTGCAGATTCGACAGCAGGAATCTGTTCGACAGACTCCGCATCTCGGGAACGGACTGCTACGAGCAGCATCTCAACAGGTACTGTGTCATACGCCTGAATTTCGCGAATTGCGATTCGCCCTCCCACTCCGCCGCATACAAGCGCTTCTCGATGATGATGTTCGATGCGGCGTCCGGATTCCGCAGAATAGAGCACAGCCCGCTGCTGAGCAGCTACGAGAGGTCGCTTTATCGCAGGATGATCGACTGCGAGATGGACCGTGCCGAATTCTATTCGTCGGTTCCGCTCCTCTGCAGGTGGATAGAGAACGTCTACGGAAAAGAGGTCGTCATACTCATAGACGAATACGACAAACCCGTGAACAGCTCCGTCATCCACGGCTACTACAGGGAGCTGGCAGCCGATCTGAGGCCGTTCCTGGAATCCGCCCTGAAGAACGACACGCATTACAGATTCGCTGTGATGACGGGCGTATCGCGCATCACGAAGGAATCCATATTCAGCGGACTGAACAATCTGAACGAGTTCGACATATTCAACAGCAGATACGACGAATACTTCGGATTCAACGAGGGCGAGGTCGAACAGCTGCTCGACGACACCGGTCTGGATGCCGGCCTCATAGACGGCATACGCGAATACTACGACGGATACCGCTTCGGAGGCTGCGACATCTACAACCCGTTCAGCGTGATGAGATGCCTGGAGGCCGCCTATTACGGCAAACCGGGATTCGAACCGCACTGGGTCAACAGCGGGGACACGCAGATGATCGCAGACGCTCTGAACAGGACGTCTGCCGAATTCAGGGACGAGGTTCTGACGCTGGGAATTCCGAGCAACCGGATGAGGACAAGACTGAACCCCTACCTGGACTTCAGATACCTGGAATCCCCGTACGAGGAAGACCTTGAAGAGGCCGTACTGACGCTGATGGTTACATCGGGATACCTCAAAGCGATTCCGGCCGGTGACGGGAATACGACGTCATGGTTCCCAACACGGAGGTGTTCATGGCCTTCAGACTGATGGCGACCAGGATGAGGGTCGTCAACGAGAGGCGGATGTCCACATTCATCCGCTCCATATACGGCCTCGACTCCGCCCGTGCGACATCGGATCTCAACAGGATATTGGACGGCATGTCTCCGAGAGACCACTACGATGAGTGCATCCACAAGATCGTGCTCTCCACCCTGCTCGGATATTCGGGATTCAGATACCAGAACGAGCTGGGCTCGGGCGACGGCTTCATCGACATCTATGTCGAATCGGACGGCGGGGGCTGCGGGCTGCTGATCGAGCTCAAGTACACCGACGACCGGAAGACCGATCTGGAGGCTTTGTCAGAGAAGGCGCTGGAGCAGATAGCCTCCAAAGATTATTCCCGGAGCATCCGCGAGCCCCATATCGCCGTAGGCATCGCATTCCGCGGCCATACGGCGTCCGTAATGATAGGACACACCGTCGACAGGGACTCTCCGGACCTATCTTCTTAAATCCGCACCGCACGATTCTGACACATGGACGTCAAGATAGCAGGCGACGGCACGAGAATCGTCATCTCGGTCGCCGGCAGGCTGAACACCACCACGGCTCCCGACTTCAACAGAGCGGTGCAGGACGCTGTCGACAAGGCGGACGACGTGACCGTGGACCTGAAGGGGCTCGAGTTCATCTCGAGCGCCGGGATCAGGTCGATAATGACCATAAGGTCGAGGAAGGGCGCGCAGAACGTGCACATAGTGAACGCCGCGGGGCTCGTCAGAGAGGTCTTCGAGGTCTCCGGCATCGCAGGGATACTGGAGAGCTGATCATGGACCTCATCCGCATGTCGGTCAGGGCCGAGGACGCCTCGATCCCCATGGTGGAGGATGCCGTCGGATACTACGGCGGCCTATACGGCCTCAGCGCCGACGAGACGGAGCGCTTCCTGGTCACCGTCGAGGAGGCCATCTCCCAGGTCATATCATACGGGTTCCCCGGAAGACCGGACTCGATGTTCGACGTCTCGCTCGGCATCGAGGGGCTCGACCTCGTCGTGACGATATCCGACAAGGGGATACCCTACGACTACGAGTCGCTGGAGGGGTCCGAGGAATCCAGGCTCTCCGTGCTGCTCCTGAAGGGATTCGCCGACGGCGCATCGCTGACCAGCATGGGATCCGAGGGGAGGAGGCAGGTCCTGAGGAAGCACCTGTCCGCCCTGCCGGGGTACGCCAGATCGGAGCCTCTGCTCCAGGCAGCCCCGGAGGCATGCCCGTACTCGCCCGGGGACTTCGACATCCACCCCCTGAGGAGGAGCGAGGCCATCGAGGTGGCCCAGTGCATGTACGACGAGTTCGGATACACGTACCCGCACGAGATCGTCTACCATCCCGACGGCTTCTTCAACGCGGTAGAGCGCGGGGAATGCGTCTCCTACGTCGCCACCGCACCGGACGGCGAGGTCGCCGGCCATGTGGCCCTCGTCGCAAGCCCGTCACTCCACGGCACGATGGAGCTGTGCATGGGCGTCGTCCGCAGGAAGTACCGCAAATGCTCCATCATGTCCGGCCTGACCGCCGCCGCGATGGAGAGAGCGTCCCACATGGGACTCAGATCCGTCAACGCCATGCCCGTCGCCTACCACCCGTTCACGCAGAAGGTCTGCAACAAGCAGGGCATGCATCCCTTCGGATTCTCCTTCAACCGTCTGAACGGTGACCTCTCGACATCGTACGAGCAGGGCTCGAGGGGCAGCCTCGCGCTCAGCGCGATCCTCCTGTCTGATCCCCACAGGGACATCTACATCAGGCCCGCCGTGCTCGACATAGTCGGATACGTCGTGGACGACGGGGATCTCGACCGCGACATCTACGTCGCCGGCTGCCCCGTTCCCCTCGAGGGCGACAGCGCGGTTACTGCAGAGACCGACGCCAGGATGGGCTTCGGAAGGATCGTCGTCAGGAGAACAGGGGAGGACGTCCGCCCCAGCCTCCGCGCGATGGACCGCGGGCTATGCGAGCAGAGGTGCGAGGTCATCGAGATGCTGATAGCCGCGAACGAGGAATCCTCCGTCGCAGCGTACGACGAGGCCGTCTCCCTCGGATACTTCTGCACCGGGATCTTCTGCGGATGCGACGACACCGACTGGCTGCTCATGGAGAAGCTCGTGTTCTCGTCGGTGGACTTCGGATGTCTCGAGACCGTGGAACCGTACACCGGGCTCCTGGAGCTCGTGGAGGAGGGGATCCCCGATGAATGAGCCCGACTACCACATCCGCAGGCTCGGCTCCCCCGATCCCGTCCTCCCGAAGGAGCTCGATGCCGTCCAGCGCCTCTGGGCTCATGACGACCCGTTCGACATCGAAGGAACGGACGAGGTGTTCGCGGAAGCCATGAGGCAGATCCTGAAATGGCACGCCGCCCGCTGCGACTACTACTCCGACTGGCTCAGGAGGAACTCCTTCGAGCCTTCCATGATAAGAGACGTCGAGGACATCGCCAGGATACCGTTCCTCCATGCCAACTTCTACAAGACGCACACCATCAAGTCCCGTCCCGACGACGAGTACGTGATGACGCTCACATCCTCGGGAACCACCGGGCAGAAGACGCAGATGTTCTTCGACGAATGGAGCATGAACGCTTCGGACAAATCAGCGGACACGCAGTTCGCCTACTACGGCAGGATAGCCGACGTCCCGTCCGACTTCATGATGTACTCCTACGAGCCGGCTCCGGGAGTGAACACCGGAACGCTGCGCACCAGGCAGATGATGCGCCGCTACGCCCCCGAGCACGACCTCGAATACGCTCTCAAATTCGACGGGAGGAGCCACGAGTTCGACCTCTTCGGCAGCATCGCCGCCCTCAGGAGGTTCGAGAGGGACGGGTGCCCCGTGAGGATCCTCGGATTCCCGGCGTTCCTCTACTTCACGCTGGAGAGGATGAGGGAGATGGGATACCCTCCGCTGAAGCTGAACAGGGACTCGCTCGTGATGATGGGCGGCGGATGGAAGGGCTTCGCAGACAGGCAGCTCTCCCCGGAGGAGTTCAGAGAATACGTGGAGGAGAGGCTCGGCCTCCCGCACACGTGCTGCCATGAAACCTACGGGGCGGTGGAGCACGGCGTCGCGTACACGGACTGCGACCGCCATCACCTGCATGTCCCGATATACAGCCGCGTGATAATCCGCGACCCGGTCACGCTGGAACCCGTGGAGGACGGGGAGAGGGGATTCATGAACGTGGTGTCGCCGATGAACACCGGCGTCCCCGTCCCCAGCCTGCTCCTCGGAGACATGGCCGTGAAGCATCCTGCCGGATCCTGCGGATGCGGGAACGATGCGCCATGGTTCGAGATCCTCGGAAGGGCCGGAACCAGCAGGAACAGGAGCTGCGCCATAGCCGCCGCCGAGATACTGAGGAGGAGATGAGATGTCCCACATATGGAGAGGAAGGAGGGTCGAATCGCTCGACGGGCTCATGGAGGGCCTCGACGGCGAGATAGAGGAGACCCTGGACACCGGGCTGAGGACATCCGACGTCCTCGATGCCTGCGACTCCCTGTCGAAGGAGATCCGCTCCGGCGGATGCATGGATCTCAGGGATGCCCTCGTGAAGGACGGGGCGGAGGACCCCGACGCCATCCTGAACGCTCTTGCCGAAGGCATCTCCCGCGAGGCGCTGACAGCCAAGCTCATGGCCGAGCTCGGAACCGACGAGCCGTTCGAGATCAGACGCGTCGACATGCGCAGGCAGCATTTCGAGGGCTGGGCCCCCGTCGGAGTGCTGTTCCACATCACCGCCGGGAACTCCCCCATCGTGGCCCCCATGGCCGCGGTGGAGGGACTGCTCTCGGGCAACATCAACATCCTGAAGGTCGCGGGGAACCTCGGCGAGTTCGCCACGGAGGTCCTTCTGCGCCTGTGCAGGACCCCTTCCATAGCCGACCGCATCTACATGCTGCGCATCCGCTCGTCCCAGAAGGACCTTATGAGGGCTCTCATGGACAGGGCGGACTGCATCAGCGCCTGGGGCGGGGAGGAGGCCATCGAGGCCATCCGCAGGGACGCCCCCCGCGGGACTCCCGTGGTGGAATGGGGCCACAAGATCAGCTTCGCATACGTGACGCCAGCATGCTTCGACATCGGAACAGCCAGGAAGATCGCCAGGAGCGTCTGCCGCAACGAGCAGCAGTCGTGCTCCAGTCCGCAGTGCGTCCTCGTGGACACGGATTCCAGAGAGGACGTCGACAGGATGGCATCCCTTCTGGCGCAGGCGCTCGACGAAGCGAGGGACACTCTCCCCCGCATCGCCCCCGATGCGGCCGAGTCGGCGGAGATATCGACGGTGAAGGAGCTCCACAGGAGCGACCTCTACTTCAACGACGGGGACGTCGTGGAGGACCCCCAGCATACCTACAGGATACTCGTGAGCTACGGCACCAAGTTCATGCCCTCTCCGCTCTTCAGGACTGTCTGGCTATCCCCCCTCGGGAGGGACGGCCTCACATCCGGCCTCAGAGGGATGCGCAGATACCTGCAGACCTGCGGCCTCGCCTGCACCCTAGGCGAGCTGGAGGAGGTCTCCTCGGCGCTCTACCGCGCCGGGGTCCAGAGGATCACACCGGTTGACTCGATGAGCGCCAGCTACGCAGGGGAGCCCCACGACGGAGGATTCGCCCTTCCGAAGTTCATGAGGCGCGTCTCCATGCGCATGGACATCCCTCTGAACGGCATCGTCGGCATGAAGGAGCTGAGGCGCCCGGAGCCGTTCCGTGTCGAAGGACCCATCGAAGGCAAGAAGGACTATCCTCCCGTCCCGGAGGACGGCACCCGCGTCCTCACGAAGAGCGGAGGCACCACCGGGGCACCGGTGTTCTGCAGCTACAGCGACAACGACTACCGCAGATACATCGTCGAACCGGGCGTCAAGGCCATGATGGCCCTCGGCCTCGATCCAGACAGGGACGTCGTCGCCGATCTGCTGAAGGCGGGCAGCCTCTACGGCGGGATGAACTTCTTCATCTCGATATTCGACGCCATGCACGTCCGCAACCTGAACATCAGCGGACTCGACGACGTCAGGCAGGTGGCGGACTTCATGATCATCGGGAAAGCCACCGCGATCATGGGCGCCCCCAGCTACATCATCAGGGTCTTCCAGGAGAACGAGGAGAGGCTCAGGGAGTACGGCAGGATAAGGAAGATCTTCTACGGAGGAGAGATGTTCTCCGCAGGACAGGTCCGCTGGCTCGAGGAGACGTTCGGAATCGAGAGCATCCAGTCCATGCTCTACGGCGCCAACGAGACCGGGACCATGGGATACTGCTGCGGATGCTGCGGCAGGAACGAGTTCCACCTGAACAGCGAGATCCAGCACCTGGAGATCCTCGAGATGGATTCGGACGAGCCCGTCGGCCCCGGAGAGCCCGGGAGGCTGATCTTCACCGGATTCCTGAGGGAGAACGGACGCACCAGCCGCTACGAGATAGGCGACATGGGCGAGTGGATCGAGGGCGACTGCCCCTGCGGCAGAAAGGAGCCCAGGTTCAGGCTCCTGGGAAGGTACGGGGACGTCATGCGCATAGGCGGGACGTTCTTCAACTTCAGGAGGATCTCGAGGATCCTCGACGACTCCCTCGGATACAGAGGGAACCTGCAGGTGATCCTCGAGCCGGACGGCCTCAGGGAGAGGATGGTCGTCTGCGTCGACGACCAATCCCTGACAACAGAAGAGGCTCTCGAAGCCTTCGTCCACGAGTACGACTCCTTCGCCAAGACCGTGCCGAACGGGATAATGGGATTCGAGGTCAGGAACGTCGGAAGGGACGGATTCGTCGTCAACACGACCAGCCTGAAGATTACGCCCGTGGTGGACCGCAGATGAGCCGCTCCCCCTACCTGGTCAACCGCGCCTTCAGGACGTTCGCCGTCTCCACCATCCTGGCGGTGATGGCGACCTCCCTCGGCGTCGTTGTGAACGGCATGATCGTGGGGAACATGATGGGGAGCGCCGAGCTCTCTGCCGTCAATCTCGTGTCCCCTCTCATCCAGCTGTACAATGCCGTCACAGCGCTGATATGCGTCGGAGGAGCCACGCTGTGCGCGGTGCTGGTGGGGAAAGGGAAGGAAGGCGAGAGCGGACGCGTCTTCACCGTATGCATGGCGATGACGCTGTGCGCATCCATACTGCTGACGATCGTCGGACTAGTCTCCCCGGGATCCGCGGCATCGTTCCTGTGCTCGGACGAGACGCTCCTCCCGCTCGTCACCGATTATACGAGAGTGGCCCTCCTCGGCTCCGCCGCATACCTGTTCCTTCCGGGCCTTGCGATGTTCGTCAGGGTCGACGGATCGCCGCGCAGCGCGACTCTTGCGCTTGCCGGCGCGAACATAGCCTCGCCCCTTCTGTGCATAGCCCTCGTCCATTCGGGCATGGGCCTGACAGGGGCCTCCGCGGCCGTCGTCATCGGATACGCAGCGGGAACCCTCGCCCTCGTCATCCGCTTCGTCAGAGCCCGCTCCACCACCCTCTTCCGCTTGGAGAAGGGCGGAAGGACGCATATCCCTGCGATCCTCGCTCTGGGAGCACCGGTTGCGCTCGCATCGGCGATGATGGTCGCGAAGATGCTGTGCATGAACGGCCTCACCCTCCATTTCCTCGGAACATCCGGAATGGCGACCATGGCTGTCGCCATGAACGTCCTGATGCTCGCATCCATGCTCATAGGAGGGACCTGCCAGACCATACAGCCCATCGGCGGGACGCTGTACGGATCGGGGGACGTCGAAGGCATATCCATGCTGACCCGCCTGGTCTCCAAGGTTCTTCTGACGTCTCTCGGAGCGATAGTGGCTGTCGTGATGCTGTTCCCGGGCGTGTTCTGCGTGATGTTCGGAGTCTCCGGAGGAGAGCTGCTCTCATCCTCCGAGGAGGCCCTCAGGCTGTTCGCTCCGTGCATACTGCTATACGGAGTGAACTACGCGCTGATGATCCTCTTCCAGGTCCTGGGCCACAGACGCGTGGCGATAGCCGTGTCCGTCCTCCAGCCGTTGCTAGTCATAGCCGTGGCGTTCGTCCTTGCTCCGATCGACGGAGAGCTCATATGGCCCTCGTTCTGGATCGGAGAAGCGATCATGCTGGCGGTCATCGCCTGCATGTCCGTCGCGATGCGCAGAAGGGACCCGTCCCTCCGCGGATTCCTCCTCGGAAGGATGCCGGAGATACCGACACTTGCTGTATCGATTAGGGGAGACCTCTCAGACCTCGAGGAGTCCATGGACGCCGTGTCGGGATTCCTCGCATCCAACGGAGTGGATGCCGAAAGGGCGGAGAAGGCGAGACTGTGCTGCGAGGAGCTGGCATCCAACGTCTCCGTCCACGGCCTCGGCTCCGATCCAAGCAGATGCATGGACCTGGTCGTCCGTGCTGGAGACGAGCCTTCGATCCTCATCCGCGACGACGGGCCGCTGTTCAATCCGATGGCCTTCGACGGAGACGGGATCGGACTGCAGATCGCGAAGGGGATGTGCGGCTCCATGGCCTATTCGAGGGCTATGGGCCAGAACAACGTGAGGTTCACATTCCGATACTCTCAGGAAACACAGAGGGATCGATGTCGTCGAGAGGATCCGGCTTTCAGCTCCCGCCCGACAGCCATTCCACGACATTCGCGATGTCGATCCCTTTCTCCGAACCCAGCCCTATGCGATCCATGGTCAGAACAGTCTTGCGATAGTTGTCGCGTATCGATTCCAGCGGACGCAGCTCGCGCATACGCGTCTCCTCCGACAGCATCGTCTGGGTTACCTGGTAGTAGTGCACCTGATCCCCCTTGAATGCCGTGAAGTCCACCTCGGCATCCCTGTAGCTGCCTATACGCACCTTGTACCCGCGGCGGCGGAGCTCCAGATACACGAGGTTCTCCAACGGCCTGCTCGTATCGGTACCTGCTGCACCCCCCAGCACGCTGCGCCTCATCCCGAGATCCGTCGCATAGTACTTGCCCCTGGTCTTCAGAATCTTCCTTCCGACGATATCGTAGCATTCCGCATAGTAGAAGAGCCTCGCGTCTACGAGAGCATTCACATAGCGTTTGACGGTGGGTTCGCTGATCCCCACCACCTCCGCTATCCTGGCCATGTTGGTGATGTTCCCGATATTGGAATAGAGGAAACGCGCGATGTCCACCAGCACGTCGGCCCTGTCCATGTGCAGAATACGGAGAACGTCCTTGACGAGAACCGTGTTAAATACTCCGTCGAGGTACTGCGTTGCATATTCTTCTCCCCGCGATGTGTCGAGACCCGGCAGAGAACCGTGGACGAGCACATCCGCAAGTGCATTCTCGGGATCCGATATCCCACGGCATTCCATAACCTCGGCAAGACTCAGAGGCAGGACATCGATCTCGACGTACCTGCCGGAAATGTGCGTTGCCAGATCGGAAGAGAGCATCTTCGAATTCGAACCGGTGATATATACGTCGCAACGCTCCATGGTGCAGAGTGCCGCAACGCTCATCTCCCAGCCCTCGACGTTCTGAATCTCATCGAGCATCAAGAACGTCTGGTCGTTGGGCGGGATGTGGGATCCTATCCACTCGTTCAACGCAGCTTTATCGGCAATCTCCTGCCCTTGGAGAGTTTCGAAATTTATTCTGAATATGCGATCGGACGGTCTGTTGTTGTCGATGAGATCCTGCTGATACTGCTTCAAAAGCACAGATTTCCCGCAGCGGCGCATTCCTGTCACCACCTTCACAACATCATTGTCGCATTCTCCGTCGTGAAGCAGCTTCAGAAACCTCGTCCTGCGGACTTCCATGAGTGGGCAATGCTTTCATGGTATAAAATAAAATATATTTTATTTCTATCAATTATTCTGTAATTTATAAAATAAATTTTATAATTAACCAATGCAACCGCGTCCACGTCCAAAGCTGCACAATTCAGGTTTATTCGGACCTGTTGCATAGATTTTGATATGTTATAATATATCAAATAATTATTTTAAATATTTTGATATGTTATATCATATCATGTCTGATTCCGTCTTCATCCCGCGTGAACATTACATGTCACGCATCCGCGATTCCCGCGATTCCGATTTCATCAAGATTCTGACCGGAATCCGCAGATGCGGCAAGTCAACGCTCATGAAGATGTTCATCGACGAGCTCAGGGACTCCGGCGTACCGGATGACAGGATATGCTCCATAGACCTGGACGATGAGGGTACGGGGATTGAGACGTTCCGCGAGCTCATCGATGCGGTCGAATCGAAACTGAAGGGCTTCGATGGTTCGTACATCTTCCTGGACGAGGTGCAGAACATTCCCGAATGGGAGCGTGCCGTGTCGACATTCTATGTTCGCAAGGCGGACGTGTACATAACCGGATCCAACTCGGACATACTCTCTTCCGAGCTCTCCACAAAACTCTCCGGCAGATGCCTGGAGATCCGTGTTCAGCCCCTCGCATTCTCCGAATATGTCATATTCAGGGAATCGGACGATCGCACTAGGCTGCTGAAGGACTACATCCGCTACGGAGGGTTCCCCGCAGTGTCCCTTGCCATGGACAGGATGCCGGCCCAAGTCGTCGACATCCTGGACGGGATCTACAACACCGTGTTCAACAAGGATGTCATCGGCAGGCACGAGATCCGCGGGAACGCTATGATCAACCATCTCTGCAGATATCTGATGAAGAACATCGGGGACCGCACCTCCGTCAGAGGAGCCGCGAACTACATGACCGGCAAGGGGATGAGGACGCAGCCTCCGACTATCGACGAATACATCGGCTTCCTTGAGGAGGCCCTCCTGTTCTCCAGAGCCAGAAGGCTGGATTCCAAAGCGAAGGAATACCTCAGGACCGCGGACAAATTCTTCGTCGCAGACCTGGGCATCCGTCACTGCAGGGTCCCGTTCCATCCGGACGACCTCGACGGGATCATCGAGAACGTGGTGTACAACGAGCTCGTATACCGCTTCGGGGATGTCGCGGTATGCAGCGTAGGCCAGTACGAGGTGGACTTCGTAGCCGATCCGATGGGCGCCCCGTCGTACTACCAGGTGGCCGTGAGCATCGCGGATTCTGCCGCAAGGGATAGGGAGCTCCGTCCGCTGAAGGCGATCGGCGACAACTATCCGAAGACGGTCATCACATACGACAGCTTCCTCATGGCCGATATCGACGGGATCCGCATCGTCAGCCTGATGGACTGGCTCACGGAGTCTTGACATCCCGCCGATCCGGTCTCTTCAGCAATAGGATCCGTCGACGGTGACAGACAAAAATAAAATCAGTTTCATTCTGGGCCTGTTTCTGCGGATTTCCACGAAATTTCCTGCTTTTCTGCAGTCGCGGATTCCACGATCGTTCCCCGCTTCTTCCGATGCCTGCCGCCTCGGAGGCGGTCTTCAGACATGCCATGAGGTCGTCGGCGGTGTTCCTGAGGGTTCCCGCCGACTCCGACCCCATCCTGAAAACGATTTGGTTCCCGTGGAGCTCCGATTCCACGTATCCGCCGTTGTCGGGTCCGACCGCCTCCATGAGGGCGCGGGCGGACGCCTCGTCGGGACACTCGACCGAGAGCTCCAGGGTTATCATCAGGCCTTCCCCTTGAGGACGAAGGCGGCGATCGCCTTGCCGACCTCGGACGTGGACATGCATCCTCCGAGGTCCGGGGTGGTCTCCTTGGCGTCGAGGGCGTGCCTCACCGCGTCGTGGAGCATCCTGCCCTCCTCGGGGAATCCCTGGTTCTCCAGGAGCATCTGTGCGGCGAGCACGGCCGCTATGGGGTTGGCGATGCCGCGTCCCGCGATATCCGGAGCGGATCCGTGGATGGGCTCGAACATGCTCACTCCGTTCGGGTTGATGTTCCCGCTCCCTCCCATCCCCAGTCCTCCCTGGAGCTGCGCTCCCAGATCGGTGAGGATGTCCCCGAACAGGTTGGGCACCGCGACGGTCCCGAACGTCTCGGGGCGGACGATCATCGCCATGGCCATGGCGTCGACGAACATGAACTCCAGGTCCAGGCCGTACTCCTTAGTCTTCTGGGCGAAGATCTCGCGCTGCATGCCGTAGTTCTTGGTGATGACGTTGGCCTTGTCCACCAGGGTGACCTTCTTCTCGCCGCGGTCCGAAGCGTACCTGCAGCAGTAGTCCGCGAACCTCGTGACCCCTTTCTTCGAGAGCAGTCCGATCTCGAAGGCGAAGTCGTCGTTGTCCGAGGACCTGGCATCGACGTCGATGTCGAGCGTGTACAGCTCCCTCTCCACGTGGACGTGGGCCTTGTCGCCGTGCGACGGCCCGAAGTACCCGTTGGCGCCCATGTAGAAGTCCTCGGTGTTCTCCCTGAGGAAGTGGATGTCGAACGGGACCTCCCTCTTCAGAGGGACGAGCGGGAACCACGACGTCACGGGGCGGAGGTTGATGTACTGGTCGAAGACCGCCCTCATCTTCAGGAGGATGCCCTGCTCCAGCACCCCGGGCTTCACGCGGGGGTCGCCGATGGCGCCGAAGTAGATTGCGTCCTTGCTCTTCAGGAGGTCGATGTCCGCATCGGTGAGGAGCTCTCCGGTGCGCAGGTACCTCTCCGATCCTATGTCCACGTATTCGGGCTCGAACTGGAACGACGATATCTGCGACACCGCCTCCAGAACGTCCATTCCGGCCGCGATGACCTCCTTGCCTATCCCGTCTCCGGGAATCACTGCTATGTGCTTCATCGGAACTTCCCCTCCCTGATGAGGTTCATGAGCCCGCCGGACCTGATCAGCTCGGTGATGAACGGCGGGTACTCGGGGAAGGTGTACTCCTTCCCATCGATCTCGACCTTCCCGGCATCGACGTCGACGACGGCGGTGTCGCCCTCCTCGGCATCGACCTTGCACTCGACGAGGAGCAGGCCGGTGTCCATGGAGTTGCGGTAGAAGATCCTGGCGAAGCTCTCGGCTATGATGCAGGAGAATCCCGCCTCGCGGAGCGACAGGGGGGCGTGCTCCCTGCTGGATCCGCAGCCGAAGTTCCTTCCGGCGACGAGTATGTCGCCTTTCCTCACCTGCTGGGCGAAGCCGGGCCTGACCTTCTCGAATATGTAGTCGTTGAGATGGTCGAGATTGGCCGCGAGCAGCCTCTCGGCCGGTATTATCTGGTCGGTGTCGACGTTGTCGCCGAACACCCAGACCCTTCCCTTGATCGGTTCCATTCACATCCCCTCCAGGTCGTCCGGGGTGACGATGCGTCCTGCGACCGCGGAGGCCGCGACGACGGCCGGGCCGGCCAGATACACGTACGAGTCCTTGGCGCCCATCCTTCCGATGAAGTTGCGGTTGGTGGATGCGACCGCGACCTCTCCGGGCGCGAGTATGCCCATGTATCCTCCGAGGCATGCGCCGCAGGTCGGACCGGACACGAACGCGCCGGCCTCGAGGAACACGTCGATGAGGCCCTCGTCGGCCATCTGCTTCAGGACCCTCTGCGATGCGGGGACCACGATCATCCTCACTCCGGGCGCGACATGGCGGCCCCTGAGGATCTCGGCTCCGATGCGCATGTCCTCGATCCTTCCGTTGGTGCACGATCCCAGGTAGGCCTGGTCGATCCTGACGTCCGCTTCCTTCACGGGGCGTCCGTTGCTCGGAAGGTGGGGATAGGACACGAAGGGCTCGAGCTCCGAGAGGTCGTACTCGAGCGTCCTGCAGTAGACCGCGTCGTCGTCCGCGTCCACAGCCTCGTATTCTCCGCGGACGCTGTCCTTGATGTACTCGCGGGTCAGCTCGTCGCACGGGAAGATACCGGCCTTGCCGCCGGCCTCGATGGCCATGTTGGAGATGGCGAGCCTGTCCGGAACGCTGATGTTCTGGACATCGCCGTGGAACTCGAAGGCCTTGTAGTTGGCCCCGTCGACGCCGATGTCGGTGATGATCTTCAGGATGAGGTCCTTGCCCCCGACGTACCTGTTGAACTTCCCCTTGACGACGACCTTGATAGTCTCCGGGACCTTGAACCAGAGCCTGCCGGTGGCGAAGACCGCCGCGGCCTCGGTGGATCCGATTCCGGTGGACAGCGCGTTGACCGCTCCGTACGTGCAGGTGTGCGAGTCGGCTCCGACTATGAGCCTGCCGGGAGCCGCGAAGCCCTCCTCGACCATCAGCTGGTGGCATACGCCGCTCCTGCCGATCTCGAAATAGTTCGGTATCTGGTGCTTCTGCGCGAACTCGCGCATCTCCTTGGCCTGGGCCGCGGAGTCTATGTCCTTGGCCGGGACGTAGTGGTCCGGGATGAGGACCATCCTGTCCTTGTACAGCCTGTCGGTCCCGAGCTTCTCGTACTCCCTGAAGGCGATGGGGCCCGTGACGTCGTTGACCATCACGTAGTCCACATCGGCTATGACTATCTGCCCGGCGCGGGCGTCCGTGCCGGATTTCCTGGAGAGGATCTTCTCCGCGATCGTCTTGCCTGCCATTTTCTTCACTGATCCCTGGAATAGTCGCGGTTTATGGCCGCTATCATCGCATCTATGGATGTCTGGACCACATCGGGTCCGACCGATTTGCCCACCGCCAATCCTGTTCCCTCGCGGGCGTGGTTGCGCACCATCACGGTCGCCTCGCACAGCGAGCTGGACTGCCCGTTTATCGCGGCGAGCTTGTACTCCTCGAGCGAGTAGTTCCCGCCGACGGCCGAGGCGATCGCCTTGATGGCCGCGTCGACCGGACCGACTCCGATCTCGGCGACGGTGCGCTTCTCGCCCTTGACCGTGAGGTTCACGGTCGCGGTGCTCGTCACCCCCTTGCCGGTGAGGACGGCCACGCCGTCCAGGACCACGGCGTTCTCGCCGGGCGCGGTGTTGCAGAGTACGTGGTCCACGAGGGCCATGAGCTCGGCGTCGTCGATCTCCTTGTCGCCGACGGCGGCCTCCTTGATGGCCTCCATCAGCTGGGGCATGCGGTCCTCCGGGAAGGGTATGCGGAGGGCGTCGAGCCTTCCGCGGACGGAGTGCTCTCCGGAGTGCTTCCCTATAACGATGTGCCTGTCCACTCCCACGAGCTCGGGGAGGAACGGCTCGTACGTCGCGGAATTGCCCATGACGCCGTGCACGTGGATCCCGGATTCGTGGGCGAACGCGTTGCGTCCGACGATGGGCTTGTTGTACGCCATGGGGAACCCGGTGGTGCGCTCGACCATCCTGCAGACCCTGCCGATCTTGGAGAGGTCCACGGTCCTGACGTCGTAGTTCGCGAACAGGTTCACGGCGACCTCCTCGAGAGACGCGTTCCCTGTGCGCTCGCCGATGCCGTTGATGGTGGCCTGGCAGATCGTAGCGCCGGCCTCGACGGCCGCGATGGTGTTCGCCACCGCGAGGCCCATGTCGTTGTGGCAGTGGACGCTGATGGGCACCTTGATCTGCTCCGCGATCTTCGAGATGAGATAGGACATCCCCTGGGGGACGATGACTCCTACGGTGTCGGGGACGTTGATTGCGCACGCTCCGGCGTCGACGACGGCCTTGTAGACCTCGAGCATGTAGTCGAGCTCGGTCCTCGTGGCGTCCTCGCAGGAGAACTGGACCTCCATTCCGCGGGAGCGGGCGTACTCGACTGACTCCACGGCGCGCTCGATGATCTCCTCCTTGGACATCTTGAGCTTGTACTCGCGGTGGAGCGGGCTGGTCCCGATGAACGTGTGGACGTACTTCACGCCGGTGTCCGCCGCGGCGTCTATGTCGCGCTTCACGGAACGGGCGAGGCTGAGGACCGTCGCATGCATGCCGCAGTCCATTATGCGCTTGATCGTCTCCTTCTCGATGTCGCTGGAGACGGCGAAGCCGGCCTCGATGTAGTCGACTCCGAAATCGTCGAGGGCCTGGGCTATCTTGACCTTCTCGTCGGGGCTGAGGGCGATGCCGGGTGCCTGCTCCCCGTCGCGGAGGGTCGTATCGAAGATCTGTATGGGTCCCCTTCCCTCGGGCAGCTTCGGGAGAGCCAACTTGTTGTAAGGGCTTATCGCGAGCATGTCCCGAGCGTTATCACTGGTCTGAGACTCCATTTTAACACCTCAAACCGTCAGCTAATCGTGTCTTCAAAGCTGCAGAAGAAGCAGGACCGATGTAGCGTTGCAGATCATTTCTATAGACCTCTGACGGTGATACGGCCTATTTTATAACCGTATTTATAGGTAACCTGAAGCTCCTTCGAAGGTCACAGAGCACGCGTGTGCATCCCGTTCCGCCTCGAGGATCGGGACGAGGCCGCCGATACCACCGTTCGGAAGAAGCATCGCGGGACGGGCATGATTGTCTATCCGCCGCCGTTGTCCGAGTCATGGACGCATTCAAGATCAAGGTGGCGCTGAAAGACTCCGATCCGGAAGTGACGAGGACGCGCCTGATCCCTTCCGAGGCCTCGTTCACCGATCTGAACAACGCTGTGCTCGCGTCGATGAGATGGTACGACTTCGAGGACCACTACATCGATGCGGCGGATCAGATGATAGGCCCTGTTTACGACGAGTCGGAAGGCGATCTCATCGATGAAGAATGCGAGCCGATCGCAAGCCACGAGGGCGAGGCGATGGAATACATCTGCGGATGCTGGGCACTGTCCATTAAATGGCTGGACCGCGAGCAAGGGTATGACATGCCATGGTCCGTTCTCGTCGACGGATCGGGAGACGCACCGCCCGAAGACTGCGAAGGGCTGGAGGAGTACT
>ERZ808246.1466-NODE-1466-length-16943-cov-7.532982_pt1 | contig 16943 bp, 15 predicted proteins | sample MGYA00521083_ERZ808246 | MGnify/ENA primary metagenome ERZ808246 (study PRJEB31516, sample SAMN03275577) | gut metagenome | biome: mammalia-associated habitat; material: feces | host: Papio cynocephalus | place: Kenya | collected 2012-07-07 ... | reverse complement strand
TGGGGCAGGCGGTGGTGGACGCCGCCAACGGCAAAAAGCCCGGCGCGGGCTTTACACTGGCCGCCGACACCCGGGAGACGGGCGGCGGCGTGGTGCTGCAGCGGGGCCGCATGGAGATCAACTGCGGCTTTGCCGAGCTGCTGCGCCGGGCGCGGCAGGAGGACTCCTCCGCCGTGGCCGCCGTGCTGTTTGACTGAAAGGGGGCGTCCCTTTGACAAAACGGAGAAAGGACACGGACTATCTGTTCCTGTCCGCCCGCATACGCGCCATGGAACGTCAGCTGCTGACGGCCCAGCGGCTGGAGCAGCTGCTGCAGGCGCCCTCCGCCGAGGACTGCGCCCGGCTGCTGAGCGAGTGGGGCTACGCGCCCGTACACGATGAGCCGTCCCTGCAGGCGGCGCTGCGCGCGCAGCGCGAGGCGGTGTTCGCCGATGTTTCCCGCTTTATGCCGGAGGCGGAGGTGCTGGACGTGTTCCGGCTGAAGTACGACTATCACAACATCAAGACGCTGCTGAAGGCACCGCAGGACGCGGAGCGTCTGCTGATCGACGCCGGGACCGTGCCGGCGGAGACGCTGCGGAAAAAGCACGCCGAAGGCAGCGGATGGGACTTTCTGAACGCCGACATGGCCGCCGCGGCCGATGAGGCCCAGCGGGTGCTGGCCGAGACAGGCAGCGCGCGCAGCAGCGACTGTATTCTGGACCGAGCCTACTTCGCGCGGCTGGAAAAGCTGGCGGCGGACAGCCGGATACCCTATTTGCAGGACTATGTCCGCGCCATGATCGACGCGGCGAACCTGCGCTCACTCATCCGCGCCCAGCGGCTGGGGCTGGACGCGGGGTTCCTGCGGGAGGTGCTGTTCCCCGGCGGCAGCGTGACGCCGGAGGCGATCCGCGCCGGAAGCGGCAGCGGCGCCGCGGCGCTGTGGCGGGGCACGGCCTTTGCCCGGGCGGCGGAGCTGGGCGACGAGGCCGCTAAGGGCGGCAGCCTGACCGCCTTTGAAAAAGCCTGCGACGACGCGGTGCTCCGCGCCGCCGGCGCGGCGCGCCGGGTACCCTTCGGCGTGGAGGTGGCGCTGGGCTATCTGGCGGCAAAGGAAGCGGAGTGGACGGCGGTGCGTACCGTGCTGTCCGGCCGGATGGCCGGTGTGCCGGCGGAGGCGCTCCGGGAAAGGCTGCGTGAGCAATATGTATAAGATCGCCGTTATCGGGGACCGGGACAGCGTGCTGGGCTTCCGCGCGCTGGGACTGGATGTGTTCCCCACCGAGGATGCGGAGGCGGGGCGCAGAACGCTGCACCGCCTGGCGCAGGAGGACTACGCCGTCATCTATATCACCGAGCAGCTGGCACAGCATCTGACCGCCGAGATCGCCCGGTATAAGGACGCACCCCTGCCCGCCGTTATCCTCATTCCCGGCAAGACCGGTTCGCTGGGCATCGCCGGGGCCGCCCTGCACGACGCGGTGGAACGCGCCGTGGGCGCGGATATTTCCTGAAAGGAGCAAGAGAATGGGTAAGATCATCAAAGTCTCCGGCCCGCTGGTGGTGGCGGACGGCATGGCGGACGCCAATATGGCGGACGTGGTGCGCGTAGGCCCCCAGCAGCTGATCGGAGAGATCCTGAATATGACCGGCGACCGGGCCTCTATACAGGTGTATGAGGAGACGTCCGGTCTGGGCCCCGGCGCCGACGTGGTCACCACCGGCGCGCCGCTGAGCGTGGAGCTGGGCCCCGGCCTGATCGAGAATATCTACGACGGTATCCAGCGTCCGCTGGAGGAGATCGTCCGCCGGGTGGGCAGCAACATCACCCGCGGTATCCAGGTGCCGCCGCTGGACCGCGATAAGCTGTGGGACTTTACCCCCACCGCCGCTGTGGGCGACGCCGTGGCCGTGGGCGATATCCTGGGCACCGTGCCGGAGACGGAGTCCGTGCTGCACAAGATCATGGTGCCCAAGGGCGCCGAGGGCACGGTGGTGTGGCTGGCCGAGGCCGGACAGTATACCATCACCCAGCCCATCGCCCGGGTGAAGCTGGCCAACGGTGAGGAGCGCGAGCTGACCATGGTGCAGAAGTGGCCCGTCCGCGTGGGCCGCCCCTATAAAAAGAAATTCCCGCCGGTAAAGCCCTTGCAGTCCGGCCAGCGTGTCATCGACACCATGTTCCCCATCGCCAAGGGCGGCACCGCCGCCGTTCCCGGGCCCTTCGGCTCCGGTAAGACCGTGGTGCAGCACCAGCTGGCCAAGTGGGCCGATGTGGACATTGTGGTCTATATCGGCTGCGGCGAGCGCGGCAACGAGATGACCGACGTACTGCGGGAGTTCCCGGAGCTGACCGACCCCCGCACCGGCGAGAGCCTGATGAAGCGCACGGTGCTGATCGCCAACACCTCGGATATGCCTGTGGCCGCCCGTGAGGCGTCGGTCTACACCGGCATCACCATCGCCGAGTATTTCCGCGACATGGGCTACGATGTGGCCGTCATCGCCGACTCCACCTCCCGCTGGGCCGAGGCCCTGCGCGAGATGTCCGGCCGGTTGGAGGAGATGCCCGGTGAGGAGGGATATCCCGCGTACCTTGCCTCCCGTCTGGCGCAGTTCTATGAGCGCGCCGGCGTGGTGCAGTGCCTGGCCAGCGACGAGCGCACCGGCTCTCTGACCGCCGTGGGCGCGGTGTCGCCTCCCGGCGGCGACCTGAGCGAGCCGGTGGCACAGGCCACCATGCGTATCGTCAAGGTCTTCTGGTCCCTGGACGCCTCGCTGGCCTATCGCCGCCACTTCCCGGCCATCAACTGGCTGAACTCCTACTCCCTGTATCTGGACGCGGTGACGCCCTGGTTCAACGAGAACATGGGCGAGGACTTCATACGGAACCGCAACCGCGCCATGCACCTTTTGCAGGAGGAGAACGAGCTGAACGAGATCGTCCAGCTGGTGGGCAAGGATTCCCTGTCCGCCCACGACCAGCTGACGCTGGAGATCGCCCGGATGCTGCGGGAGGATTTCCTGCAGCAGAACGCCTTTATGGACGTGGACTCCTACTCCAGCTTTGACCGGCAGATGCAGCTGCTGGGGCTGATCCTGCACTATGAGGCCCTGTGCCGCGGCGCTGTGGACAAGGCCGTGGCCCCGGCCGCGCTGTACGCCATCCCCGCCCGGGAGAAGCTGGGCTGGGCCAAGTACGCCGCCGCGGAGGAATACGCCGCCAACTACGCCGCCGTCCGCGCCGACATGGAGCGCGAGATCGCCGAGCTGATCCGAAAGGCTGGTGAAGAGGAATGATGAAGGAATACCGTACCATCCACGAGGTATCCGGTCCCCTGATGGTGGTGGACCACGTGGAGGGCGTCACCTATGACGAGCTGGCGGAGATCCAGCTGCACAGCGGCGAGGTCCGCCGCTGCAAGGTGCTGGAGGTCAACGGCGACCGCGCCGTGGTCCAGCTGTTCGACTCCTCCGCCGGCATCAACCTGCGGGACGCCACCATCCGCTTCCTGGGCCACCCCCTGCAGCTGGGCGTATCCGCCGATATGCTGGGGCGCGTGTTCAACGGCATGGGCGAGCCCATCGACGGCGGCCCCGCCCTGCTGGCGGAGGAATACCGGGATATCAACGGCCTGCCCATGAACCCGGCGGCCCGGGACTATCCCAACGAGTTCATCCAGACCGGTATCAGCACCATCGACGGACTGAACACGCTGGTCCGCGGCCAGAAGCTGCCTATCTTCTCCTGCTCCGGCCTGCCCCACGCCAATCTGGCGGCGCAGATCGCCCGGCAGGCCAGGGTGCTGGACGACAGCTCCAACTTCGCCGTGGTGTTCGCCGCCATCGGCATCACCTTTGAGGAGTCGGAGTTCTTTGTGCGGGAGTTCCAGCGCACCGGCGCCATCGAGCGCACAGTGCTGTTCACCAATCTGGCCAACGACCCCGCCGTGGAGCGTATCGCCACGCCCCGCATGGCGCTGACGGCCGCGGAGTACCTGGCCTTTGAGAAGGATATGCACGTGCTGGTGATCCTGACGGATATCACCAACTACGCCGAGGCGCTGCGTGAGGTCTCCGCCGCCAAGAAGGAGGTCCCCGGACGCCGGGGCTATCCCGGCTATCTGTACACCGACCTGGCCAGTATGTATGAGCGCGCCGGCCGCAAGCTGGGGTGCAAGGGCTCCATCACCATGATCCCCATCCTGACCATGCCGGAGGACGACAAGACCCACCCCATCCCCGACCTGACCGGCTACATCACCGAGGGGCAGATCATTCTGAGCCGCGACCTGTACCGCAAGAACATCCTGCCGCCGGTGGACGTGCTGCCCTCCCTGTCCCGTCTGAAGGACAAGGGCGTGGGCGCCGGAAAGACCCGGGAGGATCACGCGCCCACCATGAACCAGCTGTTCGCCGCCTACGCCAGCGGCAAGGAGGCCAAGGAGCTGATGACCATTCTGGGCGAGGCCGCCCTGAGCCCCACGGACCTGCTGTACGCCAAGTTCGCCGACGAGTTCGAGAAGCGCTACGTCTCGCAGGGCTTCGACGAGAACCGCACCATAGAGCAGACGCTGGACCTGGGCTGGGAGCTGCTGCGTATGCTGCCCCGCAGTGAGCTGAAGCGCATCAAGCCGGAGATGCTGGATAAGTATCTGCCGGTGAAGGAGTGAGCGCCATGGCGGGAAAGACTGTCAACCCCACCCGGATGGAGCTCATCCGGCTGAAGGGCCGGCTGAAGACCGCACGCCGGGGCCACAAGCTGCTGAAGGACAAGCGGGACGAGCTGATGAAGCAGTTTATGGACGTGGTGCGGCGCAACCGCGCGCTCCGCGCCAAGGTGGAGCAGGGGCTGAAGGAGGCCAACGCCGCCTTCACCGTGGCCGCCGCCCTGATGGGACCGGAGGTGCTGGAGGAGTCCCTGTCCTGCCCGCGGCGCAGCGTGTCGTTGGACGTATCCACCCGGAATGTCATGAGCGTCAACGTGCCGGTGTTCACCTTCCAGACCGACAGCGGCGACGACGCGCTGCTGCCCTACGGCTTCGCCCAGACCAGCGGCGAGCTGGACGCGGCGCTGGAGAAGATGCAGGCGGTATTTGCCGATATGCTGGAGCTGGCGCAGGTGGAGAAGACCATGCAGCTGCTGGCCCAGGATATCGAAAAGACCCGCCGGCGGGTCAACGCGCTGGAGTATGTGATGATCCCGGAGACGGAGCAAAACATCCGGTATATCACCATGAAGCTGGACGAGAACGAGCGCGGCAACACCACACGGCTGATGAAGGTCAAGGAGATGGTATTGCAGGACGCGCACCACTACCAGCCGTAATGCGCGCAAAAAAGCACCGCCCTCGGCGGTGCTTTTTGCTTGCCATGCCGTACTCCGTGTGCTATGATGGTAAAAACACGAAAAAGGGAGAGAATATCATGCGAAAGAGATGTATCGCGCTGGTGCTGTGTCTGCTGGCGCTGGCGACGCTGGTGGGGTGCGGTGGGGACAGCGCCAAAGCAGTGGCCTTCAAGCAGCGCGAGTACACTGACGAAGAGATACAGGCGCTTGCGGATGCGGGGATCTCCTTTACGGAGGCCTGTGAAAAAATCTCCACGGTGGCCGATGCCGCGCAGTTTTTGGAAGCGCGGGGCTACAGCTTTGCTCCGGATGACGCCGGCACAGGGGCGGAGCTGCGGTATCAGCTGAACAACGGCGGCTGCGTGGGCACGTCGGCGCTGATCGGCGCGCTGCTGAACGGCGACTATGACGAGGTCGGTTACGTCTATGTATTCTGGCTGGAAAGCGAGCACGTTTTCAATTACGTCAAGCAGGACGGCGTATATTATGCCTGTGACTTTATCTATGGGCCGGTGACGCAAAGCGGCACGGACGCGCGCCGGAGCAGCATCCGCTACAGCGGGGAAAGCCTATCCGGGCTGTTTGACGCATACGCACAGCAGGAGGGCGATGACATCGGCAATGCAGTGGCCATCATGTACACCACGGCCTACTACGGCGATCCCACCATGCCTACCGTTGGGCTGCGGGATTCGGCGGACGGACATCAGTCCACGATCCATCTCAGTGATGCGGAAAAAGACACCCAGCAGATACTGCTGCTGCGGGACGGATATACCTTCACCTTCACCTCCTGCGAGGTAGAGTGCTACAGTACAGATGGTGTATGCTATCCGGCGGTGTTCGGCGAACCGCAGCTGACCGAGGAAGAGATCACGGCGCTGCTGGACAGCGGGGACACCGCGGAGATGGCGGTGACTGTGAGCACCGTACCGGACGCGCTGCGGCTTTTGAAAGCGCGGCAGCAGGACAGCGAGGATATCCACAGTCAGGATGCGGAGACCACGCTGCTGCGCGGCAGCAACCAGCCACGCGGCTGGGTGGAGGCACTGCTGTATCTGCTGGCGGGGGACTATGAGGAAAGCGGGCGCATCGACCTGTATTCCAGCAGCAATTATGGCGCCTATGCCGCCATAGCGCAGGACGGACTGTATTATGCATTTGACCCGTTTGAGATACGCGGCGACTGCTGGCTCGCCCTCTCCGGCGAGAACTATGTGAACGCGGATGCACAGAAGCTGGCGGATATGCTGCGGACAGCGTGCGGCTTCAGTACGTCCGACTACACGGCAAACGCGTACCCCGTTCTGAGCAAAGAGGACTAGGAACAGCAGAGGGCCTTTGAGCAGCGGGAGTACACTGACGAGGAGATACAGCAGCTGGCCGGCGCCGGACTGCCGCTGGGCAACATTCCCGATGACGCCCACTTCGACTGGCGCACTGGGGAGATATTGGAGGACTGACGCAAAAAGAGAACGCCCGGCGGGCGTTCTCTTTTTGCTTATTGCTCGTTCCACTGCGTTAGGGCGCTGCGGGCGGCGGACTGCTCTGCCTCCTTTTTGCTGCGGCCGGTGCCCTGGCCAAGCTCTCTGCCGTTCAGCGTCACCCGGAAGGTGAACTGCTTGGCATGGTCGGGGCCGGAGGTGCCCGTCAGCTCATAGTGCAGCACCTGGCCGCTTCTGCGCTGGACCAGCTCCTGCAGCTCCGTCTTGTAGTCCCGGCGGCGCTCCTCCACCACCTCCTCGCGCTCCTTGTCCAGCAGGACGCGATGGATGAGGTCGCTGGCGGCGTCCATCCCGCCGTCCAGATACACGGCGGCAAATACCGACTCGGTGGCGTCGGCCAGTATGGAGGGCCGGCGGCGGCCGCCGCCCTGCTCCTCGCCCTTGCCCAGCAGCAGATAATCGCCCAGGTCCAGGGACTGGGCCACCTCGTGCAGGCTCTCCTCACACACCAGGGCGGCGCGGATGCGGGTCAGGTCGCCCTCCGGCAGCTCCGGGTGCTTTTTGAACAGGTGCTCGGCGGACACAAAGCCCAACACGGCGTCGCCCAGAAATTCCAGGCGCTCGTTGCTGCGTATGCCCTCGCTGCGGTGCTCGTTGGCGTAGGAGCTGTGGTACAGGGCGGCACGGAGCAGCTCCGGGTCGCGGAAGGTGTAGCCCAGCTTTTTTTCCAGTTCTTCCATGTGAACCTCCTGAAAAAATACGGCCCTGCCGGGCCGTATTTTCTGTCGTTATAGTCGGATCAGCCCAGCTTGCTGTTGAGATAGCGGACGCAGTCGCCGACGGTCTTGAGGCCGGCCAGGTCTTCTTCGTCGATCTCGCCGATGTCAAACTCCTCTTCCATCGCCATGACCAATTCCACCAGATCCACAGAATCGGCACCCAGGTCGTCCACGAAAGAGCTGTCCATGCTGATCTCGTCGGCATCGATAGCGAACTGCTCGGCGATCAGATCCTGCATCGTCTTGAAGATCTCTTCCATAGTCAAGGGTATTCCTCCTTCTTTGCTTGTTATCTCCGAAAATAATACGGCAATCGTGTGACAGTGTCAATACCTTTTTGGTAAATTTATACGGTGGGAAGCTGCATTTTGTCTATGTGCGCCGCGATGGCCCCGGTGATACCGCTTTCGGCCACCTGAATGGCCTGCCCCACCGCGTTCTCGATGGCCTCGGCGTTTGAGCCGCCGTGGGCCTTGATGACCGGCCTGGAGATGCCGATGAAGGCCGTGCCGCCCACCTTGTTGGGGTCCAGCCGCGCTTTAAAGGCGTTCAGCCCCGGCATCACCAGCAGGGCGGCAAGTTTCGTCAGCAGGTTCTTTTTGAACATCTCCTTCAGGGCGCTGCCGGCGAAGGAGCCCACGCCCTCGATGGACTTGAGCATCACGTTGCCGGAGAAGCCGTCGGCGACGATCACATCACAGCCGCCCTTGATGGCGTCCTTGGCCTCGATATTGCCGATGAAGTGCAGATCGCCCCGGGCGTCCGCCGCGCGCAGCAGGGCCAGGGTCTGCTTTTGCAGGTCGGTGCCCTTGCTGTCCTCCGCGCCGATATTCAGCAGGCCCACGCGGGGCGTCGCCACCCCCAGCACCCGCTGGGCGTAGAAATTGCCCAGGTAGGCAAATTGCAGCAGATACTCCGGGGTGCACTCAGCGTTGGCGCCGCAGTCGATAAGCACGGCGCTGCCGGTGGTGGTGGGGATGACCGGGGCCATGGCCGCACGGCGGATGCCGTGGATACGCTTGGTGATCAGCGTCGCGCCGGTCAGCAGCGCACCGGTGGAGCCGGCGGACACCGCCGCGTCGCCCTCTCCATCGCGCAGCATGGTCAACGCCGCGCCCATGGAGGTATCCTTCTTCCGGCGGAACACCGTGGCGGGGTCGTCGCACATCTCCACCGTCTCGGTGGTGGGATGGATGGCAACGCCGGCGGGCAGCTGCGCCGCGCCGCACCGGGCCGCCGCGGCCCGGATGGCCGCCTCGTCGCCGGTGAGGACGATGTCGCAGCCGAAGCGGCTGTGGGCGCTGAGCGCGCCCTTGACGATCTCCAACGGGGCGTTGTCGCCGCCCATGGCATCGATGATGATCTTCACAGAGAGAGCACCTCCTCTTTCATGGTGTCCAGAATGGCCAGCGACCGCTGGCTCAGCTCCGCGTTTTTATTGCGCTTGCCCTTGACCCGGTGATCCAGTGGCGGGATAATGCCGAAGTTCACGTTCATGGGCTGGAAGTCCGCCACGCTCTCGTTGCTGACATACAGGCTGAGGGCGCCGATGGCCGTCTCGCGGGGGAAGTCGATGGGCGCCTGTCCCTTCAGACGGCGGGCCAGCTCTATACCCGTCAGAAAACCGCTGGCGCAGGATTCCACGTAGCCCTCTACCCCGGTCATCTGACCGGCGAAGGCGATACGGGGGTCGCTTTTCAGCCGGTAATAGCGGTCCAGCAGCCGGGGCGAATCCAGATAGGTGTTGCGGTGCATAACGCCGTAGCGCAGGTACTGGGCGTCATGCAGGGCGGGGATCATGGAAAACACCCGCTTCTGCTCGCCCCATTTCAGGTGGGTCTGGAAGCCCACCAGGTTGTAGATGGTACCGTCGGCGTTGTCACGCCGCAGCTGCACCACGGCGTAGGGCTCACGTCCGGTCTTGGGGTCCGCCAGACCCCGGGGCTTCAGGGGGCCGAAGCGCAGGGTGTCCTCGCCCCGGCGGGCCATGACCTCCACCGGCATACAACCCTCGAACACGCCGCTGTCCTCAAAGCCGTGGACCTCGGCCTCCTCCGCCTTCACCAACTCCGCCCAGAAGGCCTGATATTCCTCTTTGGTCATGGGGCAGTTGATGTAGTCCGGGGTGCCCTTGTCGTAGCGGGAGGCGAAATACGCACTGTCCATATCCACACTGTCGAAAGTCACCAGCGGGGCCGCCGCGTCAAAGAAGTTCAGCGTATGGCCGCCGCCCAGCTTTTTGGCGATGGCGTCGGCCAGCGCGTCAGAGGTCAGCGGGCCGCTGGCGATGACCACATCCCCCTCCGGGATGGCCGTCACCTCGCCGGGGACCATGGTGATATTGGGATGACCCAGCACGGACTCGGTGACCATGCGGGCAAAGCCCTCCCGGTCCACCGCCAGCGCGCCGCCGGCGGGCACCGCCGTGACATCCGCGCAGCGGAGGATCAGGCTGTCCAGCCGCCGCAGCTCCTCCTTCAGCAGGCCCACGGCGTTCTCCAGCCCCGCGCCCCGCAGGGAATTGGAGCAGCACAGCTCCGCAAAATAGCCGGTCACATGGGCGGGGGTCTTCTTCTCCGGCTTCATCTCCCGCAGCACCACGGGGACGCCCCGCTGGGCCAGCTGCCAGGCACATTCGGACCCGGCCAGGCCCGCACCGATCACAGTTACGCTTTCCATTTATTCTTCCGCTTTCTTGGTCGTAGTCTTTTTTGTGGTCGTCTTCTTGGCCGCGGCAGGCTTCTTGGCAGCCGTGGTCTTCTTTGCAGCAGCCGGTTTCCTGGCCGCCGCGGTCTTTTTCGCGGCGGGCTTTTTCGTCTCGGGCTGCGCCACAGGCTTTTCCTCCGCAGCCGGTGCGCCGCCCTCGGCGGACGCCGCGGCGTCGTCGGTCTTGCGGCGGCGATAGCCGCGCTTGTCCTCCGGCAGGAAGTTCGGGCACTCGGGATTGGCGCAGAAGGGCTTGTTGAAGCCCTTGCCCGCCTTCTTGAACATGGTCTTGCCGCACACGGGGCAGTCGTCCTTCACCGGCACGTCCCAGGTCATAAAATCGCAGGCGGGGAACTTGTCGCAGCCGTAGTAGGTATAGCCGTTGCGGCTGGTCTTTTTCAGGATGCGTCCGCCGCACTTGGGGCAGCGGCCGGGCATCTCCACCACGAGAGGCTTGGTGAACTTGCACTCCGGGTAGCCGGGGCAGGCCAGGAACCGGCCGAACCGGCCGGACTTGACCACCATGTTGCGGCCGCACAGATCGCACTTCTCCTCGGTCACCTCATCAGGGACCTTCAGGTACACGCCCTCCATGTCCTTCTCGACCTTTTCCAGGTTCTCATGGAACGGCACATAGAACTGGCGGATCAGGTCCTTCCACTTGACCTGGCCGGCCTCCACATCGTCCAGCTTCTGCTCCATACGGGCGGTGAACTTTACATCCACGATATCCGGGAACCGCTGGCACATCAGGTCGTTGACCACGCCGCCCAACGGTGTCAGGCGCAGGTACTTGCCCTCCTTGATGACGTACTCACGGTCCAGAATGGTGGAAACGGTGGGCGCGTAGGTGGAGGGACGACCGATGCCGTTCTCCTCCATGGTGCGGATAAGGGTGGCGTCGGTATAGCGGGCCGGGGGCTGGGTGAAGTGCTGCAGGGGCGCAAAGCCCACCGCCGTCACCTGCTCACCCTCCTCCAGCGGCGGCAGGGGGGATTCCTTTTCCTCCTTGTCGTCGTCACGGCTCTCCTCATATACGGCGGTATAGCCGGCGAACTTCAGGTTGCTGGCGGAGCACCGCAGGGTATGGGCCCCGGCGGCGATCTCCACGGAGATGCTGTCATACACGGCGTTGGCCATCTGGCTGGCCAGGAAGCGGCTCCAGATCAGCCGGTAGAGACGGTACTGCTCCGGCGTCAGGTCGCCCTTCACCTGCTCCGGCGTCAGCGCCGGGTCAGAGGGGCGGATAGCCTCGTGGGCGTCCTGGGCCCCGGCCTTGGTCTTGTACTTCCGGGGCACGGCGGGACAATAGGCCGCGCCGTAGCGGGACTGTATCAGCTCGCGGGCCTGGGCCTGGGCCTCGTCGGAGATACGCAGCGAGTCGGTACGCATATAGGTGATCAGGCCCACGGTGCCCTCGCCGGTGATGTCCACGCCCTCATACAGCTGCTGGGCGATGGCCATGGTCCGACGGGGCGTCATATTCAGCTTGCGGGAGGCCTCCTGCTGTAAGCTGGAGGTGGTGAAGGGCGGCGTGGGGCTGCGCTGCTTGTCGGAGCGCTTCACGGTCTTGACCGCGAAGCGCTCTTTTTTCAGTGCCTCCACGATGCGCTGGGTATCCGCCTCGTCCTTGGGCTCGTACTTCTTGCCGTCCACGCCGTAGTAGTGGGCGGTGAAGGGCGCGGCGGCGTGGTTTTGCAGGTGTACGTCCAGCGTCCAGTACTCCTGGGGCACGAAGGCCGCGATCTCCTTCTCCCGCTGGGCCACCAGCCGGATCGCCACCGACTGCACACGGCCGGCGGACAGGCCGCGGCGTATCTTCTTCCACAGCAGGGGGGAGAGCTGGTAGCCCACGATGCGGTCCAGCACACGGCGGGCCTGCTGGGCGTCCACCAAGTCCTGATCGATGGCGCGGGGGTGCTGGATGGACTCCTGCACCACCTTCTTGGTGATCTCGTTGAACGTCACGCGCCGGGCCTTGTCATCCGGCAGATCCAGCAGGTGCTGCAGATGCCAGCTGATGGCCTCGCCCTCGCGGTCCGGGTCGGTGGCCAGGTACACGGTCTTGCTCTTGTCCGCCGTGGTCTTCAGGTCCTTGATGATATCCTCTTTGCCCTTGATGGGCCGGTAGTTGGGGGTGAAGTCACCCTCCACGTCCACGCCCAGGGTGCTCTTGGGCAGGTCACGCAGGTGGCCCATGCTGGCCTTGACCACATAGTCCGGCCCCAGATATTTGCCGATGGTCTTGGCCTTGGCCGGGGACTCCACGATGACCAGGTTTTTCTTTGCTGCCATATTGTTACTTACTCCTTTTTGAGTTCCACCGTCCGCAGGAAGCTCCGCGCTCCCTGACGGCAGACGTAGCCGTCGATCTCCAGCACCGTCAGCGCCGACAGCACACGGCGCACCGGCAGCTCGGCCAGCAGTGCCGCGTCATCGGTAAGGGTGGGTATATCCGCTTGCAGAACGGACAGCACCGCGATCTGATCGTCGGTGAGTCCGGCGGTGTCCTGTGAAATATCCAGCACCGGCAGTACCGGCGCGGCGGGCGCAGGCGTCTCCTCCACAGGGACGGCAGGCGTGTCGTTTTCCGGCTCCGCGCCCCTGGGCAGGGGCGGGATCGTGGCCCGCAGAGGCCGCAGCTTATGGGGAAAGCGGCTCTCGTAAAAGCTCAGCACGTCCCAGGCCTCGCACACCAGGCCCGCGCCCTCGCGTATCAGGGCGTTGCAGCCCCGGCTCTTGGGCGCGTCGAAGGGTCCCGGCACGGCAAAGACCTCGCGGCCCTGCTCCAGCGCCGTGGCGGCAGTGATGAGCGCGCCGCTTTTCTCCGGGGCCTCCACCACCACGGTGGCAAGGCTCAGCGCGCTGAGCAGTCGGTTCCGCACCGGGAAGTGGTCGCCCCTGGGCTCCGTCCCGGGCGGGTACTCCGACAGGATGACACCGGTGGCGGCGATGTCCTCATACAGCCGGCGGTTGGCCGCCGGATACACCACGTCCGCGCCGCCGCCCAGCACCGCAGCGGTAAAGCCGCCGGCGCGCAGGGCGCCCTTCAGCGCCTCGCCGTCGATGCCCTTGGCCATGCCGGACACCAGCAGCGCCCCCTGTCTGGCCAGCTCATAGCCCAGCTGTGATGCCGCGCGCACGCCGTAGGGCGTGCAGTCCCGGGTGCCCACCACTGTGACGGCCACCTCATCATCGAACAGGGGCAGGCTGCCCTTGCCGTACAGCAGCAGGGGCGGGTCGTAGATGTTCCGCAGCCGCGCAGGGTATCCCGCGTCGTCCATAGTCAGCAGGAACTGGCCGTCTCTGGCGCAGTCCTCCAGCACCTTCTCCGCCCGGTCCAGCGATTTGTCCGCCAACAGGGCGGCCTGTAGTTTCGTAATGCCCTCTGCCAGCAGCAGCTCACCCTCCGGGGCAAAATAGATCTCCTCCGGCGAGCCGAAATGCGCCAGCAGCTGCAATTTTGCCTGTTCCCCCAGACCCGGCAGTGTGGTCAGCCACACCCAATACTTCAAAGCCGCCATCTCAGTTTCCCTCCTCCGCGCGATAGGCCTCCCACAGCAGCACCGCCGCGGCGGCCGCGGCGTTCAGCGACTCGCAGTGGGGCGACATGGGGATACGCAGCGTCTCGCGGCACAGCGCCAGCACCTCCGCGCTGACGCCCCGGCCCTCGCTGCCGATGACCAGCGCACAGCGGCGCAGATCCCGCTGCCGCACGTCCACGGTGTCGTGGCGCAGGGCCGTGCCGTACAGCGGCAGCCCCGCGTCTGCCAACAAGCCCGGCAGGGCCTCCAGTCCCACCGCGTACAGCGGCAGGCGGAACACCGCGCCCATGGCGGCGCGCAGCGTCTTTGGCCCATAGGGATCGGCGCAGCCCGGCAGCAGCAGCGCACCGGTGCAGCCGAAGGCGTCCGCCGTCCGCAGCACCGCCCCCACGTTGCCCGGGTCCTGCACACCGTCCAGCACCACATAGCGGCCCGGCGACAGGCGCGCAGGCGCCGCCATATCCGGCAGGGCACACAGGGCCAGCATCCCCTGGGGCGTGGGCATGGGCGAAATGGACGCCATCACGTCCGACGGCACCGTCACCCGCCGCACATTCTCCGGCAGTCCCTCCGGGAAGGCCACACCATCCGCGGCGATGACACACTGCACGGACACGCCGTGCTGCACCGCCTCGCCCACCAGCTTGGGGCTGTCGCACAAAAACACCCCGGCCTTCCGCCGGAGCGCCGCCGTATCCAGCCTGCGGACCTGTTCCAGCAGCGGATTGCGCCGGCTGGTAATGCGCTCTGTCATAACGGTGCCCCTCCCCTCTCAGAATATTCTTTATAATATAGGTATCCTCTGCGAATGTCAACAAAAAATAAGGGAACGCTATACCGCGTTCCCTTATTCACAACTCAAACTGTGTGTCCCTGCGCCCGGAGGATCTCCGCCACCTGTGCCACACACTCCCGGCAGATAGCATCCTCCGGCGCCTCCACCATCACCCGGAGCACCGGCTCTGTACCGGATTCACGCACCAGAATACGGCCCGTATCGCCCAGACGGCGGGCCACGTCGTCCACAGCCTTCTGCACGGCCGGGTCCTGACGGGCGGCAGCCTTGTCGTGCACCCGCACATTCTCCAGCACCTGGGGATAGATGGTAAGTCCCTCGGTGAGCTTGCTCATGGGCTGCTTGCGCTCCAGCATGACTTCCATCAGCTTCAGGCTGGTCAAAATGCCGTCGCCGGTGGAGGCGTACTTGGAGAAGATGATATGCCCCGACTGCTCGCCGCCCAGGGCGCAGCCGTTTTTGCTCATATACTCGTATACGTACTTGTCGCCCACAGCGGTTTTGGCATAGCGGATGCCCAGCCGGTCGAAGGCCCGGTACAGCCCGAAGTTGGACATGACCGTGGTCACCACCGTGTTGTGGGGCAGCTCGCCCAGCTCCTTCATGTGGCGGCCGCAGATATACAGGATATGGTCGCCGGTGATGACCTGGCCCTTTTCGTCCACCGCCAGGCACCGGTCCGCGTCGCCGTCGTAGGCAAAGCCCACGTCCAGGCCCTTCTCCACCACGAAGCGCTGCAAGGCCTCGATATGGGTGGAGCCTACGCCGTTGTTGATATTGAAGCCGTCCGGCTCGTCGCCCATGACGTAGGTCGTAGCACCCAGTGCGTCAAAAACGCTTCTGGCGATCATCCAGGCGCTGCCATTGGCACAGTCCAGCCCCACCTTTTTCCCCTTGAAGGAGAACATCCCCAGAGAGATGAGGTAGCCCACGTAGCGGTTACGCCCCGCGGACCAGTCCACCGTGCGGCCGATATGGTCCCGCTGCGCCAGGGGAAGCGTCTCCCAGGTCTGGCCGAACACGCTGAGCTTCCCGTCCAGGTAGTCCTCGATCAGGGCGATGGTGTCCTCGTCCATTTTCTCGCCGGACCGCCCGATCAGCTTGATGCCGTTGTCATAGAACGGATTGTGGCTGGCGGAGATCATAATGCCGCAGTCGAAGCCCTCCGTCCGCGCCACATAGGACACTGAGGGCGTGGTGGTCACGTGCAGCAGATAGGCGTCCGCGCCGGAGGCCACCAGCCCGGAGGCCAGAGCATACTCAAACATATAGCTGCTGCGGCGGGTATCCTTGCCGATGACCACCTTTGCCGGCTCGCTGTCGCCGCCGCGGCGCTTGCATTCACCGCAGTACCAGCCCAGAAAGCGGCCCACCTGATAGGCGTGGTCCGCCGTCAGGGTCACATTGGCCTCGCCCCGGAAGCCGTCCGTGCCGAAATATTTACCCATTTTTCTTCCTCCCTGTCAGCGCTGGGCGGCAATGTCGCCGCTGCGCTTGTAGATGCTCGCCGCCGGCACGGTGCCCCGCACCGAGGATAACGGATACACCCGGCTGCCCCGTCCGATGACGCTGCCGGGGTTCAGCACACTGTTACAGCCCACCTCCACGCCGTCGCCCAGCATGGCGCCCACCTTCTTGCGTCCGGTGTCGATGCGCTCCGCACTGTCTGTGACCACCACATGGGTCTTGTCAGACTTCACGTTGGAGGTGATGGAGCCGGCGCCCATGTGGGACTTATACCCGAGGATACTGTCGCCCACATAGTTGTAGTGAGGCGTCTGCACGTTGTCGAACAGGATGACGTTCTTCAGCTCCACGGAGTTGCCCACCACGCAGTGAGCGCCCACCAGCGCGCTGCCGCGGATAAAGGCGCAGTGGCGCACCTCCGTCTCCGGGCCGATGATGCACGGGCCGGTGATGGATGCCGTGGGCGCGATGTGCGCCGTCCGGTGCACCCACACCTCCGGGCCAAAGGGCAGATACTCGCTGTCCAGCTGTGCGCCCAGCGCACGGATGCAGTCCGCCAGGCCGGAGAGCGCCTCCCAGGGATAGGTAAAGCGGGCCAGGTAATCCCCCGCCAGCGTATGTGTCAGATCATAAAGGTCGTTGATGGTGTACATAGTCTCCTCCTTCGCGCCTGTGCTACTGTACGCGCCGCGCCGGGATGTTATGTGCTAAGTATACTATCCGGTGCGGCATTTGGCAAGTGGGGACAGAAAAAACACCCCCGCACCGCTTTGGCGCAGGGGTGTTCTCAGCCATTTCAGTTGTCCAGGGGCTTCATGGTGGGGAAGAGGATCACATCGCGGATGGAGTCGGTGCCGCAGAGCATCATGGCGC
>ERZ808246.1465-NODE-1465-length-16952-cov-11.039060_pt1 | contig 16952 bp, 18 predicted proteins | sample MGYA00521083_ERZ808246 | MGnify/ENA primary metagenome ERZ808246 (study PRJEB31516, sample SAMN03275577) | gut metagenome | biome: mammalia-associated habitat; material: feces | host: Papio cynocephalus | place: Kenya | collected 2012-07-07 ... | reverse complement strand
TCACGTCATGGCCGCGCTTGACGGCCTCCTTGACGACGAGCTGGCCTTCCTTGCCGTTGGCTGCCACTACTGCGATCTTCATGTTCGTTCCTTTCGTAGGCTTCTCAAGGTTTTGGCGGACGGATTTCCGTTGTTTCCCGCTGTCGTTATGAACGTTATTTCCATACCGCCCAAAACGGAAGAAGGCACAATAAAGTGCTATAGTTACCAAAAGGGAACTTTTGTTGATTCTATTGCGATTGGTGAAGGAGAGATTTTTCCGATGGAACGTGAATTACCGGCGTGTCCCGTGGAGACGACGTTGTTGATGATCTCCGATAAATGGAAGGTGCTGATCTTGCGTGATCTTTTGGATGGCACCAAACGATTCAGCGAACTGCGCCGTTCGGTCGGCAATGTGTCGCAGAAGGTGCTGACGGCGAACCTGCGTCAGATGGAACGTGACGGGTTGGTGCATCGCGAGGTGTATCCGGAGGTGCCGCCGCGCGTGGAGTATTCGCTGACGGAAACCGGGCGGACGCTGCAGCCGATCATCGAGGCGATGAAGGACTGGGGCACGCAGTACAAGGCCGAGCACGCCGCCTAGCGTACGACCCATTCCGCCTATCCCACCCCGTTGCAATGTCCGATTCGGCCGAATCGGACAATCAGCCACGCGATGCGGCACCGTGGATGTCCGATTCTGGTGAATCGGACATCTGGTGTAAGAGAGCCGCAGCGTGGTGCCGTCCCATTGCGCCATCGCCAGCCCATTCCGCTTGTTCACTCTGGGTAAAATCCCGGAATGACAGGCGTGCGGAATAGTTGGTGGAAGTGAAAGGTCAAGATCAGGAGCCCGGGAGGGTTCCGGATACGGCAACGAACCCGGCCGCCGGTGTCATCGGATGGTGACGCCGCGATGGTACTGCACGACCGGCTGCCAAGCCGCATCGACTCCAATATGAAGGAGTACCGATTATGGCAATGTTTCCGGCTTTGATGAATGACACGATGTTCTCCGATCTGTTCGACGATCCGTTCTTCGAGGGTTGGCGCAACATGGAGAACGGCACCCGCGAATCGAACATGTCGATGGGCATGATGAGCACCGACGTGCGTGAATCCGATAAGGGCTACACCGTCGACATCGATATGCCTGGCTTCAAGAAGGACGATATTTCCCTGGAGCTGCAGAATGGCTATCTGACGGTGTCCGCGCATCGCGACAGCGCGCACGACGACAAGGATGAGAGCGGCAAGTGGCTGCGCCGCGAACGTTATATCGGTTCCTGCTCTCGTAGCTTCTATGTCGGAGAAGATATGAAGGACTCCGATATCCACGCCAGCTACAAGGATGGCACGCTGTGCCTCGAACTGCCGAAGCCGCAGGCTCAGCAGCAGGTCGAGACGAAGCATCGCATCGCCATTGAGGGCTGATTGTTGAACTGATTGCCAGGCCGACGATCGGCTGTTCCTCTGACCTTTGAAGGGCGCGTGGGATTTTCCCGCGTGCCCTTTTGCGTTTGATATCAGGCTTGTAAAGCAAGTGCCACGTTTTCTGTAACGCTTTGCCGTATCCGTGATGATGGGATGGTGCGGCGCCGACCGGGGTGGGCATCCGGCCGAGTTTTCCGTTTCCTGCTCGCTTGGTGCTGCTCCTTGGATGTCCGATTCGGGCGAATATGCCATTCGTGGGTGGCACTCGCGTCTATGGATGTTCGTTTCCCCCGAATCGGTCATGCGTGGTGGCGCATGAGTGCGCTGGATGTCCGATTCTGGTGAAAATGCCATGTATGGTGATGCGTAGGTGCGAGGGGTGACCGTTTCTCCCGAATCGGTCACAGGGGCTTGGATATGGAGGAGGTTGCGTGATTTGCGCAAAGTTGGCTGGATACGAAAAAACCGGAACCCGAAGGTTCCGGTTTTCTTTTTCGTGCGAGCGGGGGGAGTTGAAACATTGGCGGAGCCTAGCCATATGGCTGTTTTTGCTGAAATTCCAACGTTCCAATATCGTTGTGAATAGGTGCAAATCAATGTTTTTCAAATGTTTTTAGTACATTTTTAGTACATTTTCACGCTGTAGCTACATCCATGGATGCAGCTAATCCGACGTTATGCGTTACGTCGGAAAAATCGTTACGCCTTTTTGCCAGTTTTAATCGGTTGGAACGGCGATATTTCAACGTTTCAGACATTTCCGACGTTAGACGTTCCGACGTTTTGAATCTGTGGGGAGATATCGGCACTGCACCCGAGGCTGCCGCGAGACGGGCCGGGAGGGGACCCCGCCCACCCATGCCATGCGTGCCCGGCTGAATCGGCCGAAAAAACGAACGCGCATTTAAGCGTTGCGCCTGATTCTGATGCAACGTTTAAACGCGCGTTCGTGCGGTTCACTTGATTGTGAGTTTGGCGAGTCGGTTTGCATGAATCACCTTCGCGCCAATGCGCCACGTCGCACGACGGATGAGAGAATCGGAAGTGAACATTGCGTCAGTGCTTACGGCCAGATTCACAGTACCGACAGCGGCCACGATCTCACCGGCGCTCACAATCAAGAGCGTGTTATCCGGCATGGCCCGGTTGACAATCACCGGCAATCCATGGATGGACAGCTCCCCGGATTCCACGGGGTCGATCAGCAAGCCCCTGCCGTCCGTGGTCTTGAGCTTGCGAAGAATCGCCTCGACAGCATAGTTGACCACGATGGCGGTAGGGATGCCGCCATTGCCACCGATGGCGGCCTTGGCGTCGGCCACGGCGTCCACAATCCCCTCCCCCGTGGTCTGCGTGGCCGGGATGCCCTCCGTGTTCAGGATGCCCACGGGGCCGTCCTGAGCGTCGGTATCCTCGCTCTTGGCGTTGTTAAGGAAAGCGTTGTCAGCGCTGGTCACGATACTACGGCTGACACCGGATGCGATCAGCTGACTTGCGGTTTCAAACGAAGCCGACTCGTTCGATTGCTTGACCACTGTGGCGATCTTGCCGGTGGAAATAAGCACTTCGTCAAGCTCTCCGCCTCCGTCCGTGATGTCCGCGCCTTCCTTGACGAATCCCGCCGTCGGGTCGGTCTTGATGTACGGGACGCGCACGCGCGGCGCGTCGCCCTCGATTTCACCGGCGACCGTCGCAACGAGCGGGTTGGCGATCAGCGCGTCGGGCACGGCTTCGGTGTAGACGAACACCTGATCTGTATAGAGTGACTTTAGATTGTTCGTGAGTTGTGTAGCCATTTTTCATCATGCTTTCCGGGCCGTCGAAAAAAAATAGTGGCGGCCCATCGACTCTGTTGTTTGTCTTCGGGCCGCCACTGACGGTTTTCCGGTTCGCGCACCGCGCGAAACTGGAATTAATCATACACGAGAACTCAGAATGAATCAGACACGAGAACTCAGAATGAATCAGCCCAGCCGGATGATCTGCGCTGGTGCGTCGGGACCCCCGTTTGATTCCTGACGCCGATATTGCGCCTCATGTACGGCTTCTCTGCGAGCAGACCATCCACGAGCTTCGCGAGCCTGTCGTTATCCACTGTCCCGTCCTCTTGGAAAAGTTCGTTAACCTGCTGTTCGTCCATGCCGTCGAACAAGTCGGACGCGGCCTTGCTGTCCAGTCTCGCGTCCTGAGTCTTCAGCATCGAACGTCGCGTTCGAGTCAGACTTTCCCTCAGCGCGTCGCGTTCGGCTTCGGCTTCCTTGGCGCGAACACGGTACTTCGCTTCCCTGTTGCGCGGTTGCCCCGCACCCTCTTCGCCTTCCTGCGAGCGCTGGTATTCTTCGAGTCGGTCGGCTATGAGTTTGTCTACTTGCTCTTTGGTGAATGTTGTTTCCTCCGTGCCGGTGGTGTCTGGTTCGGTGGTTTGCGTGTTGTCGGTCATTGGTTATCCTCGTTGTCGTTGTTGAGTGGGATTACTTCGCATGTGGTGCTGATCGGCCATTGCGTGCGCGTGTTGGCTGATATGCGGTTGAGCGCGTCCGCGATGGCGCATAGGGCTTCGAGTTCGAGTTTCGCGGCTGAAACTGGTAGCAAGCCCTTCTCTTCGAGTTCTTGTAGCCGTTCCTGTATGGTGTTCATGCGTTTCCTCCTGTTGTTGTTATGATGGTTTTGGTGATGCCAGAAGCCCGGCCGGATGGTCGGGTTTCTTGTTTATCCCGGCTGTTTCACGATGATGACGCTTTCAACGTCGCTTGTGCTTGCCACTGTCACGATGGCCTTGAGCCGTTCCAGTTCCTTGCGTTGGCGAGCGCAACGTTCCTGCAGTGCGTGCAGTTCCGTTGTTTTGGCCGGTTGTGTTCCTGTGTTCCGTGGTTTTGCGGGGTTCGGTGTCGTGTGCGTGGTTTCCTGTTCCTGCATGGTCTAGCCTCCGTTATGCTTGTTCCTGGTGGGGCGCGTCGGCATGTCCGGGGTTTCCGGGACCGGTTTGCCGTCGTGTTCCGCCTTGTGTGCCGCCTGGTCGTTTTCTTGTTTCCTGCGCTTGGCGATGTGGTTGATGATCGCGGCGTATCGGCGGCAACGTTCCTCAAGTTCCTGCCGTTTGGAACGTTCCTGATCAAGTTCGCGTTCCAGTCGTTTGATGAGTAGTTCCTGGCGGTTCATTGCTTCTGTCCCGTGCGCAGTCTGTTGACTAGGGCGCGTGCCTCGGTCAGCCAGCGGGTGAGGTTCGTGGATTGCTCTATGAGCTCGTCCAGTTCCTCCGGCTTGTCCGTGTGCCATTCGTCCCAGTCGATGTTTAGCCATGGGTCGATCTCGCCGGACGGCGTGCGCCATACACGCAGGTAGATTCCCAGCGGCCCCCTGTCCGACTGGTAGATAAACCAATCGTCTTCCGGGTTGCGTGGGTCGGCGGGTTCGTTCTTCACATGCCCGGTGAACAGCGGGGGGGGGGGTGACGTTCTCGGCCATCATTCCATCCCCAATCCGAAGAACGAGAGCACGTCGGCGGGCTTGTGCGTCTCCAGCAAATGTCGTTCGCCCATAGTCTCGCCCGAAGTCGCGCGGCACGGTTCCGATACCACGAGGAACGCGCTTGGCTCCGTCTCGCCCTGCATGATGCCGTAGGCGGCGCTGACCTGCTTCGTGGAGTCCTTGAGGATGTCGTGCAACCGTCCGTTGAGGTATGCCAGCGTCGGTTCCAGGCGGTTCAGGTTCCGGCGCATACGGCGTGTGAACCTCCGTTCCCTCGCGTCCGTGTCCGGCTTCGTCTCGGATGGCTTCGCGGCGCGTTTCCGGGCGTCCGCGAGCGCGGATCGTAGTAGGTTCGCCTCGATGATGTTGATTGTGCTTTCATGCATGATGATGGACGTTTCCAGGGTGACGCCGGTTTCCGTGTCCCTGAGTCCGTATGTCTGTCGTGCGCCGGCGTCCCGTGGTACTAGTTCTATGCCAGCTTCCGCCAGTACCGAGTCCAGGCGGGTTCCCCATACCTGGTATGCGCTGGTGGTGGTTTCGTTGGTGGTTATCATGATATTTTTTCCTTTCCTGGAATGATTGTTTTTTGTGTTTGCGCGATTTTGGGTGCCTACCTGCCTACCCGTTGGAATCATTGGGTTTTGGGTGCCTACCTTGGGTGCCTACCTACTGCCTACTGCCTACCTTGGTAGGCTCTAGGTAGGTGCCTACGGTAGGCAGTTAAAACCCTTGTGGCAGTAGGGGGTAGGCAGGTAGGCACCCTAATTAAGTGATAAAGAATAAACGTCTCCTCCACGCGGGCCTTCGCGCCTGTCCACTGATCCACTTTTGTAGAGGTCTTCCAAAACGTCCTCGCACACTCTTTGTTGTGGTTTGCTTAGTCTGAGTTTGAGCGTTTTGAACGGAACGCCTTCGCGGGTCGGGTCCAGGGTGTCGAGCAACTCGAGCAGTCGGGTCTTGGCGCGTTCGGCTACGCTTCTATCCGCCTGTTCCTCGGCGTCGCGTTTCACGCTGATCTGCTCCGCCTGGAAGTCCACGGCGCTTCGGCGCGACTGTTCCAGGCATTCCGCGCGTATACGGTCGGATACGTCCATGAACGACATGGCTAATTGCCAATCCTCCATGTTGACGTCCAGGCGGTAGTCCATGAGGGCGAGCAGTGCGGCGAACCTCGCCACCAGTTCCACGCGGTGCGCGTCCAATGCGGTAGCCTGGCCGAGAACGCTGAGCCGTTGCATGTGATCCGCGTATTCCGTCGCGGCTGACGGGAACGAGATGGCCTTGAGCGGGTAGCCCTCGCGGGAGTTCGGCCCGTTCTTCGGCATGTTGTCCAGGGAGCCGTGTTCCAGCAGGGCGGCGAGCGCCTCCAGCCCGTTTCCCTCCGGGATGCGGCACGGGTCATATGGGAACGGTCGTGTCGGCGGGTTCGGGCGTTTGGCGGGCGCGTCGGCGTCCACGCTGGGCATATACGCGAACCGTCCGGCGAGTCCCGTCTGCGCCTCGTCGAAAAGCACTCCGGCGTTGCTGGGCTGGACGCCCACCACGGCGGCCAGGCGGTAGGCGTATGACGGTAGTTTGATCTGGTACTGTCGGCCTTTGGTGTCGTCGCCCAACGGTTCGTTGCTGAAGCTTTCGAGCAGTGTCGGCAGTATGGTGCTACCCTGGCGGTTCATTGCCGCCTTCAGGCTGACGATTTCCGGCATGTACAGCAGACAGCGGTCGGTCATGACCTTGTCCGTGTACTCGCCCTTTATCTGCTTGCCGTCTCCGTCTACGGCCGGGACCTTGGCGATGAACTTCGCGGGTATGCTCTCGCCGGTCTTCGGCTTCACCTCTTCCAGCGTGCATAACGGCGGCGTGGGCATGAGGTGCCTTGCCTGGCCCATGACGCGGCCCTTGCCCGATCCGGTCGGCCCCACCAGCGCCACGTTCACGTTGAGCGTCATGGGCATGTCGTGCGGCGTCAACTGCGCGACCACGTTCGGCGGCGTCAGCGCCGACATTCGCGCCAGCATCACGCCGACCAGTCCGTAGGGGCTGAGTCTGAGCGCCCTCGCATACCTGTAGGCGTATTCCAGCCAAGGACGTGACGTGTAGAAGCTATCCAAGACGGTTCACCCCCTGCGTGTTCGTGTGAATCCAGTCGGCCAGCCTGACGGCTTCCCCTACGGTAAGCGCGTATTCGCGTCTTGCGAGCGGGTCAGCGCCAATACCAAGTGTGATATGCTCGGAATCGAGCATCTGTGCTACCAGCATCTCGGGCTTGCTGGTCTGCACTCCGAGCCGGTCGTATGTGGCGCAATGCTGGAGACGAAGTTCCTTCATCTGCTCTCACCCCCTGAGGTAATCCCAATCGAGCGGCTCGAACGGTGTTCCGTCCAATGTCCTAGCGATGCCGTCACCGTAGTAATAACCCTCGGGTTGCGGTCTGATATCGTCCGCGGCGGCGTTCGAGAGAATCGCATAGCCGATGCCGAGCAATGCGTTTTGAATCGGGCTTGCCGCGTCCAGTCGGGTTTCCGCCTGAGTGAGGTGGGATAACGCACGTTGCGTCAGTTCCCTACGGCTGGGGAAGTCATATTCCTTGCTCATGCGTTCACCTCGGTTCCGGTAATCCATGTGTCAAGATCGGAACGACGGTAGAGCGCTTTTCGTGAGGTCGGTTTGTAGAAGCGCGGCCCCTGATGCTTGTAGGCGAGAGTTGCCAAAGTTCGGGAAGTCGTTCCGGCGTATTTCGCCGCCTGTTCGCGTGTCAGCCATTCGTCACCGGTGTTATCCATAGTTATCTACTCCGTTATCTATTTACCTATTTATCGATGTATTTCATCGTTGGTATTAGAATTATCACGTTTATCGATGAACTACAAATTAGACACGCCGAAATGGAACTAAACTTTTCATCAATTTATTAGATTGATGATTATGGAAAAGAAAAAACGTCAAGTGAACCAAGTAGCGGAAACTGGCCATACAGTAGCCGCGAACATTAAGCGACTGCGCGGCACCATGCAGTACAAGCAATTAGCGGAGCGTCTAGCGGAACTCGGAAGGCCAATAGCAGAGTTGGGACTTCGTAAAATCGAATCCGGCGAGCGGAAAGTAGACGTTGACGATCTCATGGCGTTCGCCATCGTCTTCGGCGTCAGCCCACTAACGATTCTGCTTCCCGACGATGGTTCATCTTGGATGACCACGCGCATAACCGGCTATCCGCATGAGATCGGCGATAACGTCGCATGGCTATGGGCGAGAGGTGACGAGCCGCTGGAATTGCCCGAAGTCGGCAAAACCGTAGAAAACCACCGAACCTGCCTTGACTTCATAGGCGACGCACGCCCGGAATCGATAGACAAGCGTGGCATCGGCGCTGAGTGGGATGCTTTCGCCACCGATGACAAAGACCATACCCGTTCAGACGATGGCGTGAAGCTCTGGGCGGCGCAACGTATGGGCATCAAACCGGCTCCCGACGAGCGCTGATAGATGACCAGCTATCTTCAGTACAAGCTTTCCAACGGCGAGGTGAGGTGGCGCGTCCTGTGGTATGACCCTGACCATAGGAAACGCAACAAGAGTGGGTTCAAGACCAAGAGGGACGCCAGCGCGTGGGCGGCGAAAAACATCACGACGGCCATCAATGACGGCCAGTACATAGACCCACAAGGCGGCCGGGCGAGAATAGAGCCGCTGGGCGTCGAGTGGATGGAGGCTCATAGAAGCATCTGGAAACCCTCATACACTCATTCGGTCGAGGTGTCGTGGAAAAACCACGTATGCCCGAAATGGGGCGGCAGAAGACTTTCCGACGTGCGGCACAGCGAGGTTCAGCGCTGGGTCAGCGAGCTGGGGGAAGACAGATCGGCCACGGTGACGATACGCGCGTTCGGCATCCTGCGCGGCATCTACGAGACGGCCATAAGCGACGGGCGCATAGCCCGCTCACCCTGCGATGGCGTCAAATTGCCACGTAAACCGCACCCGATACCCGTATACCTCACGCCCTCACAGTTGCATAGCCTTGCGGAGTGTTCGGGCGTGTATGGCCCCTTAATTCTCGTTCTAGGGCTATGCGGGCTTCGATGGGGTGAAGCTACGGCGCTTACCGTGGGTGACGTCGATTTCAAACGGCATAGATTGCATGTAACCAAGAACGTGACCAAGGTCGGCGGCGGGTTCGTGCTGGGCACCCCGAAGAACGGGAAGGCCCGAGATGTTCCGCTGTTCGGCCCCGTGTCCGAGGCGTTGCGTCCGATCTGCGAGGGGCGGGACGCGGCGGAACTGCTGTTCCGTGGCGAACATGGCGGATACGTCCAGCCGGTCAGCATCGGGCGTAATCATGCCAGCTGGTACACGCGGGCGTTCAAGCTGTCTGGAGTCCCGCCGATACGGGCGCATGACCTCCGGCATACGGCGGCATCCATCGCGGTTCATTCCGGCGCGAACGTGAAGGCCATCCAGAGGATGCTGGGTCATTCGTCGGCGGCTATGACGTTGGACAGATACGCGGATCTCTTCAGCGAAGACCTTGACTTGCTGATTAGCGAGGTCGATACGGCGGTCTCATCGTCGTTTCTCAATGACGATGAATAGAGTTCGCTGGAAAATAGTACATTTTTTAGTACATTTTCGCCTTCGAGCTGATATGAGAAAACCCCGAATCGTTGAAATTCCAACGATTCGGGGTTTTAAATCATGGTGCGAGCGGGGGGAGTTGAACCCCCACGAGCATACACTCACTGCCACCTGAAGACAGCGCGTCTACCATTCCGCCACGCTCGCAGACAATCGACTAATTTACACCGTGATTGCCGAATGGCCAAATCGGCGTGTCGCGCAATTGTCTGAGCTGCTGGTGGGCAAGGTGTCCGTTTCCCTCGAATCGGACATCCAAGGGCCGGATGTGGTGCCCTGGATGTCCGATTCACCCGAAAAGGACATCCACGGCCACGTATGAGTGCCTGGGATGTCCGATTCTGGTGAAAACGACATCCGGACCTCGCGAAACGTATCTTCGTTGACCGATTCGGGAGAAAAAAGACAACCAGGACGTGCTGCGGATATCTCTGATGACCGATTCGGGCGAATCGGACACATAGGGTGCTGGATACGGGGCATGGATGTCCGATTCTCCAGAATCGGACAAACGGTGTGGGCGGGTGGAGTGGGATGCGGCGCAAGAACTTGCGGCAAGGACTAAGCGGCAAGGCTGAGCGCACGAACGGGCACAATCCTATTGGCTTTTATAAAACATATTGGTTTTTATAAAACAAAACGATAACGGTGCCGCGTGTGCCACCATTCCCCTCGCCTACATTAGGCAACCGAGGTTAGGCAGCCGAGATGAGGCAACCGAATCGGGTCAACACAATTGATCGTCAACAAGATAGAAAGAGGGGATAGGCAATGTCGGATATCGCATGGAATTGGCTGGCGTTGGGCGTCGCCGCGATGCTGTTCGCGGGCCTGGCATGGCTGAGCATTTCGAAGAAAGCCGGATTCACGCCGCGAGTGCTGATCGCGACCGCTTTGGGAATCGTGTTCGGAGTGGTGTTCAAGGGGCATACGGATTTCGTGAGCGCGGTGGGCACGGTATGGTCCAACGCCATCACCGCCATCGTGGTGCCGCTGCTGTTCTTCAGCATCGTGTCCAGCATCACCAACCTGGGCGAGTCCGTTCGTCTGAAGAGCGTCGGCCTGAAAACGGTGGTGTTCCTGCTGCTCAACACCGCCACCGCGGCGCTCATCACGTTGGGCATCGCGCAGTCGATCCATCTTGGCCGCGGATTCAAATACACGCTGCCGGGCGATTACAAGCAGCGTGACGTTCCTGCCGTGCTTGACACCATTGTCGCCCTGTTCCCGCGTAATATCGCGGACAGCTGGGTGAACAACCAGGTCGTGCCGATCGTGCTGTTCGCCATCCTGATCGCGGTCGCCTACAATTCCGCCAACGTGACGTCGAAGGCGCATAACGCGATCGCACCGTTCAAAACCGTTATCGACGCCGGCAACGTGGTGCTTTCCAAGGCGACCCAGCTGATCGTCGGCCTGACCCCGTACGCGGTTCTGGCGCTTATCGCGGCCGCGGTGAGCAACAGCGACCTTACGACCCTGCTGCCGTTGGTGGCCGTGCTGCTCGTGGCGTATGCGGCCATGCTGCTGCAGCTCTTCGTCGTACAGCCGCTGCTGCTTGCCGGATTCACGCGACTGAACCCGGTCTACTTCCTCAAGGCGTTCTGGCCCGCGGGCGTGGTGGCGTTCACTTCGGAAAGCTCGATCGGCACTATTCCGGTGACGGTACGCCAGCTGCGTGGCGCCGGTGTTCCGGGCGATGTGGCCTCGTTCGTGGCCAGCCTCGGCGCGAATCTCGGCATGCCCGGTTGCGCCGGCGTGTGGCCGGTGCTGTTGGCCGTGTTCGCGGTGAACGCCCAGGGGCTGCATTATTCCGTGGCGCAATACCTGTTCCTGGTCGTGCTTGCCGTGCTGGTCTCCATCGGTACCGTCGGCGTGCCGGGAACGGCTACTATCACCGCGACCTCGCTGTTCGCGGCCGCAGGACTTCCCGTGCCGTTCATCGCGATCACGCAGCCGATCTCGCAGATCGCCGATATGGGACGTACCGCGCTGAACGTGGCGGGTGCTGCGAATACCGCGGTGATCGTGGCGAAGACGGAGAATCAGCTTGACGAGGATCTGTACTACGGCCGCAAGGAGTTCACCGAGGACGAAGAGGCAGAGGAAGCGGAAGCGGCGGAAGCCACGGAGAGCGAAGAGAAGCCTTCGCTGCAGAAGCTGGGTCTTTCCGAAGGCAGCGTCTCGCTCAGCATCTCCCCGAACGATGCGCTCGCAGGTCAGGGCGAGGATCTGTGCGGCATTCACGCTCATCCGAAGCAGTGATGGGATGCGTTAGCTCCTGTGCGAGCCTCAGCATGTGATCCAATGCGTGATGCTTGCGTGCGTCGCGGTTCGATTTCGGAACGGACCATCGAAGCGTGGCGCACGTGGGATGGGGCGCGCTTGGGTGTGGAGGAAAGTGCTCGATCTGCACAACGATGACTGGATACGAAAAACCGGAACCTGTAGGTTCCGGTTTTCTTGTTCGTGCGAGCGGGGAGCTGATCCCCATGATGTGTTCACTGCCCTCTGCGGGCACATGATCTACTGTGCCTGCGGTGCGTCTTCCGGAGGCTTGCTGATCGGTGACGTATCTGCTTGTGGCATAGTCGCCGAGGGGCCGACTGCTGTGGGCGTGCTTACGGTCTGGAGGATGGGGATGAGTTCTGCGATGGTGGCGGCGGGCTGCCAGCCGTCCATTCCCTGCCGCCATACGGGGGTGGTGCCGGTGAGCGTGCCGTCGGCGACCATGCTTGCGAGCCGTTTAGCATCGAGGGGACCCGTGGGTGTGGGACCCGCGGCCGCGTAGTAACCGTCTGCGGTGGGCGTGGCCATGGCTCCCGCGGCGCGCCTGCGTTTTCTGCGCACGTGCGTCACGGCCAGCGCGATTCCGCCGAACAGCGCGGCCGTCAGCGCGGCCGGGCCGCCGATTACGGCCGGCACGAACCACGACGGCAACGACGACTTGGACGAGGACGACTTCGAAACGCCTCCCCTGCCGTAATCCGCCTTCACGTCATCCCAACCCGCCTCGCGGTCAGCCTCGTCCGCGGTCGCGGTCGCGGAATACCGCATGCAGTCCGAACCACCGTCCTTCCGGCATTGCTCGACCCTCTCCCACGCCTTGCGCTCACGCTCGTACTCCCTGCCTATCAGCCCGCACGCTTTGGAGCATTCGATCTGCTCGCCCTCCGGGGAGAAGACGTCCCCGAGCCTGCTCGTGTACTCGTCCTTGAGATCGGAGTACGAGTCCGTGTACATGCCCTTGGTCTCCTCATGCTCCCCGCTGGCCCTCACGGCCCACTCCAACAAGGGATTCACATCCGGATACACGGTCGGATCCGTCTCCAGCAGCCGTTCCGGATCCACCGCGCCGAAACCGCGTTTGTGCTCCGGATCCAACCGCGCCTCGCCGGAGCCGTTGCCCCGCGTGTTGCGCACCAGGGACTGCAGCACCTGGTTGCCCGTCGCCTCAGGCCACTTCTGGAACACCAAAGCGAGATACCCGGTCAGATCCGCCGCCGCGCTCGAATTGCCGCCATCGGACAACACGACCTCCCTCGAATCCGTCCTCACGCCCTTGTGTATCGGAACCCCGACACCCGGACTCAGGATCGACACGTTCCCGTCCATCACGTCCGACGTCGCGGAAACGCTCCCATCCCTCGTCAGGGAGTTCACCGTCACCGAACCCGGGAAATACTGGCCATAGACCGGCTGGCCCACCAGATCATACAGGCCCGCACGCGTGCTGTTGGCCCGGGCCCTCACGAGGACCACGCCATGCCGGATCGCGTGCAAAGCCACCGGCGCGTACCCCCAATCGGGCATGGTGGTATACGACATGTTCACCACGCGCGCGCCCGAATCCACCGCGTCCGCCAACGCCGAACCAGACAGATCGGACGAGCTCCCGTCATCGCCTATGCACGCGCCGGTGCCCGCCAGACCGCCCGTGTCGCCCTTGTCCGCGAACCCGAACGGGTACGCGACCACACGCGCGCCCGGCGCGATACCCTGATAGCCCATGCCGCCGTCGTATCCCTTCCCGTTGCCCGCGATCAGGCCGACCATATGCGTGCCATGCGTGGTATAGAAACCGTCCGACGTGGACAACGTCACATCGCCCGGCTTGCGCATCACACGCGACCGGTCATCCTTGTCGAACTGACTGTACCAGCACGAATCACCGTTCTCCGACGCGAGCCGGTACTCCACGTCCACGCCCTCCAACGAGGGATGGTCCGACACCACCTGGTCGTCGATCACCGCGACCGTCACGCCCTCGCCCGTGATCCCCGAAGCCCACGCGTCCCGCACGCCCATGTCCTCGATACGCCAGTCCACGCCGTCATCAGAAGCCAAGGCCGACGGCGCGCACAAACCCACGCACGCCACCACGACCGCCACAGCGGACAGAGTTCTCCTCAGATGTCTTCCCACCATCATGCCTAAATATCCTCCGTCTTTGGGAACGGGATGCCCACAGCGGCTCCCTAGGCAAGAGTAAACGGCGCGACATGCTCCGACAAAACCGCCGTCTCACGGTGTCCGTCATATGGGACGGTTCCGTGCCGCTTTCCAAGGAGTGGCGTGGAGGAAATGGCGTGATGGCAGATGGGCCAATGGCCGGTGCGTTGGCGTGAGTCGGGGGATCGGACACCCGACTCGCACAACGCTTCAGCCGGTGCGAATCAGCCCTTCGAACCGTTCTCGTAGAACTTCGCGAGCGTCTCGTCGCGGAATTCCTCGAAGTACCCGCCGTCGATCGAGGCGCGGATGTCGTCCAGCAGCTTCACGAAGAAGCGTTCGTTGTGGATCGTCGCCAGCGTGAACCCGTTGAACTCGCGGGCGCGCAGCAGATGCGTCACGTGGGCGCGCGTGTAGTGTGTGCAGGTGTAGCAGTCGCAGCCCTCCTCAAGCGGGCCGAAATCGAACTTGAACTGCGCACGCTTGATGTTGTAGCGCCCGTGGCGTGTAAAGATCGCGCCGTTGCGGCCGCAGCGGGCGGGAGCGACGCAGTCGAAGGTGTCGCCGCCGTTCTCCACACAGGCGAAGATATCGTCCACCGCCGCGATGCCGAGTACGTGGCGTGGCCTGTTCTCCGGCATCTCGTCGCAGATCCACGCACAGGTGTCGCCGATGATGCGCTTCTCGATCGCGCCGCCGATGCCCACGCCGTCGAAATCCAGCGAGGCGATCTGTGCGGCCGCATGCCTGCGCAGATCCTCGTAGTTCGCGCCCTGCACCACGCCGTAGAGCGCCTGGTACGGCTTGCCGAGCCGTTCCTCGGTGAGCCGCTTGTGTTTGGCCACGCAGCGCTGCGCCCAACGGTAGGTGCGTTCCACGGATTGTTCCTGATAGCCGCGCGTGTTCATCAGCGTGGTGAGTTCGTCGAAGGCGAACATGATGTCTGCGCCGAGCTTGTGCTGGATGCCCATGGAGATCTCGGCGGAGAAGCGGTGCTGGTCGCCGTTGAGCGGGGATTTGAACGTCACGCCGTCCTCATCCACCCAGGCCATGCGCTCCTTGCCCTTGGCGATCACCTCATCGGATTTCATGCCCGTCACATCCATGGCAAGCGTCTTCTTGAAGCCCACGCCCAACGACATCACCTGGAAGCCGCCCGAATCGGTGAAGGTGGGGCCATCCCAGTTCATGAATTTCGCCAAACCGCCGGCGGCGTCGAGCACATCTTCGCCGGGGCGTTCGAACAGGTGGAACGCGTTGGCGAGCAGGCATTGCGCGCCAAGGTCTCGCATCTGTTCGGGCAGTACGGCCTTCATGGCCGCCTGGGTGCCGACCGGCACGAAAGCGGGGGTGCGGATGTCGCCGTGCGGGGTGTGGATGATGCCGGTGCGCCCGTAGCGTGCGCCACCGCGCCCTTTGCCGTCCGCGGCGTCGGGCAGGCGGGTGATGGTTTCGAAGGAGAATGCGCTGCGATCGCCGGGCTTGCCGGGTTCCGCGCCCAGAGGGTGTTCCACAAGATCAGTCATGCGTTTCACTTTAGGCGAATGGGCGATACAACGGCGCCACCGGGTGCGGCGGGTTCGGTGCGCTGTTGGCTGATAGCTGCATGATGGGCGGTTTTGCGAGGTTTGCCGGTGTTCCGTGCGCATTATGCCGGTGGCGATGAAGGCGATGGGGAATACTGTTTGCGGATTTGAACGTGGCTTCCAATAAACGTTCAGGAAACATCCAGAACAGGTATCTTTACTCTTAGGTAGCAAAACGCGTTGGCGATGAAACTGCTGAAGGTCAGCAGCGGCCAATCGCATCGTCAACCCTCTAAGGAGCGAACATGGCTGAAGAGCAGAACTCCCCGAACATGCAGGATGATCCGCAGGCCACGCAGCATATCGAACCTGCGGCGACTACGCAGGATGAACAGAACATCGCATCGGCCGCGCAGGGCGATGCCGCCCAGAATACGCAGGACGCGCAGACCGATGCCGCACCGACCGAGCCGATCGCACCGGTGAACGAGCCGTCCGTCGATGCCGAACAGACCCCGAACTTCGCATCCGCTCCGGCAGGCAACGCCGCCGCGCCCGCCTACGGCCAGTATCGCCCCGCTCCCGAATACGGTGCCTATGGCCCCGTTCCCACCCAGCCGGCCCAGCCTACTCAGCCGATCCAGCAGCCGACCCAGCCGGTGCAGACCCCGCAGAACAACGGCAATCCGTTCCTCACACCGAACCCGTTCGCCGGCCAGCAGAATCCGAACGCCCAGAATCCGAATGCGCAGAACCAGAACGGCCGCCCCACGCAGCGCTTCGGCATCTTCGGCGGTGCCGTTCCGCCGGTTCCCCCGCAGAACGGCATGGGTGGGCAGAACGGCCAGCCGAATATGCCCGGTCAGCCTGTCGCGCCGATCAACGGCAAGAAGCACAACGGCACCACGACCACCGTGCTCACCGCGGTCATCGCGGCGGCCCTGTCCGCGGCCCTGTGCCTTGGCGTCGGCTATGCGGCGATCACCAGCGGCGCGGTGAAGGTGCCCACCACAAGCTCCATGGCAAGCATCAACTCCAGCGAATCCGGTTCGGGCTCCGCCACCGCAAAGTCCGGCGAGGCGCCCAACTGGCAGGCCGTGGCCAAGCAGGTCTCCGGTTCCGTGGTGGCCATCCAGGCCACGCTGAGCAACGGCATCGCCAAGGGCTCCGGCGCGATCATCAGCACCGACGGCGATATCGTCACCAACAACCATGTGATCTCCGGCGCGCAGAAGATCCTCGTCACGCTGAGCAACGGCCAGATGTACTCCGCCAAGGTCGTGGGCACCGATACCACCACCGACCTCGCCGTCATCAAGCTCGAGAACCCGCCGAGCGACCTGAAGGCCGTGAAATTCGCCAACTCCGACAAGCTCGCCGTGGGCGAGAACGTGATGGCCGTCGGCAACCCGCTCGGCTACGACGACACCGCCACCACGGGCATCGTCTCCGCGC
>ERZ808246.1464-NODE-1464-length-16972-cov-2.253828_pt1 | contig 16972 bp, 10 predicted proteins | sample MGYA00521083_ERZ808246 | MGnify/ENA primary metagenome ERZ808246 (study PRJEB31516, sample SAMN03275577) | gut metagenome | biome: mammalia-associated habitat; material: feces | host: Papio cynocephalus | place: Kenya | collected 2012-07-07 ... | reverse complement strand
AACGGAGCCGGCGACCGCGGCGATGCGGCAATGATTGCACACGGTGCAGCACGCTATGCCTTGGCACGAGGCTCCAAGGACGAGGCGCGACAATTATGGCCGCTCATCAAATGGTGCCTGGAATTTTGCCACCGCAAATTAAACAAGGAAGGAGTTGTGGCTTCAGACAGCGACGAATTGGAAGGACGCTTCCCAGCCGGGAAAGCCAACTTATGCACTTCAACACTTTACTATGACGCCCTGCTTTCGGCAGCAGACCTGTGCAAGGACATGGGCGAAAGCAAGAAAATGGGGAAGCAGTACCTAAAACAAGCTGAAGAGCTGAAAAGAAACATAGAAAGCTATTTCGGAGCAGATATAGAAGGCTTTCACACCTACCGTTACTATGAAGGCAACAAACTGCTACGGTCGTGGATATGCATGCCTCTGATTGTAGGCATCAAAGAACGCACCAAAGGAACCATAGAAGCACTGTTCTCACCTAAGTTGTGGACACAAAACGGATTGTTGACACAAGAAGGCAGCAAAACCTTTTGGGATCGCTCAACTTTATACGCTTTACGCGGAGTCTACATCGCAGGACATCCCGACAAAGCCACAGAATTTTTGCATTCTTATTCCAACACGCGCCTACTCGGAGAACACGTGCCATATGCCATCGAAGCATGGCCCGAAGGCAACCAGCGCCATTTGTCGGCCGAAAGCGGACTATATGCACGCATCGTTATCGAAGGACTTTTCGGAATACGCCCCACCGGTCTGCGCTCATTCACGTTAACACCCATGCCGCCCAAAAGCTGGAACGACATGGCATTGCGCCATATCCGCGCCTTTGGAAACGATTTCGGAATACAGATAAAGCGCAATAAGCCAAACAGCCTCGATGTCTTTGTGACGAAAATTGTCGGAAAAGCTCAAAAATATACCATCAAAGAAGGACAAAGCATACATATCACACTCTAAGTCACCCCGTTCATTAAAGCATGAAAGAAGCTCTCCCGCATGCTGAAGCCAACTTCTAATCTTTATTTCCGGATAAAAGCTCCAAAGCTTTACGCACAGTAGGGCTTTCTTCATTCATAATTGAAAAGTATTCGGACATATCCCATAAATCTCGCGCCGTCAAAGCCTTGAGCGTAAGGCGAAGCTTGGGCAAAGTCTTCTGAAGCTCCGCATCATCCTTGGGCTTGACATTAGCTTTCTCGCCCTCCGACAAAATTTCATCGATAAGAGACTGAGGAACGTCATAGTCTTTCTTAAACTTCTCAAAGTCCCTATACTTTGCACGCAACTCACCACGATGCTGGTCCGAATAATGAAGAAACTCAACTGACGGTAGAACCTGGTATACACAGTGGTGTCTAATGGAACGAAATAGTCAGGCATAATGCCTCCGCCGCCATAAACCGTACGCTGTTTTCGCAACGTTTTAAACTTTAACGAGTCAGAAAAATGTATGCTATCAGCATGCATCAGCTCGCCACCCTTTAAACGCTGCATGATATCATCTTCATACTCTTTCTTATTGCCTTTCTTATACGGCTTTTGTATGCAACGCCCGGAAGGAGTATAGTAATGCGAAACTGTAATGCGCAGCAATGAACCGTCAGGAAGCTCAACGGGACGCTGGACAAGTCCTTTTCCAAATGTTCTGCGACCGACTATCACACCGCGGTCCTGATCTTGCACCGCGCCACTGACGATTTCTGCCGCAGAAGCCGTATAACCGTCAACCAACACAACCAATTTGCCCTCCAAGAATTTGCCTCCTCCTTGTGAGCGATATTCTGAATGGGGAACCGCACGCCCATCGGTATATACTATCATGTCGCCTTTTTCCAGAAATTCACTGGCCACATCGGTAGCGGCCTGCAAATAACCGCCCACATTTTCTTCCAAATCAAGAACGAGGCTTTTCATGCCGGCCTTCTTCAACTTTGTCAAAGCATCCTCAACTTCTTTTCCGGTAGTTGCCGCAAAGCTACTGATACGAATCAGACCGATACCGGGGCGTATCATATAAGCCGCATCAACAGAATGCAAAGGAATCTTGTCGCGCACAACATTAAACTTAAGCATTTCAGGAACTCCGCGACGCACAACGCCAAGACGAGCAACGGTCCCTTTCGGGCCACGCAGGCGCTTCATTATGTCAGCACGATCCATTTTAACTCCGGCAATTGCCGTATCATTTACGAGTATTATGCGATCGCCCGGCAGAATGCCCACTTTCTCAGAAGGTCCCTTTGCCACTGTTTGGATTACGACAAGCGTATCCTCCAAGATATTGAACTGTACTCCTATTCCCTCGAAGTTTCCATTTAACGGTTCATTTAGTTTTTTCGTTTCCTCTGCCGTTGTATAGCTACTGTGAGGGTCTAACGATGAAAGCATGCCCTTGATAGCTTCATCTGTCAGCTTATTGATATTTATTGTATCTACATAAAGAGACTTGATGGCTATTTCCGCCATTGTGACTTTGCCCAAAGCTTTTTCTACATCCTTTGGCATGCGTTGTGCACCTGCCTGTTGCAGAAAGAACGATAGAAATAATATTACTACAGCTTTCTTCATTTGTTTGTTTATTTACCTATTTTCCAATGACAATGTTGCTTTTGGCAGATAGCTGCTCACATCTTTCCCGTAGGAGATTAGTTCGCGCACTGCACTTGAGCTGATGCAAGCATACTGGTGTTCCGTAAAAAGCAATATGGTTTCTATTCCGGATATTCTGCTATTCATCTCTGCGATGTCACGTTCATATTCAAAATCGCGTACCGATCGCAAGCCACGCACTATAAAACCGGCTCCGACCTTTTTAGCAAAATCTATAGTTAAAGTCTCATAGCTTTGAACGTCTATTTTAGGCTCTTTATTATATATTGCCCGTATGTCGGAAAGGCGTTTTTCCACGGGAAACAGCGTTTTTTTTGAAGCATTGATACCTACGGCTATTACTATTTTGTCAAACAAAGGCAAAGCACGGCGCACAACACTATCATGACCGATGGTGAAAGGGTCGAAACTCCCGGGGAATATTGCAATTCTTTCCATTATGGCACTGTTTTCAAGATTCAACGAAGTCATCGTCTGGGCGTTCCTCTTCTATTACCAGATTATTAATGATGAAGTCCTGACGTTCGGCAGTATTTTTACCCATATAATAATTTAGCAATTCGTCCACCTGATCATCTTTATGTAGCGACACCCGCTCCAAACGCATTTCGGGACCGATGAAATGCTTGAACTCCTCAGGAGAAATCTCTCCCAATCCTTTAAAACGGGTTATTTCGGGATTTGGTCCAAGCTCTTTTATGGCCTGTAGCCGCTCTTGTTCGCTATAGCAATAACGTGTTTCAAATTCAGCACGACCGCTGCTTTTTTGTTGTTTCAGAATAGCAGCGCCAGCCGCCTTTGAAGATATTGTGGCCGTCTTTTCCGAATTCTTTCGTGCTTTTTTCACTTTGTTGCGCACGCGAAACAGAGGGGTCTGCAGGATATAAACGTGCCCTTTCTTTATCAAGTCCGGGAAGAACTTCAAGAAAAATGTTATCATCAGCAGCCGGATATGCATTCCGTCAACATCTGCATCGGTAGCGACTATTACCTTATTATAACGCAGGCCGTCCAAGCCGTCTTCAATGTTCAAAGCCGCCTGCAGCAGATTGAATTCTTCATTTTTATATACCAATTCTTTCGTCTCGCCAAAGCAATTCTTGGGTTTTCCCCTCAGGCTGAACACCGCCTGTGTGCTCACGTCGCGGCTTTTTGTAATCGAGCCGCTGGCCGACAAGCCTTCTGTAATAAACAAAGAGCTGTCTTCTTGTCTGTTGCCACGTGTATCGTTGAAATGTATATGGCAATCGCGCAGTTTATCATTATGCAGGTTTACCTTTTTTGCACGTTCGCGTGCCAGTTTTGTTACTCCGGCCAAAGCCTTCCGCTCGCGTTCCGAGTCCTGTATCTTTTGCAGCAGAGCTTCAGCCATCTCAGGATTGCGGTGCAAGTAATTGTCTACGTTTTCCTTGATAAAATCGCCTACGAACTTGTTCACGCTTACACCGCCCGGCGACATTGTGAGCGAACCGAGCTTTATTTTTGTCTGGCTCTCAAACATGGGTTCTTCGACATTCAAGGCAATTGCCGCCACTATACCGTTGCGCACATCTTGCACTTCTATATTTTTCCCATAGAAGTCTTTTATGGTTCTGGCGATATGTTCCTTGAATGCACTTTGATGTGTTCCGCCTTGCGATGTATGCTGTCCGTTCACAAATGAATAGTACTCCTCGCCATATTGATTGGTATGGGTAAAAGCTATCTCTATGTTTTCGCCTTTTAAATGTACTATCGGATATAATACCGGCACTGTCAGATTGTCGTTGAGCAAATCTGCCAGCCCGTTGCGGCTTACAATATGATGACCGTTGTAATAGATGCTCAGTCCGACATTCAGATAGGTATAATTCTTCAGCTTTTCCTCAATATAGTCGTCACGGAACGAATAATTCAAGAATAATGTATCGTCCGGCGTAAAGCTGATTTCAGTGCCATTTGGCTCGTCTGTCTCCACTGTAGTATCGTTTACCAGTCGTCCGCATTCAAAAATGATACGTCTGACCTTTCCATCACGATAAGAAGCTGCTTCAAAACGGGAGCTCAGCGCATTTACGGCTTTCAAACCGACTCCGTTCAGGCCTATGCTCTTCTGAAAGGTCTTGCTATCGTATTTCGCACCAGTATTCAGCTCACTCACGGCTTCTATCAGCTTACCCTGCGGTATTCCACGTCCATAATCGCGCACTCGCATGCCAAGGCAGCTGCCTGTCATGTCAACATCAATGCGTTTGCCATACTGCATGCGAAATTCGTCAATACTGTTGTCTATCACCTCTTTCAGTAGCACGTAAATGCCATCTTCCGGGTGCGAGCCATCACCCAAACGGCCGATATACATACCGGGCCGCGTACGGATATGATCCATATCACTGAGATGGCGTATGCTCTCCTCGTTGTATTCCGCCACTTTATTTTCAATTTCCTCTGCCATGGTTTCCTCAAATTTGTTTTGAATAGCAGCGGCGCCGCTTATGAATCTTACCGTCTATATATTGCCACTGAGACTGCACCTTTTCATTGACTTCCAATTCGGGATTTGTCTCGCCCCACTTGAGCAAGGCATTTACTCCTTTGTTCTGATATTCAGGCTTTACGGCCACCAACAGCAAGTCCAAGATAGGCGGTCGCTTGATATAAAGCGATTTCAACAAATAGAACCAGCCGAAGGGAAACAACTTTCCTTTGGCGCGTTGCAAAGCTGTCGACAGCGAAGCCATCGATATACCGACTCCGACAATTTCGTTTTCTTCGTTTTCTATCAGGGTAACCATATCCAAGTCCAAAATAGGCAGATATTCGTTGATGTATTGGTCTATCTGGCGCTTCGTCATCCGGGAATAGCCGAACAGCGGCGTATACGCCTCATTTATCAAATCAAAGATTTTATAGCCCAAAGCGTCCTTACGCACTTCTCTCATGCTTTTCAGCTTGCGCACATGTAGCCGGCATTTGTTTTTCACAACTTCGGCTATGCGCTTATACTTTTCGGGTACAGCATCGGGCACTTTCAGCTTCATTTCTATCCAATCCATTTCCTTTTGCAGCCCTAATCTTTCCATGTGCTGCGGATAATAGGGATAATTGTAGATGGTAGCCATTGTGCTTAGCTGGTCAAAACCTTCTATCAGCATGCCTTCAGCGTCCATGTCCGTAAAGCCCAACGGCCCTTCCATCATATCCATGCCACGTTCCTTGCCCCAAGCCGCCACTGTTTCGATAAGAGCTTTGCTGACTTCATCGTCGTCTACGAAATCTATCCACCCGAAGCGTACGGCTTTCTTATGCCATGCCGCATTGGCACGTTTGTTGATGATTGCGGCTACCCGCCCAACTATTTTCCCATCGCTATAAGCCAGAAAATAATCGGCTTCGCAGAATTCAAAAGCAGGATTCTTGTCAGGCGACAAGGTCTTCAGCATATCTTCATACAGATCGGGCACTGAAAAGGCATTTCCCTTATACATTTCATAATTAAAACGGATGAAATGCTTCAGATCCGCCTTGCAGTCGACTTTCTTTATTGTAATTGTCATGCGTTGCGTTTTATAATATGTGGCTTAGTCGTAAAGCCACACAAAGTTACATTTTTTTCTCTTACCATAGAGGATGTTTGCCACAGAACATGCCGACAGTATCTGTTTCGGGCTTGTATGAAACGGAAAGGAGCGCGTCATTCGACATGGCTTGCAAATTACGGCAAAGAGGCTGCGAATGCCAGCCCGTGGCTTGTAAAAAATATCTATCAGGCAAAAAAGTAGTAACTTTGCAGCTCATTTCAGAAAAGGAGCGCTCTTCCGACAGCAACTACGGGCACAACCTCCTTTTCCACAATTCGATACTAAATATATGAACGGATTCAAATTCTCGCCGCGCCTGATAACAGACCTGCGGCATTATTCTAAGGAAAAATTCAGTGCCGACCTCGTAGCCGGAATCATAGTCGGCATCGTTGCCCTGCCCTTGGCCATTGCATTCGGAATAGCATCGGGCGTATCACCATCACAAGGCATTCTGACAGCTATCATCGGAGGTTTCCTCGTTTCAGCACTTGGAGGAAGCAGGGTGCAAATCGGCGGACCGACGGGTGCATTCATCGTCATCATCTTCGGCATCGTGAGCGATCCCGCACTGGGCCTTTCCGGCCTGATGGTTGCCACAATTTTGGCAGGACTCTTTCTTATTCTGCTCGGGTTCTGTCAATTAGGAACCATCATCAAATTCATTCCCTATCCAATCGTCGTAGGATTTACAAGCGGCATCGCAGTAACCATCCTTACGACTCAAGTAAAAGACCTGTTAGGACTAACCATCACAGGAAAGATGCCCGGTGACTTTCTATCGAAATGGGAGGTCTACGCCGGCCATCTCTCAACCATTGATTGGCCGACCACAGCCATCGGTCTGCTCAGCATTGCCATCATTACCCTAACGCCAAAGATTTCCAAGAAGCTGCCCGGCTCGCTTATCGCCATCATCGTAATGACCGTAGTTGTCTTTTTAGTCAACCGTCAAGGCAATATTCACATCGCTACCATTCACGACTCCTTTGGCGACATCAAAGCAGAAATACCACCGCTGCAAATTCCCAACCTGACATGGGAAAATGTCAGACGGCTGTTTCCCACGGCTATGGTAATAGCCGTACTCGGTGCCATTGAGTCCCTGCTTTCAGCGACAGTCGCCGACGGTGTACGCGGTTACCATCACAATTCCAATCAGGAGCTCATCGGACAAGGCTTTGCCAATCTGTGTACGCCTCTTTTCGGAGGCATTCCGTGCACAGGAGCCATCGCACGCACCATGACCAACATCAACAACGGCGGCCTGACCCCCGTTTCAGGCATCATACACGCACTCACCCTTCTGGTCATATTCCTTTTGCTGATGCCACTTGCCGGTTATATCCCGATGGCCTGCCTGGCCGGAATCCTGGTCGTTGTGGCATACAACATGAGCGGATGGCGCACATTCATGCAACTCATGAAGAACCCCAAGAGCGACATAGCCGTGCTCATCGTCACGTTTTTGCTCACTGTGGTTTTCGATTTGACCGTAGCCATTGAAGTTGGTCTGCTCATAGCATGCCTGCTCTTTATGCGCCGCATGGCCGAAACAACCGAGATAAGGGTAATAGCAGACGAAATAGACCCCAACGAAGAAACCGATGCCGAGCTGCACGAAGAACACCTCATTATACCGCAAGGCGTTGAAGTGTATGAAATCAACGGGCCCTACTTTTTCGGTATTGCCAATAAGTTTGAAGACCTGATGACCACCATGTCCGACCGTCCCAAGGTGCGGGTCATACGCATGCGCCGCGTACCGTTCATCGACTCAACCGGATTGCATAACCTGCAAAACCTCTGCGAAATTGCACAGCGCGAAGGAACACACATCATACTTTCCGGTGTACAAGAAAACGTACGTACCGTATTGGAACACGCAGGATTTTACAAGCTTCTCGGGAAAGACCATATCTGTCCCAATATCAATGTTGCCCTCGAACGGGCCGCAGCACTGATGCAAACCATACGTGAAAAGGAGCAAAAGCAATAAAATTTGTTGTCAATCAAAGTAAAACTCATTATATTTGCAGCATAAACATCCCATATAATGAAACAGAAAAAATTTATCGTGGCTATAACTGCCACCGCAATGATTGCAGCTTCATGCTCGCCCAACAAACAAAAAACCGAAGAAGCACAGCAGAACGTTGAAAACGCACTACAACAAGTAGAACAACTCAACGACAGGCTCACACGGGAAACCGCCCATTTGGACAGTGTGCAGCGTATCATCAAATATGAGACGCCCGAACAGCAGGAAGCTGCAATAGCAAAAGCACAAGAAGAAATTAACGGAACCAAATCGGTTTTGGAAAACGCACAGCAGAAAGCCGAAGCGGCCAAACAAAGTTTCAAAGATATCACAGGAAAAGAATTCTCAAACGTTATCAACACTGTAGCCAATGAAGCCGCAGATGCAGCGACAAAGGCCGCAAACGGTGACGCTATTAATGTTGAAGTAAAAGCAAACAATATAGGCGAAAGCACCAAAAACGCAGGAGATGCCATCAAAGATGCCGCCAGACAAACGGCAGAGGACACGAAAAACGCGGCCAAGCAGACCGTAGAGGAAGTCAAGAAGGCTGCAAAAGAAAATGCAGAGAAGAAAGTTGAAGACGCGAATCGGAAAGCTAACGAAAAAATCAACAAAACAGCCACAAAAGTCAATGACGCCATCAACAAAGCAAAAGAAGATGCCAACAAAAAGGTGGACGAAGGATTAAACAAGCTATTAAACAAATAGCCGCATCCGGCCTTCACGCTCTATGAATGAACCTTTCACCTGAACAGGCCTTCAAGAAATGAGGATCAGATTATTTTTGCTGTCAATCTTCGTTTGTATCATATCTAACGGAGCTGAAATATGGCTTGAAACTGAAAATTTCAAGCATAAAGGCGGCTGGGTGGTAGACCAGCAGTTCATGGATGAAATGGGATCGTCCTACCTATTGGCACACGGCATGGGAAAAGCAGTCGAAGACGCCTGGACCGATGTCGAAGTCCCTATATCAGGCACCTATTATATATACGTGCGTACTTACAACTGGACTTCGCCCTGGCACAGCGGAAAAGGACCGGGTGCATTCCAACTGCTCATAAACGGGAAAAGCACAGGAAACGAGCTGGGATGTGAAGGAACAAACTGGATGTGGCAGAGTGCAGGATTCTTGAAGCTCAAAAAGGGAAAGTTGAATGTGGCTCTCCACGATCTGAGCGGATTTGAAGGACGCTGTGACGCTATTTATCTAACGACGAAAAGCAGCAGTCCGCCTCCTTCCGATAAATCCGAGTTGAAAGCATTTCGACGTAGCCAATTAAAACTTCCGAAAACAGCGCCATTACAAGGAAAATATGATTTCATCGTTTGCGGAGCAGGCACAGCAGGAATCAGTGCTGCCGTAGCAGCTGCAAGATTGGGTTGCAAAGTGGCTCTGATAAACGACCGCCCCATAATCGGCGGCAATAACAGCTCAGAAATACGCGTACATACAAGCGGCCACATCAATATAGGGACGTACACCAAATTGGGCGACCTGCAAAAGGAATTTAATCCAAGAAGAGGAGGAAACGCACAACCTGCAGATTTCTATGAAGACCAAAGAAAAATGGACTTCGTAAAAAACGAGAAAGGTATTGAGCTGTTTACGAACTACAGAGTAACAGGCACTGAAAAAGATGGAGATTTGATCAAAGCCGTCATTGCCACCCATATCGAGACTGGCAAGGAAATTCGCCTGGAAGCTCCCTTGTTTTGCGATTGTACAGGCGACGGAACCGTAGGATTCCTTGCCGGTGCCGATTACAGAATGGGGCGGGAAGCACGGAACGAGTTCAATGAGTCTCGTGCACCCGAGCAACCCGATTCAATGACTCTCGGAGCTTCGGTTATGTGGTATTCGGTAGATTTGGGCAAAGCTTGCAGTTTTCCGCTATTTGATTACGGCATGCATTTTACCGATGAAAGTTGCGAAAGAGTCACGATGGGTGAATGGACATGGGAGACAGGGATGCAAATAGACAAGACAAAGCATTTCGAACAAGTACGCGACTACGGAATGCTGGTTATTTATGCCAATTGGAGCTATTTAAAGAACAAGCTAAAAGACAATGATACATTCAAGAATAGGGATTTGGGCTGGGTAGCTTATGTTTCCGGGAAACGCGAAAGCCGCCGTTTGTTGGGCGATTATATCCTAAAACAAGAAGATATCACGCGCTATGTAATGCAAGAGGACGGTACTGCCGCAACATCCTGGCCCATGGACCTGCACAGTCCTGACCCCAAAAACTCCAAGTTTTTCCCGGGAAAGGAATTCAAGGCAATCAACACCAATACGGACATCTATCCATATCCAATACCTTATCGGTGTCTCTACTCAAGGAATATCAACAACCTGTTTATGGCAGGACGCGACATCAGTGTGACACATGTGGCACATGGCTCCATCAGAGTGATGCGCACAACGGGCATGATGGGCGAAGTAGTAGGCATGGCTGCTTCCATTTGTAAAGCTCGCGGCATATCACCGAGAGACATCTACAGATATCATTTCGAAGAATTGAAAAGCTTAATGCAAAAAGGCGTCGGAAAAGAAAGCTCTGACGACAACCAACGATATAACTTGAATTACATATTGCCCGAGAAGCCCAAAATCGCAGAACCATAAATCTAAGATATGCAGCAAAAATCGTAACTTTGCATACTTGATATATTAGCAAGCAATGAATATAGACAAAATTATCGCCTCTTCAGTGGTTCGCGCCATTAAAGAACTCTATGACACAGAAATAAAATCTGAACAAGTCCAATTACAAAAAACGAAAAAAGAATTCGAAGGACATTTCACTCTCGTGGTATTTCCTTTTTTACGTATTTCACGGCAAAAGCCAGAAGACACAGCAAATGCCATAGGGGCATGGTTACAGCAAAATGAGGAGGCCATTGAAAAATATAATGTCATAAAAGGCTTTCTGAATTTAAGCATAGCTCCCGCATATTGGATAAGACTTTTGAATTCCATCGAAGCCAATGCGCAGTATGGCATAGAAAATGCAACCGAGGACTCCCCTTTGGTGATGATAGAGTACTCTTCGCCAAACACCAACAAGCCTCTACATTTAGGGCATGTGCGTAACAATCTGTTAGGATGGGCTCTTTCAAATGTAATAAAGGCCAATGGCAACAAAATAGTACGCACCAACATCGTAAACGATCGCGGCATACACATCTGCAAGAGCATGTTGGCTTGGCAAAAGTGGGGAAACGGCGAAACGCCTGAATCATCGGGAAAGAAAGGGGACCACTTGATAGGAGACTACTATGTGGCTTTCGACAAGCATTATAGAGCAGAGGTAAAAGAGCTCACTGCACGATATATCGCTGAAGGTCTGAGCGAAGAAAAGGCCAAAGAAAAAGCTGAGCAAGAAGCCCCCTTGATAAAAGAAGCTCATGAGATGTTGGTCAAGTGGGAACACAACGACCCGCAAGTGCGTGCCCTTTGGGAAAAAATGAACAATTGGGTATACGCAGGCTTCGATGAAACATACAAGGCTTTAGGAGTAAGCTTCGACAAGATTTACTACGAATCGGAAACCTACCTGGTAGGCAAGGAGGAGGTTGAAAGAGGCTTGGAGAAAGGTCTCTTCGTGCGTCACGAGGATGGATCCGTATGGGCTGATCTACGAAATGAAGGACTTGACGAAAAATTACTCTTGCGTAAAGATGGAACTTCCGTTTACATGACCCAAGACATCGGAACAGCCAAGTTGCGTTTCCGCGACTACCCCATAGACAAAATGATTTATGTAGTAGGAAACGAGCAGAACTATCATTTTCAAGTGCTCAGTATTCTGTTGGACAAATTAGGATTCAAATGGGGCAAAGACCTAGTGCACTTTTCTTATGGAATGGTTGAGCTTCCCAACGGAAAGATGAAAAGCCGCGAAGGCACCGTAGTCGATGCTGACGACTTAATAGCGGAAATGATACGCACAGCAAGGCAAACGAGCGAAGACCTGGGCAAATTCCAAGATATGAGCACAAAAGAAAAAGACGAAATAGCTCGCATCGTTGGTCTGGGAGCACTAAAATACTTTTTGCTCAAAGTCGATGCACGAAAGAATATGATGTTCAATCCACAAGAAAGCATCGACTTCAACGGCAACACAGGCCCATTCATACAATATACATATGCCCGCATCCGCAGTGTGCTGCGAAAAGCTATTGAAGAGAAATTTGAAGTGCCCAGTTCATTATCAGAAACGATAGCCGCCAACGAAAAAGAACAAGATTTGATACAGCATCTTGCCGACTTCAAAGCTGTTGTAAAACAAGCAGGAGAAGATTACAGCCCAAGCGGAATTGCCAATTACTGCTATGACTTGGTAAAGGAATTCAACCAATTCTACCATGATTATAGCATTATGCATGAAGAAGACAACGGCAAAAAACAATTGCGCCTACTATTATCGGCCAATATTGCCAAAATCATTAAAACCGGCATGGGGCTTTTAGGCATAGAAATGCCTGAACGTATGTAACGGCTAAGGAACTGCACGTGGCTCATAAGTATTATGTCGTTTGGAACGGGCGGGAAACAGGAGTCTTCGATTCCTGGGAAAAGTGTAAAGAGCAAGTAACCGGCTTCGATAATGCACAATACATGAGCTTCAAGACTCGCGAGACCGCCGAGCAGGCTTTCTCCAAAGGCTTTTCCCCGAACTATTATAAACACAAAGCCGAAAAAAACATTGCCGCACTACAAAATCCTCCTGCGTACAGAAACGATACTGTCTTGCCGCTCCCTTTAGGAGTAGAAGCTAAAGCATGGGCAGTAGATGCGGCTTGCAGTGGGAATCCCGGTATGATGGAATATCGTGGAATAGACTTAAGCACAGGTGAATGTGTCTTCCATTATGGCCCCATATTTGGAACGAACAACATTGGAGAGTTCTTAGCAATCGTACATGCCGTAGCAAAAATAACGCAGGAGGGCAAGGACCTGGTAGTTTACAGTGACAGCCGCAATGCACTACTATGGTATAAGGCTAAGAAATGCAAGACTAAACTGTCTCTCAGCGAAAAGTCAGAAAAAGCATTTGACATGATACAACGGGCCGAAAGGTGGTTAAACACGCATGTCTGCAATATAAAAGTTTTAAAATGGGATACCGAAAAATGGGGAGAAATTCCGGCCGATTTCGGTAGGAAATAATTAATCATTCAGCAATTCAATGAAAGACTTCATCCAAATATTACGAACTTACGCCTGGCCCTACAAATGGTTTATGGCAGGAGCTTTATTCTTTAACCTGCTCTCTGCTGTCTTGAATGTTTTTTCATTTATGTCGCTCATGCCGATGCTCAATCTGCTTTTTGGCATTGAGAAGCAGACTTACAGCTTCATTCCTTGGAATGCTGAGATTTCAATGAAAGACATTGTCATCAACAATCTATATTACTATACGCAAGTTCTTGTACAGGAAAACGGAGCATCGCTCACCTTGCTGTATATAGGTCTTTTCTTGGTTGCTTCGACATTTCTCAAGACAAGCAGCTACTTTGCATCGGCAGGGATGATGGTGCCACTGCGAACAGGCATCATCAGAGATATTCGCAACAGCATTTATCGAAAGATTGTTTCTTTGCCTCTTTCTTTCTTTTCAGAAGAACGCAAAGGAGATATCATCGCACGAATGAGCGGTGACGTGCAAGAAATAGAAAACAGCATTACAGGCTCGCTTGAAATGCTGGTAAAGAATCCCATCCTCATATTGTGCTACCTGAGTGTCCTGTTCTATACAAGTTGGCAACTAACATTGTTTACCATCATCATCATGCCATTGCTTGTCTGGTCTTTAAGCTCTATTGTAAGGAAGCTTAAGCAGCAAAGCCTAATGGCACAAAACAAATGGAGCGAAATTATGGCTCAATTAGAAGAGACTTTAGGAGGAATGAGAATCATCAAAGCCTTTACTGCTGAAAGTAAGATGATTGACCGTTTTGAAGAATCAACCAATGAAAATCGCCGCATGCTCATCAAAGTAAACCTAAGGCAATCCATGGCTCACCCGGTCAGTGAATTTTTAGGAACAGTACTTATTGTATTAGTACTCTGGTATGGCGGTACACTGATTTTCTCAAACAAGTCTACGATAGATGCTCCCACGTTTATATTCTACATGGTTATACTTTACAGCGTCATACAACCTCTGAAGGACTTTTCAAAAGCGGCCTATAACATTCCCAAAGGAATGGCTTCCATTGAACGCGTAAACAAGATTTTGAAAGCACAAAACCCCATCAAAAATATTAAGGCTCCATTGCCTATCCATCCTTTGAAAAAGGAAATCGAGTTCCGCAACATCACTTTTCGCTACAATGAAGAAGGGCCTAACATCTTAGAGCATATTCAGCTAACCGTAAAAAAAGGACAGACAGTAGCTCTTGTAGGACAATCCGGGGCAGGTAAATCCACTTTGGTTGACCTGTTGCCACGCTACCACGATGTGCAAGAAGGAGAGATTCTATTTGACGGCATAGACATACGCAATTTCAAAATTAGAGATTTGCGAAGCCTAATAGGTAATGTCAACCAAGATGCGATTCTTTTTAATGACAGTTTTTTCAACAACATTGCATTCGGCGTCAAGGATGCCACTCTCGAACAAGTCATGGAAGCAGCAAAGATTGCCAATGCACACGACTTTATCATGGCTTCTGAACAGGGCTACAATACTTTGGTAGGTGACCGCGGATGCCGCATCTCCGGAGGACAACGGCAAAGAATAAGCATTGCCCGTGCCATACTTAAAGATCCTGATATACTGATTCTTGATGAAGCGACTTCTGCTCTCGACACAGAAAGCGAAAGATTGGTACAAGAAGCACTGGAAAGGCTGATGAAATCGCGCACCACAATAGCTATAGCACATAGATTGTCAACTATTAAAAACGCAGACGAAATATGTGTACTTCACGAAGGACGCATCGTAGAACGTGGGACGCACGACCAGCTACTGGCTCTCAACGGCTACTACAAACGTCTGAACGACATGCAGCAACTTTAAAGACGCCACAACATGTTCAACCGCTGTCGCTATGTGCTTTACGTTTATTTATCGTTTCTGTCGGCATTTTTGTTGGCAAAGCCATTCTTCATCTTATATAACCACGAAAATCATCCGTTCACGGCTCGCGACCTTATAGACATGCTCTTTCATGGGCTGCCGCTCGATCTCTCCACATCTGGCTACCTCGCAGCTGTTCCTTTGGTAGTCATGCTTATTTCCTGCTTTTGGAAACATCCATTACTGAAACGTTTCTTATGGATCTACTATGGCATCACCGCCATTCTGCTTTGCACCATCCTACTGGCAGACTGCCTGTTGTATTCTTTCTGGCAATTCAAGATAGATGCCACGGTATTCACCTATCTCGATTCCCCGACCCAGGCATTTGCAAGTGTTTCGATTTGGTACATCGCAAAAGCACTTATAGTACTACTCATCATGTCTGCACCTCTGTTCATTTTACTGAAAAGCATACCTCTGCCTTCATTTGAAAACAGAAAGGTAGCATGGCGCTCTCTTATTCTGCTCACATTCACCGGTGGCCTGCTATTCCTTGCCATACGTGGAGGAATAGGCAAATCGACCATGAATATCGGGACAGCCTACTATTCAGAGAACCAGTTCCTCAATCATGCGGCTGTCAATCCAGCATTCAGTTTCCTGGCCTCCACACTAAAAGCCGAGAATTACGAAAAGCTATACCGTTTCTACTCCGAGAAAGAAAGAGCTTCTATTTTTGACAAGCTGAACTACAGCACTACATCGGTCAACGACAGTACCATTTTAAACACACGTCGCCCTAATATTGTCCTGGTTATTTTGGAAGGGTTCGGTGCTACTTTCATAGAACCCTTGGGAGGAAAGCCCAATATAACACCCAACTTTAACCGTTTGTCAGAAGAAGGCATATTGTTCACCCAATGCTATGCCAATAGTTTTCGGACCGATCGTGGAACTATATGCGCACTCAGCGGCTACCCATCATTCCCGGGCATCTCCGTAATGAAGTTGCCACAGAAATCACGCTCTTTACCTTCCATTGCTGCTTCCTTGAGCAAAGAAGGCTACCAAACCGATTTTCTTTATGGCGGAGATATCAACTTTACCAATATGAAAAGCTATCTGCTTTCCACTGGATATCAAGCGACAAGAGGAGATACTTACTTTCCTGTTACGACACGAAAGACCCATGCATGGGGAGTAACCGACATCATTGCATTTGATACCCTGTATAACCAAATAACGTCTGTAAAAGATAGTACTCCCAGATTCACAACGTTTCTGACTTTGGCCAGCCATGAACCTTGGAAAGTGCCTTATCATCGCATCAAAAATGATGAAAAAGCCAACGCCATGGCATACACCGACCATTGTATAGGACGCTTCGTAAGACGGCTGAAGAAAACAACCGCTTGGCATGACCTCCTCATTATTTTCATTGCTGACCACGGCATCACATATCCAAAAGGCCTCACCGAAGCCGACAAACGACGCTATCACATTCCCATGCTTTGGGTTGGAGGAGCCATCAGCAGGCCATCGCATTTTAGCAAAATCTGCAACCAAAGTGATTTACCTGCAACATTGTTAGGACAGCTCGGCATCAAGCATGACCAATTTAAATTCAGCCGTGATCTACTGAGCAGTACCTACACATATCCTTCTGCCATTCACACTTTCGATGACGGGGTTTCGTTTATAGACAACACCGGATA
>ERZ808246.1463-NODE-1463-length-16973-cov-4.942133_pt1 | contig 16973 bp, 17 predicted proteins | sample MGYA00521083_ERZ808246 | MGnify/ENA primary metagenome ERZ808246 (study PRJEB31516, sample SAMN03275577) | gut metagenome | biome: mammalia-associated habitat; material: feces | host: Papio cynocephalus | place: Kenya | collected 2012-07-07 ... | reverse complement strand
TCCAGATAGACCTCCTTCAGCTCCCACCCGGAAGCGGGTTCGAATCTGATCTCGATCGATCTGAGGTGGCCGGTCACCGGATCCGATGGATCCGCTGTTCCCTCCCCTTCGATCTCGATATCGACCTCATGACGTATGGACAGGAACCAGATCAGGAGTATCAGGAGCAGAATCGCTACAGCGATGGCGGCCTTCTTCCTGCGGTCCATATCAGCCCATCCTCCTGCGGAACACGGGCCCGTCGGGGGACGAATCCTCGGATGCCGCGACGGCAGGAGCCGGGGTCTCCTCCTCGATCTCCCCGCGGAGGACGCGCACGATGTTGCGCACTTCCGATGCTATGAGTATCGCGCATGGAAGAAGGATAAGGCAGATCCTTCCCGTCCAGGTCGACATGAACGCGGCCAGGACTCCCAGCCAATGGGAGACGCCGACGACCTCGCCTATGACGTCGCCCGAATCCGATCTGACGACCTGCACCGACCCGTTCGTGGGATCGTCGGCTATGGAATCTCCCTTCAGAGTGTACGTGTACACCTCGTCCGACTCCGCTATCTCGATGATCCTATGGGTGACGATCATGTCCTCGCCCGATACGGGATGCGTATAATGGAAGGTCAGGACGTCGCCGACGGCCAGGGACGGATAGAACGTCTCCGGATCGGTCACCTTGTGGATGAAAACCATGCTTCCCGTGGGAATTGTGCTTATCGGGTAATCCCTCGGCTCCCCGTCCATAGAACCTGTGACGACGATCCTCGCTTCGGTATCAGAGAAGTCCAGGGATCCGCCGTTGATATGCGCGGCGTAGCCGACGGCCAGCGAAGCGACGGCTATGACGACGACTATCGCGGCCAGGCGCCTCCTATCCTTCTCCATTACCAGCTGTATTCCTCCAGAGCGCTCTATGATATCACTATCTTAGTGTCTGTTTATAATTGTATGCAATTTAGGAACGTTCCTGTATTCCAGGAACATACCTGTTATTATTCCAGATTCTAATTGAAGATGGAAGAGATGCCATACCAGGCTCTCTATGAACCCCGACGCAGCATCAACGGACACTCCCAGAAAGAAGAGGAAGCAGATGGAATCGCTCTACATGTTCACGGACTTCATCTGGAAGAACGGAGAGGTCACAGCGAATGCGATGTACGAGCGGTCCGGGCTGAGCAAGATGATGGTCGACGAGCTGACCGCTGAATGCCTCCGCAGAGGCCTGATCAGATGCTATACGAAGGACGACGGCCACCGCCCGAGGATCTATTCACTCACCAGGAGCGGATACTGCTTCCATGTATTCCTGTCCGCATGCGTAGGCATGGCGCCGATCGGATTCACGGAGGATGTCGAAACCGGGGAGCTCGACCTGGACAGCCTGGAGTTCCGCTCAGCGGTGGAGACCCTCCGCGAGATGTTCGTGAGAACCGAATACATCCTTCCGAGCAAGGGCGAGATCGTCACCGTCGAGACGAAGGTCCGCCTCGACATGGACCGATGGCCCAGCCGACCATCGCCCTTATCTAGATACATCATAATCGGCCGGACCATGGACGATCCGATCTACCGCGAAGACAGGCCCCTCATGCCGAGGAACCTGTCGCTGACAGTTGCGGCCGTTCTCGCGTCGACCCTCGTCTGCATGCTGATCTGCGGCTCATCGGTGCCGTCATGGACGATAGCCGCTTCGGCGGCGATATTCGCAGCAGCCGTCCTGATATGCTTCGCAGCGAAGCTGGACGTATCCGTCTACCCGGACAGGGTCGAGATCCTGTTCGTGACGAAGAGGATCGTCATCCCGCGCGAGGAGATCCTGGACAAGAGGGCGGGCGAGCTGGGGGACATAAGGAGCTACTCCAACTGGAACCTCAAGGGCGTGAAGCATCAGAACTTCTCGCGCGTCGGGGACGACGACGGGGTCTCGCTGAAGCTCATGGGGAAGAGGGTCGTCACCGTATCATCCGCCGACTGCCGGTCGCTGCTGGATGCCATACCCACCGAGGGTGAGACAGATGCCTAACGCCGTATTCCACTGGATAAGGGTCCAGACGTTCTGCTACGCGACCGAGAGGAAGGAGCTGCTGGAGGAGGTCATGGAGGACCTCCTCGGCGAAGCCGACGAGTACTCCGAGGACGAGTCCGTGGGCGAGCACGGCAACACGATGACCATTCTGGAGGCCCGCCTGACGCATCAGAGGCAGTACAGGACTCTCTTCGAGAACCTCGGCCCCTCTGTGAGGGAGTGGATCCTCGAGGACATCGAGGACCGCATCGACGAGGACTGCGTCTTCTATATGAGATTGGACAAGCAGAAGGCCGTTCAGGGCGTGTACGAACCCGCCCACCACGGCGATGTGATAGCGATAACCGGCAAGGTGCAGTCGCACCCCGCCAGGAAGGAGGTCGCCGTCAGGAACCTGAAGGAGTTCCTGACGGGACTGGGTCAGGCCTCCTCGGATTCCTCCGAGGACTGAACCTCCCCGTTCTTGGCGAAGACGCATTCTATGGCCCTGCGGCCCTTCACGGTCTTCACCGAGATGTCCACTCCCCCGGAGCGGACCTTGTCGCCCCTCATGGGGGCCCTGTTGAGTCTGTAGAAGACGTATCCCATTACGGAGTAGTCGTCGTACTCCCCGGGATCGAACTCCGCTCCGATCTTCTCCATCACATCGTAGATGTTGGCAGTGCCCTTGACGAGCCAGGTGCCGTCGCTCTGGGGGACGACGTCCTGCTGGATGTCGTCGCTCTCGTCCCAGATCTCCCCCACGAGGTTCTCCAGGATGTCCTCCAGCGTGACTATGCCCATGGTCCCGCCGTACGAATCGAGGACGACCGCCATGTGGATCTTGGTCTTCTGGAAATCGTTGAAGATCGTGGCGATGCTCATCGTCTCCGGTACGTACTTGACGGGCTTGGTCAGCTCCTTGAGCGTGAAATGCTCCCCGTTGAACCTGCGGGAGAAGTACTCCTTCGCGTAGACCACGCCGACGATGTTGTCGATGCTCGTGTCGAACACTGGTATCCTCGAGAATCCGGTGTCGGAGAAGAGCCTTCCCAGATCCTCCTCCGAGGACTTCACATCGATAGCGACCACGTCCATGCGGGGGACGTAGACCTCGGAGACCGGCGTGTCGTCGAACCTCATGGCGGACTTTATCAGCTCGCCCTCGCTCTTCTCGATGACGCCGTCTCCCTCGATCTCGTCGATCATGACCTCGAGCTCGTCCTCGGTCATGGTGCTCGCGGCACCTTCGACCCTGCTCCCGATGTACTTCGTGAGTTTCCCGAAGATCCACGAGAGTGGGGACAGGATGACCTCCACCACTCTGACCACTCCGACGACGCGTAGGACGTAGCGCTCGGGATTCCTCTTGGCGAGGGTCTTCGGCGTTATCTCCCCGAACGTCAGGACCACGAGGGTCATGACCACCGTGGACGCTATGGAGCCCGTGGCCTCTCCGAGAAGCACTGCGAACACCAGGGTGGACAGCGTCGTGGCGGCGATGTTCACGAGATTGTTCCCGATGAGGATCGTCGTGAGGAACTTGTCGTAGTCCTCCAGGATGGCCACGGCCCTGGCGGCCTTCTTGTTGCCGTCCTTGGACATCTTCTTGAGACGCACCGGGCTGGCGCTCGTGAACGCGGTCTCGGACATGGAGAAGAATCCGGAACAGACTATGAGCAGTGCGATGAATACAATGTAGATGATCGTCAGAGTGTCTATCATATTATGTCAGCACACTCCGACGGCGCTATTTTTCGAGCCAATTCCATCAAACCGTGAAACTCATTCGTCCTTCAATGGATATAAGACTTGTGGACGAAATATAAGGCGAGCCGAATTCGCGCATCTCGGCTACCGACTCGGATATTATATACTCGAAGAGACAAACCTGCTCAGTGAAGGCCAAGGCGTATCCTGAAGGCGTCTCCGATTTCAGAGCTCTGGTAACGGGGAACTACTACTTCGTCGACAAAACCATGATGATACGCGATCTGTGCGGTTCGGAGAACCGCACGTTCCTTTTTACCAGGCCCCGCCGCTTCGGGAAGTCCATCAACCTGTCGATGCTGGACTGCTTCTTCAACATCGAATATTCTGGCGAACCAGACATCTTCAAAGGATTGAAGGTCTCGTCATGCGGATCCTGCAGCAGATACAAGAATGCGTATCCGGTGATCAGACTGAACTTCGGGAAGCTGAGAAGCGAATCGAAAGACAGATTCTTCAAAAGCCTGGTGCTTGTCATTAACGGACTCTTCGACCATTTCATAACGATACTCGATGACGGATCGCTCGAGACAGAAGACCTGACTACTTTGAAAAGATACATCAGCCCCGGGATCGACGAGGTCGAGGCCTCCGGAGCAATAGGCGTCCTGTGCCGCATCCTCAAGAGGATCTACGGCATCGGCGCCATACTCCTCGTCGACGAATACGACCACTGCATGCAGAACTTGAGGTCATCGGAAGAATTCGATTCGATGGCATCCGTCCTCAGACCGTTCTTCGAGCAGTCATTCAGATTCAACAGCGGTCTCGAACTCGCCGTTGTCACGGGCATAATGCCACTTGCCAAGACAGCCATGCTCGACTGCTTCGACAATGTCAGCATCCGCAGCATCCTCGATTCGGAAGGTGACGAGTACTACGGATTCACCGAGGAGGAGGTCTCGGAACTCATGTCGGAGATGGGCATCCCCGCAGACAGGATGTCCGAGATAAAGAAGCAATACGACGGATACCGCTTCGGGAACGCAGATGTCTACAATCCCTACAGCATCATGATGTACCTTTCCAACGGATGCGCCACGGAAGCATACTGGAACAACATGACCGGCGGCGGGTTGTCCGACACGCTCCTTTCCAATATGGGCGCTGAAGCGATGATCGAGCTCAAGGGACTCCGCGAGGACGCGGATTCCCGCATATTATCCCCGATCAGCACCCGCATAGCCGGTCCGGATGTCCTGACTCCGACGGCTGAGCCCTACGCCGTGTACTCATATCTGGCCATGGCCGGATACCTCAATGCCGTCAAGACGGGGGAGATCGAAAGAGGGATGCCCTTGTGCAGGATAGGCATGGTCAACGAAGAGGTGTCCATCGCATTCGATTCGCTGGCAAAAAGAGCTGCAGAAGTCGAGTTCGTAGCAGAGAGAGCCATCGACTCGATATACTGCGAGGATCCGACGATGCTGAAGAAGTACCTGGAATCCATGCTTTCCGAACCGGATTTGGATATAGATCCGTCGCAGGACGATGATCCTACCTCCAGGGACAACAGGTACCGCGACGTCATCATGGCGTATCTCGTAACGCCCGACCTCATCGCCAAGGAGGAGATGCCCAAAGGATACGGATATGCGGACATCTTCTTCGAGAAGACCGAATCGCATCCTCCTGTGGTGATAGAGATCAAGACCACGATGGACCGCTCCTGCGACCTGCCCTCCCTGGCATGCGATGCCGTCCGCCAGATCGATATGAGATGCTACGCGGAGGAGCCCGGAATGGACGATGCCGTGCTCGTCGGCGTCGCGATAAGAGGGAAGACGGTCGAGGTCCGCTTCGGCCGATCCGATCCTGCGGCATCCTGGAGACGCTCCGCCCGGATCCCTCGCGTCCCCGATGCGGAAGGGTCCCCTAAAGGATTATAAAACGCGCGACCAATCCCGCGCCCGATAACTATGGCCGAGATCGTCTACGAGATCGTGGAGAAGATTGCAGTCCTCTCCGAGTCCTCCAAAGGATGGACCAAGGAGCTCAACCTCATCAGCTGGAACGACAGGGACCCCAAGTACGACATCAGGGAATGGTCCCCCGACCACGAGAAGATGGGGAAGGGCGTGACCCTGTCCAACGAGGAGGCCGCCATCCTCAAGAAGGCCCTCGACTCGAGACAGATCTGAGTCCGGAGGAGTCAGCACGGCCGTATCCAACGTCGAGTATCTGGAGAGGTTCCTCAGGGACGTCGACAGGATGGCCGACGGCCGTCCCGGTGTCATATCCGGCGACAGATGGCTGGTCAACAACTACGATCCGGGCAAGCTCCCGATGCTCATACCCTATCTGGAATTCGAGGACTCCAACGTGTCCGCCGAGCTCATCACGCTGCTCGGAGACGTGCGCGAGCGCAGGATAAGAGGGGATGTAGAGAGGATCGGGAGGTCCGCCGGGGACAAGGTCTCCATGGCCTGCCTCGGATACCTGACCGCTCTGGCCCAGGACGACGAGGAGATTCCCAGGCTGTTCGATATAATGGAGCACGACCACGGCCCCGAGTTCTTCCGCGCGGCAAGGCGCATGGGCGGCATCGCCCGCTCCGAGGACGTCCCGCAGCTCAGGAAGATATACGGACAGGTCGGAGGATCCATGAGGGACGAAGTTAAAACCGCCCTCGAACGCACCATATCCCGCGATCCCGAGCTCGAAGCGAAGCGCGATCTGATCCTGAGCATGCCCGTCTATCCCGACGAGGCGGCGTTCGAGAAGTTCCTGGACAGCTCCCGGGACTACCTCGACGTGCGCTACAGGGAGAACGTCCTCCCGAAGGCGGAGATCAGCTCGTCGCTCTACAACAACGTGGCCCGCGCCCTCTCCAAGATGCGCACCCGCATGTACAACGAGGCGGACAATCTGCGCTACTACGGTCCGGACAAGGAGGACAGGTACCACGAGACGTCCGCCCTCATGGCATGGGCCGCCGACGACCTTTCTCACAAGAAGGTCCTGATCCCCGAGAGGGAAGCGAAGGCCCGCACCTGCCCCAGATGCGGAGGCATGCTCGTCTGCTACAAGGGCATATGGATGTGCCCCGACTGCGGCGGCGACCTCCGAGCCGATTTTAAATATCGGGATGGGATTGGGGAGGGTGAGGCGTTCAGGTAACCTCCGCTCCTTCCGGGAGTGGGAGAATTATTGGGATACCTTGAAAATCAAGGAGAAATGGAAATGGCATACGGAGGTTACAGGGACAGGGACAACGACAGGCCCAGGGAGTTCTTCAAGGCGGTCTGTTCCGACTGCGGAAAAGAGTGCGAGGTCCCGTTCAAGCCCACCCAGGGAAGGCCCGTCTACTGCAGGGACTGCTTCAGAAAGCACCAGCCCGCCGACAGGAGCAGGTACTGATCCCATCACGGCCCTGCGGGGCCATGATGAAACACTTTGGAAACCGGTTAGTTCTTCTCTCTCCCGTGGCCGTTAAGGAGCCAAGGATAATCGTACCAGCTCATGAACTTCAGCATCGTCGCGCAGATCATGCCGACGGACACGCCGATTATGAGAAGAAGCACCCCCGGGAGCACGCTCCCGCGGGAATAGACGACCAGTCCTGCGATCGCCGAGAGAACGGCGAGAAGCAGGACGATGCGGACAGCCGACCTCGTGCGGGGGACGTCCATCGCAGTATCCTTTCGCCCGATGTGTCCGAGGCGCTCTCGTCCCAGACCTCCACGGACTTGAACACCCACACGGCGACCGCGCGCATGTTCTTCCTTTCGAGCATCTCCCTCATCCTTTCGAATTCGGGACCCTCCGTGAGCCTTCCGACGGCCACTGCCTTCAGCGAGTAGCCGTCCTTCCCCTTCCAAGCCAGGAATTCGGCGTTGGGGCACTCCTCCAGGTACTGCGCGGTACGGTACATGTACGCCTCTCCGACGTACAGCCTGTCCTCGTCGTCGACGATGAGGCCGCCCAGTACTATGGAGTGCGGGAACCCGTCGGGGGACACCACAGAAAGGACCTTGTTGGAGTCGGGATGCCTGAACATCCTCAGAACGGGCTCCGGGATCATCGCCGCTCACTCCGTCTTCTTCTTGAGATTCGCGACGCCCATGGCCGCCAGGTAGACCGCGCTGGCGACTATCAGGGGAACGAACCACATCATATCGATTGCCATGGAACCCCGATTCCTCTACCCGTAGTTAAAGGCACTGGCCTGCATCCGGCGGCGTTTCACGGAGATGCTGGACGACCATCCTGAGCTGCCCGTCCTCGAAATACGGTATCGTGGAGCAGTCGTACCTCTTGCCCGTGGACGGTATGAGCCTGCGGACGACGGCGGGTCCTCCGAATCCGGCGAGATTGACCGTGCAGTCGCTGCACGGCACCGTGTTTCCGAACAGCGTGTAGCACTTGACGCCGATGACATCGTCCACGGATCTCCCGAACGCCTTCTCCGCAGCGCGGTTCATCCATATCACCGTGTGCTGGGAATCGTGGATTATGATTATGTCGTCGATCGCGTCGAGTATCATGTTCATGAGCTTCTCGGTGTAGATGTCGCCCTTGTCGTTTCCGCTATCCATTCTATGCCCCGCTTCCGGAATCTCTTCACGGGCTTTTAAGCATGCCGTGGCCCCGATTGCAGGGTTCCGCAACCGTCTCAGCGTCTTGCAGACTACTGTCTACGAATTTCGTAGCGATAGAAGCTTAGGATTGTGGATAATGGAAAAGATAGGGGCTAGTTCGCATCGATAGACCTGTTGTTTTTTATACGGCTACTGAATTCGCCACCCCTAATGTGCTACGATGTCGTCATCATTGGAGCGGGATGCGCCGGTCTGACCGCAGGGATTTACGCTCGGTCGAAACTCATGAAGACCCTCATCCTCGATTCCGGACGCGTCGGAGGACAGCTCGTCAGCCTGTACCCGGAGAAGGGGATCCACAACTACCCCGGATTCGAGACCATCCAGGCCAGGAAGCTCTCGGACAAGCTCTACGCCCAGGCGGAGTCCTCCGAGTGCGAGATCCACGAGAACGAGAAGGTCGACGAGATCCTCAACGGCGACAACGAGCTCATCGTCAAGACCCCGCAGGGCGAGTACCACGCCAAATCCGTCATCGTCGCCATCGGAATGGGCAGCTTCAAGCCCAAGAAGATGGGATGCCCGGGAGAGGACGAGTTCTTCGGAAAGGGAGTCACGTACATCCTTCCTGTCAAGGAGGAGCTCGTCGGCAAGAAGGTCACGATGTTCGGCGGAGGCAACAGCGCCATCGACATGGCCCTCATCGCCGATTCCGTCACCGACACCACGATCGTCCACAGGAGGGCCGAGTTCAGGGCGGACGAGTCCACCGTGAGGCACCTCAAGGACAGCAACATCAGGACCATCATGAACGCCAACCTCGTCTCGATCAACGGCAAGGACCATGTGGAGTCCGTCACCCTTTCCGTCAACGGGGAGGAGATGGTCGTCCCCACCGACCTCGCCGTCATCAACATCGGCATATCCGCGGATCTCGAGGACCTCAAGGTATGGGATCTGGAACTGGCCGACGACGGCCTCATAAAGGTCGGATTCGACATGAGCACCAACCGCCCAGGGATCTTCGCCTGCGGCGACGTCGTCAGCTACCCCGGCAAGGTCAAGCAGATCACGACCGCGATGGGAGAGGCGACCACGGCCGTGCTGATGGCCCACAAGTTCGTCAAGAAGCCCTACTGGTCCAGCTGAAAGGGCCGGGCAGGGCTCCGTTCTTCATACGGACATATTAATCGGAAGCATCCCTTCCGGCATCCGTGACAGATTTCGATTTCGCGGCCGAAGGGCTCGTCTCGGACAGGCTCGGCATCCGCGAAGGCTGGGTTACGGCCTCCGGCGGCAGGATCGTCGGCATGGGCTCCGGATCCTGCCCCGCGGAGCCGGACGTCAGAGGATTCATCCTCGCCGACGTCCTGAACATGCATACGCACTGCGCCGACTACGGGCTGCGGATACCTCCGGGGATCTCGCTGCAGGACCTCGTGGCACCTCCGGACGGACTCAAGCACAGGTATCTCCGCGAGACGCCCCCGGAGATCATCGGATCTTCGATGAGGAGATTCTCCGACGCATCGCGCTCCGGCGGATCTGTAGGATTCGTGGACTTCAGAGAAGGGGGCGCGGATGGATGCAGACTGCTCAGAGCCAGCTCACCCGATGCCGTCATCCTGGGAAGGCCCGTCTCCCCCGAATTCGATCCGGAGGAGATAGACGCCATACTCGAGACGGCGGACGGGATAGGCATATCCAGCATATCCGACATGGACCACGGCTACATCGAGAAGGTGGCGGACGTCGTCCGCGAGCGCCGGATGATCTTCGCCATTCATGCCAGCGAGCGCATCCGCGAGGACATCGACTTCGTGCTGTCCCTCGATCCGGCATTCGTCGTCCACATGTGCGAGGCGACAGATTCGGACATAGCCAAATGCGCCGAGGCGGAGGTACCGATCGTCGTCTGTCCGACCTCGAACGCCTACTTCGGCAAGGTCCCTCCGATAGAGAGGGCGCTGGCCGTCGGCGCCGACCTAGCTATTGGGACCGACAACGGGATGCTCTGCGAGCCGGACATGATTTCCGAGGCCGCCGCTTTCGCCGGCCGTCTGGGGCCAGGCGACGACAGGACTCAGGCCCTTCGCGCGCTTGCGCGCGTTACTGGGAAGATATTAAATGCAGTCGAAAGCAATCATCCGTCAACAGGTCCGGGACCGGTAACGGTGCTCCCCGCGCCGGATTTGGATGCGGGGACGGCGTTGAAGAACCGGGATTCACGGATCCGTCTGGAAGAGGAGGTTCAGAAGAATGTCGTTCAAGAACATACTCGTGCCGACCGACGGAAGCGAATACACCAAGGCAGCGGTCAAGAAGGCGATGGAACTCGCGAAGCTCGCAGGCGGGAAGATCACCGCCCTCTACGTTCTGGACCAGACCATCCTGACCAACATGCCGATGGACACCGCCGTCATGAACGTATACAACACCCTCGAGAAGGAGGGGAAGACCGCCGTGGACTACGTCCGCGACCTCGGAGCCCAGGAGGGCGTCGAGGTGGAGCTCTCCATCAAGGAAGGCACCCCGTTCAAGGTCATCCTCGACGAGTCGCCCAAGTACGACATAATCGTCATGGGCACCCTCGGCAGGACCGGCATGTCCAAGCTCCTGATGGGAAGCGTCGCCGAGAGGGTCGTCAGAGCATCGCAGTGCCCCGTCATGGTCGTAAGAGCCCCGGAGGCATCGAACTAAATGAGTAAGATCGTAGCGGACGTCATGTCCACGGCCCCCATAGTCGTGGAGGTCCCCGGTTCCCGCGCTGACGCGATCAACATAATGGTGAGGCAGGGCCTCACCGGCCTTCCAGTCGTCCGCGCGACCGACGGGAAGCTGATGGGCGTCGTCTCCAGAAGGGACCTGTTCAGGAACTTCGAGGAGCAGCAGCTCTCGCTCATCATGAAGAAGGGCTGCATGACCACCACCCCCGACACGCCGGTCGAGGACGTCGCCAAGGTCTTCAGCACCCACAGGATCCACAGGCTGCCCGTCGTCGAGGACGGGAGGCTCATAGGGATCGTCACACCCACTGATCTCCTGAAGATCGTCAAGGATCTCAAGACCGACATGGTCGCCCAGGACGTCATCCGCACGACCTGCGTCACCGCCTGGGAAGAGGAGCCCCTCTCCTACACCATCCCCGCGATGAGGATCAGCGACGTCCCCGCCGTCCCCGTTCTGGACAGCCATGGGAAGCTCACAGGCATCCTGACCGACAGGGACCTTTTCAGCGACCAGGCCAAGAACGCCGACGCGCTGAAGGAGCTCGGCATCGCCGACATAGGCAACATGGCAGGAGCCAGGAACGTGCTGCCGCTGTTCTTCTCGGCCACCGACAGGTACCTGAACGACGACCGCAAGGTCTGCGACGTGATGGTCAGGAACCCGTATTCCGTGTTCAAGAAGACCAACCTGTCCGAGATCGCGAAGACGATGCTCGCGAACGACTACGGCCAGGTCCCGGTCCACGGGAACAAGGACGAGCTCCTCGGCATGATTTATGATGTGGATGTCATTTGCGCCATAACGGGATCCAAATGAACGACAAGGAATCGAACGTCAACGCAGCCGACCTCATGTCCCTCTGCAAGCGCAGGGGATTCATCTGGCCCTCCTTCGAGATATACGGCGGAGTGGCGGGCATGTACGACTACGGTCCTCTGGGATGCTCTCTGAGGAACAACATCGTGGACGTATGGCGCGCCATCTACAAGGGCCGCGAGGGATTCATCGAGATCGACTCCGAGACCGTCAACCCCAGGGAGGTCTTCAAGGCCTCCGGGCACGTCGACGAGTTCTCCGACTACATCACGTACTGCACGAAATGCCAGGCCCCCTTCAGGGCCGATCATCTGGTCAAGGAGTTCTTCGAGAACGCCGACGTACTCGGACCGAAGGAGCTGGAGCAGGCGTTCATCGACCACGATGTCAAATGCCCCGAATGCGGCGGGGAGCTCGGCCCGGTGGACGAGTTCAACCTGATGTTCAAGACCAACATCGGCCCGGGATCCAACCGCGTGGGATACATGAGGCCCGAGACCGCCCAGGGCATATTCGTGAACTATCAGAACCTCTACCGCTACAACAGGGAGAAGATGCCCATGGGCGTCATCCAGACCGGCAGGGGATACCGCAACGAGATCGCGCCCCGCCAGGGCATGATCCGCATGAGGGAGTTCAACATGATGGAGGTCGAGCTCTTCGTCGACCCCGACGACAAGGACTGGCCCAGGTTCAAGGACATCGAGAACGAGGAGATCGACCTCGTGCCCAACACCGGCGTCGGCATGATCACGACCACGGTCGGAAAGGCCGTAGAGGACGGCATCATCGCCAACCGCGTCCTCGCCTACTTCGTGTACACGACGAGGCAGCTCCTCGTTAGGCTCGGAGTGGATCCCAAGAGGCTCAGGTTCAGACAGCACGACAAGGACGAGATGGCCCACTACGCGGCGGACTGCTGGGACGCCGAGGCGCTCCTGTCCTACGGATGGACTGAGATCACCGGGATCGCCGACAGGGGATGCTGGGACCTCTCCAGGCATGCCGAGTACTCCGGTGCGGACCTCACGCACTTCAAGAGGTTCGACGAGCCGAAGGAGGTGGAGGTCGACAAGGTCAGGGCCAAGCACAAGGCCCTCGGACCCGAGTTCAAGGGCAAGGCCAAGGACATCGCCGCCGCCATGGAGACCAAGACCCCCTCCGACGTGAAGGACGGGAAGCTCACGGTGACCGTCGACGGAGAGGACATCGTCCTCGACGACAGGTTCTTCGAGATCGCCAAGGTCAAGGAGAAGATCACCGGGGAGCGCGTCATCCCCCATGTCATCGAGCCCTCCCACGGCCTGGACAGGATATTCTACACGGTTCTCGAGCACTCCTACTCGCACAGCGACGAGGAGGACTACACCGTCCTGAGGCTCAAGCCCGAGGTCGCCCCCATCAAGGTCGGAGTGTTCCCCCTGATGGAGAAGGACGGCCTCGACGACCTCGCCCGCAGGATCTACGAAGGCGTCCACTCCCACAGGGTCGAGGCGTACTACGACGGGTCCGGAACCATCGGGAAGAGATACGCCCGCATGGACGAGATCGGTACCCCCTGGTGCATAACCGTCGACTACGACTCCCTCCAGGAAGGCACAGTCACCATCAGGGACAGGGATTCGAAGGAGCAGAAGCGCATCGCCGCGGATGATGTGCCTGCTGTGATCGACTCCCTCATAGCTGGAAAGCCCTTCGCACAGCTTTGAGTATTTAATACTCACGGTTGCAATCAAACTTCTTCCCGCTTCTCGCAGGCGGCCGCCCCGGAATCTGCGGATTCCGAGGGCATTTCTCCGCAATACGCATATTCCAGGCAACCTGTTATATGTGTGACATGCAGATTCTTCATCCAGAGGTGTAAAATTGGGCGTAAAAGACCTAGAGGACCTGAAGAAGCTGGCCATGCTGAGATCGCAGATCGACGGCATATCTGTCCAGAACATCATGTCTACCGAGTTCCCCACAGTGTCCTCGGACGAACGCATCGCGGATGTTCTCGCGGTGATGAAGGAATCCACTTACCAGGACGTCCCCGTGGTGGATGACGGTGAATACATCGGTATGGTGAGTTACGCATCAATCCTCAGAAAGAAGAGCGTCACCCTGGATGCCAAGGCCAAGGGATTCGTGAAGAGCCTCCCTACCGTCTCTACGGACATGGAGATCACGAAGATCGCCGAGATGATGGTCTCCACGAACAGCAGGCAGCTGCCCGTCGTCGTCGGGAAGAAGGTCACCGGCATCATCGAGAGGAACAAGCTCATCGAGATCGTGAGGAACATCAAGGCCCTCAAGGAGATCAAGGTCTGGGAGATCATGAGCAACCCGGTCGAGTCCGTCAAGGCGAACGACCTCATGGACGACGCGCTGGACATCATGATCCGCGAGGATTACAGGACGCTGCCCGTGGTCAACGAGGCCAACGAGCTCGTCGGAATCATCGGAATGCGCGAGATCATCGACAACAACTGGAAGAAGGAGAACAAGACGGTCGGAGACCTGGAGAAGAGCGCCAGATCCCAGATCACCGTCGAGTCCATCGCTCTGACCTCGGTCAGGACGGTCTCCTGGGACGACGACATCGCCACGGCGGTCGATGTGATGGCGGACCACAGGATCTCCACCCTTCCGGTGCAGGAGGGCAAGGAGCTCGTCGGAGTGATCACCGAGTACGACATCATAGAGCTCATCTCGGCATGCCGCGAGAGGGACATGATGTTCGTCCAGATCAGCGGGCTCGACGACGACGAGAAGGACGCCACCGATGCCATATACGCGGATATCGAGGACATGGTGAAGAAGGTCTCCAAGATCTACAAGCCCGAGTCCCTGACGATGTACGTCTCCAGATACAACGACACCGGAGGCAACTTCAAGTACAGCATCAGCGCCAGGCTGTTCATCAACGGCACCGTCGTGATGGGCAAGGAGGTCGGCTGGGATCTCGTCAAGACCGCCTCGGATCTCATCAAGAAGCTCGAGGACGCCGTCATCAACATGAAGGATTCCAAGGTCACCTTCCGGAAGAGGAAGAAGTGATCCCGAGGGGCGCGAGCCCCTCCAAACCCCTTCGATGATTCTTCAAACCTATCACCACCGGCTCCGACATGGAGTCCGCGAAAGCCGCAGCGAAGAGCGGATAGTGCTCCACACCCTTGTCGTCGACGAAGATGTTGGTGTTCCCGAGCATCACGAATCTCGTGAAACGGTAGATCGAATAGCTCGGAGAGGCCATCAGCTTGTTGAGCGAGGGGCACCTGCGTTTCTTTCCGGATTTCACCTCTATGGCCATCAGATCTGTTCCTATACTCGTCACGAAGTCTATCTCGATGCGATCGACCTTGCGCTCCTCGTTGCGATCCCTTTCGAAGAAGTACGTGCCGACGCCGCTGCGCTCGAGCATGGTGGCGACGGATGCCTCAGCCATGGCGCCTTCGTTTATGCTTGCATCTCCGGAATACAATGCCAGCCTGTCCGCATCATCGAGATACGGCATGAGCAGACCCGTGTCGCAGAAGAAGAGCTTGAAGTACCTCCCTATGCTCATGTCCAATGGTCTGACCGGCTCCGTCAGTCCGTTGACGCATGTTATGTACCCCGCGGCATCGAGCCAAGTCAACGGCTCGGCGTACTCTCTCCAGCCCTCGTTGCCTCCGCTCGACATCTCCGAATACGAAAACTTCCTGCTCCCGCGCTTCATCTGTCTCGGAATCGACTCGATGCAATCGGCTATGCGAATCCGCAGGTTGCGTGGCGCGTATGTCAGTACATCCGTCCTGTATCCTTCCAGCAGAGCCTTCTGCTCTGTCAGAACCTCGTCGTAACGACCTGCGATCGCATTCTTGACCGCATTCGGCATTCCGCCCACGATGAGATATTGACGATACAGCTCGTTGAGCCTATCGAGGATGGGTTCCTGCAGAGGTTCGCGTTTCGAGATGCAGTCGCGTATCTCGGAGACCGCTTCCTCCGATATCCCGTTGGCCCAGAGGTATTCCTCGAAATCCATGGGATACATACGGACCAACCGCTCGTAACCTAGAGGAGAAACATGGCATCCGCCGGATGCCTCTTTGCCGGTCCAGTCATCTCTTCTTCCGAATATCCCCTCGTTCTCGGAACGCTTCAACCCCATTACCCCGAGAAGAGAACCGCTTGCAACGACATCCAGACGCCCGTCGACGACGAGAGGCTTCAAAGCACAACGCGCGTCATCGCATAGCTGTATCTCATCGAGGAAAAGAAGCGAATCCCCTCTCTCGACTTTGAAATCGGGATAGAATATCTGTAGACTGCGAATGAGCCTGTCGGCAGATATATCCCCTGCGAACAGGCCCTTGGCATCTGGATTCGCAGAGAAATCGATACGCAGATAGTTCTTGTAATTGGCACGTCCGAATTCGTCGATCGAATAAGTCTTGCCTATCTGCTTCGAACCATGGATGATCAACCCTTTCCTATCGACATCGTTCTTCCACGACTACAGGATAGAGGTGATCTTCCGCTTCATGATTGCCTGATGATTCCATGATAGATGTGGTTTACTAGAATCTAAGAGTAGAAAGTAGTATTATTCCTAGAATCTAATCTTAGATTCTAGTATAATCCCTAGAATCTATGATTATTGGGGAAGAACTCCGAAGACCGACAGAAGGCAGACGCCGTTCCGATCTCCGGTAAGGGGGTTCCGGGCTCTCGCCCGTAAGAGGTTCTGATGGATCATTCCTTGATCTTCTTCCCGCACTTGGGGCACCAGTCCGCGTTCGCAGGGATCTGCTCTCCGCAGTGCGGACACGGGACGGTCTCTGTGGAAACATCGACGGTTCCATCAGGGTGTTCGACCTCGGTCTCCTCGGCCTCGTCGAACTTCGCTCCGCACTTGGGGCAGACGGTCGCATCGGACGGGACCTCGGCTCCGCATTCGGAGCATGTGAAGTAGTCGGCCTTCTTCGGCTTGAGCTCCTCGGGAACCTCGATGTACTCGCCGCACTTCCTGCAGACGACCTCTCCGGGAAGAACGGTGGCGCCGCAGGACTTGCAGCGCCCGTAGCCCTGAGGGTAGAGCCTTCCTTCCGACTCCATCTTCCTGCGGGTCTTCTCTGCGCTCCTCC
>ERZ808246.1461-NODE-1461-length-16981-cov-5.031372_pt1 | contig 16981 bp, 9 predicted proteins | sample MGYA00521083_ERZ808246 | MGnify/ENA primary metagenome ERZ808246 (study PRJEB31516, sample SAMN03275577) | gut metagenome | biome: mammalia-associated habitat; material: feces | host: Papio cynocephalus | place: Kenya | collected 2012-07-07 ... | reverse complement strand
TATCCTTCAGGCAACAAACCTGGCACTTCATACAGTTGGAGGGACAGCAATGAAACTATAGCATAGGAGCTACAGACTTCATTAACTCTAATGAAACTTCCATGACCCTCAGTGGTTATGCAGGTACTGGCAAGACTTCTCTTATGTAAATGTATCTTCTGAAGGAACAAAGCTTGTACAGCAGCTTGAATATGTTGCTGTAACAAGAGCTACAGATACTGTAACTATTATCAGTAATGATATAAAGAAAGAAGGTTCTCCTTTACATCCTGAAGCTACTCAATCTCATAAGACAGAAGAACATAAAACACCTGTTAATACAAAGAATAACACAATAAATTCTACTCCTCAGCGTTCTGATAATGAAATTACTAAGCAAATAGTAGACCATCTCAAGAGTATACCAGGCATTAAGGTCTTTGGAAGAAATGCTATGGAAGAGTTCTTGAAGACTCATAATATTGAAGGATTGCAACAAGCAAGAGCCTTCAGTGTGTCATTCCCATATCATAATAGTCAAAAAGCCTCTGAGTCTGAAAGAAGAGAAATTAAAGACATTATTCGTCAGAAGGAATACAATAAATCAGGTAGTGACATCGTTACTTTAGATAGTAATGGTAATAAAACCTTATACTTAATAGACCATTCTTTACACTCTGTATTTCTCTCTAATGAAAAAGAAGACAAGAAAAGAGGTGTTGAAAATGATTTGTTTGGTATAAGAGAAGTATATAACATTGATAAATTAAGTAGTGATGACATCAGAGAAATTACAAAGAACATCGCAAGTGACTATCAGAACTCTGAGACAGCTATTCGCAATTGGTTGCAAAGGCTTGGGGTTACCTCAGAAAACTTGCCTGGCATTGACATTACTTCTGCAATCAAGAGAGGAATTAGGGACAATGATCAAGTGGATGCTGAAGCAGGAAGATCTGGGAAACAAACCAACAAGGACAGAGATAGTTTTGATAGCAGAGCAAATAAAGGAATACTACCTCTCTATACAACAGAGCAAGGAGAAGTATATGGATTTGTAGATAAAGATGGCAACATCTATCTTGATGAGACAAAGATTTCTCCTGAACATCCTATATAAAAACAAAGACATATTACCAATAGATCCAACTGTAATAAATGCAGGAGAATGGGTAAAAATAGATGAAAGTTCAAAAGCTCCTAAAGATGGTATATATCTTTTCCTTTGTAAAGGAGATAATCACTTGTTATATGAGGTTCATGAACTTATGAGAGAAACACCCTTAACGTGGAACTTTCAAGATGAAAGACTTCATACAGATGGATGGGCAACTGTTAAGCCTGTTTATTATTACTATATTCCATTCTTAGATAATGCAAAGTAAAAGATGAAAGACTTATTATCAAAACTCCTTATAAAACAATTTTTTAGTTTTATCGCCCCTGACAAGTAAAAGAAATCAGAACTTTACTTGTCAGAGGGCGATTTATAGACTTACTACTAAAAAGCGTAGCAAAAGGAACTACTGATAATATACATTGTCATTCTATACTTCTGCTGACAAAAAACTCTATGAAATGTTTAAGTCAAATCATTCAATAAGCTTCGTCGTTTTCAATTTCCTCCTTAGTTATCCGTTTTTTGTCTATGCAGCGCCAAGCGTAAATTATATAAGTAAGAACAAATGGTATTAAAATGGAAACAAATGCCATTGTACGTAATGTAAACTCACTGCTACAACTGTTTGAAAGACAGAGCGAACTCTGTATGTCAATGTTTGACGGATAATAGGCAGTATTGTTCCATCCTGCCGTCAGCAGCAATGCTAAGACTGTTAGTACGGTTCCCATTCCACTATACCATATACCATTGCGGTAGGTGATGCTTTTAGATGCCATAAAGATACCATAGAGCACAAGGAGGATTCCAACAAGTAGAATGCCGGTAACCATAGGCATCTCCATCAGGTTATGCAAGTATTTCATGTTTTCTACGGTGATGTCACCCGACAATGTACTTAAGCCGTCCTTTAAAACGACATGAATAAGAAATGGTACAAAAAGCATAAGAAACACGACGGCATTCATAGGCAGTTGTTTGGTGCACCGCTCCAATATAGCCTGATGGTCTATATTATTCTTGATATATAGGATGCCAAGGATGCGTGCGAGCATTAAAACGGCAAGTCCTAAAACTATATTCCAAGGATCAAGCAAGGCGTCAAGTCCGTGACTGGCATTTGCCCACCTACTGATAACCGGCTGCAAGTCATTTGCTATATTACCTTTGTCTATCACGAAGTTACTTCCGTTGAAGAAAGTTGCCACGGCTCCTCCAAGCAGTAATGGACCTACGATACCATTGATAATCAGACATATCTGAAACACCTTTGGTCCAAGGAAATTACCGATTTTGTTTTGGAACTCATAGCTCACAGCTTGAATGACGAAAGAGAAAAGAATTATCATCCATAACCAGTATGCACCACCGAAACTCGTACTGTAGAAAAGAGGGAAGGAGGCAAAAAATGCACCGCCGAATGTTACGAGAGTAGTGAATGTGAACTCCCATTTTCTTCCGGTAGAGTTTATAATCAGTCTGCGCTCATTAACAGTTTTTCCTAAACAGAAAATCAAGGTGTTGGCTCCTTGCACGAACATGAGAAATACCAACAAGGCTCCGAGGAGTGATACAAGGAACCACCAGTATGATTGCAAAAATTCATATGTCATAATATTATGTTTTTTGAGGTTTCTATACTTTAGTAAATGATTATGGCTTGTAATATAAATTATTTATATTCAGGACCTTTCTTTATTTGCTTCACCATTATGTTTATTTCTACGGCAAGCATCGTAGTGAAGAGTGCAAGGAATATAAAGAATGTCGTTGCAATGCTTCCAGCCTCAACGTCTGATACGGCAGCACCGACAGGCAGCAAATCTTGAATAGTCCATGGCTGGCGACCGATTTCGGCTACTATCCAGCCAGCCTCTGATGCTATATAAGCCAATGGGAAAACTGCCAATGCCAATAATAAGAACCACCGGAATCTGCTTATTTCCTTCTTGTAAACCAAGAACAGGCAAATGGCAAAGAACACGATAAGCAGACAGCCAACACCAACCATTGCACGAAACGCATAAAAACATATAGGAATACTTGGCACAAGTTCATTGACGTCTTTTATGTAGCCATAGCCAAAATACTTCATGTTTTCTTTAAGAATCGGCAGAAGGGTAGGGGATTTTGTTTCCCTGTATTCTTTCAAGGTAGCAATAGCTTTCTTGCCACGTTCTATTTTCTCTTTTGCAGCCGGCTCCTTAGTGCCGTCTTGCTTGGTATAACCATTCAATATGTCGTTTACACCAGGCACATATCCGTCGGTAGTTCGAGTGGCAAGAAGTGACAGCATATTTGGAAAGGCTATTCGCATCGCAGGCTCTTGTTCCTTTGCGTAGTCAGGTTGCACAAAAGGATGTACGGCAGCTATTGCCGTCAGACTTTCATTATTTCCGCCATTATAGAGCGCTTCCATTGCTGCCAGTTTCATCGGTTGCACCTGTGCCACCTTATAGGCAGAGTTATCGCCTGTCATTGCTGTTAGCAGAGTAGCTATAAGTCCTACAGTAGCTGCAACTTTGATACTCGCCTTTGCCAGTTCTGTTTCCCTGTTCTTCAACAGATACCAACAACTCACAGCAACCACGAACACAGCTCCAATAATCCATGCAGAAGTTACTGTATGAGTAAATTTGTTTATAGCGAAGGGTGAAAGCGCAACATCCAAGAATGAAGTCATCTCAAAACGCATCGTGTCTGGATTAAAATCCTGTCCTACAGGATATTGCATCCACGAATTTGCCACGAGTATCCACCATGCCGAGATTGTGGCACCAAGTCCGGTGAGCCATGTTGACGCAAGATGAAACCCGCGGCTCACCTTGTTCCAACCAAAGAACATTACGGCAACAAACGTGCTCTCCATGAAGAATGCCAAGATACCCTCAATAGCAAGCGGCGCACCAAAAATATCGCCCACGAACCAGGAATAATTACTCCAGTTTGTCCCGAACTCAAACTCCAGGATTATACCCGTTGCAACCCCCATGGCAAAGTTGATTCCGAACAGCTTTTGCCAAAAGCGGGCCACGTGTTTCCAAAACGGATTTCCAGTGCGGTAGAAGCACGTTTCGGCGATACCCATAATAACAGCCAATCCCAAGGTTAATGGCACGAACAGCCAATGATAGATTGCTGTAAGTGCAAATTGTGCCCTCGACCAGTCAATTGTCGCAGAATTAATGTCTAACAATAGGTTTGTAATCATAGTATAATATTTTTAAGTTGTGATTATATATTATCTGTTGAGAACTTCTTCGGATACGAAATCAGCTTTGTCTTTATCTTTTGCTTTATTGTCGATATAGTTTGGGAAGAAGAAGAGTTTGAGTACAAAGAATATGATGGCAAGTTTTATCAGGATTACAGTCCATAAAGTCTTGCCAAGCGTCATCGACTTGAATCCGTCATAATAAAAACGGAAAATCTTGAGGAGTAGCCCTTGCTTCCCGTAAGTAGACATATTCTTGTTCATAACAATTCTCTTTTGCATTTTTACCAATATCTAATGCAAAGATATGGAATCCCTTACAGGCTGACAATTGGTTTTTACTATCTTTGTATAGTAAATGTCTATTCTTATATTTAGAAACTTATAGTTCGTTTGTATATTTCCACAAAAGACTATTCTTTTTTGTACTTAATCAGTTTTTCATACACAAAAAAGGATGGCAGTTCTTTTACTATGCCATCCTTATATTAGGAACATATAATTTGTTTGTATATTCCGCCAAAAGACTATTCTTTTTTGCATTTAATCCAAATAGAGCTACCGCTAATCGTCATTTTCATCTCGGCATACGACGAAGTTAAAGAAATAACCTCGTACGACACATAAAGTTCTCCATCGATATATGTGTTTACGGTGTTACCTTTCTTTTTCCATGTGCCACTGCCAGTCCCGAAATAACCAGCACCGCGATATGTTCCGTCCGACTTAAACGTTGCAGTTGTCTTTTTGTAAGGCCATGCCATATACGAGCCCGAAGCAGATGTCTTAACCTCTTTCAGCATCCATGTGCCTACAATCTCCGATTTACTCAATTCTCCATCATTGTCATCGTCATCACTGCTGCATGACATGAATGCAAAAGATGCTACCACAAGGGTTAGAAGGAAAAATAAATACTTTTTCATAATGTTACTCAAAATTTTAAAATTACTAATATTCATTATTCAAATTGACGGTACAAAGGTATGATTTGATTGTGCAGTCTATCTGCATCGTAGAAAATAATTCATTTATAAGCAAAAAAGTTGGGAGAAATAATCCCCCAACTTCTATAAATTTACAATATTGATAAGTCAGTCTAACCAACATTCACTTATCTGAATTCATCATTAATTTGTATATCAACTGCATGATCATCCTTTTTTATCTCATATAATGCAGATGGCTCATAGTAAACATTGACTGGCATATGACAACTTACATTTGTGTGCTCAAGAATATAATTCTCTTGTCCAAACATTACCTTTTCGATTTTATTACAGAACAAGACAGTCTTATTCAATTAACATCGAGTCTTCATCCACCAGATGCCATGAAAAAGAATAGAATGCTCCAACTTCTAGGTTAGAATCATTATATTCTATTTCAAGATCATATTGGGAAGTATGGGGATTTTTTACCATATCTCCCTCTTCGCCACGAATATCCCTAAAACATGTATACCCATTATCTTTTTGGGTGTAGCAGCCTATGAGCTTGTCTGAACCAATACGTCGTCTAAGACCTTCTTCACATATTCTCATTGTTTTCTCAATTACAAACTTTCGTAATACTTTCTAATTTTATTTGCCATCAATAAGCGGCGGACGTCCAAGAAATGGATATAATCGTTTTGGTCCATCTTGAATACGTCAGAAGGTATGCAATTCATTGCAAGATTTTTCTGAAGTAAATCTTCATCTGTAATAGAACCACAAACAGCTACTTTTGTTTGGCATTGTTCTAATGCAAGACTAAAGTACTCCTTTGGAGACTTTTTGCCGATAGACTCATTGACAGGTCTATCAAGATAAGCATAGTTTGCATCTTGATTATACTGATTCTTTGCATAGTGATTGTTTATCAAGTATTGCTTTGGAAATACATGATGAACATCGCCGCCAAGACTAATAAGCTCTCTAACAGTTATATTTGTTGAAAGCAGAGATATGTCATTAAAATAAACTTGTGAAGCCAAATATACTAGATATGTTGGATTATTTGTAGATGTCATTGTAAGATTCTGTGGAACTGCAACATTCCAGAAATTCTCAGACAATATAGCATCTTCCATTGCTTTCAACATAGCTGGCACACCTTGTTCAGTTATTTGACGAATATCACGTGCAAAAGCTGATTCAGGAGAACTACTGTATCGACCTGTCAAAACTGACAAGATGTACCATTTCTGTACAATTCTTTTTCTTTCTGCAACAGGCACATTAGATTCTTGCAGCAACAAATGTATTGTATAAGCAAAGTCCAGTGCCATATTTGAAGTAACCATTTTGTTGGATATGAATCCAGCAGACTTAATGGCAATCATAAATTGCGTAAAGTTGTGCTGACTTATGACGTTCAATACTCCCTCATACATTTTATTGAAAGTATCTTCAACAATTTCTTCCTTGAATTCACGTGTCTCAAAATCTCGACCTGTAAGAAGTTGAACCAAATTGGCAAGTTTGGCTCTTTTCAATTTGTGCATAAAAGCAACACGTATAACATCGTCACATCCTGGATCATATACCGTTTCCTTGTCATCTGCAAGCCATGAAAGTTTTTGCAGATATGGGGTAGATGCGAAATCTTTATCGTTATTTTTGATGTACTCATAATATGTCGGAACAACAGCCAAATGGCTGAAATAGTCAACAATCTTACGGAGAGTATTACCTCCATGTTGTTCATCTGCCGCCATTTTTGACATGACAAAATCTCCCTGACTCAAAGGAGTTCCCTTCGAGTTAATACGGATAAATATATCTGTAACTACATCTATATCAAGTTTCTCAGAAAGCTCGATAACGCCAATTTGAGTTGTTTCTACACTCTTTAGTTGATCCAAAACTTGCTGTAAGTCATTGCCGGACATTTCTGGATTTTCCTCTATGTACTTTGGAATGAATGTCCATGAAGAGAATTTTGTACTGAATATTTCTGATATATCAGGAATCCAATTCTTACTCTTGATATGAGCAGGTGTTTGAACAGCAAACATTTCTGCCTCACTGTCTCCATTGGCATACTCTAAAGCCGCAAAAGGATTAAACGCAATTTTAACACGGCTTTCTTTAAATTCGTTATTAAACACTTTTTGTGCAGCAATAGCTGTCATTAGTGCTGTTATACGTTGTTGGCCGTCTATGATCACTTTCTTACCAGAAGAAATAGTTCCGTCCTTTAATTTTACATTAGGATTCTTCCACAGAATTATATATCCAGTAGGATAGCCCTTATAGAGTGAATCTATAAGGTCCCTAACTTGGCTATTTTTCCAGACAAACGGTCTTTGTATTTCTGGAATTGCTATATCTTTTGCTTCTATCAACCCCAACAAACCTTTGATGGTGATAGATGTGTTATGAAACTTCTCGCTGCTCATATCTTAACAGTTTTCTATTGTTACATCAAATTTAATATCCTTATTACGATAGAGATAAATCTTCGTATCGTAGGTTATTGTCTCGACTTCGAATCGTTCGCCATTTGGCTGACGGGCGATGTTCCACTCGTTGATAAAGCCACCATCTGGATAGATAGAGAGCTTCTTGTTTCCACAAGTTATTGACAATACTCGCCAATGGGTGAGGGTGCGCTTAGGGGCGGAAACGACAGGGAGCAAATGGCCCTCTATGTTCTGATCATGTTTGAGGTCATCTATCCATTCATTTGTGAAGCTCGTCAGCAATTTGTCACGCACCTCAGAAGATGGCAAATTGGTGCAAATCTTGTTGGCATTACCCTTATCGTCTCTATAGGCTTCTACATTGAACTCGATGTCGAAATTTGAGTCAATCTGTTTCACTATGTGCCAAACAGTCTGTAGGGTAATTATCATACCCATAATACTCTTTAGATGTTCGTCCTGATAGCTAATCTTCAAACTACCACCATTCTGCTTGGCATAGGAAATGAACTCATCAATGAGACCGTTCGACTTTGTCTGGAGTATTTCGCCCAACTGATATGTATGAATCTCCTTGAACTCATCACCAGACAGTTTCAACAACATAGCTGATGGTTTATAAGACAAGTCCATAGGCTTCGCAGAAACTATTGGATTATCCGTGCGAACAAAGAACATGGTGTCGTTACCCCATTGAGCATTCAGTTGTGCATGTTCCTTACAGCTCATGAAGTAAAGGCTGCCGTCGATGTAAGCAATAGGGTAGAGCCCCTTGCTTGACCAAGGATTCTTCATCTTCTTGACATCGCTACCTTTGGCCCATGCTTTGAGTTCACGGCACATTGCCACAACAGGTTCCACCATTGCATTTTGTTCCGATTCCATCAGGCAGAATGTCGTTGTCTGGCTCTTCATCACAAAACGACTCATGAACTGAGGCTGCCATCCGTTTTCTCTATCCTCATAATCCCATTCGACATAGTGATTATCAGCAAACAGAACCAATTCTTGATGGGATGCAGCAAATGCCTTCTCCAAGTCGTATAATGTGGTCTGTGATGGCGAAGCGCCAGGGAATGCATCTTTGATGTTTTGTGGAACGCTATCACCCACCTCCTCCTCTTCTTCTATCCAAGCCAAAGCTGCATCTACATCAACGAACTTGGCATATCTGAGTGTAAACTTGTCGAGGAGCATATCCTTGGATTTCTTCTCACGAGCTTCCATCAGGAGTTTCTTCGTAGCCTTGATAACATCCTTCATTACCTGAATATTAGCCATTTGATTAGCATACCCGGCTCCTCCTGGATTGCAGTCGAAGATACAGAGATGACCGTTTGGCATGACGGCGAAGTCAACAGCTCCTCGTTCTTTGCCCAGAATATCCACCAAGGTCTGGGTGAAGGCTATGCCCAATGTGAAGAGCAGATTCTCTTCCTCATCTCGGTTAGACATCCACTTGTTCTTTCCCTTATGGCGAATACGAATCTCGCTATAGTCTGTCTGTATCAAGTCGCCGATGATAACATTGCGCTTCACCCTCTTGGCATCATGTGAGCAAGCACAAGCCTTGCGCATTTCCTTACCGGTGATGGCGAAATGGAATTTTGGCTTCTCTGGCTTTCCTTCCTTCTTTTCTGGCTTGATATTGTTAAACTCATACGGAAACTTCAATGGTTCATCCTTGTCTGCGACATTTTCTTCCAATACGGTACGTCCACACTTAGGGCAGAAGCAATAGCCATATCCCTTGCCTTCGTTGTAATAGAGAATCTTGGCATTGCCAGAGTCACTATTAGGGCGAACAGAGAATAGATGAGGTTCCGTCACATTGTTTGCCCAGTCGTCAGCATCAATCAGCTGAGCACTAACTCGTGTATAGACATTACTGTCCATGATTCGTGTCTTGTCCTCATTCATGTCCGGCATGAAACCAACAGGCTGAATCAATTCCAGTCTATAGTTATCATTCACCATCCATTTTATTTGGTTACTCAGCGTGGAATCATTAATCACCGTCTTGTCACTATTGCGATAGATGGCCTTGTATGTCTTATGGTTGTCATCATACATATTGGTGATTTCAATACCACGAACGATATATACCACACCATCCACAGCCACGTTGTTGCCTGGTGCATACTGTGCGATGGCATCACGCAATGAGTAGGATGGATTGGATGATGTCATAGGCGTAAAGAAGTCCTTCTTGCCATTGCTGTTCAGGTCGAGCGTGAGCACATTGACCGGCATGTTGGCATTCGGAGTGAAACGACTGGTTGCCCAGAAATTCAACAATCGCTTATACAGTACCTCTATATATTGCATTTTCAGCTTGATGCGGAAATTATCCGTGATAGGACCTTGTCCCGAAAAGGCGGTCTTGTAGTCTATCAGTTTATTGCGTAGCTCGGAATAGCAACGCTCGTTGGCTTCCTGGGCATTCTTAACCACCTGATTGATTTGGTCATCGTAAACAGTACCACTCAATAGTTTCTCCAAATCCTTACGCACTTCAGGTTCAAGTTGTTTGGAACAAAGAATGTTGAATTTCTCATACATGGTTCCCTCTGGGTCGCCAAGCAGATCGTTAGGGTCGGCATTACTTGAATTGTCCTTCACAAACTCAATCTTACCATTGATCACCTTTACTTCAAACGGGGTATAATAGTCTGCTACCTTTTGTGTCAGACGCCCGCCATTGGCACCTTCGGTAAATACGCCAAAGGCACGAACAAGGAATGAGTTTACATGACGCTGAATCACCTGTGGACTCTTCAAATCTACAGATGGCACTCTTACTGGTCGGCTGATAATCTTATCTATAGGATTACTCAAAGTTCTGAGACCTATTACGTCTGAGCCACAAAGGGTTATGCAGGCACTACGAACCTTATTATTACGTCCGCTTCGTCCTGCACGCTGCTTGTAGTTGGCAGGCAGTGGAGGAACGCTCGACAGCAATACTACCTCCAGGTTACCCAAGTCCACACCCATCTCCATCGTTGTAGAGCAGGCAAGGATATTGATGGTATGATCCTTGAACTTCGACTGCAATCCACGAGCTACACTCTTGTCTACCTGAGCAGTATGCTCCTGCTGCACGAAGAGGTTTGGGAACAAATGAATATCTTCCAGACGATCTGAGAAAACACCGTCTTCGCCCCAAATATGGTTGTTCCAAAGTAAGGATCTATGCGTCTTTGCCCAAGCATCTATAGTCTTCTTGTCTCCTTCCTTTGCAGAACCCTTATAGTATGGGAAAGCCTCCCAATGTTCATGTAAATCCTCACGCAATTCCACAGGTGTAGTACCTTCCAAATACGGAGAGAAACGCTTGAAATTGTTTCCGATAGGGCGCAGGCAGACTGCATGGCGGTTACCGTCTGCTTTGGCTTCGCCGAACCCGCTCCCGCTCGACAATTCAAGTGAGCTTGATTGTTCTCGCTTACTCTCGGCTTTGGTATCGCAGAGATAAACGTCATCATAGAGTTTGAAGCAGAGGTCGTTCAGATTGAAACGAGGCGCATTATCTTTTTCATTGACAAAATGTCCCGAATCGTCCAGACGCTGACCCACTTGTAATATCTTATACTCATCGCCAGTCAGTGTTTCCCAAAGTGCATCTATCACGGCTGAAATCTCATGGAAATATTGACGCTGGGCATCATTCATGGTCAATGTATTGTCATCACGGGTTATCAGCGCACAGAGATAACGCACAATACGGGCTGTAGATACCTTGCCTTCTTCCAGTTTCGGTTTGTTGAATGGACGACGGCGAGGTTTCTCTGTAGCAAAACGAACCGTAGAGAAGATATCTATCTTGTCATTTCCTGGAATGCGAAGATAGAAAGACTGGTTGCTTCGCACTGTATAGTCGAGATAAACCTGCATCAGGTTTCTCCAGTCTTCTTCTGTAATTTGGTTGGCAGGGTTGTCCAGCAAATCGTTGAAGTCTTCTACTGCCTTTGGCAACTTGATTTTCTCCAGTTGAGGATAGCAAGTCTCAAACAGACCTAATGTTTCTGGAGATGCTGCTGAGGCTGGACGATGTCCTAAGTACATTACCATGATGCTCTGGATATACTTGTCGATGATTTCATCAGATGGAAGACCGTCTTCCACTTCATCGCTATCACCCGAACGCTTCACGAATACTGATGCAAATACCGAACAGTATGGATCTTTTTTCAGAAGTTCTGCTATCTCCGACCATGTCATATACTTGCACGACATATCGTCCAGTTGCTTCTGAACCACCTTAGGGTCGGACGACTGGAGATTGCTCATTATCGGAGCGTATTTCATCATCGACATTGGGTCGGCCTGTACGGCTGCCATAATCTGAGCCATAGCGGCTTCCTTGGTCAGACCATTTGCCTTCCGGCGACACAGTTCATGGTATATGGTACTGTTGAACCACATACGTTCCTGTTCCAGATTCTGTTTCAATGTAGCCTTTGCGGCAGCCTGGCGGCTATCCACGAAACTGATATATTGCTGACCGTCATGAAGCACGATTCCACCTGTCTTAGAATCACCTTTATCCAACTGGTCAAGGATGCTTGGAGCCATCACGCGTGAGATGAAGTCGGCAGAGAGACGGAACTTTTGCAGGCGGTTGTCTTCCATATTGCCGTTGGCATCGCCTTCCACATCCTTGTCTGTATTGTGGTTCTTGGTCTGCTTGGCATTACAGTAGGGACAGCATCCTTGTATATTTCCAACAACATGCCAACTTCCCGCTTCTTTTTCGTCTGCAGGAGTTAATGGCTGGAGCTTGCCGCCTGGAATCAAACGGAATTTTACGTTACCGTCTCCCTTCATGTTCTTTTCATTAGAGAGTCCGAAGATGGCATACTTCTTTGTTGAGTTGTCATTACTTTCTGCCATGTCGATGTCGAACATATCGCTGTCGTCAGTAGCGATTGCCTCATACGTCCAATCCTCTGTATTGACCGAAGCTAATGCTACATACTCGCCGCAATGCTTGCATCGGCTGAGTTCCAGTAACGGAGCTTCCTCGATGGAAACTAAATTTTCCGTATATATCTTGAAAGAGCCATCAGCAAACTCATTCAGTCGGACAAAGAGTCCGTTGTTGGGTACACGATAGAAGTAGTGTACCTTCAATTTGCATACAGGCATCTTCAGTCCTTCTGCCTTGCAACGGTCTTCTTCACGCTGACACATCTCGTCGAGCCACTGTAGTTTTTGGCTGATAGATGCTTCTCCTGGATATAGTTCATCTAGAGAGATATAGTCAGCTTTGAATATCTTTCTCCATCGCTCTTCGTCTTCGCCCTTAGGGATTTCTGTTTCTCCGATACGCTTGCCGCCAATGGCTTCCACCTGGTCGGGTCTCACACCAGTGATGCCGGCGATAAACTCCTTCAGTTCCCTTTCGTCTTTCTTTTTGTTCTTACCATTGCCGAAGGTTGCAGAAGATGTTGCGAAACGCACGTCTTGTGCATCCACCTTGAAGGCGAGAAGTACACGTCTGAGGAGCATGGCAAGTTCTGCTGCTCCAGCTCCAGTATAAGAGTGGGTCTCGTCGATAGCCACCCAGCGAAGACTATGCTTTCCTGCTACAATCAACTTGGCATCGGCTCCTCTCAGCAAGATGTATTCCAGCATGGTAGGGTTGGTCAATACGATATGAGGCGGATTGTTGCGAACATCCTTACGGGTATAGACCATGTGAGGATATTTCGAGTTCTTCAACTCGTAATGTCCTCGTCCGTCAGGGTCATTCCTCACCCATTCATATTTTCCACCTGTCACCTGCTCGATGCGACGACGCATTTTCTCTGCATCATCCGAGCGGTCTGTATTCTTAGGTTCCATCTCCGGCAGGTCTCCATTATATACTGTATAGGTCAGGCGAGTGCCGGTTGATGATTCGGCAACGGCAATGAGTTCTTCAAGACGCTCCTTCTGGTCTTCCATCAAGGCATTAAGTGGATAGAGAAAGAGAGCCTGTATTTCATTTGGCAGTGCATTTTGCGAGAGGTCATGTATCAATGGCATCATAAAGCACTCCGTCTTACCTGAGCCGGTACCTGTGGTCACGACTATCGACTTGGGCTTGCCGTCTGCCGTTCTTTGTCTGAGCAAGACATCCCAGCATTTATACTGATGCTCGTAAGGAGCGTATGGAAAAGTCCACAGTTTACCAACCAAAGCCTTGGCTTCCTCGGCTTTCTCTGGCGCGACTGGGATGTATGAGTTCATGCATTGAACTACAGGCACGGCATTCTCTGGTGCAAAGAGATTACCGATAAGCGTCTTCATCTGTTTGATGTACGAGCGTTGACTGTCGTTGTTCGACTCACCGCACCACATTGCAACGAGGGCTCTTTCCACCGCTGCTCTATTGTTGTTATATAGTTCAGAGAAGTTCATAATCTTGTTATATTTCTTGTCTATATTTCGTTATCTATGTATATATTAAACTCTTGCCAGTCAAAACCTTGCTCTTCGGCGAAGCGGAGCAGTCCATGTTTGTCTTCTGGCTTTAATGTGCCGTTTCTCTTTTCAAGCAAAGGCTCATATATTTCCGATACGAACAGGGTCTTGTCCATATCCCGTAATGGTTTCATCAGGAAGAAGTATGTTCCATAATGATTTGCCACTTCAAAACATTTAAGAATGGATTCAGTGATGTCGTCCCATGCCCATGGATCATTGTCGATGTCCATTCCAAGATTGCATCGTAAATCTTTTGTCGTACTGATGTCTTGAAATATCACCCCCACATCCTTTGTGTCTGCATCTTCATCCGGATGGATAGGCTCTGGTTCTGCATTTTCGTCATAGTTCCAGAACAGGGCTTGCTCACCTTTCCATGAACTGTGGTTCTGGTCATTGCCGAAACATACTACCAGGCTTTCTGGAGCCATGCTGTCGAGCAGTCTCCCCACGTAGTGATTGTCGCTTCGCCAGGCATTCAATGCAGCTTCGCCTATCGAAGGATTGCCTGAGATATTGATGAAGTCTTGCGAATAAATGCTACGCAGATTTTTGCATTCGTATGCCTGATAACCTTTCTCGCTGAAGTCATTCAGCCGTACCCTGTCTTTGAAGATGTAAGGAAGATTGAGCCTATCCTCATCATTTAGATACTCGATAATCTTGCCGTCGAGCATAACCTCTTTCAATAGGGTTGGTCGATAGACTTCAACTTCATAGTAGCTTTCACCTTCTCCAAACCTCACGGGTAGTGTAGGGGAGAGTGGATTTCCATCCATCGGAATTTCATCTTGCAGCTCAGTCTCAGTTCCATCCACTTGCTTATAACGGATTAGAGTCCGCTCGAAATCTCGCTTGATAGGTGATGCTTGCTCCAATCTTGGCAGATAAACTACGGTAAGCAATAAAGGTTTTCCTTTTATTGTTACCCTGAGTGTCACCTCTCCATACGGAGGTTCATCCAGTTTAGTCCATTCAGTATATCTGCCGTTTTCTTGTTTATATTCTATCGTTTCAGCCTCGGTTTCATCCTCTGGCTGAGCATGGAGAATATCATCCTTGGTAGCAAAGTGGCGAACTATCACATCTTCCCATCCAAATATCAGTGGCAGTTCATCTATATCATAGTCGTCGCTGATGTCAGGGTCGTCTATATAATAATGCTTCACCTTGCCGCCACCCACATATCGGATGGTATTGGTATAAAGCCTTGTGGTTACCTGGTCATAGCCTATGCGGTTATATAGGTTGATTTCTTTGCCTTGCTCATCCAGGAAACTGACGCAATCATAGATGTAAATCCAGTTCCACGTCTCGGTCACTCCAAACTTCTGGTCGCGGAATTGCTTGCGAAACACTTCATCGGCAATGGTCTCATCGCTCAGTTTGCAACGGTTTGAGAATAGTAGTGCCGTTTCCTTCTGTGTGTTCTGGGCCGAAGTCCATGTTTCCCCATAGTCTCCTTGTCGCCAGAGTTGGATGTATTCTGTTGTGTTTTGTGTTTGGGCAAGATATTCATTACCTTCATCATCCTTCACCACGATTTCTATCTTTTCAAATCGGGATGTAGGTATGTTTTTTATCTGTACTCCTTTTTCCACGCCAAAGGCAACGAAGTCGTTCACGCTATGGTTCAGATAGGTGATGATAGGTTTGTCCATGGTCGATGGTTCTATCACCTCATCACCTCTTTTGAACCTTATATAAATAAATAGGTGTAATTGCTTCTCTGGGTTAGGCACGCCCCAGAGATGCACACGATCGTAACGCAGATACTGGTGCTGTCCTCCACCAACCTCTTCTGGCTTCAGCCAAAGGTTGAGTCGGCGTGTCATATAGGTATAGTCTGGCGAGAATAATACTTGCCATTCAAAACGGAATTTTACCTTCAAGATCTCATTATTGGCAGCCTTGATGTTTGCCACGAATCGGTTCACGTCAGATGCAGCATCCTTCAGGTCATCCTCATGGAAGGGCATTTCGCCGTTCAGAATCTCCTTCATGTATTCATAAAGGGAATGTTGGCGCTTGATGCTCTCTCTGAAGGCTGCAGCTCTTGATGCTTCATCCAGATTTTCCAATGTATAGTTCTCGCCATGATAGATACGGCAAAGTCCCTTCAGAAACTTCATCTTGTCATGTCGGTTCAGCTCATGCTGTATGGCAAGACCACCAAGCACATAGATGGAGTAGAGCCATCGCTTCTGTCCGCTATCATCCTGATACAGATAACGTTTCTTACTGATGCCTGAGTTGGCCCAAAGTGTTTCAAGATTCAGATTCTCTATCAGTAGGTTCCTGTTGCCACTTTGATATTTGCGCTTATACCATTCTGCCAGATAGACTATGGTTGATATGGCATTTTCTTTGCTTGCCAACGCTGCTACTCCTTGGTCAGACACAATAGCTCTCAGGCAGACTTCAAGTTCATTGAAATCTGTCTCCGACAATCTCAGCTTCCATACGTATGGATGACTGATGTCTAACGATGCTATTTTGTTGGCAAGAGGAATACTTATCTCCATTCTGATTTACTTTATATATTTTCCTTGAATACAGATTCCTCTGATGATTCTGATTCTTGCATTCAGTAAAATCAGCAGAATCCGTATTCATTCTTTATTGAATACAGATTCCTCTGATGATTCTGATTCTTTTGCATCAGTAAAATCAGCAAAATCCGTATTCATTCTTTATTGAATACAGATTCCTCTGATGATACTGATTCTTTTGCATTCAGTAAAATCAGCAAAATCCGTATTCATTTTTTATTGAATACAGATTC
>ERZ808246.1460-NODE-1460-length-16983-cov-2.879194_pt1 | contig 16983 bp, 18 predicted proteins | sample MGYA00521083_ERZ808246 | MGnify/ENA primary metagenome ERZ808246 (study PRJEB31516, sample SAMN03275577) | gut metagenome | biome: mammalia-associated habitat; material: feces | host: Papio cynocephalus | place: Kenya | collected 2012-07-07 ... | reverse complement strand
GATAAAACAGCAAAAAGCCATTTTATCTTTTGTATTTGTTATTAAATTTTTTAGCAAAACAACAAATTTTATACTATGTTAAATTTGTTGTTCTTTTAAAGATAACCAGCAAAGTGCTAATTATCATTTTTAATGGCTTAAATCTTAAGCCAACAACAAATTTTATACTATGTTAAATTTTGTTGTTTTTTTTCAAAAACTCAAACAATTTTGATATTACAATATTGTTTGCAATTTGATTTAAATCGTGGTTGTGTAAATTTTTTCTAAATTCTTCTACATCAAGGCCGTTAAACTCTGCTTGTTTTTTAATTGCATCTTCTACTTCTTTCTTTTCTAAAGTAATATTTTCTGCTTTTATAATAGCCTCTAGAACAAGCCTTGTTTTAACTGTTTTTTTGGCATCATCTAGCCTTGATTTTTTAAGAGCATCTAAAGTGGTGTTCATATACTTTAAATATCCATCTAGGCTAAGGCCTTGGTGTGATAATTGATGCTCAAAACTGTGAATAAACTCATCAGCTTGCTCGTCTACCATAACTTGTGGGATATCTACAACTGCGTTATCAACAATTTTTTCAATAAGCTTTTCTTCTGCTTCTTGCTCGGCCTTTGCCTCTTTTTGCTTTTTGATTTGCTCCTTTATACTTTTTTTGTATTCTTCCAAAGTATCAAATTCGCTAACATTTTTTGCAAATTCATCATCAAGCTCTGGCAAAACCTTTTCTCTAACTTCGTGAACTGTAACATCAAATGTGCAAGGTTTATCGGCAAGATTTTCGGCAGGATAATCTTTTGGGAAAGTTACATTTAAAACTTTTTGCTCGCCAGCTTTTGTACCAACAAGTTGGTCTTCAAAACCCGGAATAAACGAACCACTACCCAAAACAAGCTCGTAGCCCTTTGCTGTGCCGCCATCAAAAGCAACACCATCTTTTTTGCCAACAAAGTCTATAACAACTGTGTCGCCGTTTTTTGCAGGTCTATCAACAACAACCATACGACCGGCTTTTTCTTGCATATCTTTTAATGCACCATTAACCTCGGCAGTTGAAACTTTTACGGCCTGTTTTTCTATTTCTAGACCCTTGTATGCGCCAAGTTTAACTTGTGGATAAATAGCAGTTGTTATTGCAAGTGTAACACCTGTTTGGTCAATTTTTTCTACATCTAGTTTTGGATTGCCAACTACATCTAGTTTTTCTTTATCCAAAACTTCATTGTAATATTTGTAAAAACTATCATTTAGCGCTTCATCATAAAAAACTGTGTCGCCATATTCTTTTTCTATAAACTTTCGTGGTGCTTTGCCTTGACGGAAGCCTTCTACCCTATACTTTCCTTTAGTTTCTAAATAAGCTTTTTGAAGGGCATCTTCCCACTCTTTGCTGTCCATTTTTATTGTAAGTTTAACTCTTTTATCAGCCAAAACTTCTTTTGTGTATTCCATTTTTTTCTCCTTCTATCGTGTTTAATTATATCACACAAAATATATTATTGCAATTTGTTTTGCCACTAAACCTAAATATTTTAAAAAATATTGTCGCTTTGTGCCAAAATTTTGGGCAATGGGTGCTAGTGGCAAGCTGTGTTTTGCGCAAAGCAGTTATTTAGCCACACAAGCTTTTATGATAATTTTTGCAATGTGATAGATTTTGGGCTTGCAGGCGTTTGCCCTGCTAGCTTTTTGCAATTTTGCTTTTGGAAGCCTTTGTTGCAACAAAAAGTTTGGTTAAAGTGCTTTTTGATTGTTTAAACTTTGCACAAGCCAAACTTAGCGTTGATGTTGCGCCTGAGATATGGTGCAAAAGCCCGCCACAGTTTGCCCTGTGCAAGGTGCAGGGCAAGTGTGGCGGAGGCAACAAAAAACCGCATTAAATTGCGGTTATTATATAGCTAACAAGCATATAAGCAAAAATCAAAGCGCAAATTATGCACAATATTATTGGCATAAGTTTGTCTAGCCTATTTTTTTTAATTTTTTTGCGTAACTTTTTATCCTTTTTTTCGTCTTGCATAACATAGGTTTCGCCATCAGCGGTGCTAGCAAGCTCCATAACAATTGCCTCGGCAGATTCTTGCTCGCTATCTTTTTGAATAACATAATTTTTTATAAGACGAATAGAAAGCATAACAAAACCAGCCGAAAACAAGGCAAATGTTGGATAAAAAAGATATTCACTTGCATAAGAAATCATAAGGCACAAAAATGCCAAAACAAAAATCATTGCAGTTGCAAAATTAAAAACATTGTATCTAAACTTCATAAGCACTCCTTTGTAGCACTCCTTTGTGTTTACTAAATATTAAACATAGATAGCACAAGTGGAACAACCACAATAATAACGGCTATAATGTAAATAATTAGCCAAGCAACATTTCGCTTTGTTCTAACATAAAAATATGCACAAAATGCTGTTACAACAAATGCAAGTGTGTATGCAACGCTGTTTAAAATTCTAGATACATCACCGTTTGCACCAAAAAATATTTTAGAAATCATAAGCGCAATGCCAGCAATTATCAAAGCAACAAAAGCCATTGCATTAAAAAACTTTTTTGTATTTAATTGATTTTTCATAATTCACTCCCTTAAACTTTACCTATCAAATATATCACAATCAACAAAATTTTGCAATGCATTTTATGTTTTTTGTTATATTTAAAAACAAATTATTTTATATAGCTTTAATGTGCCTTGCCAAACTCGCTGTGCTTTTTTACAAAATCGGTAAAATAATCTGGAAGTGGGACTTCGCACACAATTGGTTTTTTGGTTGTTGGCTGAGTAAAACAAATTTTGTAGGCAGTTAACAATTGGCCTTTTAAATCTTTTTCTTTATTTTTAATTCCATATGTTTTATCGCCTGCAACTGGATGCCCCAAATAAGCCGAATGAACCCTAATTTGATGCGTCCTTCCGGTTTTAAGTTCAAAGTGAACCAAAGTGTAGCCGTTTAGATGGGCTACCACATCAAAATTTGTTATTGCAAGTTTGCCACGAGTAGAATCACAAACTTCCATTTTTTGTCTGTTTTTTTTGCTACGAGCAATATATGTTTCTATTGTTCCACTATCTTGCTTTAAACTGCCCTCCAAAACAGCCATATAATGCCTTTTGCACTCTTTTGTTTTAATTTGTCTTGCAAGCTCTAAATGTGCTTTATCGTTTTTTGCAACAAGCAAAAGTCCACTTGTATCTTTATCTAGCCTATGCACAATGCCCGGCCTAAACTGACCGTTTATATCGCTTAAATTTTTTATGTGATAAGTTAGCGCGTTTACTAAAGTTCCACTATAATTACCAACTGCTGGGTGCACGCACATACATTGTGGTTTGTTTATAACAAGCAAATCATCATCTTGATAAACAATATCCAAATCAATATTTTCGGGGCTAGCAGTTAACTCGTGTTTTTGCACCGATAGTGCCACAATAACATCGCCTGTTTTAACTTTGTAGCCGGCCTTTACATTTTTGCCATTAACCTCAATTTTTTTATCGTCAATCAAGTTTTTAACTGCACTGCGAGTTATGTTTAACTCGCCCGATAAAAACACATCTAGCCTATCGCTATCTTTAGTTGCTATTATCTTTTGCATTGCTATCCTCCAAAGCATTTTTTGCAGTTTTATCGTCTATTTTTTTATTTTGTTGAGATTTGGTATCAATATTGTTATTTGCACTTATATTTTGAATATTATCTTTGTTTTGAGATTGTGTCTCAACATTTTGTTCGGTTTTTGACGAGTAAAATATAATGTAAACAAGCAACAAAATTATGCCAACTGTAAGTGCCATATCTGCAACATTAAAAACTGCAAAATTTATAAATTTTAAGTAAATAAAATCTCTAACATATCCAAACAAAAGCCTATCTACAAGGTTGCCGATTGCGCCACCAATAACAAGACCTGTTGCAGTGCAAAACAATGCTGACTTTTTTTGATAAAGCAAGTCAAAAACTGCAATGGCTATTAAAAATATAAAAGTTGTAATAATTAAAAACCAACGTTTGCCCGATAGCATAGAAAACCCTGCACCCGAATTTTTTGTGGGCAAAATAACAACAATATTGCCAATAAGTGAAGTTTCGGTACCAAGCGAATTTTCGGTTACAATAAGTGCCTTTGTAACAAGGTCAACGGCCAGCACAAACGCTATTATCAAATACTTCCACCAATTGTTTTTTAAATATGTTTTTAGGTTAAATTTTAACTTCATAATTTAATTATATCATAAAACAAAAAAAAGATAAAATTTTTTGCAACATAAGGTATGCAAAAATTTACCCCCCTACTTTGCGTTTTGTGCGAATGCTTTGCCTAAATCGTTTGGGCTTGTTGCAACAAAGTTATGCCTACAATGTGGCAAGTTTTACCGATTTTGGAATTATAACATAAAGTTGATTTTGTAGCCTTGATATTTTTGCCCTTATGGCATAAAGCGCCCCACTCAAATAATCTACTGCACTTTTAAACTCGCACTTTTTTATGTTATCAAAATTTATTATTGTAGATTGGCCACCTGCCACGCAATCAATAACTTTGTTAAGTTCAGCTATATTTTTTGGGGCATAAACCACAAGGCTGTTCATATTTACGCCATCATATTTTTTTATGCTTTGGTCAACATCTACCTGCGTGTTTTGTGGTTGTTGATTTGCAAAATTGTTTAGTATTGATTTTAAAAATCCCATACTCCCTCCAAACGCTAATTTTTTGTAACACTGTTTTGCAATGTGCAAAAACTGCTTATTGTGCCACAAATTGCATACTTTATATCGCTAGAAAGATTTTTGCTAATAAGCAATGCCGAAATGCTAGAAATAACTTCGGCCTGAAATATTTTAGCACGAGTTACAATGCTTTCGTAATTGTTTTGAAAGGCTAAATCAAAGTTTTGTTTATCCAGTTGACAAGTTTCTCTAAAAACTTGCAATTTTTGCCTTGCTTCGGTATCTAAAATTTCGGACTTATCAAATGCTTGCACAATATTTGTTAGTGTTTGATGTGCCCTATTTACAAGTTGCAAAGCATATTTAAGGGCATTTATTTGGCTGGCCGAAAGCGATTGATTTATGATTAAATTTTTTAGTGGAATATTAACAACTTGGCACTGATAATCTACAATATTTTGGGCAACGCTGTTTGCATCGGCACTTGCGCTATATATGCTTGCAACCAAATAGTACTTGCCGTTTTGCTTAAACACAAAGCCCGCGCCATCGGCAAGTTTAAGCATATCGGCATCGGCCGAAACATCCGCAAAACTTTCGCCACTTGCCACGCTAACAGCATAATAATTTGTTTGGCTAAAAATTTGATATTTGTTAAGTTTTAAAGCCGATGTAACATCTACCCTTGCAAACGCAAAAAGCACAGCGCAAACTGCAATTATTGATACCAAAAAAAGTGCAAAAACAAAAAGTGCCCTACCCCTGCTTGTCTGTTTTGTTGTTTTTTTGTAGATATATCCATTTTGCGTTTTGATTATTGGCATAAAAACTTGACCCCGCTAAACCTTTTTTATACAATATGTATATGCAAAAAAATATCGAGTTTTAAACAAAAGTTGTGTTACAAAAAAAATTTTTATGTGCAAATTTTAGCCATATTTACACAAAATTGTTGCAAAAAATTAGTTAACAAATTTTAAAATCGATATTATAATATTGCTTGAAAAAAGGAGATGATATAATGAAAATTAAACCATTACTTGACAAAGTTGTTTTGGAACAAGCCGAAAGCGAAGAAAAAACTGCAAGCGGAATTTTGCTACCAAACTCAGCACAAGAAAAGCCTATGCTAGCAACCGTTGTTTCCGTTGGAAATGGCGGTATGGTTGACGGAAATGAGGTTAAAATGCTGGTTAAAGTTGGCGACAAAGTGCTTTACAGCAAATATGCTGGTAGCGAAGTTAAACTAGACGGCAAAAAATATGTTATTGTTAAGCAAGCTGATATACTTGCAATTATAGAATAAGGAGAGATTATGTCTAAAAAAATTATTTTTGGTGAAGAAGCAAGAAAAAAGTTGCAAGCAGGCGTTGACGCCGTTGCAAACACAGTTAAAATAACACTTGGACCAAAAGGCCGTAATGTTGTTTTGGATAGGCAATACGACACCCCACTAATTACAAACGATGGCGTTACCATTGCAAAAGATATTGAACTTGATGACCCATTTGAAAATATGGGCGCAAGTTTGCTTAAACAAGTAAGTATAAAAACAAACGATGTTGCTGGCGATGGTACAACAACAAGCGCGGTTTTGGCACAAGCAATAATTCATGAAGGCACAAAAAATTTTGTTGCCGGCGCAAACCCTATTATGCTTAAAAAAGGAATATCAAAAGCAACCGATGTGGTTGTAGAATCTTTAAAAAAGCAAAGCATTGCCGTAGAAGGCCGTGCCGAAATTGAGCAAGTTGCATCAATAAGTGCTGGCGATAGCGATATTGGCAAACTTATTGCTGATGCCTTTGACAAGGTTGGCAAAGACGGAGTTATTACCGTAGAAGAAGGAAAAACCCTAGAAACCACCCTAAAATTATCTGCCGGCATGCAATTTGATAGAGGCTATTTAAGCCCATATATGAGCACAAATATGGAAAAGATGGAAGCCGACCTTGATGATTGCTACATTTTGCTAACTGATAAAAAAATTAGCAATGTGCAAGAAATTTTGCCACTTTTGGAGCAAGTTGTAAAGCAAGGCCTAAAGCTTTTGATTGTTGCCGATGATATTGAGGGCGAAGCCCTAACTACCCTAATTGTTAACAAGTTGCGTGGAACATTTAACTGCGTTGCAGTAAAAGCCCCAAGCTATGGCGATAAACGAAAAGAAATTTTGGAAGATATTGCCATCCTTACTGGTGCAACTGTTGTTAGCGAAGAAAAGGGTTACAACCTTGCCGATGCCACTATTGATATGCTTGGCAGAGCTAAAACAGTTAAAGTTACAAAGGACACAACAACAATTGTTGATGGCTATGGAGACAAGTCAAAACTTGAAGAGCGCAAACAAGTTATAAAAGCTCAAATAGAAAACACAACAAGCAGTTTTGATAAAGAAAAACTTGTTGAAAGACTTGCAAAACTATCTGGCGGAGTTGCCGTTATAAGTGTTGGAAGTGCCACCGAAGTTGAGCTTAAAGAGAAAAAATTAAGAATTGAAGATGCCCTATCTGCAACAAAAGCTGCAAGCGAAGAAGGCATTGTTGCTGGTGGTGGAATTGCATTGCTACAAACAAAAAAAGATTTGCAAAAGTTTGTTGATACTTTAAGTGGTGATGAAAAAACTGGCGCAGAAATTGTGCTTAAATCTTTGGAAGCACCAATAAGGCAAATTGCACAAAACAGCGGTGTTGATGGCGGAGTTATTATTTATAACATAGAAAACAAAAATACCAAAAATTTTGGCTATGATGCCCTAACCGAGCAATATGTTGATATGATAAAGGCCGGAATTGTTGACCCAACAAAAGTTACAAGAAGTGCCATTCAAAATGCAACTAGTGTTGCTGGAACATTGCTAACCACCGAAAGTTTGGTTGCCGAAATTAAAGATAAACAATCACAAGATAACAACAACCAACAAGGCGGAATGTATTGATAAAATTTGCAAAAAGGCATAACAAATTTACAATTTGTTAAATTGTGACAAGTGCTGAAAAAAATTTGCAAAAAAAACAAATTTATAATTAGCATATACAAAAATTGCAATAAAATAAAAAAAGGAGGTCTCCCTCCTTTTTTTAAAAATCTATGCAAAAGTGTTTGTTAAGCTTGATTAAAAAGTCATAATCACATTCAAGCAAAAAACTATTGCCATCTAAAAGTGCCACATAAAGATTGTATTTGTTTGGATAGACACAACCACCAAACACATTGGGTGCATCAAAATACAGTCTATCCACAACAGTTATGCTTTTTGTTGCTGTTTGGGTTAGCAAAACAAAACAATTTGACGAATACTTTATTGCAAGGCCTTCCCCACTAGCAAACGCCAAACAACCACAATAACAGCCCCTAATAACTTCACAAAACATAACTAGCAAAATGATTATAGTATAGAATTTTCTATATGTCAATAATTTTTATAGAATTTTCTATATAATCATAGGTATGAATAAAGAATTTAAGGATATATTAAAAGAATATTTGACCGAAAACTCAACAACGCAAAGCGAATTTGCCCGCAAAGTTGGGATAAAGCAAAGTCAAGTTAGCGAGTGGTTAAAAGGCAAGGCAAAGCCTGGCTATGATATGCTTAGGCTTATAGCGACAAAACTTGATATTTCGGCCGATTATTTGCTTGGAATTGCAGAGTTTTATTAAATTCCCCTTATTTTTTTATGCTTATTTCTTAAAAAAAAGGGTTAAAAGCCCTTTTTTTGTTTTGGTGTATTTTTAAACTTGCAAGTTGCAAAATGCACTTTTTTATGCAAAAATTTTGCTGGCTTTTGCCCTACTTGCCACTAAAACTATCTTTATAAACCGGTATTTTAAATCGCTCTAAAAATATTTTAAAGCAATCGGCAACCCAAAAAATTACTGTTAAACCCTGAAATACCAAAATAAACTGAAATGCAATGTAAATAACGTTGTTTGACGCAATTATTCCAAGTGCCGATACAAGCGTGCCAAGAACTGCCGTTATTGCCGTTGATAGGCACATAAAAAGCCCTTGCCAAAACTTGCCAACATAAAAGTTATGCACGCCCAAAAGCCCCAAAAATATTGCCAAAAGCAACAACTTTTTTTTGCTTACATCGGGTGGTATGCTTGTTGTGTAAAGTATATCGTCTTTGTAAATGGTGTGCTTTGCAATTTTTGCTTGTTTGTTGGTTGCACCTTGCATTTGCGATAGGTCAAATCCACAATACTCGCACCTATTTTGATTTTTGTTAACTTTTCCGTAACATTTTGGACAAAGCATAATTTCTCCTTAGTTATTATCTACACTTGCCATATAAGCAATAAGGTCTACTGTTTTGTTACTGTATCCCCACTCGTTATCATACCAAGCAACAAGTTTAACAAATGTATCGTTAAGCATAATTCCAGCCGATGCATCAAAAATGCAAGTGCGTGGGTCAGAAACAAAATCTGTGCTAACAACAGGCTCTTCGGTATATCCAACAATGCCCTTCATATTTGTTTCGCTTGCCTTTTTTACAGCAAGTTTTATATCTTCATATGTTGTAGGTTTTGCAAGTTTGCAAGTAAGGTCTACAACGCTAACATCTGCGGTAGGAACTCTAAAACTCATACCTGTAAGTTTACCTTTAAGCTCTGGAATAACATTTCCAACAGCCTTTGCTGCGCCTGTGGTGCTTGGAATGATGTTTACTCCAGCCGACCTGCCACCACGCCAATCTTTTTTGCTTGGGCCATCTACAGTAAGTTGAGTTGCTGTGTAACTGTGAACAGTTGTCATAAGCCCCTCGGTTATTCCAAAATTATCATTTATAATTTTTGCAAGTGGTGCTAGGCAGTTTGTTGTGCAACTTGCGTTAGAAACAATATCAATATCTTTTGTGTATTTGTTGTTGTTTACACCCATAACAAACATAGGCATTTCTTTGCCCGGTGCTGTAACAATAACTTTTTTTGCACCAGCAACAAGGTGAGCTTTTGCCTTTTCGGCAACAGTAAACTTTCCTGTAGCCTCAGCAATATACTCTGCGCCATAATCTGCCCACTTTATGTTAGATGGGTCCATCTCGGCAAAAAACTTTACAAATTTGCCGTTAACTTTAAGTCCATCGTCCAAAACTTGAATATCAGCATCAAGTTTGCCGTGAATGCTATCATAAGTCAGCAAGTATTTTGCATAGTCTGGGGCAATAAATGGGTCGTTAACTGCAACAACCTCAACATCTTTTCGGCTTAGTGCCACCCTAAAAACTAGCCTACCTATTCTTCCAAATCCATTGATTCCAATTTTTGCTACCTTCATAATTTTCTCCTTTTTTGTTAACATAAAAATAATATCACTATTTGCCACAAAATATCAAGTTATTTTAACGACTCGGGATTAAGAGATTTTAATTTATCAATTACAAACAGGCCGTCTTTTCTAACAAGCTTATCGTCCAGCCAAATTTCTCCACCACCATACTCTTTGCGTTGACAAAGCACCATATCCCAGTGAACAGCACTATTGTTGCCATTATAGGCGTCATTATAGCAACTACCTGGCGTAAAATGGATGCTTCCACATATCTTTTCGTCAAACAAAATATCAAGCATAGGTTCCAAAATATAGGGGTTTAAGCCAAACGAAAACTCGCCCACATATCTTGAGCCCTCATCGGTATCCAAAATTTTGTTTAGAGATAAATTTCCTCCATTAGAGCAACTTGCATTTATAATTTTGCCATTTTTAAACTCCAAACAAACATTATCAAACCTTTTGCCATCATAAAGTGTTGGTATGTTATACGTTATTTTTCCGTTTACACTATCCTTTACAGGTGCCGTATAAACCTCACCATCTGGGATATTCATTTCGCCAGCACATTTTATGGCTTTTATCCCTTTTATGCTAAAAGTTAAATCGGTATTCGGCGAAATTATGTGAACTTTGTCGGTTTTTTCCATCAAATTTTTAAGTTCTGTCATTGCATCGCTCATTTTTTGATAGTTTAAGTTGCAAACATTGTAATAAAATTTTTCAAACTCTTCACTACTTTTGTTTGCAAGTTGAGCAAGCGCCCCTGTTGGATATTTAAGAATAACCCATCTTGTTTTGGTAACACGAATATCGTGGTGAATTGGTTTTGAGTAATATATTGAATGTATCTGCATTTTTTGTGCTGGAACATCTGAAAGTTCGTAAACATTATCGCCACCCGATATTCCAATATAAGCGTCCATATCCTCAAAAATAGGCTTCATATAATTTGTGCAAAGTTGGCTATATTGCACAGTTACTCCGTTTAAAAGTTCCCGTTGCAACGCGCTATCTGTTATATGCAAAAACGGATACGCCTTTTGCCTGTAAACCTCTTTTATAATTTCCTTAACCAAATTTTTGGCGCAAAGTGGAAACTCAATTAAAACCTTTTGTTTTGGCTTTATTTTGCAACTATAATTAACCAAATTTTTTGCAAGTAAGGTGTTATTATCCATAAATAAAATATCTCCCAAACAAGTGTTGGCAAATATTTTAAATTTATACTTTAATTATATTGGTTATCGGCTTTGGCTTTTAAATTGGTTTTTTGATAGATAAACCATCTAAACAAATTAAGCAAACCAAACGCAACACACGCAACCATAAGCCCAACGCCAATTAAAACATACATTGTTTGATTTGTGCCGTTTATAAGCTTTGCCGTAAAAATAACTACAAGCAAAAGTGTCAAAAATGCAACAAACGAACTAATTGCCAAAATAAAATCTAGCGTCCAAATTTTGTTATGCTTTTGGGTTTTTAATTTTTGTGCAGTGTAAAGATATGTTGTTTTGTAATCTACAAAGCACTCAAAATTTCGCAAATAGCAATTTTTTTGAGGAAACTCCTTTATAACTGCAACAACACGCTCTGAAAATAGCTGAAAACTTCGGCATCCACCAAGGTCTTTGCACAAACCTGCAATGCCCAAAATAAAGGCATATATTTTTTGCCACAAGTCTACAAAAAAGCCACCAAGCTTTTTAAAAAATGTGTTGCGAGTATCGTCTTTTTTAAGCAAAACAATTTGAGAACTATTTTCCCACTCCACAAGCATTTTTAACAAATAATCTTTGTAATTTATGTTACTTAAATCGGCAACAATAACACAATTTGCATCGCATTTTTCAAAGCCATCAGTAACACAATCATCAAAACTTTGACCGTCTTTTATTTTGTAATAGCTAAAGCGCTCGTCTTTTGGCAATGTATCTGGCAATGGTTTTGAATAATAATATAAAACTTCAAAGTTATATTTATCTTTAAAAAACTCATCAAGTTCGGTTATTGTTTGAGATATACGATAAATATTATCAAACACTGGCGAAATAATACAGACCTTTTTCATAACGCCCTCCTACACTAATTATAAAGTAATTTTTAAAATATTAAAAGCAAAAACGCAATTTTTATTAAAAATAATATGATTTTTTTTAATTTATGCTATAATAACATTGTTGGAGGACTTATGGAATTAAAAAATGGTAATTTTGTTTTAAAAAAAGCGCAACAACAAAAATATGCTGTTGGCGCATTTAACTTTAGTGATTTGGAACAATTAAAAGCAATTTTAAATGCATCACAAAGGTTAAAAAAAGATGTTATTGTGCAAACAAGTAGCAGTGCAATAAAATATATGGGGCTTGATGTAATTGTGCCTATGGTAACTGCTTTGGCAAAAGATTTGGATATTGCTGTTTGCCTAAACCTAGACCACGGCAAAAATTTTGAGATTGTTAAGCAATGCGTTGACGCTGGCTACACAAATGTTATGATTGATGCAAGCGACCTCGCTTTTGATGATAATGTTACCCTAACAAAAAAATGCGTTGAATATGCGCACAAAAAAGGTGTAACTGTAGAAGCTGAACTTGGAAGCTTAAAAGGCGTTGAAGACGAAGTGATGGCCAAAGAAAGCCTATTTACAAAGCCACAAGATGCCAAAAAATTTGTAGAACTAACTGGCATTGATAGTTTGGCTGTTAGCATTGGAACAAGCCACGGAGCATACAAATTTGAGGGCGAAAGCCACCTGGATATAGAAAGGTTAAAGCAAATTAGCAGTATTGTTAGCGTGCCTTTGGTTTTGCATGGCGCAAGCAGTGTTAGTGAAAATTTAAAGTCTAAATTTATTGCAAGTGGTGGGCAAATTGGAAATGCAAACGGCGTTAGCAAACAAAATTTGATTGATGCTGTTAAAAACGGAATTTGCAAAGTTAATGTTGATACCGACCTTAGAATTGCATTTACAACCGGTGTGCGAAACACGTTGAAAAATGCCAAAATTTTTAACCCACGAGAATATTTGCAAACTGCAATGGCCGAAGTTGAAAATGAAGTTGCAAACCGAATTGAAATTTTAAACACAAAATAACAAATTTTAATGTTGCCTTCAAAGTGTGCTATCCACAAAACCGCAAATAAAAGCGATTTAACTTTGGCAAAAAAAATGCAATTTGCTTGTTTTTTGCAAAAAAATTAGGCAAAAAAAACAAAATTTTAGTTAAAAACACAAAAAAATAGGAAGCATTGCTTCCTATTTTTATTTTTAGTTTTCATCATCACCAATAATTTCTTTTATCTCCAAAATTTCTTCCCAAGATAGACTATCAAGTTTTTGATATGCCTCGGCATAAGCCATTTTAAGTTCTATTGGCATTTTTTCATCTTTGCTAGAAATATTTACACCATTTTTAGCAGCGGTCATAAGTTCTTCTTTAGACTTAAAATCTTTGCTAACAAGCAAATTTTCCATAATATTAAAACTTAATTCTAAAATTTTTATTCTTTTTTTATTATCCATGGCTTAAGCACCCACCTTTTCTTCAAATATAGATTTTTCAAGACCAGTTTTTGTTCTGCTTTTGCTGTTTTTGTTTGAGGCAACTTTTACACTTGTAGAAATAGCATCATTTATAACACTTTGATAAACATTAACAGCATTTTCGTCGTTTGATTTATCAAGCAAATCAATGGCGTGTTGCAATTTTTCTACACAATTTTGTGCATTTGCCTTTTGAACATCATCGGTTGATTTTTCTCGAATATCGTGCATAGAAAGCAACAAATTAACCAAAATTTCTGAAACAACTTCGTTTTCTGAATTTTTGTTAAAGTCAAGCAATTCTTTAGCTTCGGTAATTTTTTCGCTAACTTGTTTATCGGTTAAAGTAAATGTGTTAAAGTTTTGGCTAGCGCTTGCTTTGGCAACTTCTTTTACAACATCCGAAATCATATAATCAAAAATTGATTGAACTCCGTTTTCTTTTGCCTCGTAAACGCCTGATTGTTTATTGCGTTTTAAGTTTTGTTTATCGTAGTTTTTGTTGCTTTTTACATCAACTTTGTTTTCATCATCCAAATAAGATGTTAATGTTTTTTGTGCACCACTAACCTTGTTTTGAATGGCAACAATATCTACAAGTTGCTCGGCTGTTTTGCCTTGTTTTGTAAAACCATTTGGATAATTTAAGCAACGAGAAGCAAGATTGCACATTACATCAAGTGCCTTGTATTGGTCTTCGGTAAAGTTAAAGCTACCATTTTGCTTTGCTGTGGCCAAAGTTTGTTTAACATTATTAACCATTTTTTCGGTAACCAACATATTGCCAGTTTTTGAGCCATACATTATACCATTAAACACAGAAATTAAATCTTTAACAACTTGTTGTTGCTCGTTGGTATCAATCTCATTTATCATTGATATATTGCGGGCAAGGTTTGCGCCAAGTGCAAGCTTGTTAATCATAATTTCAGCTGACTCTTTGTTAAGGTTAAAATCGGCTTGACCATTGCTTAAAAGTTTTTCTTGAATTTTTAGGGTTATAAAATCGGCAAGTTGAGGAATAATGCCTGTTTCTTTTCCGGTTTGAGTATCCAAATGATAAAACTTATCTAGATACATATCGCAAGCAAGTTCTACTGTCATATTATCTTTGTTACGCTCTAAATTTTGTTGCATAACTTCTATCATTGGTTTGTATGGTTTTAGCACATTGCTTAATGTTGTATCGAACATTTTTGACATAGATTTAACTAAATCTTGGCTAATTTCGGTGCGCAAATAAACATTTTGCTTTATTCCAGCGTGGTTGCGCTTCATAGCATCAATATCTGCCTTTTGCTCAACATAATAATCTCTGTTGCCATCAATTGCGTCATACAAATTGTTAAGCAAAATAAGTTTTACTGTTTTTTTAAGATTTTGGTTTACATCCATAATGTGATAATCTTTGTTTTGACCTGAAATAAATTTTGGGGCTTGTTTTTTGGCTGTTGGTTGTGAATTCTCTACATTTACTTCGTTTTTAGCTGGTTTAACTTCTGCCACATTATCATTTAACAAATTTGTTACATCAATATTAGAATATGTTGCAACATTATCTTGTTTTGTTTGATATTCTGGGGTATCTACTGTATAAGCTTTTTGGCTATTTTCAAATAACATAGAATTTTCTTGCATAGCATCATTTTTTGCGCTTGCTTCTATATCCAAACTTTTTTGAGCATCGCCTAATTTTTCAAACTCAGCACGCTTATCGGCATAATATTTGCGCCATTTTTCTAGGCAAATTTTGTAATAATCAGTGCTTCGCAAATCTTCTACATATTGATAATAATCATTTGGATGACTCGCTTTTATTGCATCAATTTTGCTAGAAATTTCAGCCTTCTCGGCACTGATAAACTCGCTGTAATCTTTAAATTTTTCGGTTACAGGCATTTTGGCATCTTTAGTGCCTTTATCCTCGCCACCTGCATTGTTTTGGATATCTGCATCTTGAGAAAGTTTTACATCGTCAATTTTTACATTGGCATCAGTGCTGGTTTGCTTTTCGCTATTTTTCCAAACATCTGGAAGTACAAAACCATAGTTATTGTCTGGGTCTGCATTTTGGTTTGTATCTACATCACCGGCACCATCTGGGTTTGCCATTTGCCTAAGCTCTTGTTGCAAAGCCTCAAACTCCCTATCAATTTCCTCTTGGCTTTGACGCTTTTTGCCATCTTTTACAGCATTGCCATCTTTATCCATAACATATGTTGCACCGTCCTCTTCTGCGCGCGCGGTAACAGCATCGCCAATTTTTGTATAAGAAAAATCTTCGGCATTAACAACTTCATTTTTTGCAATGTCGCTTACAACTGTAAAGTCATACCCTCTTAATGCGTTATCTTCCATACACATTACCTCCAATTATTTAGTTGTATTATAACATATTAATATTGCATTTGCAATAGTCAATTAACCATTTTTTGCAAAAATATTAAAAAAATAGGCAAAAAGACTTATGCTTTTGCCTGTTTTTTTGTTATTCAACTTTTGTTTGATTTTCAAAGAAGTTTTTGGTTTGAAACATTCGCCTAATTGGGTCAAGTGCCTCTATCTTTAAAAATACTCGTGAATTTGCTGATGTGATAAAGAACACTTCACCTCGGCTTGCTTGAACAATTGTTTGCTGTTCGTCTTCATTTATACCGCCTGCATTTCGATAAAGCGAAACAAGGTCGCTCATATCATTTGGTGCAAGTGGCAAAACCATTGTAAACTGGCTGGCATTGATAATTGCCGTTGACTGCTTTGCGATTGCTGGCGAGCCAACAAAGTCCTTAATATTCTGTGTAATAATAATTTGCATACCATCATATTTACGAATACGCTTTGCAAGGTCTTCCATAAAGTTTAGCGCAATTGGATATTCTTCATCAATAAAGACGTGCGCCTCATCGACTGCAACAATAATTTTTCGTCTGCCTGGGTCGGCTTCACCATATCCCATCATAGCATTATAATCTTTGTTTCGAATAATCTCATTATTAAGATATCTTAAAACAAGCAACATCTGCGCATTTGCAAGAGTTTTGTTGTTGTTTGCAAGCAACGACCTAAAACTAAATACAACAAAGTTCTCTTTGGTTTCTAGTGTTGTTGGGCCGTTCCACAAAACAGAATTTCGGCCACCAGTAGCAAATTTTTTGATGTAAATTTCCATTGTTTGATAAATACGCTTTATGTATTCATCAGTTTCGTTATTCATATGTTTAACAATCAAATTATAAAGGTCGTCAAATATCGGGAAATCCTCTGGCTTTAACTTGGTTAAATCGGTTTGACCGTCTATTCCCTTTTGTTTGTAACACTCTATAACCAAACTATTAACTTTTTCAAATGCATCACTGCTTATGCCTGCCAAAATAATGTGGAAGTATTCTTCCAAAAACTGTAAGTGAGCTGAATAGTCATCAAGCGCAACTTCGCTATCTTCATCAGATTTTAAGCTTGGGGTGATATGAAAT
>ERZ808246.1457-NODE-1457-length-17005-cov-8.253451_pt1 | contig 17005 bp, 13 predicted proteins | sample MGYA00521083_ERZ808246 | MGnify/ENA primary metagenome ERZ808246 (study PRJEB31516, sample SAMN03275577) | gut metagenome | biome: mammalia-associated habitat; material: feces | host: Papio cynocephalus | place: Kenya | collected 2012-07-07 ... | reverse complement strand
CTTACGGACGAGCTGTTCAATAGTAGGCAACTTGAATTCTCCGATTCAGTGGTTCTTCTTACCTGTGAGACCGCCGCACTGCAGCCACACTCTCCCACTGCACGGGCGAACGCCCGAATCGGAAAGATAGCCACTGTTCACCGGCCCGATGACCCGATCCTCTCTCGCCGCGGCATTGCTGCCCGCGATCCAAACGATTCTCGGGATATCCCAACCAGCCCGCCTGTTACATAAGGCATGCTGTTGGCACACACGGATTACAACTATACGGCATCGGCGGACAAATCCTCCCCCGACGTGTCGCGGACGGCAATGTGCCGTTTCCCAGCACCGTCCTGCAGCCCTGCATGCGACCGAAACCCTAAGCGGATTGACGTGATCGCATCCTCCGGCGTGCCCCCCACACACACAGCATCGCATGCAACCGAAGTCTTGCCGTGATCGGAACCATGCAGCACGCCACATCCGCGGCCCTGCGGCCGGCCTCGTCAGCGATCGCCCAACGCAGCCTCACCCGCACGGCTTCCGACGTTCGCCTCACTGATGTTCGCTCAATGCAGCGAAAGCCGGATGCCATCCCCTAACAGCTCCGCCAGCCCCCCCCTACCGCAGCCAAACCGGGCCATCATCCGGAAATCGCCACGCAGAAGATCCGCCAACATCGCATGATCAACGCACCACCCGGACATTGCCCCGCTGACGATCTCACAACGTGGCCGGACACGGACGGAGACCGGTTCCAGCATCACGTACCGTCCTGCAGCGTGGCAAAAACCGGGTGCCGCCACACAGCGGCCGCGCCTGCAATCACCCAACGTAGCCTGGCGGAATCCCCACCCGGAAACATCTTCACTAGCAGACAGCCAACGTGGCGGCATCCGCATAGCATCCGAATACCGCCACGCCGCCAGGGCATGCTCCATGCCACCTCCTGATGCCAGCAGCCTCTCAACCACGCACGCTATCGGACCGAGGCACGCCGGCCTGTGCGAGTTTGCGCCATAGTGGCGTACGGCGCACGACATCGTCATAGGTGAAGCGCACGATCATTCGCACTCCAGCCCGACGAAGAGCGGCCTCGCGTTCACGCTCCAAGTGGACCGTCGCCTGAATGCTTTTGCGGTCGGTCATCAAAGGATCGGCATACTTGCCGGTGCCGTCGAATTCACCGACGATGATCATGCCGTTCGGAAGCACCCAGACGAAATCCGCTCTATAGCATCGACCGGATTCAGGATCGACGAATGGCATCTGCAGCAGCGGTTTGCCGTAACCGCCTTCGATGATCGTTGCCCGAGCCAGCGATTCCCTGCCATTCTCGCTTGCACCATCGGCATGGCTCAACACGCGCATCACCTTGGACAGCTCGCCGTTCAATCCCACGCATCCGTTTAGCAGCTCGTCGTATTTCACGCCCTGTGCCAACGCGGAATCCGCGACCGGAACCGCGTTGCGGAAATCGAACAACCTCGCACAGTCCAACACGGTCTGAGTCACGCCGGGAACGCGGATTCCGCTCACCACTTCAACTGGTTGCATATAGCCGACAGGCATGTACAGTCTGCGGATCCTACTCTCCCGACAACAATCGTTCTGCCTGGCATCCGTTATGACAAGCGTCCCATCATGTACAGCCCATTGATGCTCAAGACCATATGCCGCTGCCGCAGCCGCACCGGTGAACACCCATTGAGGATGATTTATTCCCACGGCCCTAGCCAAGTGCAATGTACGATCCGGAGGCCGAAGATCCTGCCAGTACTCGCGCGGCGCATAATACCCCGGAGCCACACGGACCAACTCCCCTCCCTCCTGGGCTCTTCGCTGCAGCGCCGCGGCCTCAGACCTCACCGACGAGTGCACGCACCGCCGCTGCGCTGTGGCGTCCGATATCAGTTCGCGTATTCGTGTGTGTTTTCTCATGGGACGAACATAACCCAGCATGCTTCGCCTGGTGCGACATTCGAAGAAATGTGGATTGAACTCCCCCGAGCGCGCGTGTTCCAACGACTCAGCGATTGTGGATAACTCACCGCGAGAAAGGTTCGCTGATGCCATGCAGCCGATTGCACAGCCAGTCACCACCCGGATACCATCTCGCCAGATGCATCGCAATACAGCAAAACTTGGCCTGCACCTGAACCAGTCACAGCAAACACCCATCCGCATAGACGGGATTCCTCCGCCACTTCCTCGCAACGAAGCACGGATCCTATTTGCAACGACCCTGCAGAGGGATCAGCCTAACTTGCGGAACTGCCAACCCAAGCCATATGGCATTACCGTTACGGAGCCCAATCCGTAACCCACCCGAAAACAGACCCACCGACGGCAGTCCAGCGTGGCAAGACACGGGATCTCATCTGCAACAGCTGCGCAGGAGACTGCTCAGCGTAGCAAGGCACGCATTCCATTCCAGACATGCATCGCCAATAGACATCCAGCGGAGCAAGACACGGAACACAGCCGCGTTTGACATCACGTATCGTCCCTCAGCGTGGCAAAAACCGGGTGCCGTCGCGCAGCGGCCACGATTGCGGGCTCCTCCCCTAGTCATACCCGGTTTCCATACGGAAATGGCTGCGCTGGTGGCATCCCAGCATAGCCAGATGCGGAACCTATCCGGAAATCGCTATACAGAAGGTATCGGCATGTCTTGGCATGGCATAGTCGTGTCAAGACACAGAGCATCCCGCAGAAGCGCAGAACCGGATGGGAGCGAACCGCCATCGTCTCCCTTGCAGCTGCCGCGTTCGAGAGTGGCACCGACATTGCAGCCAGCCGTCACGCCAGTGGACTCCGACACAGCCGATCACGCATCCACAACAAGAAGGCGGCTCCGGCAATGCCTTTGCCGGAGCCGCCTTACCACTGCCACTCATCTGCTATTCATCTCATCGTTTCCGTTCCGAACGCTCGCGCCACCTTGCGCAGCGCCCCGGAACCAATCACCTCGGTTCGGCGGCCCAGCCTCTTTGCTGGCTTCCTCGCCGCCTCATGCCTGCTGTCTTCAGTTATTTCGAAGGCGTTGCGCGTGTACCTCACGGCCATGGCGCTTCGTTGCGATCTGACGAATTCTCGACCAGTCAGCAACTCCGGCCTTCAGTTACAGTATACATCATTCCGAACATGCAACACGGCGCACAACAGACCGAAACATCAATATTTCCAACATCTCGCAGCCATATAAGTAAACGCACAACAACGAACATACGAGCGGTTTCAGCCAACGAAAACGAACAAATCCTGATTCATTCCGTGCGCTCCGGCGATCACGCGCATTCTACATCCCGCCGCCAAGCGACGCGCGGCCCGCCCACTATCGTTCGCACCATCATGGCCATCACGGCCATCACGATCATCACGCATAGTTCTCGCGTTCACCCAGTCGCACATATGACGGCGCATAAAGCGCTCCACCATCGTTTCGCACGCGGCACCGCCCAAGGTGGCGACGGCCATATGGCAAGCAGATAAGACTCATTCATGCACCGCGTCCACCCCGCCTCACAAGCGGCCACACCATGCGCAACACGCCGATGCGCGCAAACTCGAAAAACCGTGTATAGTAATCACTCGTTGTGCGAAACGGTTCGCCGTTCACATGAACATGGTGGATATAGCTCAGTTGGTAGAGCATCTGATTGTGGTTCAGAAGGTCGCGCGTTCGAGCCGCGTTATCCACCCCACGAAACCCTTCCCCTGCGGAAGGGTTTTTTCATATCCGAACCAATCAAGCCACGCGGAAAGAGACACCATGCTGCATTTCGAAAACGACTACTCCCAGGCTGCGCATCCGGCGGTGCTCGACGCGCTCAACGCCATCAGCGACGACTCCTACCCCGGGTACGGCAGCGACGCCATCTGCGAACAGGCCAAGGCCAGGATCCGCGAGGCCTGCGGCAAGCCGGACGCCGATGTCTGGTTCCTTGTCGGCGGCACGCAGACCAATCAGGTGGTCATCGACGCCATCACCCCGCCGTACGCCGGCGTGGTCGCCGTCGAATCCGGCCACCCGAACGTGCACGAGGCCGGCGCCATCGAGTATTCCGGCCACAAAGTGCTCACCATCCCCCACCACAACGGTCTGATGGACGCGAAGGAACTCGACGAGTTCTGCGCGACGTTCTATGCGGACGGCAATTACGAGCACATGGTATTCCCCGGCTGCGTCTACGTGTCGCAGTCCAGCGAATACGGAACCGTATACTCCAGGGAACGTCTGCAAGCCATCGCCGACGTGGCGCACAAGTACGACATGCCGCTGTTCGTGGACGGCGCGCGCCTCGGCTACGCGCTTACCGCTACCGGCTGCGACATGACGCTGAAGGACCTGGCCGACATCGCCGACGTGTTCTACATCGGCGGTACCAAGGTGGGTGCCATGTTCGGAGAGGCGGTGGTGTTCACGAAGCACAACACGCCCAGGCATTTCCTGACCCTGATCAAGCAGCATGGCGCCCTGCTGGCCAAGGGCTTCCTGCTGGGCGTGCAGTTCGATGCGCTATTCACTGACGACCTGTACTTCCGCATCGCACGCAACGCCAACGAATGCGCGGACCGGATCCGCAAGGCGCTGCGTGAGAAGGGCTATACGCTGACATTCGACGCCCCGACCAATCAGATCTTCGTCACCTTGGACGAGCCGACACGTATGCGGCTCGAAGAGCATGTGCTGCTCGGCTTCACACAGAAGGCGGACGACACGCATACGGTGATGCGCATCTGCACCAGCTGGGCGACCACGAAGGAGCAGACCGATCAGCTCATCGATCTGCTATAGCCTCGCGTTCCATGGCCACGAAGGCCTGCACGCTGGAGCGCACGGAATAGCATTGCGCCGTATGCCGCGCATATCGTTCGCTCCATTCGGCGCGCTCCTCCGGGTGTTCGATCCACCAGTCGATGCGCTCGGCGAGCGCCGCCGCGTCACGCACAGGGAACCTCGATTGCGGGAGCAGCGCGAAATGGCCTGCCGCGGACAGGTCGGATACCGCGATGACCGGCACCAGACCGCACGCCATGCCTTCGATGACGCTGATGGATTCGATGTCCGCTATGGAGCAATGCACCAGCAGATCGCCCGAACAGAGCAGGTCCGGCATGTCGGCGTTGCGATGAAAGCCGATACTTGCCGGGCGTTTGAGCCTGCGACGCGCCTGGATGTCGAGATAATGCCGCAGCGGTCCGGTGCCGGCAATGACCAGCTCGATGTCCTGCGCATGCCTGCTGCGTTCGATCGCCTTGATCAGTGTGATGTGGTCCTTCTCGTGGGTCAGCCTGCCGGACGCGATGATGCGGAACGGCTTGCCGTCACCGGATCGCCGGGACGACGGGGACGGCGTGAACCGCGGCGAATACCCGTTCGAGATCACGTGGAGCTTCGCCCGGTATCCGTTCCTGCGCAGCAGACGCGCGGTCATGTCGGTGGGCACATGGATGTGCCGGATGTCGCGATACAGCCAGTAATGGAACAGACGGTAGATCAGATGGGGCAAGCCGGGGACGTATCGCAATGGCCCGGCGGAATACAGCACGTTCTCAGGCTGCACATGGTAGCCGGCCGTTACCGGGATGCCCATCTGTCTGGCGACCGCGGCGGCTCTGCGACCGAATGCGAAGGGCATGTAGACATGCACCACGTCCACGCCGTTGAAGGCCCGGCGAAACAGATCGTCGTCGGGTTGCGCGAACTGCATCTGCTGCTTCGCGGCCACCCAGGAGACCAGGGGCACATGGCGGACGCGCGCGGCGTAGACGGGGGCTCCGATGCCTACCAGCCGCACATGGTGGCCCTGCCGTTCCAGCTCATGCGCCCATTGCAGCGCCGAATTCGACGTGCCGTTGCCCTGGTTGCCCACCGAATCGACCACCATTGCGATGGTGAGCTTGCCATCCTGCGTTTGCTGTTGCCTCTGCATGGATTCCATGGTACCGCCGCGCTCGTGGCCGGCTTCCGCTAGTAGCGCCGCCCGCACTGCTTACCACCGACGCCCGGGCGTCCATCAGGTCCCCAAGGGCCTTCCCCCTGGTCACGCAGCCAATCGAGATGATGCTTCATGGCCACCAGCATGATATGGGCGTCTTCCAATCCCAGATGACGCTCGTTCTGGTCGGCGTTCAAGGCCCCCTGCCGTTTGGCATAGGCGTCCAGGGTGTTGTCCCCATACGGATGGCTGTCGCTCGCCACGGAGCCCGGATCCCATTGCCGGCTCATCGGCATCGTATCGACGATCACGATGCCGCCGGCGCGGTAGGCTTCGGCGTATCCGACGACGTTCAACATGAAGAAGCCGTGTTCGAAGGTGGCGTTGTGCGCCACGTACGGCTGCTGGACGAGACGCTGCAGCAGCCCAGCCTGTGCTTCGGTCCATTCATCGAACATGCGGCATCCACTGGCCGGACCACGGTCACGCACGTCGATGCCGGTGAGCTTGGCGATGAACGGATTGCCGACCTCGGCGTTCCGCTCGGTGACGCCGAAGCTCAGCCTGGACTGGCCATACGCCTCGCCCGATGTGTACCGGGATTCGGCGTACGCATAGTCGCCCGGCATCGCGGCCGGTCGAGGCGAACGCATGTTCATGTATTCGAAGCCGACGTCGATGATGTAGGTTCTGGCGGGATCGGTTCCGGTCGTCTCGATGTCGATGCCCATCACCGTGTCAATGTCGCGGCCGGGCAGGTACGCGTTACGCCAGTCATACGTGGATTTGCCGCCCGCATGGCCTGCGCCTTCGGCATGCGCCGCCCCGCCGACTCCCGAGAGACTGGCCTGTGCCCTGAGCGCGGAGGCTGATGCCCGTTGGGCGCGTTCCGCCTTGCGGCGCTCGGCACGCTCGTTGAGGATGTCTGCCGTGCGGTCGCGGATGTCGTCGACATCGATGCCGGCCGGGAAATGCCCTCCCGGCTCGGGGGCTCCCAGCACCACGGCGGTGCCGCGCCCCTGGCGTTTACGGGATACCGTCCACAGCTTCAGCCGTTCGCCGGCAAGCAGCAGCAAATCGATCTCGTCGTTCAGCCGGCGATTCGCGTAGGCAAGCGCACGCGGCAGCCGGTATGAGTCGATATGCCTGTCGAAATCGGTCATGAACGACGTGCTGCATTGGGCGATGATCGGCTCGAGCCTGTCGCGCGTGGCGTAATCGTCGCGTAGCATGTCATGGATGCGCTGCGGGTCAAGCGATTCCGCGGTCTCCTCCGGCGCAAGACGCCCGATGCCCCGGTCCAGATCAAGCGAGCCGACCCACTGCCAGTCGATGGTGTTCCCATCCGCATCCTTGGGCATGGCGAGCTGCCATTGCCCGATATCGTCTTTTGCCTCGTTCCGCCAGGTCATGCCGTCTTCCGCCGTCACAGCTTGAAACCGAGCTCCTCGGCGGCCTGTGTGGGAACGGGGTCCTCGCACCAGAAATCCTCAAGGTTCTCGTAGGTGGTGAGCGAACGGATCTCGGCCTGGTCGATGTACAGTTCGCCGCTCAGATGGTCGGTCTCGTGCTGGAAGATACGGGCCGGCCAACCGTGCATGCGTTCCTTGTGGTGCTCCCCGTTCTCGTCGTCCCATTCAGCGTCGATGTCGAGCCAACGGCGGCGTACGGCCTGGTATCCGTCGAAGCTCAGGCAGCCTTCATAGAAGCTGCGGGTCTCGGTGCCGACCGGTGTGTATACGGGGTTGATGATCACATGGAACGGCAGTTCGCCGATCTCGCGCGGGTCGTCCTCATCGTCACGGATATGGTCCTCAAGCACGGCCAGGGCCAGCCCAAGGCCGATCTGCGTGGCCGCAAGCCCCACGCCGGGGGCTTCCAGCATGGTGGTGTGCATCGCGTCGATGAGTTTGGCCAACGTGTGTTTGGACAACTGGCCGGTGTATGCGGCGGTCCGCTGTCTCAATACCGGTTCGCCGGCCTGGACAATGGGCAGGATATGCTCCTTGCCGCCGGTCTTGATGAGCTGCTCGACATCGCGGTTGAGTTCGAGGTCGACTTTGCTGTTCTTGCCGAACATGGGTTTCCTTTCCGCTTCGGGCCTCACAGGGCGAGTTCGTCGGCGACGACCTTTGCCAGGCGATCGCAGACCTCGTCGGCCTGCTGCTGGGTGGCGGCCTCGGCCATCACACGCACCAGCGGTTCGGTGCCGGACGGGCGCAGCAGCACGCGGCCGGTCTCGCCGAGCAGGGCCTCTTCCTTCCGGACGGCCTCGAGCACCACGGGGTTGGTCTTCGATGCGAGCTTGTCGACATTGGGCACGTTGACCAGGGTCTGCGGCAGCTGCGGGAAGTCGGCCGCGAGCTCCTTGAGGCTCTTGCCGGACTTCACCACCTCGTTGCACAGGGTGAGCGCGGTCAGGGTGCCGTCGCCGGTGGTGGCGAACTCGCGGTTGATCACATGCCCGGACTGTTCGCCGCCGAGCGTGTAGCCGCCCTTGAGCATCTCCTCGAGCACGTAGCGGTCGCCCACATTGGTCTGCACGGTGGAGATGCCCATGTCCTTCAGCGCCAGCTTCAGGCCAAGGTTGCTCATCACGGTGACGACCAGCGTATCGTGGGCGAGCTTGCCTTCGCGCTTCTTGGAACGGGCCAGGATGCCCATGATCTGATCGCCGTTGACCATGTTGCCGTCCTCGTCCACGGCCAGGCAACGGTCGGCGTCGCCGTCGAAGGCCACGCCCATGTCGGCGTCGGAGGCCTTGACCACGGCCTGCAGCTGCTCGGGGTGCGTGGAGCCGGCGTTCTTGTTGATGTTGTAGCCGTCGGGGGAAGCGTTGATCACGATGACGTCGGCGCCCGCACGGCGCAGTGCCTCGGGGGCGACCACGGAGGTGGCGCCGTTGGCGCAGTCGGCCACGACCTTCAGTCCCTTCAGCGGCGTGGGCTGGGGCTTGCCTGCTTCGATCGGCGCGACGGCCGAGACCAGATGGTCGATGTACAGGTTGGTGGCGGTCACGGTATCGTGGCTGACACGGCCGACGCCGGCACCGGTGGGGCGCTCCCAATCCTGACCGAGCACGGCCTCGATCTCGTCCTCCTTGCTGTCGGGCAGCTTGAAGCCGCCGCGGGCGAAGAACTTGATGCCGTTATCGGGCATGGGGTTATGGGATGCGGAGATCACCGCGCCCATCTCGACGTTGAGCACGGAGGTGAGGAAGGCCACGCCCGGGGTGGGGATGATGCCCGCGTCGATCACGTCGAAACCGCCGGCGCTCATACCCGCGGACAACGCGGAGGCGAGAAAATCGCCAGAGACTCGGGTGTCCCTGCCGACCAGCGCGCGGCGACGCCCTTCCGGCTGCCCGTCCTTGGCGTTGCTGTCCCCCAGTACACGTACGGCGGCATCGCCGAGGTCCAATGCCAGCTGCGCGGTCAGATCCCTATTCGCCAGTCCTCGAACGCCATCGGTTCCAAACATGTTCGGCATGAGTATTCAGTCCTTGCTATCTGAAATTGTCTTTCCGCGCACCATCGTACTCAACGGGGTTCACCGCCTTGCCGCCAAAGTCGCATTTCCGGTTCATTTTCACATTCACCATGCGGACGTCACGGGGCGGAACGCACGGACCGAGGCGCATCACGTATACCTTAATGCAACCCACGCGCGCGAATAGCACCGATGCCCCACGGCGCAAAACCTGTATCCATGTAGCGAATTCACCGGAGATTTATATGCACAAATAGGGGTCATATGTCTATCTTGTAAGCACGAACGCAGAGTACGTTCGCACCAACGAAAAGGAAGTTGCGATGTCAGACATGCATTCCAACACCAATATCGACGCCGGCTGCCGCTGCAGCGCCGAGGACGCCGCCGACCCGACGGACGGCGTGGAGATCAACCCCATCTTCGCGCGGCCGAAGGAGGCCCGGGCGTTCCCGAAGAACCGCATCCCGCAAACCGGCAGCCTGCCGGAAACCGCCTATCAGGTGGTGCACGACGACGCCATGCTCGACGGCAACGCCCGCCTGAACCTCGCCACCTTCGTCGGCACCTGGATGGACGACTACGCCAACCGCCTCTACATGGAGGCGGCCGACAAGAACATGATCGACAAGGACGAGTACCCGAAGACCGCGGAGATCGAGACCCGCTGCTGGCACATGCTGGCCGACCTGTGGAACGACCCGGACACGGACCACGCCATCGGCACCTCCACCATCGGTTCGTCGGAGGCCTGCATGCTCGGCGGGCTGGCGCTCAAGCGCCGTTGGGTCAAGGCACGCAAGGCAGCAGGCCTGCCCGTCGACAAGCCGAATCTGGTCATGAGCAGCGCGGTGCAGGTGTGCTGGGAGAAGTTCTGCAACTACTTCGACGTCGAACCGCGCTTCGTGCCGATCAGCGAAGAGCACAAGGTGATGGACGGTCACGATCTGGACAAGTACGTCGATGAGAACACCATCGGCGTGGTCGCCATCATGGGCGTGACGTACACGGGCATGTATGAGCCGGTGCAGCGGATCTCCGAGGCGCTCGACCGCATCCAGGAGAGGACGGGACTGGACGTCCACATCCACGTCGACGCGGCGTCGGGCGGCATGATCGCGCCGTTCATCCAGCCCGACCTTGCATGGGACTTCCGCGTCAAGCGCGTGGTGTCCATCAGCACCTCCGGTCACAAGTACGGATTGGTCTACCCCGGCCTTGGCTGGGTCGTATGGCGTTCCACCGCCGACCTGCCGGACAGCCTGGTGTTCAAGGTCAGCTACCTCGGCGGCGAGATGCCGACCTTCGCGCTGAACTTCTCCCGCCCGGGCGCCCAGGTGCTGCTGCAGTACTACATGTTCCTCCGTCTTGGATTCGAGGGGTACCGCCGCGTGCAGCAGGCGTCGCACGACGTGGCGAAGTACCTGTCGTCGCAGATCGGAGCGATGGACGACTTCACGCTGTGGAACGACGGCTCCGACATCCCCGTCTTCGCATGGATGCTCAAGGACAAGCCGGGACGCAAATGGAACCTGTACGACTTGCAGGATCGCCTGCGCATGAAGGGCTGGCTGGTGCCCGCCTACCCGATGCCCGTCGACCTGACCGACGTGACCGTGCAGCGCATCGTGGTGCGCAACGGATTCAGCCATGATCTGGCCGAGTCGTTCCTCAAGGATCTCAGGGCATGCGTGAAGTACCTTGACGACCTGCAGGCCCCGATGCCGTCCGAGGCAAGGGCTTCCGTCTTCCATCACTGAACCGGATCGAACCGGCAAGGCGCCCCGGAGGGGTTCGACGCGACTCTTCTCTCTCTACTAGCGGCAACCCCTCCGGGGCGTCTTTTTTCCATACCATAATTAGACAATTGATTTAGTTTTAACTATCACATGCATCAATCATTCTTCCCTAAAACCACATCATTCATGAAAGCTGGCTGCAATGAGCATTCATACCAAGAAGCCATGTGCCATCGTTGCGCACAATACCGGTGCGGCGGCGCCCCCGGAATCTGGGGCCAGTCGGACCGGGACGCCTCCGTCCTCGACTTCCGGCACCGCCAGGGCGCACTCGCCTGCCCCGGCACGGACCGGGACGCGTAGCGCCGGCAAGGCGCTCATGTCGGTCGGCCAGCTGGCGATCCTGACCGTCGTGGCGGTCGCCTCGCTGCGCTCGCTTCCCGCCATGGCGGATTACGGACTGGCCTCGGTGCTGCTGTACCTCATCCCCGCGGTGTTCTTCCTCATCCCCACGGCCCTGGTCTCCGCCGAACTCGCCACCGGCTGGAAAGGCGGCGTGTACGTCTGGGTACGCGAGGCCTTCGGCAACCGCGCCGGATTCGTGGCCATCTGGCTGCAGTGGATCCAGAACGTCGTCTGGTACCCGATCCAGATCTCCTTCATCGCGGTGAGCCTGTCGTACGTGTTCGGCTCGGGTTCGCTCGGCAACAACGGCGTATACGTGGCCGTGGTGATCATCGTGCTGTATTGGATCTCCACACTGGTCGCCCTGCGCGGCGGCAACCTGTTCGCCAAGGTCGGCTCCGTCTCCGGGCTCATCGGCACGCTCTTCCCCGCCGCATTGCTCATCGTGCTGGGGATCGTCTGGCTGTGCACCGGCGAGCCGATGCACACCTCGCTGCACGTCTCCGCACTGCTTCCGCCGTGGACGGGCATCGCCTCCATCGTGCTGATCGTATCGAACGTGCTCGCCTACGCCGGCATGGAGGTCAACGCCGTGCACGCCAACGACATGAAGGACCCCGGACGTGAATTCCCCCGCGCCACGGTGCTGTCCACCGTGCTGATCCTGCTGGTGCTCGTGCTGCCGACCCTGGCCATCGCCTTCGCCGTGCCGCATAGGGAACTCGGCCTGATCGACGGCATCAATCTGGCCTTCAAGGAGTTCTTCGACCACTTCGGCATGAGCTGGGGCGTGCCGGTCATCTCCCTGCTCATCGCGTTGGGGGCGTTCTCCTCGGTCATCACCTGGATCGCCGGACCGTCGCGCGGCCTGCTGTCCGCCGCGCGGACCGGTCTGATGCCCCCGGCATTGCAGAAACGCAATGCCGCCGGCGTGCAGGAGGGCATCCTGCTGGCGCAGGGCGTCATCGTCACCGTGCTCGCGCTGCTGTTCGTGCTGATCCCGAACGGCAACACCGCATTCGCCACGCTGGTCGATATGGCCACCGCCCTGTACCTGATCATGTACATGATGATGTTCGCCGCAGCGATCCGCCTGCGCATCCGCCACCCGGAGGTCGTGCGCACCTACCGAGTCCCGGCGCTGAACCTGATCGCCGGCGTGGGGTTCGTGGCCGCGGCGGCCGCGTTCGTGCTCACCTTCGTGCGCCCGGCCGGATTCACCGGCATGTCGTCGCTCGGCTATGCGCTGCTGGTCGCCGTGGTCGTGGTGGTCCTGGGCGTTCCCCCGCTGATCATGTACGCGCTGCGCCGCACCGATTGGGATCTGCGAACCGATCAGGAAAAGCGCGATTCCACCGGCATCCTCGTCAACCCGACGAAGTGAGGCGGCCGATGATCACAACCGTGCGCCCATAACGCACCAGCTTTTGCTTCCCCTAGTACACGTGAGGGCGTGCGCCGGATTCCGACGCACGCCCTCACGCATATACGATCGCCGCGGCAAGGCGGCACGGCCTCACACGGCCATGCCCACCAGCAGCATCACCGGGTACAACGCGTAGAACACCCACTTGGTCCACGCATGCCTGTACCCCAGTTCGTCGCGACGGTAGTGCAGGAACGCCACGCCGACGGCTGGCGCGATGAACGACACCGCACCCATCAGGCCGGCCGTGATCATCATGGTGTTCTCGCGCTTGTTCATCAGATAGAAGATCAGGACGAACGCCAGTGTGATCGTGCCGATGTTCATGACACCCTGCCTCAGGCCGATATGCAGCAGCAGGTTCCACAGCAGGCCGATGATCGCCAGCATGACCATCAGGACGTACTGCATGGCCCCCTCGTAGCGGCGCTTGACCCAGTCGAACGCGGCGATCACGATCAGCGCGATGAGCAGGCCGAACACCGGGTTCTGCGAATTCAGGTCGACGTACTTGCCGGACGTCACCTTGTCGTAGGGCACCTCGCACACGATGGCCAGCACCAGCAGCTGCAGCAGATACATCCAACGGCTATGCGTATGGCGATACCCGTCGAACAGCAGCCAGGCGTAGATCGGGATGGCACACCACGAAACGATCTCGCAGATCATGGCGGTGCTCAGCGCCGTCATGTTCTTGGTGATGTCGCCGCCGAACATCGCGGGGACCAGCGTGACGCTCGCCACGGACAGGAACATGAAGATGGCGCCGATCACTTTGAGGTTGAACACCGTCCACCCGCGACGCCTCGGCTTGCGGCGTCCGATGAGCTCGGTGCTGTCGGTTTTCGTATCCTGCTGTTTCATATGTTCCTCTCGTTTGTGGCCTTGCCGGCCGACCCATTATGCCGTGACAGCGCGACCCCGCGGCGCACGTTCAACGACGCCCCAGAACGAATTCCAGCATCGCGTCGTAGTCGGCGCCCCGGCACGACAGCAGCGCCTCATCGCAGGTCAGGGTGTCGCCCGACGGCGAGATCTCCGTGTTGAAGTAGATGCCGCCGATGCCGGCCGACTTCGCGCCGTCGATGTCGTTGACGGAATCGTTGCCGACCATCACCACCTGCTCGGCGGTGAGATCCTCACGCCGCAAGGCATGCTCGAACAGTGCCGCGCCGGGCTTGCGGACGCCCTCCTCGCTGGAGATCAGGACATCGTCCAATGCCTTGTCCAGGCCAAGCAACGCCAGTTCGGGGCGTGTGAAGCACGACTGGGCGTTGCTGACCAGAACGGCGCGTATCCCCTCGCCCCTCAACGTGTCCAGCATGACCATCACGCCCGGATACAGGCGGATCAGACTCGTCGAGGCGCGACGGAACACACGCCCCATATCCCGGGCGACCCCCTCGTCCGCGGCCACGCCGCGATCGGCTAGCATCCGCTGGTAGACGGGAATATAGTCGGGCTCGTACCACCGGTCCGCCTCATGGCCTTCCATGACCTGCGCCAGCCCCTCGCCGAACGCCCTTTTCACGCCATCGGCGTCCGCGTATTCGGCACCGGCGTCGCGCAGCGCCTCATACAGAGCGTTCCATGCCCTGGGGGATTCCTCATCGGTGCGGATGTCGATCAACGTACCGTACAGGTCGAAGAACACCGCCTCATATCGTTTGGCCATCATGGGCCTCCCTTGTCCAGATCGACAGCGACCGCGCGGCCAGATGGAAACCGGCGGCGTCCAGCACGCATGCGCCCGACCCCGCCTGCGGCACATCCCCGGCTTCGGATTGCGCGCCCATCGCGGGGACCGCATAGCGATCGCCGGTGGAATCCAGCGTACAACGCCATACCGGCGCAACCGCCCCGGACCGCCCGACGTCGCAACGTGCCACGGCCTGGTTCATCACGGTCAGCGGCATGGTACGTTCGCGCACATCCGGATTGATGAGCACCGCATGCCTCCCGACCAGGAAAGCGACCATGGATCCTTCCGTGGGAACGACGATGCGCTCGGCGTCGAACCATGCCTCATCGCCGGCACGCAGCGCGATGAGATCGGCATAGAAACGCACCAGACCGCGCATATCCGAGGCACGACGCCAGTCGAGCTCGTTGATTCTGCTGCCGGATTCGAAGGAGTTGTCGTTGCCATGCTTGGTACGTGCGAACTCCTCGCCGGCAAGCATGAAGGGCAGGCCGGCCGAGACCCCGATGATGCCGGCGGCCAGCAGATTGGCGTTCAGCACTTCCTTTGCCGCGCCGTTGCCGGCGAGCACATCGTCATACATGGCATTGCCGGCGAGATGGTCGGCTCCGTTGCCGCGCATGCTGATGCTCAGCTTGTCCCACAGCGTCAGATCGTCATGCGCGGAGACATACTGGATGATCTGCCCGGCGTTCCCCTCGCGTACGCGGGCGGTACGGTGGGCGTTCACAGCATCGAGCACGGCCTGACGGTTCTGCTGTGCGGCACCGTTCACATAGCCCGGCTGATCGCGGTAGAACACGTGCCCTTTGATCGCGTCGCGCGTGGTGTCGCAGAAATGGCCGATGCGCGAATCGAGCAGCAACAGCGCACGCTTGTCGGCCAGAATCGTGCCCGGCAACGGGGAGCTCTCCCCCGCGGCCCATGGCTCGCCGTACATCAGGATCGAGCGCCCGTTCGGCAAGGCGTCGAGCGAGGCGCGGATCTCGCGCATGGTCTCGACGTCGATCAGTCCCATCAGGTCGAAGCGGAACCCGTCAAGGTGGTATTCGCTCGCCCAGTATGTGACCGATTCGACCATGAACCTGCGGAACATCTCATGCTCGGTGGCCATGTCGCACCCGCAGCCGGAACCGTTCGCGAACACGCCGTCGTCCGTGCGCCGGCAGAAGTACCCGGGCACCACGCGCTCGAACCAGTTGTCCGTGGTGTACATGTGGTTGTACACCACGTCCATCACCACCTTGATGCCGGCAGCGTGAAGCGCCTGGATCATGGACTTGCATTCGCGGATGCGCACTTCGCCGTCATACGGATCGGTGGCGTAGGACCCCTCGGGAACGTTGTAGTTGACCGGATCGTAACCCCAGTTGTAGCCTCCCGTTCGCGTCTCGTCGACGGAACCGTAATCGTAGAACGGCAGCAGCTGCACCACGGTGACGCCGATCCGCTTCAGGTATTCGACGCAGGTGGGGAACCTGCCTTCGCCGTCGAGCGTGGTGCCGGAATCGGTGAAGGCGAGGTACTTGCCGCGATGCTCAGCGGGAACGCCGCTGGACAGGGCATTGCTGAAATCGCCGATATGCGTCTCCCAGATCACATCCGAACTGATCGGGGTCGAGGGCCGCCTGTCCGCGTCCCAGCCGTCGGGGTCGGTGCGTGACAGATCGACCACCATGCTGCGCCGACCGTTCGCGCCGGCGGCACGCGCCCAGGGATCGGCGCTGCGCGTCACGCTGCCGTCCTCGAACTCGATGAGGTAGTCATAATAGACGCCATGCGTCGCGCCGGGAACATCGACCGTCCACGACCCGTCCGTTTCGGGACGCATCCGGTGCTCCCCCAGCGCACGGCTGCCGGGTTCACCGTCCGTGCCATGCGCGAACAGACGAAGCGTCACCTGGCTGGCGGTTGGTGCCCAGAGCGCAAATTGGGCGCCATCGTCGGAAACGGTGGCGCCCAATCGACGCTCCAAACACAACGGATAAGGCTCTGCTGTGTTAGTGAGCGACATTAGTGCTATCCCTTCACGGAACCGGACATCGACTCCTGGTAGAAGCGCTGCATCACGATGAACATGATGGCGATCGGGATGGAGATCACCACTGCGGCGGCGGCGAATCGTGCGTAGAAGTTCTGCACGTACTCCTTCTGCAGCATGAGCCACAGACCCAGGGAAACGGTGTAGTTCGACTGCGTGCGGCAGATGACCTTGGCCATGACGAAGTCGAGCCACGGGATCAGGAAGCCGGTGATTGCCTGGTAGACGATCATGGGCTTGCAGATCGGGATGATGATCTTGTAGAACACCTGGAAA
>ERZ808246.1456-NODE-1456-length-17006-cov-3.542210_pt1 | contig 17006 bp, 13 predicted proteins | sample MGYA00521083_ERZ808246 | MGnify/ENA primary metagenome ERZ808246 (study PRJEB31516, sample SAMN03275577) | gut metagenome | biome: mammalia-associated habitat; material: feces | host: Papio cynocephalus | place: Kenya | collected 2012-07-07 ... | reverse complement strand
AAGTTTATTATTCATTATAACAATAAGTTATTACTACAGTATTACATGTATTTTAGTATTATGTATATATGCAGTTTATAGATACTTAGAATACAATAAGAAAATAGACATTTTTAAAATGTTCAAAAAAGGAGTAATCTTTTTAATACCTGTAATAATTGGAATATTAAGTTCTTGTCTTTTACTTTTACCAACATATAATACAATCATATCTGGTAGAGAATCAAACGTAAAAGGAACAGTAACATTACTTGAGAAAATAACTCCTATATTTAATGTAGAAGCACTATTATATAGTAATTACACTATGGGACTTACAGCACTTTCACTAATTGCAGTTGTATATGGAATATTGTCAAAGAAAAAAGAACATAAATTTTTAAGCATTACATTAGCAATTATTCTTAATATACCAATATTTATATATATACTAAATGGAAACTTATATTTTAGAAATAAAGTACTAATACCATTTATTCCATTAATAGGACTACTAATAATAAATTTCTTAGAAAAACTATTTCAAAAGAAAATTAAATTTAAACAAATTCTACTATTAAGTTTATTATTAATATATTTAACTATTATTCAAACAACAAAGAATGCATCTATTGGATTTAGTTTAATATTAACATTAGATATCTTACTTGTACTTTCAGTAATATATTTATATCAAAAGAAAAAAGTATCAGAAAAAATACTTATTATATTTATTTTAATTCCATCAATTCTAAATGTTTTAGTTGCTAACTATAATGATGAATATGTAGATGAAAATTTAATATCTGAAGTGGAAGATATTAAAACAAGTAAAGAGATTAGTAAAGTGTTAAAAGAAGAAAAAGACATTGTAAGATCAAATAACTTAGATAATACAGTTTATAACTTAAATAGAATTTATTCTGAAGGATTTAATCAAAATTCAGTATATTCTTCAGTTTCAAATAAAGAATATCAAAAGTTTTATCAAAAAGTATTTAAAGAGGCTCTTCCATATAGAAACAAATTAATGTTACCACAAAATAATGATATTTTATTTCAAACATTTATGGGAGTAAAATATATTTATACTAAAGGAAAAGTACCTATTGGATATACAAAGGTAAGTGAAAATATCTATAAAAATGATAATGTAATGCCAGTATTATATGGAACATCTAATATAATATCTGATTCTGACTTTAAAAATTTAGAATATCCAAATAATATATCTGCATTATTATCAGGAGCAGTCGTTAAAAATGAAAATTCAAATATAAGTACAGATATTGCAATAAAGCCATATGATTTAGATTATGAATTAGCAAAAACTAAAAATATCAATATAGAAACAAAAGATGATAAAACTATAATTAAATCAAGAGATAATGGAAAAATAAAATTAAAAGTAAATAATTTACAAAAAGATGATATCTTAATAATAAATATTAAACTATTAAATAAACAAGAATGTTTTAACGGAAAAACTGATCAAAGAATTACAATTAATGGTATAAGTAATGTATTAACTTGTAAGAATTCATTCTATCAAAATAATAATAAAACTTTCCATTATGTCTTATCAGATAATAATGGTATAGATGAATTAGAAATGGTATTTAATAAAGGTATTTATAAAATAGGTGAGTTTGAAGCATATAAATTAAATTATAAAGATTTAAGTAAAATAAAAGATAAACAAAGTACATTTATACCAGATACTAATGATATAGGAAATACTATTTCTGGAATTATTGATATGCAAAATGATGGATATTTTGTAACAAGTATTCCATATGATGATGGTTTTAGTATTAAAGTTGATGATGAAAAAGTAGATGCAATAAAATTAAATAAAGCATTTTTAGGATTTAAATTAGATAAAGGTAAACATAATATTAAGATTACTTATCAAGCACCTTTACAAAAAGAAGGATTAATTATATCAATAATCGGACTAATTGGAATATTGGTTTTAGTAATTCATGATGTTAAAATAGATAAGAAGAATAAGATAGAAAAGTAAAAATTCTATCTTTTTCTATTGACTAAAATCATATAATATAATAGTATGAATATATGAACAATTATTCATATAAAGGAGTTAATATGAAACAACATAGTAAAGAACTTTTATTTGGTTTAAGTGAATTTTATAAAATATTTGGAGACCCTACAAGACTTAGAATATTAGATTTGCTTTTAAACAAACCATTATGTGTAAACGAAATAAGTGAAAAGATAGACGTTTCACAGTCAGCAGTATCACATCAATTAAAAATATTAAGATTATCAAATTTAGTAGCAACAGATAAAATTGGAAAAAACGTTTATTATAAGATATCCGATGATCATATAAAAGTAATTTTAAAATATGGATTAGAACATATTTCGGAGGTAATGCAATGAAAAAATATATAAATGAAGATTTAATAAAAATAATTATTAGTTTTATTTTATTTATAATTTCATTTTTTATTGGTAATGAAACTATAAAATTAATGCTTATTGTAGTAGGATACATAATTGTTGCTTATGAAATGTATATAGAAGCATTCAATGATTTTAAAGAAGGAGAAATATTTAATGAAGAACTTTTAATGATACTTGCAACTCTTGGAGCTTTTTATATTCATTCATATGAAGAAGCATTAATGGTAATTTTATTATTTCAATTAGGTGAATATTTAGAAGATTTGGCAGTTAATAAGAGTAAAACATCAATTACTAAGTTAATGGATTTAAGAGTAGATACAGTAAATATTGAAGGTAAGGGTAAAGTAAAATTAGAAGAAGCAAAAGTAGGAGATATATTTATTGTTAAAGCTGGAGAAAAAGTTCCTTTAGATGGAGTAATAGTTGAAGGTGAAACATATATAGATACTTCTTCTTTAACAGGTGAATCAGTACCTAGAAAAGTAGTAAAAGATGAAAATATACTAAGTGGTTGTATTAACAAAGAATCATTAATAAAAGTACAAGCAACTACAACATCAAAAGATTCAACCGTTCAAAAAATAATTGATTTAATAGAAAACTCAAATGAAAAAAAATCAGAAACAGAAACTTTTATAAGAAAGTTTGCCAAAATATATACACCAATAATAGTAGTGTCAGCATTTCTTTTAGTATTAATACCAACTCTTATGGGATATAACTTTAATGATTGGTTATATAGAGCATTGGTATTTTTAGTAACTTCTTGTCCTTGCGCTTTAGTTATTTCTGTTCCACTTGGTTTTTATTCAGGAATAGGAAAAGCATCAAAAGAAGGTATATTAATAAAAGGTTCAAGTGAATTAGAAAAATTATTAAATATTGATTACTTATTGTTAGATAAAACAGGTACTATTACTGAGGGGGTTTTTGAAGTAACAGAAATAAATACTGAAATGGATAAAGATAAGTTTTTAAATATTGTTGCAAGTGTAGAAGAAAATTCAAATCATCCAATCGCAACTACAATAAAAAATAAAAATAAAGAAAAATTACTAGAAGTATCGAATCATAAAGAGATAACTGGTAAAGGTTTATCTTGTACAATCAATAATAAAGAGATATTAGTTGGTAATGACAAACTATTAACTGAAAATAATATTTCTTTTGACAAAGTTAATAAAGCAGGTACTGTTGTATATTTATCAATCAACAATGAATATAAAGGATATTTACTTGTTTCAGATAAAATAAAAGAAACTAGTAAGAGTCTAAGTGAAGTAAAAGAAGTTATAAAACAAGAAATAGTAATTTTATCAGGAGATAATAAAAATATAGTTGAAAGTGTCTCTAAAGAAGTAGGTGCTGATAAATACTATGGTGAATTATTACCAGAAGACAAAGTAGGTTATGTAGAAAAATATAAAAAGCAAGGAAAAGTAATGTTTGTTGGTGATGGTATAAATGATGCTCCTGTAATTAAAATGTCAGATGTTGGTGTATCAATGGGTGGTATTGGAAGTGATGCAGCAATAGAAGCAAGTGACATCGTCTTAATGAGAGATGATTTAAGTAAAATAAAAACAGCGGTAAATATTGCAAAATTAACAGATAGAAAAGTAAAAGAAAGTATAATATTTGCTTTAGTTGTAAAAGCAATTGTTCTATTATTAGGAGTGTTTGGATTAAGCACAATTATTCTTGCAGTATTTGCAGATGTAGGAGTAACATTATTAGTAATATTAAATGTAATAACAATATTTTATAAAAAGATAAAGTAGAAAAAAGAGTGTTTATTTGGATAATATACGCTCTTTTTATTAAAATTATAAAAAAATTTGAAAAAAAGCAAAAAAATTAATAAAAAGTGTTGACTTTATATAAAAATCTAGTATAATTAAAAATGTCTACTGAATTTAGTCGATACTTAGTTAACGGAAAGAACTGAGATTCGATTAAAAAATATGCGGATGTAGTTTAATGGTAGAACCTCAGCCTTCCAAGCTGACTACGTGGGTTCGATTCCCATCATCCGCTCCATTGAGGAATCTGTTCGGAAAATCCGAACTTACATATATGAATCATTCGAAAGAATGATTTTTTTGTGTTTATAAATCATCCATCCCAAAAAGAAAGGATGGTGAAAATAATGAAACAATTTAATATTTACAAGTCAACAATGAAATATTTAACAGATAAAAACTTATCTTTAAACGCTAAAGGTTTCTTAACTATTATTTTATTTAATGATGAAATTATTGGATTAGATATTCAAAAATATTGTACTGATAATAAAGAAACAATAAAAGATGCTTTACTTGAACTAAGAATCAATAAGTATATTAAATACGATTCAGAATCTAAAAAATTAATAGCTGCTCCTGTTCCATATACTGAATGGGATGAAGATTTAAGATAAGAAAGGATTTTATTTATGTTAAATATTATTACAAAAGAAGTTCCAATTGATGAAGAACTTCAATCAAAGATTCAATTTATTTGTGATTTTTGTAATGTTAAACCAACTTTTATTAACGGTTCTATTCGTAAAATTGAAAAAACAAATATTAATTATATTGAGCCAAATAAAATAATAATTAAAAGTACTACTTTTCTTGCATTTAATCATAACAAAGATGTATATGTAGAAAACTTACAAAAACGCATTAATATTAGTGACTTACAAGAATATATTAAAAGTTTGTAAGCTATTGACATTGTTTTCAAAAATGATATTATAAATAACCAATGAAAGAGTATTCTCTAGAAAGAGAGGTACATCTATGATAAAATATATATGTAAACAAAATTTTATAATAATTAACGTTTTGAGGAGTCAGTAGTATTTAGACTTTACTAATACTACTTTCTCCTCTTTTTTTGTAAAGGAGTTGAGTTTATGGGAATATTAAATAACGACATTAAAGTTCGTGCTGGTCTTTACATGAGAGTATCAACTGAAGACCAAGCTCGTGAAGGATTTAGTTTACCAGAACAAAAAGAACGATTAGAAGCTTACTGCAAGTTAAATAATTTTGAAATAGTAGATTATTACGAAGATGCTGGTATTAGTGCCAAAAAAGGAAACTATAGACCTGAATGGGAAAGATTAAAAGAAGATATTAAAAGTAAAAAAATAAATACAATGATTGCTTTAAAACAAGATAGAATCACTAGAAGTATTTATGATTGGGAAAATATATTAAGTTTTTTGGAAGAAAATGAAGCTTATTTAGATTTTGTATATGATGATATTAATACCACCACTTCAAATGGTAGAATGATTTCACGTATTATGATGAGTGTATCTCAAAATGAAATAGAAAGAACTTCTGAAAGAACTAAGGTTGGACTTGCTGGGGCAATAAAACAAGGACACATTCCACATCAAGCACCAATTGGTTATAAACATATAGATAAAATGCTTGTTCCTGATGAAGCAACTAAAGATATTGTTATTAGAATTTTTAATTTATATCATAATGGCTTATCGTATCAAAAAATTGCTAATTTATTTAAAGAAGAAAAAGTTCTAGGTAAAGAAAATTGGAGAGATAATACAATTTTGCATATTATTGAAAATGAAATATATAAAGGAGATTTCATTCATGGTAAAAGAACTAAAAATCCTACATATTATGAAAACGTTGTTGAACCAATTATTAGTAAAGAATTATGGGAAGAATGTCAACATCAAAAGAGAAATAACTCAAGAGCATATTCTAGAACTTTGACTTATATATTTTTACAAAAATGTCTATGCCCTAAATGTGGAAGAATTTTAGGTGGAAAAGCATGCAAGAAAAAAGGTAATGAATATTTCTATTATTATTGTAGGGATTGTAAATTAAATATAAAAGAATCAGAAATTGAAAGAGGTTTTAAAGAAGTTGTTGATCAACTAACCGAATATGATTCAATTGTTAATCAGTTCTTTGTTCCAATGGTAATTAAAAATTTTGATGAACCAAGAGACAAAATATATAAGGAAATTAATACACAAAAGCAAAGATTAGAGAGAGCTAAGCTTGCTTACGTAGATGGTGCATTTACTCTTGATGATTATAAAACAAAGGCAAAAATAATAGAAGATACAATTAAATCACTGGAAGAAAAAATAAATACCGCTGACAAATTTGAAGTATTTAATTATTCAGCAAAAGATATATTGATATCTCGTGATGTTGCATTCATAAATAGTAAGCTTCACCCCGAAGAATATCAAGAAAGAATTAAAACTTGGAATAAAAGAACTCGTGGAGAAAAAGCAACTTTAGTTATGAATTATGTAGATACTATTGAACTTGAATTAGTTGGAAAAGAATGCTTTGTTAAAAATATCAACTTTAGAGAATCAATTGCAAAACCATGCAACGAACTATATGATAAAGGTTATATTGATAGACCAACTCCTGCTGTATTTGGAAACGTTGTTGGAGAATTAAGGTTTAGTAATTACTTACCTGAAGAAGAAGTTGGAGAAATTGTTATGAGACTTAAAAATTTCTACAATGTATCTTATACTGAAGCAACATACTATGTTAAAAACCAAGTTTTCTTTTTTAACTTTATAAAAGACAATTCAGCCATTGTAAGAGTATTCCCGTTAGAAGATTATTATAAAAAGGATCCAGAAGTAAAAATGGAAGAATATAGATTCGGAATTATATATATCAAGGAAGATAACATTGTTGTAACTAAAGATAAAGATGAGTTAGATAAATTATTTAACTACATTCCTACCGAAGCATCTTTTACACCTTTAAGTGATTTAAAAGATGTTCCTAGTAAACCGATTAAAATTGAATTAATAAAAAAATAAAATACGTGGCACGTTTTGTTGAACTTGTTCAATGAAAGTGGCGATAGTATTTTATATCAATTCTTTATGTAGTTTTATTTCATTACAAAGTTTTGAAATATTATGAAATAAAGCAAACGGATTCTAAGGTATTAAACCTTAGCCCACTGGTATCTTGTTAGTATGACAAGATACCTAGGGGGTTATATATTATGTCAAAACAAAATATACCTAAAAAAGGATGGTGATAAAATGGAAGAACTTTCCTACTCTTTCCATATTGGAAGTGATAAAAACAAGAAAAATAGTGTAAGATTAACATCAAAAAATAATGTTAGTGGAACTAATTCTATGAGTAATAATGCTATTCAAAATGCTAAACAATTATCAACAGCTGATAAACATAACTATAGAAAATATGATAATAGACAAGATGAAATTGTGGTTATAAAAGGAACTACTTCACTATATAATGATGTATTGCATTTTTATAAAAATGAATTTGAAGAAGCAAGATTAGAATATAACAATAAGCAAACAAGAGACGACAGAAAAATAGATGATTATTTCAAAAAAATTAGTAATAATTCAAAAAGTGATTTAGCAGTACAAATAATAATTGAACTTGGAGATAAAAAGTTTTGGGATACTAAATCAATGACATATAAGCATAAAATGACAAATGTTTTTATAAAGCAAGTCGATGATTTAGAATTATTACTTCCAAATTTTAAAATCTGTAGTGCTATTATTCATTATGATGAAACTTCTCCACACCTTCATATAGTTGGTGTACCTATAAAATATAATTGTAAAACTGGTATGTCTATGCAAGTTGGTAAAACTGATGTTTTTACGAGGAATTCCCTAAAAGAATTACAAGATAAAATGAGAATTTTATGTATTGAAGAATATAATAAAGAATACGATTTAGATGCTACTCTAAAGAAAAAATTAAAAGGTAGAAATAAAGATATTCATGTATCTGATATGATTAATTATCAAGACACTAAAGATTTGATTGAAAAAAATCAAAAGAATCTTGAAACCATTAATAACAATTCTATTGAACTTGATAAAGACACAATCAATATAAAAGATAAAATATTAAATCTAAAAAAAGCTTCTTTAAAAAAAGATACTTACTTCCTATCAAACGAAGATAAAAAAATATTAGAAAATTATATTGATAAAATTGATAAAACTAATAACGAATATAAAAAAATAAATGGTCTTTCTTCTTCACTTAATAGTTTAAATCAAACCATAAAAGAAGATAAAAAGACAATTAAGGTACTTACTGAAAATAATAAAGCACTAGAACTACGAGTTAAAAACCTCACTTTTAAAACAGAAAATCAAGAAGAACTGATTAGTGATTTAAAGCAAGATAATTTTAATCTTAAATACAGATTGCAACAATTAGAAGATTTTTTCAAGAAGTTAATAAATCTATTTAAGAGAATGATAAAAAAAGATAGTAAGAAAGAAACTTACTTAGAAGTATTAGAAGATATGCAAGATTATAGAATTATCAGCAATGACACTATAGATGAAATTTTAAAAAATAAAAATAATGTAAAAGAAAAAGATGACTTTGAGAGATAAAATGATATAATAACTAATTAAGAAAACTTTATTGAATTATAGAAAGGATGTGAATTATGAATAAAGATAATGTAAAAGCACAAATGATAGTAAAAGATCAGGTTATTAACATAATAAGAATAGATGATAATGAATATATATCTTTAACCGATTTAGCACGATACGCCGATGAGGATGATCCAAGATATCCGATACAAAACTGGATGAGGAATAAAGATGTTATTTCTTATTTAGGTTTATGGGAAAGTATTAATAACGAAAACTTCAAAGGTGTCGAATTCGACACGTTTAAAAATGAAGCTGGTAGTAATAAATTTAAAATATCTCCCCAAAAGTGGATTAGAGAAACAAATGCAGTAGGAATGATTTCCAAATCAGGTAATAATGGTGGAACATATGCTAGAAGTGATATAGCATTTGAATTTGCAAGTTGGTTAAGTCCAGAGTTTAAATTATACTTAATTCAGGAATTTCAAAGATTAAAGAAAAATGAAGCATATCAAAACAAAATAGATTGGCATGCTAATAGAGTTTTAGCAAAAGTCAGTTATATAGTTCATACTGATGCTATCAAAAGTATTATTGTTCCTACTCTTACAGAGAAGCAAAAGAAATTCATATATGCAGAAGAAGCAGACGTTCTAAATGTTGCCTTATTTGGTATAACTGCAAAAGAATGGAGAAATAAAAATCCAAAATTAGCAGAAAATGGCAATATAAGAGACTATACAGATTTACTTCATTTAGTAATATTAAATAATCTGGAAAATATCAACTCAGAATTAATTGAAATGAATATTTCTCAAAGTGATAGATTGGTGAGATTAAATAGTATTGCAAAAAAGCAAATGGAACTACTAAAAAATAATGATTCATTGAAAAAATTAGAATATGTTAAAGAAAATATTAGTGATGAACTAATAGAAATAAAATAAAAATGGCAATTTAATATTACCATTTTTTTAATTAATCATCTAAATGATCAATAGCATATTGTGCCTCTTCGGCAGTAAATCCTTCACCATATTCTGACGTAAGTTGCTTGTAAATTGCTGATTTTGACATACTCATTGAGTCTTGATAGCTTTTTGCTTTAGCTAATGCATTTGCATTCCAGTCTGCTTTCATATTATCAATAGCATATTGTGCTTCTTCAGCGGTAAATCCTTCACCATATTCTGATGTTAGTTGTTTGTATATTCCTTTTTTTGACATATGCATTGTAGATGAATATGATTCTGCTTTTTTTAAAGCATTTTTTTGACCAGAAGTTGGTTCTTTTCCTAATGAAATAACTATAGTAATTTTATCACCTTCATATATTTCTTTATCAGCAGCTATACTTTGACTTACAAAGCCATCTTTTGCTACTGAATCAGAATATTCCGTTTTTGTGATACAATTAACTTTTTTGTCATTACACCATGTGTCTCTTTCAGCTTCAGTCATTCCACTCATATCAACAACCGTAACTTTCGTACTCTTATTTTTTTCGAATTTTGTTTTCTCATCAGAAGATTCATCGTTTCCGCTACCAGCAATTGCAAAAATTACAATAACAACAATAACCCAAAACCATATTGCTTTATAAAAAGGTTTTTTATTCTTAGCACCACAGCCAGGACAGATTTTTGCATTACTTGCTATTTCTTTTCCACAAGACTTACACTTTTTCATTTTCGCCACTTTATGTCACCCCTTTCAAATTCATTATACACCAAAAAACAGGACCTATGAATACCCTAACAGGACTTTTCTGTTCCCGAACATAAAAAGCCATAAATAGGACAATATATTAGAGGTGAAATATTTATGGCTACTTTTAAAAGAGATTTTAATTTTAATGAAAATATAATGTTCAATATTTCTGAAAACATAAAAAAATATAGAAAAATTGCTGGCATAACCCAGGAACAATTAGCAGTAGATGTTGGTAGATCATATGATTTTATCAGAAGACTTGAATACAAAAAGGGTGCTGTTGGATGTTCAATTGAAACATTATATAAAATATCAGTTGTCTTAGGGATAACTATGGATAAATTTTTCGAATAATTAAAAATTATGATACAATTGTAATAATAAATTTTATACTATTCTATAGAATAGTAGTTTTTTTTAGGAGGTTATTATGGATTATGTTATATATTTTAAAAATATTCATAAACAATATAGGTATATTAATTTATTGTTAACAATAGCAGCATTGCTTTTGATGATTATAGCTATCGATTATTTTAATCTATTTACATTTGCATATAATAAATTAGAACTACCAATTATAATTTGTCTATCATTTTTTATATTAATAAAAATATTATCGCTTAAACTGCATAGTCTTTTATTCTTAAAATCTGTTAATTATATAGATTTTTATAGTATGATTGTTTTGACTACTATTGGTCTTTATAAAATCATGTTACATCTGTTTAAAAATATTCTTGTAGTATATCCATACAAGGAGATATGTTCAAATATATTTTTAATTATAATTGGAATATTATTAGTTTTTAGATATTTGTATATTACTATATTAAATATAAAAAACAATAATAAAAACAATCCAAATGTTTTTGACTTAAAACAATTATATGACAATACAATTCCTGAAGAAACTGAATTTATTCTTATAGGAGATGAAGTAGTAAATTATGATTTGTTAGAACGAAATAAAGTTATCAATCAAATAACAAGTACTATTATTAATTGCAATAATAATTCAAAATTTGTAATGTCTCTAAAGGGAGATTGGGGTTCTGGTAAAACAACAATTTTAAATAATGTTAAAGATAAATTAAAAAAAGAAAATTTAGTATTTATAGATGACTTTGAGCCATGGGTATATGGTGATAATAAAGCCTTATTAGTTGCTTTTTTCGATACTATAATGAAAAATACCAATTGTGGATTCAGAATAAATGAAATAAATAAATTTACGAAAACATATCTAAAAACAATTACTACAAATATTGGATATTCAATTGATTACTTGCTTGAAAATACAACGAATATTGATAGAATTAAAGAAATTATTAATAACTATTTAGAATCTAATAATAAAAAAATAGTTTTAGTGTTAGATAATCTTGAAAGATGTTCAAGTGAGCAAATTCTATTTATTTTAAAAACAATTCATAATTTATTTGATTTTAAAAGAATCATATACATTTTATCTTATGATGAATCAGCTATGAAAAAGCATTTTGAATCTAAATTAGATATTGATTATTCATATTTAGAAAAAATAGTGCAATTAGAGTTTTCTGTACCAAAATTAGATAGAAACGTATTACAAAATGTAATAAAAATATGTTTAAGTAATTATTTAAGTCACTCAAAACTAATTGTTAAAGATGATGAGCAAGAAGAATTAATTAAAATCATTATGGAAAACATTAAAGATTTACGTGACTTTAAAAGAATAATAAATTCAACATTTAACGCAAGCTTTAACAATATGACAGACCTTAATAGTCTTGATATGTTACTTATTGAAACTATTGCGATGAAAAATCCAGAATTATGGAATGAAATTAATAATAATAGCACTTATTATATTTCAGAGGATCGCTATGTATATGGTGATGAATACATTTATAGTACTGAAAAGTATAATATTGATACAACAAAATATTTTGATGGTTTATTTGGAAAAAATAAATATGAAATTAATAAATATAAAAAAATATTATGTTATTTATTTCCTAATATTAAAAAATACTTTGATGAAAATAGATATAGCAAAAGAGAAAAAATTGAATTTATTCCAGAACATCAAACATATATTAATAAGAAAGAATATAGAGCTTCAGTTTGTGATAAAAGAATTTTCAACAGCAAGTACTTTAACTTATATTTTAATAAAACAGAAAACGAATTTACAAAGATAAATGAAGAAATAAACAAATTTATTTTATTTATAAACAATAATAATTTTAAACCTGAGGAATTATACCAACAATATTTTAAAATGGAAAGAATATATCCTGGATGGATAGAAAAATACACTTTAGAAACATTCCAAATGCACTTAGATAAAATAAACAAGGATAAACTTTTGCCATTGCTATTAGTTATGTACTTTTCTTATTATAAAACAGATAATTCACCACTATTTTTTCAATTGAGTGCAAATAGTAGAACTCAAATAATTATAGCTGATTTAATTTTAATGCTATCAGATGATGATTTTGTAAAATTTATTTACGAAATAAAAGATGATTATCAAAATTTATATTTTATTAGAGAGATAGCATATTGGTTAAAACCAGAACATAGGCATGATGAATTAGTTAATACTTCAAGATATGAAGCTATTAATAGCCTGTACGAAAATTTGCTAGAAAATATTAAAACTAATAAAATAAATATGTATAGTAATGAATATTATAATAGATACAATATGATATTATTATTTGATGATGAAAAATATATGTCCTTTATAAAGAAAAAAATAAATAAAAATAATTTAATGTTATTTATATTAGATTGCATCAGTGTATCAACTGGTTCATATGGAATTGGATATAATTTTAATACTCAAAACTTAGATAAATTTTATGGTTGGGAAAAAGCAAAAAAAGATATTAAACAATGTCCAGAAAGTGATTTGAAAGATTTTTTAGTAAAAGCTATTGAAACTCCAAATCCATATAATAGCATTGATGAAAAAGATACTTATCATGTGGAAGAATGGATAGATTTAAATAATTTAATAATAAAATATTTAAATAGATAGTTTAAAAACAGGAAAAAATATAGTATAATCATTTTAGTTGGATGATTTATAATATCATCCTCATGTGAGAAAAAGTTGTGTAATCACTCAACTATGGCTCCATTAGATATTCAACTTACAAACAATTATGTTTGTAAGTTTTTTTATAAAAAAATAATGTACAATAAAACAATAGTCTAATATAAACTATTGCTTTTTTATTAAATAATATTAATCATAGAATTTTCTAATATTTTCTAAATCGTATATTTCTTTAACAAATTGATTTAAGTTTGATAATCCGGCAATTTCTTTATCACTTGGATTCATAACAAAATCAGTATTCTTCCATTCATAGTGTCCTTCATCATCATCAGATACACTAACTTCATCAACACAGTCATATATTACATTTAATTTTGTATTACTATTTAATACATTGGTTTCTGGATATACATATGTAACTAATAATTTAGGATTATTTATAGAAATACCAGTCTCTTCCATACATTCTCTTTTTGCAGCCTCAAGAGGAGTTTCATCATTTTCTATTTTTCCACCAATTCCATTCCAACAACCTTTATATGGCTTTTTATTTCTTTTTATAAGAAGTAATTTACTATAATCTCTATTAAATAGCATTATTACAACATAATTTTTGTTCATTATAATACCTCCAAAAAATCTAATTGTAATTTATTATAATATAATATAAGTATTTCCTCAATAAACAAAATTAATATTAAATTATAAAAAAAGGAGTAGTATAACTCCAAGAATTTAAAGTATTATTACTTGTATGAGTAAATAAATTTATTTATATTTAAATTCTTATATTTTTTATCATATACTGATACATAAAATTCATATTTCCCTGTTTTATCAGGTAAACTATTATATTCATTCGTTGTCTTATTATATATAGAAACATAAGTATCTTCATCATAATAATTATATGGTCCCATAAATATTTTCAAAGTTGACTTCATATCTTTATATAGCACCCAATTATCATTATTAATAATACTTTTCTCAAGAACCTTACTCTCATTTTTTTCATAATATACATCAATATAATCAGTCTCTGACTTGCTATCATCAATACTATCTAAATCGACTATTTGATTTATTGTCCCGTTTTCAGGAATGTCTGCATCAATATATTTTCTATAATCATTTATCTTACTATAATCTGCTCCAAAAAAATCTTTAGGCATAAGAAAAGATGAAATACCAAAAGCGAATAATAATGTTCCTACAATAAACCCACAAACAATATTTTTAGTACATTTCAAGCCACAATTATTATATTTAAAACCTAAAATAATTGAAAGCAGTGGAATAGGTAAGTAACATAGTAGAATCCAAAGATTTCTAAAAAATTCAAATGAATTAACAGTAAAATAATCAGTTGTCCAAATACCTAAAAATATTGATAATATTGAAAACACAAATAATACATTCATTAATTTATTTATATTATCAGCATTTTTTATTTTCTTATTTTTTCTATTCTCGTATATTTCATTAACATTATTAAGTTTTTTTTCTAAAAACAATACTAGGTCATCACTACATTTTTCTCTTTGTAAAATTATTATAATCCCTATTTTTTTACAATACATATACATATTTGTATCAGTTTCAATAAATCTATCAATATCAGAATACTTAATGTTATAAGAAATACTAGTTCCTTTCTTTATAAAATAATCTTCAAAAAATTGAGAACTTCCTTTAAAACTAGATACACCTTTTTTTACACTCTTTTCAAAAGATTTATAATAACTTTTTTCAAGATTTATATAGAAATAAATAAGTAAATATACTTCATAAATAATAAAAAATATTAGTGTTATAAGAATACTTCCACTTGTTAGTCCAATAATAGCTGTTAAAACAAGATTTAAAAATATTGAATATATTGCATATGATTTATAAAGGTCTTTTTTAAAAACACTAGCCATTTTCATTATTTCTTCTTTATTAAGATTTGTCTCTACTTCAAACAAAACTTTTTCTTCTTTTTCCATATTTTCCTCCATAGTAATATTAAAAAATTTATAACATAAAAAGACTTATTTCAATAAAGAAACAGGTCTATATTATTAAAATAATCCATTATTTTGATTATTAATATTATTATTTGTATATTGCTGATTACTTTGTTGATTAACATTATTAAAGTTATTCATATTTGTATTCTGATAATTAATGTTTTGCTGATTTGTGTTCATATTTTGTTGCTTCATAAAATTATTATTTCCATTATTTTGAAATGTTTGATTATTTGTATAATAATCAGTAGGTAAGTTACCTGATAATCTATTAATTTCAAAGTCTATAAAATAATTATTTGGATTAGCCTCATCTATAATTAAATCCACCATACCATCTGCATCAGCGACTTTCCTATCATGTCTAGGATCTCCTTGTAAAGTTATGGTAGTTCCAGATGGTAACGTATAATCAACAACTGGTCTTTGTATTTGAACACCATTAACTGCCATACCAGTACTTTCTAATCTATAAGGTAAATTTTTAACCAACTTACCAGTGTCGTTTAAGTCATTAATTAATTTAATTCTTTTATTTACTTTAATAATGTTGTAAACAGCTACACCAATAAATGCAATAGGTAAAAGTAAAAATAATAGTATCCATTTATTACTACCTCTAGAATACTGTGTCATACATCTTGTTGGATTTTTTGAATCAAAATAAACTTTTCCATTTTTTGTACTTGGCATTATACTAGAGCTACCTTGAGATGAACATTTATACTCCTTACCACGAATACTATAATAGTACGTTGGAGAATACATCGTACCACCATCACTATCTTCATAAGTATTTATCTCAACATGACTAGACATAACTTCAGAATCTAGGCTTTTATAATTTATAATATTTACTATTAAAATGGCAAGAAGAATTCCTAAAAAGAAAACTCCAACAAACAAAAATATTAGAAAAAATTTTATACCTTTCTTGACATTACTAGTATCAATATCATACATCTAAAACACCTCTCTATAATAAAAGTATATCATCAAAACATTCAAATAAAAATAAAGAAATATGTTATACTAAAATAAAATAGTAATTTTAGGCGTAAATTTCATTAGAAGTTTACGCTTTTTTATATATGTATATGCTAAAATAAAATTGTAATAAGGCTATTACATAGGGGGTGGAGATTATAAAAGATTCGGATTGGGAAATACTATATAAGTTATATGAAACACCAAATATGACAAAGGTAGCAGACATGTTATATATAAGTCAGCCATCTCTTACAAAAAGGGTTAAAAATATGGAGAAGGAATTTGAAGTGAAGATAATAAATCGGACTTCAAAAGGTGTGAAATTTACTTCAGAAGGGGAATACTTGGCGAAAAAAGCTAAGGAATATATGGAGTTTATAAAGAATGTAAAAGAAGGGTTAAACTCGTATAAAACTGA
>ERZ808246.1455-NODE-1455-length-17007-cov-19.100047_pt1 | contig 17007 bp, 11 predicted proteins | sample MGYA00521083_ERZ808246 | MGnify/ENA primary metagenome ERZ808246 (study PRJEB31516, sample SAMN03275577) | gut metagenome | biome: mammalia-associated habitat; material: feces | host: Papio cynocephalus | place: Kenya | collected 2012-07-07 ... | reverse complement strand
GGTGAGCAAGAACTGGAAAACCATGTCTTCGGATGCAATCGCGTCTGCTGTGGAAAAGGGTGATTTCGCTCCAATTTCTGGCAAATACTGCCGGAAAGATGGCAGTTCCTGTCTGACGCTAGACAACAAGGGCAATATCGTGTCAAGTGGACAGGAGAATTTATATCTGAGTGCTGATGATCACAGCAGAAGTGCGCTTCACGCGGTCGATTCGAGCGATGGCTGGAATGTCCCATCTGACATCGGCATCGAGTTGAGAGGACCGGATAGTGATTATCGATGTGGGTCCCAGCGAGGCGAGGCGGCTTGTTATGCTCCCGGTGCCGGATATAGCGAGGCGGATATCAACAAGCCTGCGAATATCATCTATGTGTTCAAGGGCGCGGATCCAACGCAGGTCAAAGATCTTGCGGCCGGTATGCCCGATTCGGATTATGTTCAGCCCGACAGTACAAAACCGTTCCTTAAGTTGCTGAGCTACCACATGAATGCTTCGCCAAGCGATCAGGATGTTTATTATCCCGTGGAATAGGACTATCGGTAACAACGAACGAGGTGCGTCCCCAAAGACAATGGCGACGCACCTTTGTTTGTTGTGACGGCCTGTTTTTATGACGTCGAATCATTTCCTCGCGTGCCCGCGCAGCAGCTCCCGTACCGCGTATCCGATCGCACCACAGGTCACCGCGCCCGCGCCCAGCAGTGTGGCGCTGACCTGCGGCCGGCGCAGCTCGTTGCGCACGCCGATGAGGTCCGTCACGCAATGGTCTTCGAAGAACACGCGTACTTCGTTGCTGGAGTAGCGGCCGACCAGATCGCCCCACGTGAGCATGCGCGTCACGTAAGCCATGGGATTGCGTTCGTTGAATTCGAACAGGCGGATGCCACGCAACCGCGATTTCGGTCCGTAGCATTCGAATCCGCAGGTCGGCGCGTATCCCAGGTCGATGTCATGCACATGTCCGACGAACGAGTTCTTGTGATCATGCCCGCAGAACAGCGCGAAATATCCGCCGGCTTCGCGCAGCGCCTGCACTTCGCCCACGTTCTCGTCGGCGCAGCCAATCGCCTCGCCCAGCCGCGAGCCGGGCCGGCACACATCGCGGTCGAGCACGTAGCAGTGCCCCGCGAACGTGCGTGCGCCCTCCACCGCGTTCGGCGTGTAGGCGGGCACTTCGCGCAGGCAGTCGTAGAACTCCTGCGGGGGGATATGCTGGAATGCGATGGCGGGCACGGCCTTGCCGTCGCCGTTGCGCCTGCCCAGCTCGTTCTGCACGTCCTTGAGCCACGTGACCGCTTCCGGCGAGGGAGTGCCGTAGCCGTCGGAGTCCGCCAAATCCCAGCCGCGCGAATTCGACGCGTACTTCGCGTACGCGGTGACCGACCGAGAGTCGCCGTCGGATACCGTGGCGTCGGCGTAATCGCCGGAATTGACCATCATCACGCTCATCGCAACGCGTCCCGAGCCGTCGGACGCTTCGATGGGAAGCGCGAACGTGCCCGGTTCGAGCGCCAGTGGGGACGATCCGGCCACGGGATTCATGCAGCCGGAGAATTCGCGGTAGATGTCGTCCTGCTCGTCGGCGAGGATGCCGCATTGGAAATCGTGGTTGCCGTAGGTCGCGGCGAAGGGGGTCCGCGATTCCAAAACCGGTCCGAGGAATGTGGCGAACGTGTCGCGCACCTTCTGCCGTGTGCCGTCGAGCAGCGACGCCGCGGTGGCGCGGTTGATGGCGCTCGCCCACGCCTCCAGTTTGCCGACGGAGCCGTCGGCGTGCGCTTTCACGAGCTTCGGCGTATCGGTGCCGATGCCGTCGATCATCCAACGGTCGTCGACGGGCTGCGATTGGGCCAGCGTCTTGGCGATGGGGTGGCGCTTGATGCCGCGTATCTTCGCTTCGATTTCGGTGACCGCGCGCACATGCGTGCCCGGCTGCTCGCCGCGGCGGCGCAGGAACGTGTCGATGTACGCCGGGTCGTAGCCGCGGATTTGGTCGCCGGTGAGGACGATGAGGTCGGGGTGCGCCTGGTCGATGGCGGCTTGGATTAGACGGATCGTGTCTTCGCGCACGTTCGGACCATCCTGGATGTCGGCCATCTGCAGCACGCGGAACGTACCGTCGCTGTGGAATCGCAAGCTCATGATGCCCACTGTAATGCGCCAAATCTGGATATGGGGTGAAATGCTGTGGAATATCGCTGTCATATCGCGAAATGCCGGCGATATATGGGGTTGGTTGCCGGTAGGATGGGCGGCGGTGCATGAAGTAACATGCATGTAACAATTTGGTCCGGCATACGGCTGGTCCACATCAAAGATAAGGAGGAGTGATGGGTCAGGATCAATCGTCAGTGTTTGATCTCGCGGCAGTCGCCGCGGCGTCCAACGGAGGGAACAACGACCCGCTGCTGCCTCCGGCGCGTTTCATTGGAGCTCCGCAAAAGCCCAGCAAGATGCCGTACAACAAGTACGTCGCATACGATAAGCAGGTGCCGTTTGATTACCCGGAGCGTACGTGGCCGGGCAAGCGACTGCAGCGTGCACCGCGTTGGTGCTCCGTCGATCTTCGCGACGGCAACCAGGCCCTCGTCAACCCGATGGATTCCGAACGCAAGCTGCGGTTCTGGAATCTGCTGGTGTCGATGGGCTTCAAGGAGATCGAGGTCGGCTTCCCGTCGGCTTCCGAAACCGATTTCGACTTCATCCGCATGCTGATCGAGCGCGAGCTCATTCCTGACGATGTGACCATCGTCGTGCTCACCCAGTGCCGTGAGCATCTGATTCGCCGCACGTACGAGGCGCTGAAGGGCGCCAAGCGCGCGATTGTGCATTTCTACAATTCCGTCTCCGTGCTGCAGCGCGAGGTCGTCTTCCGCAAGAACAAGGAAGAGATCAAGAAGCTGGCCATCGACGCCGCCGAACTGTGCAAGAGCCTTGAGAGCGAAGCCAAGGGCATCGACCTGTACTACGAGTACTCCCCGGAGTCCTTCACCGGCACCGAGCCCGAGTACGCCGTCGAGGTCTGCAACGCCGTGGCTGGCGTGATCAAGCCGACCCCCGAGCATCCGATGATCATCAACCTGCCGGCCACGGTCGAGATGACCACGCCGAACGTGTTCGCGGACGAGGTCGAGTACGTGTCCAACAACCTCGACAACCGCGATTCCATCGTGCTGTCCCTGCACCCGCACAACGACGAGGGCATGGGCGTGGCCGCCACCGAGCTGGCCGTGCTGGCCGGCGCCGATCGTGTCGAGGGCTGCCTGCTGGGCAACGGCGAGCGTACCGGCAACGTCGATCTGGTCACCCTTGGCCTGAACTTCCTGACCCAGGGCATCGATCCGCAGATCGACTATTCCAACGTTCCGGAGATCCGCAAGACCGTCGAGTACTGCAACCAGCTGAAGATTTCCGAACGTCATCCGTATGCGGGCAACTTCGTGTTCACCGCGTTCTCCGGCTCCCACCAGGACGCCATCAAGAAGGGTCTCGAGGCCCGTCAGGTGGCCGCCGACCGTGCCGGCGCCGATCTGGACAGCTTCGTGTGGCTGGTGCCGTACCTGCCGATCGACCCGAAGGACATCGGCCGCACCTACGAGGCCATCATCCGCGTGAACTCCCAGTCCGGCAAGGGCGGCATGGCCTACCTGCTGAAGACCAACCACAACCTTGATCTGCCGAAGCGTCTGCAGATCGAATTCGACAAGGTCGTGCAGAACTTCGCCGACACCACCAAGAAGGAAGTCAAGGACGAAGACATCTGGCGTCTGTTCAAGGACGAGTACCTGCCGGTCGAGGAATCCGGCGCCACCGCGGCCGGTGTCGTGGTCGGCGACAGCAAGGACGAGACCCTCAAGCAGTGGGGCCGTCTGAAGCTGCTCAAGGTGTCCGTCTCCTCCGGCGAGGATGGTTCCGACACCGTGCTCAAGGCCAGGATTCTCGACCGTGGCGTGAACGTCGGCGTCGACGAGCCGGTGGAGCGTGAGGTCTCCGGCATTGGCAACGGTCCGATCGCCGCCTTCCTCAACGCCGTGAGCAACTTCGGCATCGAGGCCTCCGTGATGGATTACGTGGAGCACACCATGTCCGTCGGCACCGACGCCATGGCCGCCTCCTACGTGGAATGCCAGATCGGTGAGGAGGATGACGCGAGCATCGTGTGGGGCGTCGGCATCGACACCTCCATCGTCACCAGCTCGCTGAAGGCCATCATCTCGGCCATCAACCGTTCCGAGCGCTGATCGCGCCGATGATGCGGGACGCGCTGAACAGGCGCGTCGGCATATGATTCGAGGGGCTTCCTGGGAAACCTGGAAGCCCCTCGTCGTTGCCGTGCGCCGGCCGATATGTCCGCTCCGCAAGATGCGGCGGACATGCCCCGTGGCATTTCCCGCACGTGGATGAATGGTGGCGCAGTGGCGCCACACCAAGTTGTACAACGATGTAAAACACGGTATAGTACATCGTTGTAAAACCTGTATCTGCTTACTGAAGGATCTTCCATGTCGTCCAATTATTCCCTGCTGTGCTATACGCGTGAAGCCACCGGACGCGAAGAGGCGAACAACGAGGACATCGCCTACAGCATGCACCTGGCGCTACGCTCCGGCGACGATGCCGAGTGGCAGCCGCTCAACGAGAACTATGGCATCTTCTTCGCGGCCGGCGTGCCGATCGCGGCCGCGACCACGGAAGCGCGCCGCGCATGCACGGCCGCGGCACACTTCGCCGACGATCCATTCGACGCGCCACGGCCCGCCACCGACGCCGTCGCCCACGGTGTGGTCATGCCGGGCATGGACATCACGTTGAAATCGCTCAAGGATCCGTTCCTGTTCCGTCTCGCGGACGGACGATTCGCCATCGCCGCGACCCGTACCGCCCGCGGCGGAGAACCGGACGGTTCCGAACGATCGGCGTTCCTGCTGGCCATCAGCAAGGACCTGACCGCGTTCGACCAGCTGGGGCTGGTGCTGCTGCGCACCGCCGGCGGGGTCAATCGCCCATCCGTCGCTTTCGACGCAGCGGACGCGCGCTACGTCGTGTCCTGGACCGGCGACGACGGCAAGGCGCGCGCCGCGCGGACGGCCGATATCATCGCGGCCGCCGGCTCGGGCCAGCCGCTCGACGTCGTGGAATCGGCATCGTCGCGGTCGACGCGCGAAACCGGTGATTGCGGTATTCCGAACGCCGTCGTCGGCAACAGCATCGCCATCAGCGAAGCGGAGGCCGAGCGTCTGATGGAACGGTTCGGCCGCATCCGCAATACCGGAACGTCCGTGCCAGCCCAGCGCGTCGACGCGGGCCTGCATGGCGAGGATGCCCGAAGCGCGGTCATGGATCTGGCCAAGACCCGTGCGGAACTGGCCTACAGCGACGGTTCGCGGGCCACGCGCGCGGTGGATTGGAACATGGCCCAGCTCGAGGCCATCGCCCAGGAGGCCGCCGAGGGAACCCTCAAAGCCGGCCAGACCCGTACCGTCGAAGGTGTAATCCGCCAGAGCGTCTATCCGGTGCCGTTCGCGGTGGAACGCGCCGATCCGTCGGTGTTCGCGTGGAACTTCAACGGCAGGCCGATGTTCATGTTCATCGCCACCGACGACACGGACGGCAACTGCGTGGACCCGAACGGTGGCAAAACCCACATGCCGCTGCGCATCGCCGATTCCATCGAAGCGCTTTCTGACGCCGCGGGCGGACGGGCCAAGGAGATCGATCTGCTCGCATGCGGCGATCTCAATAGCGAAGATCGCCCGATGACCGGATGCTTCTGGGCACCGGAACTGCACGTGATCGGCGGCAAGTTGTCGGTGCTGTTCATGCCCTGCTTCGACGGGCCGCGCGTCAATCCCGACGGCACCGCCAACGATCGTGCCGGCAAGCCGGATATGTGGACCGGCAGCTGCCACATCATGCAGCTCAAGCAGCATTCCGACGGCACGGATTTCGATCCGAGCGTGCCGGAGAATTGGACGGTGCCCGAACCCATCCTCGACCCTGATGGCGAGACACTCAACCCGATTCAGCGCATTTCGCTCGACATGACCGTGCTGTGCGATTCCGGCCGCTGGTACTACGCATGGCAGCAGGTCGGCAGCATCTGGATCGCCGGTTTCGATCCGGACCATCCGGCGAAGCTCACCAGCAAACCGAAGCAGATCGTCGTGCCGGAATTCGCGTGGGACAACATGATCGCCGAAGGGCCGAACGCCATCGTGCATGACGGCACGATCTTCCTGATCTACTCGGGCTCGCTGGTCGGCATCGACTACACGACCGGTCTCGTCACCGCCCCGGCTGGGCAGGGGGCCGACCTGACAGACGCCGGCGTGTGGACGAAACTCGACTACCCGTTGCAGAAGTCCGGCATGTACAACGGACGGTGGCAGCTCGGCACCGGCCATGGCATGTGGTCGCACGACGAGGATGGCAACCTCATCTACGTGTTCCACAACGCCGAATACGAGAACGGGCGCTACGGCGGACGCGACGCCCAAGTGCGCCGCGTGCACTGGTCGAACGAGGGTATGCCTATTCTGGATATGCAGGCGGCGGAGGAGCTCGACCCCGACTATGCTGGGGTAACGATGGAGGTTGGTTTCTTCGATGCCGACTGAGTCCGCTGGATGACAAAAGGGGTATATATGCCGAAGCGAACGGGGGAAAGCGGCGAGCATGTCGTGACCATGCGCGAGGTGGCCAAAGCGGCCGGTGTGTCGATCAAAACCGTCTCCAACGTGGTCAACGACTACGAATTCGTCTCGCAGACCACGCGCGACAAGGTCAACAAGGCCATCGCGGAGCTCGGATACACGGTGAACGTTTCGGCGCGCAACCTGCGCAAAGGCAAGACCGGCATCATTGGCCTGGCCATTCCCGATCTGCAGATGCCGTATTTCGCGCAGCTGTCGTCGCTGGTCATCGAAGAGGCGAAGAAGGTCGGCCTGCGCGTGATCGTGGAGCCAACGCAGTATTCGCGCGATGGTGAGCTGGAGGCGCTGCACGGAGCGCAGCAGACGATGATCGACGGCCTGATCTACAGCCCGCTGGAGCTCGGGCAGGACGATATCGAGCAGCTGAAGGTCGATTATCCGCTCGTGCTGGTCGGCGAACGCATCTTCACCGACCAGGTGGACCATATCGCCACGGAGAACGTCGAAGGCGCCAAACGCGCCACGCAGTACCTGCTGGCGACCGGCTGCAAGCATGTGGCCGTGGTCGGCGTGCACCGGGGCGAGAAGGTCGGTTCCGCCGCGCTGCGCTACCAGGGTTATCTCGAGGCGTTGGAGGAGACCGGCGTCGATTTCGACGAGCGGCTGGTCGTCGAATCGGTCATGTGGCATCGTAGCGATGGCGTGAGGGCCATGAACGCGTTGTTGGATTCCGGCGTCGAGGTCGATGGCGTCGTCGCGTTGAACGACATGTTGGCTTCCGGCGTGATGCACGCGACCCAGATGCGTGGCCTGCGCATCCCCGATGACATTTCCGTGGTCGGCTTTGATAATTCCGATGATTCGCAGTACCTGTCGCCGGCGTTGACGTCGATCGCACCGGGGCTCGAGGCGGTCGCCCGCCTGTCGGTGAAGGTGCTCAAGGAACGCATCGACGGCCGTGACCCGAATGCCGACAAGCCGGGGGAGAAGGTCTTCCGCAAGGTCGCGTCGTCGCTGGTCGTGCGTCAATCCACCAAACTTCCTGTCGATTCTCTCGTCCTCTGAACTGGACGGTAGCATTGCATCCAAGGATCGTAATGACGCGCCCAAGTTGTTACAACGATGTAAGAATGATATATTCATCGTTGTAAATACTGGAACAACGGATTGAGAAGGACTAAACATGGTTGTTTACAACAATCCGATCGTGCTTCAGCGCGCAGACCCCTGGGTGATCAAGGTTGACGGCGAGTACTACTTCACCGCCTCCGATCCGGAATACAACTGCATCGCCATCCGCCACGCGTCAAGCATCAACGATCTGCAGAAAGCTCCGGAGACGGTGGTGTGGCGCAAGCATGAATCCGGCCCGGCGAGCATCTACATCTGGGCTCCCGAGTTGCACCGCATCAACGGCGCGTGGTACATCTATTTCGCCGGCGCCGCAACGGATTTCGAGGCGTCAGGTCTGCCGACGCACCGCATGTTCGTGCTAGAGAACACCGACGACGACCCGACCTCCGACAATTGGGTGGAGAAGGGTCAGATCGTCACCCCGATCGATTCTTTCGCGCTCGACGCCACCACCGAGGTGATTGACGGCGTGCAGTATTTGGTGTGGGCGCAGAAGGACCCGGCCATCGAGGGCAACTCCAACCTGTACATCGCCAAGATGGCCAATCCGTGGACGCTGGGCAGCGAGCCGGTCATGCTCACCAAGCCGGAGTACGACTGGGAATGCATCGACTTCCTGGTCAATGAGGGCCCGGCCTTCCTGCTCCACGAGAACAAGATCTACATCACGTACTCCGCTTCCGGCACTGGCGTTCCGTACGCCGTGGGACTGTTGACCGCCGAGCGCGGCAGTGATCTGCTGGACAAGGCCTCCTGGACCAAGAGCCCGGTGCCGGTGTTCAAGACCTGCACCGAGAACGGCCAGTATGGTCCGGGGCACAATTCGTTCACCAAGTCCGAGGACGATGCCGAGGACCTGATGATCTACCATTGCCGCAACTACACGGAAATCAAGGGCGATCCGCTGTTCGACCCGAACCGCCACGCGCGCGTCGGCGTGGTTAAGTGGACTGCCGACGGTCCGGATTTCGGCGTGCCGGAACCGGACAATCTGTGGACCCCTACCACCACGGACGTGCTGCCCGTCGATGGTGGTCCGCTCGCGGGAACTCCGGCCGTAGCCCGCTGAAAAGCACGGCCGGAGGGGTCACCCCGTCCATGGCTCCGTCCGTGTGAGGAACACCGCGGACGGCGTGTTACCGTTTGTACAACGATGAAAAAAGCTGTATAATCAAAATTACAACGTTGCAAATGAGCAGGGAGGCTCAATCACACGAAAGGATTCTTCCCATTCGGCGCAACGAAGTGCGGTCCAGCGATGGTCCGCTGAGGAAAAGGAAGGAAACAATGTCTACATCTAGGCATCTTACCGGGTTGCGGCGCCTTGCCAAGGCTGCCGTGGCCGTGTGTGCGTCACTTGGACTTGTGCTTGCCGCCGGAGGCTGTGGTGCCTCCTCGGGCGAGAGCAAGACCATTTACTTCTGGAACAACTTGGTGGGCGATGACGGCCCGGCCATGCAGCGCATCGTCAAGGAATACAACAAGCACAGCGACTACAAGGTTGTCTTCCAGCCGATGAACGGCGGCGATCTGACCACGAAGATCTACTCCGTGATGCAGACCGGCAAGAACATCCCCGACATCATCATCGGCGACCAGTTCCAGACCGCCGTCCTGCAGTCCCAGGGATTGCTCGACACCATGGACGATTGGCAGAAGGTCGCCCCGGACCTCAAGGAGAGCAGCTTCCTGCCCGCCACGTGGAAGGGCGTCACCGTCAACGGCAAGGCCTACGGCATTCCGCTGTACCTGTACCAGATGGCCATCTACTACAATAAGGACCTGGTCAAGAAGTACAACCTGCAGTACATCCTCGACGACGGATTCGTCACCATCGACGAGATCAAGGACCTCAAGGGCAAGCTCCCCAAGGGCACCTACGCCCTGACCTACGGCAACCTTCCGTGGGCGTTCATGTCCATGCTGTACGGCGCGGGCGGCACGCTCGAGAACGATATGGACGACCTGACCAAGGACGTGTGGCGCAAGCCCATGGAGAAGCTCAAGGAAGCGTACGACGCCGGCGTGGTCGCGCCGATGGACGTCGACGGCGAGCAGGCCTTCGGCTCCGGCAAGGCCGTGTTCGCACAGCTCGGCACTTGGGCCCAGGGCAACATGTCCAACACGTTGGGCGCCGACAAGATCGCCGAGGCCAACACGCTGCAGTACAGCGCCGACAATCCGGTGAACTTCTTCTACCAGTGCAACTGGATGCAGCTGAAGGACCCGCATCGCTCCGCGGCGAAGTCCGCGGCAGCCGCCGACTTCGTCAAGTATGTGTACGAGCACTGGATGGACTGGTCGGAAGTCGGCTCCATCTCGCCGGCATACCGCGATCTGAACAACCCGAAGTACCAGAAGCTGATCCAGGCGTCCTTCACCAACAGCAAGAAGGAACGCAGCTACATCAAGACCTCCAACTATCTGTATGGCGGCTACGCGACTGCTGGTTGGGGTACGTACAACGACATCGTCTACGGCAACGTGGGTCTTGACGAAGGTCTGAAGACCCTCGACCTCATGGCCCAAGGCCAAATCGAGATTCAGGAGGAATCGTGATGAGCAAGGCATCTACGATCGGATCCGCAAAGTCATCCATGAAGCGCAAGAACTCCATCTGGCACGCGCTGCCATACATCGCCCCGCACTTCATCATCTTCGCCGTCTTCGGCATCATCCCGATCATTTTCGGCATCGGCCTGGCGTTCACCCGCTGGAACATGGTCGGCTCGCCGAAGTTCGTCGGCCTGCAGAACTTCGCGAAGATCTTCGACCCGAGCACCTACTTCTACTCGATCTTCTGGCGTGACCTCGGCCACACCCTGCTCTTCGTCGTGGTCAGCGTGCCGTTGACCATCATCGTGCCGCTGCTGCTCGCTGTGGCGCTCAGCAAGAAGGGCCTCAAGGGCGCCGGCCTGTTCCAGGCGATCTTCTACATTCCTGGCCTGATCTCCATCGCCGCCGGCGCACTGGTCTGGCGCATGGTCTTCAACTCCCAGTTCGGCCTGCTGAACACTACCTTCCACTCCGACATCAACTGGCTCGGCAAGAACCCGTACGCATGGATCACCATCTTCGTGCTCGTGCTGTGGGCCGGCATCGGCGGCAACCTCGTCATCTACCGCTCCGCGCTTTCCGGCGTGGACGAAAGCCTGTACGAAGCCGCGAAGGTCGACGGAGCCGGTCCGGTCAGGATCTTCTTCTCCATCACTCTGCCGGAAATCAAGCTGCCGTTGTTCTACACCACCATCATGACCACCACGGGCGCCTTCAACGTGTGGGGCCAGCCGGTCATGCTGACCAATGGCGGACCGAACTACCAGACCCAGGTGCTGCTGATGGATATCCGAAACCTCGCGTTCCCCGCCGGCCCCGCGGCCGCCGGCATGGCTTCCGCAATGGCATTGCTGCTGGGCATCATCCTGATGGCCATCGCCGCGATCCAGCTGATCTTCATGAATAAGGAGGACTGACGATGTCCGCTGCAACCACAGTCAATGTCGCAAGCGCGGCAATTCCCGAGAACAAGACCAAGAAGGTCTCCCCGTCGCTGATCGCCGTCTACGTGGTGCTCATCGTGCTGGCAGTCGTCTGGCTGCTCCCGGTGATCTACACCGTGACGACCTCGTTCAAGTCGGTGGCCGAATTCACCTCCAACGCGTTCAACTTCCTTCCCGCGAAGTGGGTGCTCGACAACTACATGACGCTGATCGAGGCGTCCGCCAGCTACCCGGTCCTGAACTGGCTGGGCAACTCGCTGATCATCTCGACCGTGTTCGCGGTGCTGTCCGTGTGCATCGTCGCGCTCGCCGGCTTCGGCTACTCCCGTCTGAACTTCAAGTACCGTGACACGCTGTTCTTCGTCCTGCTGCTCATCTCGATGTTCCCCGCCGTGGTCAACATGATCCCGCAGTACCGCATCATCGCATCCCTCGGCTGGGTCAACACCTACTGGGCCTGCATCATCCCCGGTCTGGGCAACGTGGCGAACATCTTCCTGGTGCGCAACTTCATGAAGGGCATCCCGAAGGAACTGGACGAGGCGGCCGAAATCGACGGCGCCACCGATTTCCAGATCTTCACCCGCATCATGCTGCCGGCCATCCGCCCGATCCTGATCGTCATCTTCCTGTTCAGCTTCACCGGCGCCTGGAACGACTTCCTGTGGCCGACCTTGGTGTTCAACGACATCAACAAGATGCCGGTCACCGCTGGTCTGCAGCTGCTGAGCAACCAGATGGGCCAGTACAACCAGATGGGCTCCCTGATGGCGGCCACCTGCATGGCCATCATCCCGACCCTGCTGCTGTTCCTGTTCGCGCAGAAGTACTTCCTGCAGTCCCTGAACATCACCTCCGGCCTCAAGGGCTGATACCTGGCCGAGTAGGATGATTCGAAGGACCGCCCCGTACGGACGGGACTTCGGATCATCCTCCCCGAACAGCGCATCGCGCATCGGATGAGGCAACACCACGGAAAGGACCGATATGAATCCGCAAGGCAACACCATGCAGCCGCCGGCACCATTGGCTCGCAAGGCTGAACGGGTGCTGATGACCATCGCATCCGCCTACAACGTGATCATGGCGTCCATCACACTGTTCATGTTCACCAGCTGGTTCAAAGGCCAGGCCTACGATCTGCTGGAACGCAGCGGCCTGCTGAAAACGGACTATTCCGCGGTGGACAACGCCTCGACGGTGGTGAGCATCTACGCATTGCTGGTGCTGATCATCGGCATCGTCAGCTTCATCATGTCCATGCGCTGCCTCGCTCCCGGCACCACCAGCCGATGGGTGATCATCTGGCTGGCAATCGTGGTGGTCTTCTCTCTGGGCACGATGGACCTCATCGGACTCGCGCTATACTCCATCACACTGGTTATCTACTTGGCCCGCAACAAGGCCATTGCGGCTCAGCAGGACGCGATCCGCACATGGGCTCGTTCGCATCAGGGCTAATCCTCCTCCTTCCCGAAAAAGCTGTCGCTCTCGTGGTGGCGGCTTTTTTCGTATCTGCACGCCCCTGCGCACGCCGTAGGACCGGCGGCGCATCAATCCAATCCATCAATCCACATTCACAAGGTGAGACCATGACCGACACGACCGACGACTACGGCTACCTGCTCGTCCACTTCATCGAGGACCCGGACGGCTACGCAGAGAAGATCTACATGGATATATCCGACGGCGACAATCCGCACCGTTGGGTGCCACTCAACGATGGAAAGCCCGTGCTGACCTCGAATCTCGGCACCACGGGAGTGCGCGATCCGCACATCATCCGCAATCCCGAGACCGGCAAGTGGTACATCATCGCCACCGACCTGCGCGTGTTCGGAGGCGACGACGGCGGCTGGTACGAATGGAGCCACCACGCCAGCACGAATCTGATCATCTGGGAATCCGACGATCTGCTCCACTGGAGCGAGCCACGCATGCTTGACGTGTCCCGCAAGCCGGACGGCTCCCATCTGGAACTCGGCATGGCCTGGGCCTGCGAATGCCTGTGGGTGCCGGACTACTATCCGCAAGGCCATAGCGGCGGTCGCGGCGCGTTCGTCATGTACTGGTCCAGTACCGTGTTCAATGACGATGACAAGGCGCATGACGACAAGAACGTCTACTCAACCGTGCTGTGGGGCGCCACCACCGATTTCACGCAGGATACGTTCGAATACGGCGGCGTGTTCATCGACAACCATGGCGACGCCATTGACACCACCATGATCCAGCGTCCGCTGCCGGACGGCGGCATGCGCACGTACCGCATCACCAAGGACAACGCGCACGGCACCGGTATCTGGATGGACCGCACCGACGCGAAGCGTTGGTGGGAGCCGGGAACGGTCTGGACGAAGGTGCAGGACCGGATCGGCGCCGGCTATGTGCCGGACGGCAATCCCGGCGGCGTGGAAGGGCCGGCGGTGTTCGCCAACCACCACAACAATGGCGGATCGGACGACGAATGGTATCTGTTCGTGGACGTGATTCCGTCGATCGGCTACCGGCCGATGGTCAGCCGTGACCTCGATCGGGGCTGGGTACCGTTGCAGGCGGACGATTACTTCCTCACCGCGCACACGAAGCACGGCGGCGTCGCCTCGCTGACGCGCGCCGAATACGATCGTCTCGCCCGGCATGTGCATGCGCTCTAGCGAACGACATTGACGATTGCGCCGCGCACGTATGCGCGGCAAAGCCAAGGGGGCTTCCCGGGAATGAACCGGGAAGCCCCCTTGTGCGTGCGCGCTGGCTTGCGACGGACGCCGCAAGCCAGCGCGGCTATTGTTACTGCGTATCGCCGTTGGTGTCGCTGTCGGCACTGCCGCCGGAGTTATCGCCACTGGCTCCTCCGGTATTGTCGCCGTTGCCATTGCTGCCGCCGGGAGCGGGATTGCTGCCGCCATTGCCGCCATTGCCGCCACTTTGGCCGGAATTCTGCGTTTCTTCGGTCTGGCTCGGCGTGGTCGGCTGGGTGTTCTCGTCGGTCCTCGGGGTTTCGGTGGTGGTCTGCTGTCTCCTGATCGTGCTCTTCTGCGCGCCGGTGCCCCACGTGCCGTCCGGTCCGCCGACCTTGCCGTTATCGGTGGCGTCGGGGAACGTCTCGTTCGGCGTATCGGCAAGCGCCTGCTTCATGTACTCGGTGAAGAGATGCACGGGGTAATCGCTGCCGCCGGTCCAGCTGCCGAATGCGGGAATCTCCTGCGGATTGCCGTCGGCGTCCGGATACCACATCGCCACCGAAGTCAATACGGACGGAGTGTAGCCGATGAAGCTCGCGGCCTTGGAATCGTTGGCGGTGCCGGATTTGCCGGCCACATTGTGTCCGATGGCCCGCGCCTCGGTCGCGGTGCCTTTCTGGACCACGCCGGTCAACGCCTTGGTGACGAGATTGGCGGAATTGGCGTCGAAAACCTGCGTGGATGCGGTGGGCGCGTTATACAGGTCGGTGCCGTCCGTCGTCTTCACCTGGGAGACGATGTGGAGCGTCGGCTTGTTGCCCTGATTCGCGATCGTGGCGTAGGCCCGGGTCATGTTCAGCAGGCTCAGACCGTTGTTGCCCAGCACGGTGAACGGTTCGGAACCGTCCAGGGACTTGTCCTGCACGCCGGCGTCGCGGGCGGTTTCGGCGATCTTCTTCGCGCCCAGCTTCGTCTGCAGATCCATATACACGGTGTTCGAGGACTGTTCCGTCGCCGTGTACAGGTTCACATATCCCAGGTTCTCACCGCCGTAGTTGCTCACGGTATCGGTGATGCCGTCGAAGTGGCGGTACGAGTTGCCGTTGAAATAGGTGTTGAGGCTGACGCCTTCGTTGATCGCCGCCAGCAGCGCGAACGGCTTCATGGTGGAGCCGACTTCGTAGGTCGCCTGGGACACGTTGTTGAACTGCTTGGTGAGGTAGTCGTCGCCCGCATACAGCGCGATGATGGAGCCGTCCTTGGGATTGACGGACAGCGAGCCGAACTGCATGCCGTCGGGCACCACGCCCTGCATGCCGTTTTGGGACGGGCTGATGACGGATCTCATGAGATCCTGCTTGGATTTGTCGATGGTGGTGACGATCTTGTATCCGCCGGTCTCAAGATCCTCTTTGCTGAACGCCTTGGTGCTGACCAGCTCGTCCTGGACCATCGTCAGCAGATAGCCGTTCTCTCCGGCCATCTGGTTGTTCTGCTGGACGTCCACGGTCTGCGGGAATTGCGCGGCCTTCTGGTCCTTGGCGCTGATGTAGGCGTCTTCCTGCATGATGCGCAGCACGCGGTCGAATCGCTTCTGCGCCTGCTGCGGATTGATGGCCGGATCCCAGGCGCTCGGCCCCGGGATGATGCCGGCGAGCATGGCCGCTTCGGACAGCGTCATATCCTTGGCGTCCTTGTTGTAGTACGCCTTGGCCGCCGCTTGGATGCCGTACGCGCCACGTCCCAGATAGATGGTGTTCATGTAGTTGCACAACACCTGGCTCTTATCCTGCGCCTGGGCGATCTTGATGGCCAGGAACGCCTCGCGCAGCTTGCCCTTGTATGACGTGGTTTCGCCCAGATAGTAGCGTTCCGCGTACTGCTGCGTGATGGTGGATCCGCCCTGCCTGCTGCCGGTGGTCAGATTGTTGTAGAGCGCGCGGGCGATGCCGATCGGATCGATGCCCTTGTTGGTATAGAAGGAACGATCCTCCGACGCCACGATCGCGTTGCCGACGTAGTCGGGCAGTGTGGAGCAGTCGATGATTTCGCGGTTCTGTTCCGCGTAGCTGCCGATTTCCGTGGTGCCGTCGGAATAATAGACGGTTGTTTTCTCCGCCAACGCGAATTTTTCCGGTTCCGGAATGTCGGTGGTGATATAGAGGTAGGCGAACAGGCCGATGCCCGCCACGAGGATCGCCGCGAAGATGCCGAGCACCCACTTGAGTATCAGATGCTTATGCTTCCGGGTCTTTTTGGGTGCGCGATGCGAAGTGTGCTTGGGTGCCTGATGGGACGGCCGATTCGGCCCCCCGCCCTGGTGTACCCCGTACTCGGTGCCCGCCTGTGTGGCCGGGGATGCCGTATATCCGCTACGTGCGCTTCTTGAGCGTGAGCTTACACTTCGTGTTCGTGAAACCATGGTTTCCACCGTAGCCGAATGGTCTGAAAAAGAGGCGTCAATGGGAGGCTCTTCGACGAAAACATACGATTTTTCCGCAGCTCTTTTACAAATCGACAGTTATTTTGTGACTGTCGAATAGACGTTGGTTTTCAGTGATTTTCCAGCTTCCAAGGTGGTCTGCGGGTATGCTTGGGGTTTGATACAACCTGTGAAACGCATAATAAGAGGAGTCGTTTTCAGATGAGCATTCGTGTGGCTATCGCCGGTGTGGGCAACTGTGCTTCGTCGCTGGTGCAGGGCGTTGAATATTACAAGGACACCAAGGACGAGGACAAGATCCCCGGCCTGATGCACAACAATTTCGGCGGCTATCGCGTGCGTGACATCGAGTTCGTCACCGCGTTCGACGTCGATGCGTTGAAGGTGGGCAAGGATCTGTCCGAGGCGATCGGAGCCTCCCAGAACAACACCATCAAGTTCGCGGACGTGCCGAATCTGGGCGTGGAGGTGCTGCGTGGCCCGACCAACGACGGTTTGGGCGAGTACTACCGTCAGATGATCGAGGAGTCCGACGCCGAACCGGTGGATGTGGCGCAGGTGCTGCGCGACAAGAAGGTGGACGTGCTGGTCT
>ERZ808246.1452-NODE-1452-length-17026-cov-5.149726_pt1 | contig 17026 bp, 11 predicted proteins | sample MGYA00521083_ERZ808246 | MGnify/ENA primary metagenome ERZ808246 (study PRJEB31516, sample SAMN03275577) | gut metagenome | biome: mammalia-associated habitat; material: feces | host: Papio cynocephalus | place: Kenya | collected 2012-07-07 ... | reverse complement strand
GGGAGTTGCCCTGCTTCTGCGGAAGTAGGTAAAACTTCGAACTAGCCGCAAAAGCCCAGTTGGGCGGCGGGAAGCACGCGCTTCTTTGCAGATCGGGTACTTCTGCGGAAGTACCCGATCTTTTGCTTGCGGCCGACCGCCGGGAAGCCGACCCCGCAAGCCGTGCGGCAAAAGCGACGGGCTGTGAGGTCGGCCCCATATCGGGCCGAGCATCCCCTTAAATGCAGGCTAACAAGAAAAGCGGGGCTGCAAACGGTGGCCTTTCCGCTGACGTATTCGACAAAAGGAGAAACCCATGATGAACAAGAAACTCGTCGCCGTCGCGATGGCAGCCGCCCTCGCCCTCCCGCTCGCTGCGTGCGGAGGGTCCTCCGCGAGCACGTCTTCTAGCTCTGGGAGCGCGGCCGCCGCAAGCTCGACCAGTGGCTCCTCCTCGAGTTCCGAGAAGGACGCATCCTACTACGCCGGCACCTGGCGCGGCTCGGTGGCCACTACCGGCACGAGCGTCTATGGCACCACGGGCGGTTCCGAGCAGATGCTCGACGTGATCCTGAACGAGGACGGTACCTGCGAGACCAAACCCTGCAAGAACCACGAGGACCTTCTGACCGATACGGGTACCTGGGAGCTCGACGGCACCACGGTGAAGATCTCCTTCTCGTCCGGCAAGAGCGCCACGATGACGATCGAGAACGACAACGCGATGACCGCCGACCCGACCGAGTTCGGCATCGACGGCTTCGACTCCATCGACTTCGCGCTGTACTAACCCCCGAATCCCTCTTCCTCCCATGCCCCGCGGGTCGCCCTCCTCTTCCCTTCGCGGCCTGCGGGGCGCTTTTTGCGGCGTTTTTGGCGGCGGATGCCGGCGGGTCCCGAAATCGACCATGCCCACCCGTTGTCAGCCGCGAGGCCCAACTGGGCTTTTGCCGCGTTCGTCGACGGGTGGGCATGGTCGGTTTCGGGACCCCGCCCTTTTTCGGGCGTTGCCTTGCCCCGCCACCTCCCGTCGCCCGCGGAAGAGGGTGCAGGACGTGCAGCGAAACCTGCGGCTTGGGATGAATGTCCCGCGCCGCCTGCACCCCTTGCTTGAATCAAAACGTCGAACCATCTCGTCCGCTCATCCGAGAGGGGAACTTCCATGGACGATAAGAAAACCAAAGCCGCTTCCGGTCCCAAGCCCAAGAAGCCCATCACCCGCCGCAAGTTCGTGGCCAACGCCGCGGTCTCGGCCGGGCTCGTGGGCGTGACCGCCGCGGCCAACGTGGGCACGAACATGTTCCGCTCGTTCCTCGACCACTACCTGGGCGGCCGCCCGTCCTCGGTCGAGCACATGGCCGGTTCCGAGAACTGGGACACCGCGTACTACGACGCGCAGTACCGCGGCCGCGCCAAGGCCACCGAGGTCGCGAACGACATCGTGGGCGAGATCCTGGGCGAGGGCGCGGTCCTGCTCAAGAACGACCGCGGCGCCCTGCCCCTGGCCTCCGGCGCCGAGGTGTCGCTGCTGGGCCGCTACGCCGCCGACCCCATTTACGGCGGCGCCGGCTCCGGCACCGTCGACGCCTCCGCGTGCGTGAACCTCCACGACGGCATCGCCGCCGCGGGCCTCAACATAAACGAGGCCGCCTACGGCTTTATCGAGGGCGCCTACGCCGACTACCCCAAGGCCGACATCACCATGGACAGCCCGTCCACGGCGACCTACTATATCGGCGAGATTCCCTGGTCGGCCTATCCGTCCGATGTCCAGGCGAGCATCTCGGGCACCACGGGCATCGTCGTGATCGGCCGCGGCGGCGAGGGCGGCGACCTCTCACGCGACCTTCTCGGCGACCTCAACTCCGGCGTCTCCGAGAAGTTCACCCCCAACGACGAGACGGCCAACTACGCCGAGGGCCAGCACGAGCTCGAGCTCACCGTCGAGGAGAAGTCCGTGCTCGCCGCCGCCAAGGCCGCCTGCGACAAAGTCGTCGTGCTCGTCAACGCCTCCACGCCCATCGAGGCCGGCCCGCTCATGGAGGGCGAGTACGCCGCCGACGCGATCCTGTGCATCGGCTCGCTCGGCGCCACGGGCGCCAACGGCGTGGGCCAGCTCCTCACGGGCCAGGTCAATCCGTCCGGCCGCACGACCGACATCTGGGCCGCCGACTTCACGGCCGACCCGACGTTCGGGAACTTTGGCGGCAAGCACTACACCGACGTCTCCGACTACTACACGAAGAACTACAACAACGTCGCCTCCGACGGCACCGCGTACTTCGTGGAGTACAAAGAGGGCGTCTACCTGGGTTATCGCTACTACGAGACTGCGGCCGCCGAGGCCGAGGCGGGCAACTACGCCGGCTTCGACTACGATTCCGCGGTCGTCTTCCCCTTTGGCTATGGCCTCTCCTACACCACGTTCGCGCAGACGCTCGACGCCTGCGAAGTCTCGGGCGACGCCGTCAAGGCGACCGTGACCGTTGCGAACACGGGCTCCGTCGCGGGCAAGGACGTCGTCGAGCTCTACTACGGCGCGCCCTACACCAAGGGCGGCGTCGAGAAACCCGCCGTGGTCCTCGCCGCCTTCGCGAAGACCGAGTCGCTCGAGCCGGGCGCGTCCGCCCAGGTCGAGCTCGAGTTCCCCGTGCGCCAGATGGCCTCGTGGGACAGCTCGAAGGGCTGCTACGTCCTCGACGCAGGCGACTACACCGTGAGCCTGCGCTCCGACTCGCACACCGTGATTGACTCCGCGACCTTCTCGCTCGGCGCCCAGGACTACAAGACCGACGAGGTCACGGGTACCAAGCTCGAGAACCAGTTCGCCGACCTCACCGAGTACATGGAGAAGAACTGCAAGGGCCAGCTCCTCTCCCGCGCCGACTTCGAGGGCACCTGGCCCAGGCCCGCCGAGGACAAGGACTCCGCGGACTGCGGCATCGAGTTCGCCGAGTACAACTGGAAGGACCACGAGGATTCCGGCGCCGCCATGCCCACCACGGGCGCGGACAACGGGCTGCAGCTCATCGACATGCGCGGCCTCGACTACGACGACGAGAAGTGGGACCTGCTCCTCGACCAGGTGAGCGTCGACGAGATGACGGGCATGCTCAACGACGCGGCTTACAACACCGCCGCGATCGAGTCCGTGGGCAAGCCCGAGACCGCCGAGCCCGACGGCCCCGCCGGCTTCACCTCGCTCACCGGCCCGACCGGCAACTGCGCGTACTGCTCCGAGTTCATCATGGCCCAGACCTGGAACGTCGAGCTCATGGAGCGTATGGGCGAGATGGTGGGCCAGGAGGCGCTCGCCTCCGGCTACAACGGCTGGTACGCCCCGGCGTTCAACACCCACCGCAGCCCGTTCGCCGGACGCAACTTCGAGTACTACTCCGAGGACCCGCTGCTCGGCGGCAAGATCGGCTCGGCCGTGGTCTCGGGCGCCGCGACGAACGGCTGCTACGCCATGATCAAGCACTTCGCGCTCAACGACCAGGAGTCCTACCGCGTCCAGCACGTTGCCACCTGGGCGACCGAGCAGGCCGTTCGCGAGCTCTACCTGCGGCAGTTCGAGATCCCGGTCAAGGAGGCCCGCTGCAAGATCAAGTACATCGCGGACGACCAGGGTACCGTCAAGACCCGCGAGATGAACGCCTGCACGGCAATGATGAGCTCCTTCAACTACGTGGGCACCGAGTGGTCGGGCGGTCGCCGGTCGCTGTGCACGAACGTCCTGCGCGACGAGTGGGGCTTCAAGGGCTGCGTCATCACCGATTTCAACCTTTACGGCTATATGGACAAGAACGCGGCCCTCAACGGGGGTACCGACCTCGAACTGACCTATGCGGCGATGACGCCGGCTTTCGAGGGCACGAACGCCGCGGCCGTCGTCTCCCAGCTGCGCGAGGCCACGCACCGCGTGCTCTATACCGTGGCGAACTCCAATGCTATGCAGGGTTTGGCGCCCGGCTCGAAGGTCAAGTACGGCGTCGCGCCGTGGCAGATGGGCGTTTGGGGCGGCAGCGTCGTGCTGCTGGGCCTTGCCGGGCTCTTCGGCTGGCGGGCCGCGCGGGTGAACAAGCAGCTCAAGGAACAGGCTGCCGCCAAGGACGCGAAAGAGCCCGAGGCCGTGGCCGACGACGGCGAGGGCGGCTTCAAGTAGGCTGTAGCGAGGGGCCGATCCGAAAATTGCGCGAATTGTGGGCTTGATTTCGGGTTGGCCGAGTAGACGGGTGTTTTAGAGGTTCAAATCCTGGGCTTTTGCGCTTTGAAAACGCCCGCTACTTGGTCAGTCCGGGAAAAGGACCGCAATTCGCGACTTTTTTGATCGGCGGACTGCCTGAGACCGTTGAAAACGCGTCCGGCTCCGAAACCCGGGATGGGATTCGGAGCCGGGCGCGTCGTCGTTTCGCTTTGTCGGGTAGGTCAGTCCTTCAGCGGCGGGAGCTGGGCGGGCAGGGCGCCCGCGAGCGGCGCCACGTAGCGGCGGAACTCGCAGGTAACGCCCATCCCGTCGGGCGAGATCCAGCTGCGGGGGACGGGCTTGACCTTGTTCGCGACCTCGCGCACATCCAGAAGCGCGGGCTCGACGCGGTAGGGCTCGTCCGAAACCCTCGTGAGGGCGCACATCTGGGCAGTCTTGCCGTCAAGTGCCGCCTGGACCCCCAAACGCCCCAGGTCAAAGGCCTCGTCGAGGTCCGTCTTGCTCGCGATGTGGGAAGCGCAGCGCTGGAGCGTCGAGAGCTCGACGGCGCGCGTCTTGCACCCAAGCGCCGCCTTCGTCGCCGCGGCGAGGTAACGGCTCGTGCCCGAGAGCTGCGCCAGGTGCCCGAACTCGTCGGTGCCGGTCCCGGCAGCCACGGTTTTCTCGGCGATAAGCTTGCCGTCGGGGGTGCGGATTCCCTCGGAGACGGCGACCATCACGGTGTTTTTGCCGGTCAGCAGCTCGCGCAGCCGTTCCATCAGCGCGTTCTCGTCGAAGGCGACCTCAGGTAGGAGAACGACGTCAGGGTCGGCGAGGCACGCGGAGCCGGCGAGCCAGCCGGCGTCTCGCCCCATGATCTCGACGAAGGTGACGCTCTTGAGGTCGTAGACGTCCGCGTCGCGCGCGAGCTCGGCGACGGAGGTGGCCACGAACCGCGCCGCGCTGCCGTAGCCGGGCGTGTGGTCGGTCCCTACGAGGTCGTTGTCGATCGTCTTGGGCACGCCGACGAAGCGGATGGGCGACCCGATGCGCTCGCCCCACGCGCCGAGCTTGGCGATGGTGTCCATGGAATCGTTGCCGCCGATGTAGAGGACGGCATCGAAGCCACCGGCCTCTAGCTGGGAAAACGCGTCGGCATAGAACGTTTCGGCCTCGGGGGCGTCGAGCGCGGGGAGCTTGAAGCGGCAGCTGCCGAGCCAGCTCGCGGGCGTGCGGCGCAGGAGCTCGAGCGCGTCCTCGTCGGGAAGCGCCTCCGCGAGATTGACCGTGCGCCCGTTGAGAAAACCTTGGATGCCGTTGCGCATTCCGACGACCTCGGCACCCGCCTCGCGCGCCGCTGCGACGACTCCCGCGAGGCTCGAATTGATCGCCGCCGTGGGCCCACCCGATTGTCCGACCAGAATGCGCATCCCGCTCTCCTCCCGTTGGTGCAAAAAGGTTCCGCGCACCATTTTTGCATACACTGAGGTGACGCAACCGAGGGAAGGAGCCCCCATGGCAGACCAGACGCTACTCGCCGATTCCCCTGCGACGGCCCCGGGGCTGCTCCGGGAGTTCTGCGCGCAGAACATGGACCTGGTGCCGGAGGCCGTTGCCGCCGGGGCCCGGCGAATCGAGCTCTGCGACGACCTCTCCGTGGGCGGGACGACGCCTGCGCCGGACGTCGTGGAGGCGGCGGTGGGGTATTGCCGTCCGCGCGGCGTCGACGTGATGTGCATGGTCCGTCCCCGCGGCGGCGACTTCGAGTACTCGACGGGCGAGGCCGATGGGATGCGGCGCAGCCTTTTGCTCGCGAAGCGCCTGGGCGTCTCGGGCGTGGTCTTCGGCTGCCTGCGAGACGGGCGGCTCGATCGCGGGCTCGTCTTGGAACTCGTGGCGCTCGCCCATGGAGAAGACCCGGACGCCCCAGGCCGCGTCGACGTGACCTTCCACATGGCGTTCGACGCCCTGCCCGCCGCCGAGCAGCTCGAGGCCGTCGACTGGCTCGCCGACGCGGGCGTCGAGCGCATCCTCACGCACGGCGGCCCTGCCGGGACCCCCATCGAGAAGAACCTCGATCGCCTGTCCGCCTACGTGGGGCGGGCGGCGGGGCGCATCCGCATCCTGCCGGGCGGAGGCATAGCGTGGAGAAACGCGCCGCAGGTAGCGGCCGCGCTCGGCGTCTCCGAGGTGCACGGTACCCGTATCGTCGACCTCGACCAGCGCGGCGGCCACTGACGCAAGAAGGGCCCGGGCGCCTCGAGATGCGCCCGGGCCCTGCGACCTTCTTGCTCTTCCCTGCGGCTGCGCGCCGTGTCTGGCCGCGCCCCTTTACGCGAGGTTGTAGAAGGCGGCCTTCTGCAGGTACTCGGCGGAGGCGCCGAGCTCGTCCTCGATGCGCAGGAGCTGGTTGTACTTCGCCACGCGGTCGGTGCGGGCGGGGGCGCCGGTCTTGATCTGGCCGGCGTTCGTGGCGACGGCGAGGTCGGCGATCGTGGTGTCCTCGGTCTCGCCGGAACGGTGCGAGACGACGGCGGCGTAGCCCGCGCGCTTCGCGGTCTCGATGGCATCGAGGGTCTCGGTCAGGGTGCCGATCTGGTTGACCTTGATGAGAATGGCGTTCGCGGCGCCCAGCTCGATGCCCTTCTTCAGGCGGGCGGTGTTGGTCACGAAGAGGTCGTCGCCTACGAGCTGGACCTTCTTGCCCAGGCGCTCGGTGAGCTTGACCCAGCCGTCCCAGTCCTCCTCGGCGAGGCCGTCCTCGATGGAGATGATGGGGTACTTCTCGACGAGCTCGGCCCAGTAGTCGACCATCTGGTCGGACGTGAGCGTGCGGCCCTCGCCCTTGAGCTCGTAGAGGCCGGTCTCCTTGTTGTAGCACTCGGAGGTCGCCGGATCCATGGCGAACATGAAGTCCTCGCCGGGCTTGAAGCCCGCGGCCTCGACGGCCTCCATCAGGTAGACGAAGGGCTCAGCGTTGGTCCTGAGGTCGGGCGCGAATCCGCCCTCGTCGCCGACGCCCGTGGAGAGGCCGGCGGCCTTGAGGGTGCCCTTCAGGGTGTGGTAGACCTGGGTGCACCAACGCAAGCCCGTCTTGAAGTCGGGCGCGCCGACGGGCATGATCATGAACTCCTGGAAGTCGACGTTGTTGTCGGCGTGGACGCCGCCGTTCAGGATGTTCATCATCGGGACGGGGAGAGTGTGGGCGTTCGGGCCGCCCAGGTAGGCGTAGAGCGGGAGGTTCGCGGAGGCCGCGGCGGCGCGGGCGATGGCGAGCGAGCAGCCCAAGATGGCGTTGGCGCCGAAGTTGCCCTTGTTGGGCGTGCCGTCGGCGGCGATCATGGCCTCGTCCGCCCCGCGCTGGTCGGTGGCCTCGCGGCCCACGAGCAGGGCGGCGAGCTCGTCGTTCACGTGGTCGACGGCGGTCTGGACGCCCTTGCCCAGGTAGCGCCCGGCGTCGCCGTCGCGCAGCTCGACGGCCTCGAACTCGCCGGTGGAGGCGCCGGACGGGACGATGGCGCGGCCGAAGGACCCGTCCTCCAGCGTGACCTCGACCTCAACGGTGGGGTTGCCGCGGGAATCGAGCACCTCGCGACCGTATACCTTGGCGATCTTGCTCATAAGAGCTCCTTTCATAGTTAGCCATGCCTAACTCTATGGGACATAGGAAGTATACCTTAGTTAACTCATTCGTATACGACGCTTACCGAATCATGATTTCGGTGCATTCTGGTCGCCGGACGCCGCTAGAGGGGTTTCAGAAGGCACGGTTGAAACAAACTCTGACTTTTCCGACATTTGTATAGATTTGCCGAGTAGCCAGGCCGGTTTCCCTCACGCCAACTGGGCTTTTGTGGATGGGAATCGTCCCTATACTCAGGGGTTCCGTAGCAAATGTCGGAAAAGTCAGAGTTTATGTCGTTCGGGCAAAAAAGCCGGCCCCGCGTGGATTCGCGGGGCCGGCGAGGGGCGTGCGATATGTATGGGACGGGGCTTTCGGCGGGGCCGTCCTCAGTCAAAGCTAGCCGTAGAACTTCTCGCCCTTGTCCATCATGTTCTTGATCAGCTTGGCCATGGCCTTGAAGTTGTAGGGCATCGTCATTTTCTTGAGCAGCGGCGAGAGCAGGCCGGGCACGCTCTGGTACTGCATGACGATGTTGTACGCGGTGGCGAGGCCCACGGTGTCGATGATCTGGAACGGTCCCTTGGGCGCGCCCGTGCCGTGGGTCCAGGCGATGTCGATGCTCCGTGGGTCGGAGACGCCGCTTGCCCACAGGTCGAGGCCCGAGAGCAAAAACGGCACGAGCATGGAGTTGAGCAGGTAGCCGTTCTTCTCTTTCTTGACCGGCAGGGCGATCATTCGGATCTGGTTCGCGAACTCGATGAGCTGGTCAAAGACGGCGGGGTCCGTCTGCGCCTGCCCCATGACCTCGGCGGTGTTGTTCTTCCAAATGGAGTTCGCGAAGTGCAGCGAGAGGTACTTCTCGGGCCGGCCCGTGTACTTGGCGAACTGGCTGGGCAGCAGGGTCGAGGAGTTCGTGGCGACGACGGTCTTGGCCGGGAGGAGCGGCGCGAGCTTCTGGTAGAACTCGATCTTTGCCTTGGGGTCCTCGGCCATCGACTCGATCACGAGGTCGGCGTCGGCGACGGCCGCGGCCATGTCGAGCTCGAGCTTGAGGCCCGAGTAGGCGGCCTCGACGCGGGCGAGGCATGCCTCTTTGTCGAGAGGGGCGTCGGAGTCCGCGATGCCGGCGCACCAGGCGCCGCCGGACGCCATCTCGTTTATCGCGTCGATGTAGGTCGTGCGCAGGCGGTCGAGCTTTGGCTGGGTGCGGCCGATCGAGCCCTTGCTGCGGAGCCAGATGGTCACGTCGAAGCCGCAGTACGCCGCCTGGAACGCGATCTGGCTCCCGAGCACGCCGCCGCCGGCGATGACGATCTTCTTGTAAGGCATGGGGTCTCCTCTCGGTGGGAATGGGCGCTTGCTGCGCCCGACGTGTTTTGACACATCGTCAAAATCATGCCCAGGAACATGAAGAAGGGCACGCGGCTTTTGCCACGTGCCCTGCGAGGAGCCTGTTTTGTCTCGTGAGCGGTCGGGTCGCCGCTGGGACGCCTACGCGGTAGCCCCAGCCTCGGCGTCGAGAGTCTCGCGGATGGCGGTGATGAAGCCCGTCGTGTCGAGCGTCGTGGGGTTGGGCAGGGTGGTGATGCGCGCGAGGTCGCCCGTCATCCTGCCGGCCTCGATGGTGTGCAGCGTCGCCGCCTCGAGGCGGTTCGCGAAGTCGACGAGGTCGGGCGTGCCGTCCAGCTCGCCGCGCTTGCGCAGCGCGCCCGTCCAGGCAAAGATCGTGGCCACGGAGTTCGTGGAGGTCTTCTCGCCCTTGAGGTATTTGTAGTAGTGGCGCTGCACGGTGCCGTGCGCGGCCTCGTACTCGTAGTAGCCGTGGGGGCTCACGAGCACGGAGGTCATCATGGCGAGCGAGCCGAAGGCGGAGGAGAGCATGTCGCTCATGACGTCGCCGTCGTAGTTCTTGCAGGCCCAGATGAAGCCGCCCTCGGCCTTCATGATGCGGGCCACGGCGTCGTCGATGAGCGTGTAGAAGTACTCGATGCCGGCCGCCTCGAACTTCGCGCGGTACTCGCTCTCGTACAGGTCCGCGAAGACGTCCTTGAAGCGGTGGTCGTACTTCTTGGAGATGGTGTCCTTTGTGGCGAACCACAGGTCCTGCTTGCTCGCGAGCGCGAACTCGAAGCAGCTGCGCGCGAAGCTCTCGATGGAGTCGTCGAGGTTGTGCTGGCCCTGGACCACGCCCGCGCCGGTGAAGTCGTGGACGAGCTCGCGGGTCTCGGTGCCGTCGGCCGCGGTGTAGACGAGCTCAACCTTGCCGGGGCCGGGGATTCGCATCTCGGTGTTCTTGTAGACGTCGCCGTAGGCATGGCGGGCGATGGTGATGGGCTTCTTCCACGAGCGCACGACGGGGTCGATGCCCTTGACCACGATGGGCGCGCGGAAGACGGTGCCGTCGAGGATGGCGCGGATGGTGCCGTTGGGGCTCTTCCACATCTGCTTGAGGTGGTACTCCTCGACGCGCTGGGCGTTGGGGGTGATCGTAGCGCACTTCACGGCGACGCCCAGGCGTTTCGTGGCCTCGGCGGAGTCGACGGTCACCTGGTCGTTCGTGGCGTCGCGGTTCTCGAGGCCCAGGTCGTAGTACTCGGTCTTGAGGTCGACGTAGGGGCAGATGAGCTCGTCTTTGATGACCTTCCAGATGACGCGGGTCATCTCGTCGCCGTCCATCTCGACGAGCGGCGTCTTCATCGCGATCTTTGCCATAAGGTGCCTCCAAGCTGCCGTATCGGGCTACCGTGCGGGCCGAATTTGCCCGACTGTACCACGAGCGGCGGGGGCGGGGCGCGCCTGTTAACCAAGCTGTGCCAAGAAGGGCGCCGCGCGCCGTGTGGGGACGGCGCGCGGCGTGGAGGCGGTGGGTTGGGTTGGTTGGGCGCGGACGGGCGGCGGCTGGCCGGGCGAGCTTCGGGCGGAGGCCGGTCGGGCGCGCTGCGGGCGGACGGCCGGTTAAGGGCGCTGCGATTGGGTAGCCGACTAGGCGCGGAGCCAGGCGGGCTGGTCTGAGCTTACGGCTCGGGCGCAGGCGAAGGCGTCGGCGAGGGTGGCCGTGCCCACGACGCGCGGCGCGCCCGGCGTGGAGAAGTCGAGCGCGAGGGCGCCGCCCCGGGCGGGAACGAGCACGTAGACGGCCTCGTTCACCGGGTCGTACGCCTGCGTCGCCGCGCGCGGGCTGCGCGAGACGAGCTGGGCGCAGCGGCGTAGCTCGGGGTCGTCCTGAGACAGGAGGGCCTGGGCGACCTGCTCGGTCGCGGGCATCTGCGGCCAGGCGGCCGGGCGCGCGGCGGCGTTCACCGAGAAGCACGTGAGCTCCCAGATGATGTCGCCGTCGTGCGGCTCGAGGATGGCGCCGATCGGCTCTCCGCCCGCGGTCAGAAGCCCGGTGTCGAACGCGGCCGAGGAGCCGTCGTCGGCCATCGAGATGAGCTTCTGGCGCTTCGCGCGGCGCCAGCGCATCGCCAGGTACTCGCGAAGAAGACCGTTCTTCTTGCCCCAGTCCTCGGGGGCGGCGAGGCCGGCGAGCTCAGAGAGAAGCGCGTCCCAGGAGCCGAGAACAACGTTCTGGGCGAGCTCGTCCTCGGGGCTCACGGCATGCTTGAGCTGGTCGTCGTTCGCAAAGGCAGCCCAAGGGCCGGCCGCCTTGCGCTCGAGCGCGCCGAATCCGACCTCCTCGGGGGAGTCGGCCTCGATGCCCGCGAGGGCCCAGTGCTTGCCCGCGAAGGGCGTGGCCGAGCGGCGGAGCTTCACGATGACGGGCTTGCCGTTGCCGCGCTGGAAACGCAGGGGGAAGGTGACGGAGCTGCGCGTGCCCCGGAGCTTGCCGGTCGAGCGGGCGATGCGGAAGTCCTCCTCGAGCGTGGCCATGGGGTCGACGTCGAGGGGGAGGAGCTGGCAGAGCGCGCTCAGGTGCTCGTCGGGGCAGCGGACCTCGGCGTAGAAGTCGTGCGGGAGGTCGTTGTGGGCGCGAGCGGGCTTCTTTGCGGGGACGGGGGCCGGAGCGGGGGCGGCGGCTGGGCCGGCGGTCGGGGCAGGCTCTGGAGCGGGCTTCGGGGCGTGCGCGGGAGCCGGTTCGGGCTTCTGCGGCACGGCGGGTTTTGATACGGGGGCAGAATCCGGGGCAGAAGGTGCCGGGACGGGCTTGGGCTTGGGCTCAGGCTGCGGCTTGGGCGGCTCGGGGGCCGCAGGCGCGTGTTGGGCGGCAGGCTTTGGTTGGGCGGGAGCCGACTTGGGCTCGGCCTCGAGCTTGGGCTTGGCGTTGGCCGGGCCTTGGGCCTCGGGCTTCGGCTCGTTCACCGGCTCAGGCTCGGGGGCCGCCGGCGGCTCCGGCGTGTAGGTGATAGTGAACTTGATGGGCGGCTCATGGTCGGGCTTGGGCGCTTCCGGCGCCTCAGGGGCCTCGGCCTTACGTGCGGCATCGGCGTCAGCCGACTTGTCCTCGGCCTCGGTCGGCTCGCTCAAGGGCTCGGCTTCGACCCCAGCTTCGGCGCTCGGCTGCTCGGGCCCGGCGACAGGCTCGTGCTCCGGCGCCGATGCAGCCGCTACCTGGGGCTCGTTTGCAACCGGTGTCTCCGCAGGAGGCTCGCGCGCGGCCGGAGTCGCGGCCGCAACCGCCGTCTCGGTCTTCGTCTCGGCTTTCTCAACCGGCTGCTCCTTCACCGGTTCCGGCTCGACCTTCTCAGGCTTCTTCTCTATGTGCTTCGGCCGGAGCGGCTTGAGCTCCTTCGCGCCGCGCTTCCTCTTCCATGACTTGCCGTTGCTCACGGCCTTCTCGGCAGCGCTCGGCTTGCCCGACGCCGCCTTCTCGAGCGCGCGGTCGTAGTCGGCGTTCGCCTGCAGCGTGACGAAGATCGCGCCCTTCTTGAACACGGTGACCTTCACGCATTCGGCGAGCTGCTCAAAGAGCTGGCGCGCATCGGAGCAGCCCAGGTCCTCGGGCGCCAAGCCGTCCTGCTCGAGGACCTCCGCCGCGCGTGCGAGCGCGGTCTGCTTCCCGCAGCCGAGTTCCTGCTTGAAGAGGCGGTAAAGGTAGAGGCGGTGGCCGGGCTTTATTTGAGGCATGGTTGGACCTTTCGCGTGGTTTTGAACCTCTACCTTATACCCTCTGGCGGCCGCCCCGCCCCGCGCGCCTCGCTATGGGAACCAAATGGTGACGTCCTAGAGCGTGATCCCGCGCGACCAGTCGCCGCCGTCCTTCTTTGCCCGGTTGCGCAGGTTCTGGATCGTGCCCTGCATGCCGTGGGGCGCGTAGCCGTCGAAGGTCCCCAGGTCGTCGGGGATGTAGGCGGCGAGGCTCATCTCGGCGGTCTGGACGGGGTTTACGGGCGCGGGGCCCGGGACGGCGATGTAGGAGTTCACGCGGGCGCCCTGGGCTGAGAGGCGCACCTCGTATTCGCTCAGGGGGTCGTCCGGGTGCTCGGCTCGGGCGTCGCGGCTCTGCCAAGAAATGCGGTAGCCCGCGAGGGGGATCTGGGTGAGCGCGAAGTCGAAGAGCGGCTGGCTATCCGTGCGCAGCCGCACCTCCCCGCCGTCGCGGAGAACCTCCCGATAGTCCATGAGGCGCTCGAGGTTCACGAGGCGACCCGCGGAATCGCGCTTGCGCGGGAAGGGCGTGGGGAAGTTCAGGTAAATGACGCCCAGCTCGCCGGGGGCGAACATCTCGCGGATGCGCATGCCCGTCCCCGGGACGAAGACGACGTTCGGAAGGCCGCTCTCGTAGCCGCGCTGGGCGGCGTAGGCGATGCAGATGGGCTCGGAGTCCATGCCGATGAAGAGCACGTCGGGCTCGCGACGGGCCGCCTCCACGGTGAAGGAGCCCTTCCCGCAGCCGAGGTCGAGACGGACCTCGCGGAACGGCTCGGCCCCCGCCGGCGCGCACGCCGCGGCCCAGCGGCCTGCCCAGTTGTACGGGTCGGGCTCGATCGCGTCCCGGTACTTCTCGAGCCTCTCCTCCAGGACGAAGTTCTTAGGCAGCCGAGCATGCAGTCCGTGCACAGTTCCATCCGATCTACGAGTAAGAAAAACGCTGAACCAAAAACTCCCGCCAAGAAGATCCCGGCAACGTCTCGCCGGGGAAAGCCAGGGCCCCTTCTTCACGCGCAGTTTCCGCATGAGCCGCGGGCCACTTAATGTGGCCCGCGTGCGAACAGGACTGTTTGAGCATGAAGAAGGGGTCCCGGCTGAACGCGATGGTGGAGAGCTACGCCTGCTCTTCAGAAATCTTCTGGAACGTGGCCATCAGCGGCGGCACGATCTGCTTCTTGCGGGAGACGACGCCCGGCAGGACGGCCATGTCGTCCTTGACCTCGACGCCAAAGGCGCGACGGATGACGTCCTCGGCGCCCTCGCCGTAATAGAGGAACTCGGTCGTGGAGGACTTCACGTCGGTGAACATGTAGAACACCATCGGGAGCTCCTCATTGGCGGCAGCCTCGGCGAGGTAGGGCCCGACGAGCTTCTCGGCGGCCTTGCGGGAGTTCTCGGTCATGAAGCTGCCCTGGCCCACGCCGAACTTGGCGTTGCCGCGGGAGAAGATCTTGAAGTCCTGGTGGAAGACCTCGTCGGCGGTGCGGCCCGTGAGGTCGGCGCCCGCCTCGAACATGGCGTCGGAGTAGGTGGGGATGTCCTCGCCGCAGATCGCCGCCAGGGCCTCGCCGGCCTTGACGTCCATCGGGGTGCAGGTGGGGGAGCGGAACGCGAGCGTGTCGGACATGATGGCCGAGAGCATGAGGCCGGCGATGTTCGCCGGGATCTCGACGTCGTTCTCCTGGAAGATCTGGTAGATGATCGTGCTCGTGCAGCCCACGGGCATGTTGCGGAAGAGCGCCGGCGCCGCGGTCTCGATGGAGCCGATGCGGTGGTGATCGATGATCTCCATGATCTCGGCCTGCTCGAGGCCTTCGACCGCCTGGCTGCGCTCGTTGTGGTCGACGAGGATGACGTGCTTCTGCTTGGCGGTGAGCAGCGTCGGGGTGCTCACGAGGCCGGCGTACTTGCCGTCCTCGTCGATGACGGGGAAGAAGCGGTGACGGCTCTGGGCGATGGTCTTCTTGGCCTCGTCGACGGCGGTGTTCACGGAGAACTTGACGATGCCCTCGCGGTGCATCTTGGCGCTCACCGGGATGGACATGCAGATGAGGCGGGCGGCCGCGTAGGTGTCGTACGGGGTGGCGACGATGGCGCAGCCGTGGCGCTCGGCGGAGGCCATGACCTGCGGGGAGACGTGGGCGCCGCAGCAGACGATGATGCAGCCGGCCTCGCACTCGACGGCGAACTGCTGGGTCTCGTAGCGGTTGGTCACCAGGACGATGTCGCCCTTCTTGACGGTGTCCTCCATCATCTCGGGCGTGGTGCCCACGCGGACGCTGCCCTCGGTGACGGTGGCCTCGGGGTCGCCCAGGACCATCTCGCCGTTCAGGGTCGAGACGATGTTCTTGTAGGAGGTCTTGGACGCCGAGACGACCTCGGTGTCGAAGACGTCGAGGTTGGCGTTGGCGATGTCCTTCACGGCGATGAGGCCGTTCAGGTTGTTGTCCTCGTCGGTGATGCAGAGGGTGTCGGTCTTGGTCTCGCGCATGAGGGTCCACGCGCCGAAGAGCGAGGTGCCGGCGTCGATGCCGTCCTGCTTCTGGATCTCGCAGTCCTTGATCTGCGGGGTCACGGTGGTGATGAGCTGCGGCTCGTCGAAGCCGAAGTGCTTGAGCGCGTAGGCGGTCTCGCGGTTGACGGCGCCGGCGCGGCGGGCCTCGTAGATGTCGGTCTTGCCGAGCGTGTTCTTAAGATAAGCGTAGGCGATCGCCGAACAGATGCTGTCGGTGTCGGGGTTGAGGTGGCCAATGACGTTGACCTTGCGGATTGCCTCGGGCATTCGGTCCTCCGTTGGACGAGCTGTTAGTACCTAACCTTGCATTGTGCCACGGGCCGGCGCGCGGCGCCGATGCGGCGGCGCATTTACAGAGAATGGGCACTGTGGGCCGTGCGCAGCGCGATGGCGTCGCGGGGCTGGGACGTGCTCGTTCGGATGGAGGCGTGCGGGTCGGTTGCCGCGTGCTCGTTCGGATGGAGGCGTGCGGGTCGGTTGCCGCGTGCTCGTTCTGTTTTGGGGTTCCAGCGCAGAACAGCCCTTCGTGCGGGATTTATTCGTTTTTGCGCGCACTCGAGCTGTTCGTGCGTCGTGTTTTATGAGCGCGGCGAGGCGCTTGCTTGCAAAGGGCCAGATAAGTTACCTGAAAATCCATCCCCAGAGCCAACTTTGGCGAAAAACACGCCGCACGAAGGGCCGTTCTGCACGAGAAATTCGATTTATGTCGCACGAAGGGGACTTTTGCACGGCACTGAGGATATTCCTGACATATGCCAGAAAATGAGGGAGCGCGTTGACGTGGTATGCTATTCTCAAATACGGCATATGTCAGAAATGGAGCGGGAACATGGCGGGACGCCGGGAAAAGACGAGGTTGGTCGGGATGGAACCCGAGTACGTGGGCTTCTCTCCCGAGGGCTACGCGAGTGCGGGCGACATCAGGCTCGGCGTGGACGAGATCGAGGCGCTCCGCCTGCTCGACCTCGAGCGCCTGAGCCAGGCCGAGGCGGCCGCGCGCATGCGCGTTGCGCGCACGACGGTCCAGTCGATAGCCGAGCGTGCCCATGCGAAGGTCGCCGACGCGCTCGTGAACGGCCGCCGCATCGTCGTCGAGGGCGGCAACGTCGCCTATGTTCCTGCGCGCAAGGCCGAATCGGCCCCCTGGCCGAAGAAAGGAAAGGGCATCATGAGAATCGCGGTCACATACGACAACGGGAACGTGTTCCAGCACTTTGGGCGAACCGAGCAGTTCAAGATCTACGACGTGGAGGACGGAAAGGTCGTGTCCTCGCAGGTAGTGGGCTCGAACGGCGCCGGCCACGGCGCGCTTGCGGGCGTGCTCGCGAAGGGCGGCGTCGACGTGCTCATCTGCGGCGGCATCGGCGGGGGCGCCATCAACGCGCTCGCGTCCACGGGCATCGCCATCTACGCCGGCGCCCAGGGCGACTGCGACGCGGCGGTCCAGGCCCTGCTCGAGGGGCGCGTCGAGCAGGCGGCCGAGCCTACCTGCGGCTGCCACGGCGAGGGGCACGACCATGAGGACGGGCACGGGTGCGGCTGCCACGGCGAGGGGCACGACCACGAAGAGGGCTGCGGGTGCGGTTGCCACTAGCGCGGCGCCGGCTGCGTTCCTGGCGCGGCAAAAGCGAAG
>ERZ808246.1450-NODE-1450-length-17058-cov-3.230077_pt1 | contig 17058 bp, 9 predicted proteins | sample MGYA00521083_ERZ808246 | MGnify/ENA primary metagenome ERZ808246 (study PRJEB31516, sample SAMN03275577) | gut metagenome | biome: mammalia-associated habitat; material: feces | host: Papio cynocephalus | place: Kenya | collected 2012-07-07 ... | reverse complement strand
GGCATATTCTTCATATATTGATTCCACCGTTTCGTAATCTTCGATTGAGACTTCATTGGGGAGACTATCTATTTTGTTTTGAAGCGAATTGATTTTTTCTTCATATTTTTTATCTTCTTCATTACTAGTTAATCCAAGTTTAACGTTCAAATTATCAATATAAAATAACCCCTTGCCACCGCTAGTAAATCTTAGAATAACCCCTTTTATAGTTTCATAATTGCTTTTAATGGCAATAGAAGACAAAGGGAAATCTATTTTGTTCCAACTAGAATTAGAAAGAACATAAGTCTTGGTCAATAAATTATCCAATGAATTTGAATTATAAATATTAACATTAAAGGTAACGTCGGTATTTGAAGCGTTAAATATATCTACGGATATAGAATTTAAAATTGACTTATCAAATAAATCAGCCCCATTAATGGAAAAAGGAAACATCAATTCCTGGATATCGCCTTGTTCTATTGAAAGCCTTAAGGAAGATGATCCGTTGCTTACATATTCTTTTTCCTTGTTGAGGGAATAAGAAAGTTGGCTAGAATATTCAGTCCTGACCGTTTTAAATTTATATAAGTCCCCTACATTTTCAAAATCATTGATAGTAACAACATTTGAAGCCTCATTTTCGCCACAGCCAAATAAAACGGGGAATATCAATAACAAGGGAAAAAGTAATTTTTTCATAGTCAATTTCCACTCCTATTGGCAATAAAATTAGAAATAGTTAAATCTCTATTGGCAAATAAAGAAGCGTTTCCGTTAGAATCATAATTAACGTTTTTAAAATAAAGCCTAATTTCTTTCGCGTTCTTTTTCGATTTGCTAGAAATGGATTTCAAATCGATGTTTTTTAAACTTCTATTTGAATTAGCCTTGCAGAAATTAGTAATGATAAGTTCATTGTTTTTTCCATTATTCAAGCCGATGGAAAATTCAATGTCTTCATTTGATAAATTCGAATAATCAAAGCTAAATGAATCATACTTATCTAAATTAGATACAGGGATTCCTATATAAGGAGTAAATCTCATTGTAGCCGAATCTATTTTCCCTTCTTCTTTAGCATATTCAGAGATAATGCTAACGTTTATTTCATTTGGGTTAGAGCTTAAAGAAATGTTTGAGTTTTCGTTCTTGCTAAAAGAAGAAATAGAAGAGAAATCATTTAGAAAAGATTCTCCTTCAATTTTTCTTTCGTAAGTAGAAGAACCAGTAATTTTAAAAGTTTTCGGATTTCCATCGTTTATAAATTCGTATTTATAACCTTCCTTGGATTTTTCTAAGGTAATATTGCTGCCGTTGACATTTAGTTTTTCCCTAGAAGAATAAAGGACTGTTTTTATACCTTCTTCCGTTTTCTTATTTAACAATATGATCCCATCTTCATTATCCAATTCTTTTATTTTCGAGGCGACTTTTTCTCTAGCTAGGAAAAATTCTTGATCAGTGGCAATGCAGGTTGCCCCAGAAAACAAAGAATTATAAATATCACCTATGTAGGAAGATAAAGTCAAATCATCGATACCGTAGACTTCTTTATAATGATTTAATTTTCTTTCCAATACCGAAAGCAAATCATAATCATCCATAGAATCCCTATAATTGGCCAATCTAGTGGAGGCAATAGGCTTTTTCAGTCCGTAAAGCCTTCCCGGATATAGAAGATAGCCATCCCCTGGGGTAGTTTCATAACGAAGAGGATCTTCATAAGGATTAACTAAATTCGATTCATTATTCGACAAAGTAATTTTATTTACTTCGTAATATAAATAACCGTTAATTCCTATTTGTTTATTCATCCAGGAATTGACTCTCATGTCAAGGTTATCATCATCGATGTGGAAAGTGGCAAAAGGATAATTTGGTCCCACGCAAGAATAAGCCCATAAATCTCCATTAGACATATCTTTGCTGGCATCTTGATATTTTTGCTTTGTCGCGTAATCATCAAATAAAGACATATAGGGACAAAAAGTTGTATGGTATTTTCCGACCCAATCATCCATAAAGACAATATTGGTAAAAATAGAAGGAATGTTTCTTATTTCTTCTTCTAAATCTCTAGCAAATTCTTGATCGGATAAAGAGAGGAAAAAACCTTCATTTTGCAATGATCTAATTGCCGATTCGATAGTCTTGTCTAATTCTCCGCCGACCTTCAATAACCTTTCAGAAGCGGCAGATTTAACCGGATCGGCATCAGCTTCATCATAACTAGAGGGATAAAAATAGGCATATTTAATAAAATCATTTTCTCTAGAAGTCGACATTTTGGCTAAAGTAGTTATATAGGAAACACACCTGCTTGAAGACTCATCGTTAGCCATGTAAGTTTGCGAAAAATCAAAAGGAATGATAATCGAGGAATAATTGTTATTGCTCCATTGCCTTAAAATGTCATTTTTGAAATCAACTAAGTTATTTGAACCGACATCTTGAATAACATAGGAATTAACTTTGTAATCATTTAAAAAGTCGACATAGGAATCGACGACTTCCTTTGAATTATCATATTCGCCATTTATTAGTTCGTTTCTATAAATCAAGAAAGAAGTTTTAAATTCTCTTCTTCCTTCATATTTAATAGGCCAAACTTCAACGTTGATATTTATTCTTTTGCTTACGTCCCCAACTTTTAAATCCAAAAAACCATTATAAAATCCAGGAGCAACATTTTTTGAATCAACTTCAACCGTTATTCCTTGATTATAACCCCCATATGCCTTATTTTCCTTAAAAGACTTAGCCACTTCAAATGGCAAAAGCAAATCGGGAACCATATCAAAGGTAGAATAAGCAGGATTTAAAGTCGAGGCATTTGGCAATGTGATGTATTTTTGATAAAAAAGGGAAATATTAGACGAAGGTATTTCTCCTCCGCTAGATGAAGACAAAGAAGAAACGGTAGCATCAATATAGACACTTTTATCTCCTTCAATAGACAAAATTATTTGTCCGCCTTCTATTTCGTCTTGCATCATTTTGATATTGATATCTTCTCCTAGGGAATAATATCTAGACGCGTCATCTTTGTGATTCCTTAAAACTTTAGTTGTTGCATAAGTAGAAAATAAGGAAAAGGAAACGTGATTGCAAACTTCTTGGTCTTCTATTCTTGAGGAAGTTATAGAAGATTGCTCTTGACCGCAAGAAAATAGAAAGCAAAAAGAAGATAGTATTAAAAGTTTCTTACCGATTTTTTTCATGTTTAATTAAGTCCAGATTGCTTAAGTATTGCAGCCCAATTTTTATTTAAATAATCCATATTCATGTTTAAGACTTCGTTTGGGCTCTTTTTGAAGGTTACCATTGCCTTAACGCAATTATCGCCGACATTTCCTAAACCATTTGCAAAAATACGATTTATGCCACCATAACAATATATTTTGGCAGGAACTTGTATATTGTAGGCAAAAATATTGTTTTCTTTTAAAACTTGATTGACATTTCTTTTAAAAGAAGAAACGTTAATTCCGGTATCATCATAACCATTAGAAGGCTTTGTCCCTAGCATGCCTCCATTCATCGAGCGATGGAAAATAGATAGCCCTTCATCAGAATACATGAATTTTACAAATTCCTTGGCCATTTCAATTTTCTTGCTATTAGAAGAAATAACTAATTGATGGTCACAGCCACTTCTTAAATAAGACCCATTTTTAACGGCATCTTTTATTACTTCAATATCGCTATCGCTAATTGAAGCTGGTTTTTCATTAGTAAGGCCACGAACATATTTAATGACATTGCTTAAGGTTTTATCGTCTTTTATTGACGTTATCCTTCCATTATCGATGATAGAAGAAACTATTGGAGTCGGGATAAAGGAGGCATCAAAGTTTTTAACGCTAGTTTCAGTATCAACCCAAGAACCATTCGCCATAAACAAGGCTGTTTTGTTTCTTAAAAAGTCATTTTGGCAAGATTCAAATTGATAGTTTTTCGATTTTGGGTGATGAAAATCATTATTTACTAAAAGATCTTGAGTCACTTGGAGTGCTTCGACTATTCCATCTCTGGCGTAAAAAGAAGAAACGTGATGTTCTTTGCTGCCTTCCACATCATCGGGATCTATTCCTTCGTTAAAATAAGACATATTCTCGCTTCCTTCATATTGGGCAAACCAAGCTGGAAGCAAGGAGGTGTAATATTCGGTTTCATAAGAATAGACAAGAGGATAGATTTGTGACCCTTCATAGCTAAATTCCTTGTCTTTTACTTTTTGACATAAGGTTATAAACTCATCGGTTGTATAAGGTATGTCATTATCGGTTAAACCAAGGGCATTCCAAATAGTATTATTTCTTAAAATGCCAAAAACACCATTCGCCCAAGAAAAGCTAACATATTTGCCATCGATTTTATTCGCATCAATAAAGCATTGTTCGGTTCTATCTTCTATTGATAGTCCATTATCATCCTTATTAGTCCAAACATCGCTTACATCGACAAAATTTCCTTGGTAAGCCAATTTATAAAAGTCTGTAATCCTAGAAAAGAAAATATCCGTTCCATCTCCACCGGCTTTAATTTTTTGTTGTAATGTTTCAACGCCAGCCTGGCCATCAACGGCCTTGAAATTAACTTTGATTCCAGTCTTATCGGTAAATGAAGAGACAATATCTTCCATCCATTTGACCCCATACCCTAATTTGACCCCTTCAATTTTTAAGGTCGTAGAACTATCCGCGTCATTACCGCAAGAGACCAAACCAAGACTTAGAAGAGAAGAAAGAAGCAACAATTTTACATTTTTATTTTTCATTTTAAATCTCCTTAAATTATCCTTTTAATCCACCTAAATGTACTTTTTCCATAATGGAATTTTGGAATATTAGGAAAAGGATAAGCATAGGTATTAAAGAAACGAAAGTCGCAGCCATAAAAACCGGGACATTATTAGAATTGGTATTAGAAAACAAATAAGAGGCAAAAGATAGATTTGGGTATTTTTGCATATATAGCAAGGTATTCTCGTAATCATTCCACCCCATTATGAAGTTCATAATAAACAATGCCGAAACAGAAGGTAAAGCCATCGGAAGCATGATTTTAAAGAAAACCTTATAATGATTGGCCCCATCTACAAAACCTGCCTCGGCATATTCCCAAGACAAAGACTTGAAAAATGAATACATATAAAAGAAATAACCACCATATAGGCCAATAGAAGTCATGGCCACCAAAGCCACGGTTCCTTTTAAATCAATCCCTGTACCTAAGAAGTTTGAATACAATTGATAAGTAGAAGCCGCAGAACCAAATAAAGGAATAATGGAAACAAATAGACCCATATTGTATATAAACCTGGTTAATTTTGAGCGATAGAAAACCAAAATATAGCAAACGCAGCAACTAGTAAAAATAGATAAAGTCGAATACAAAGTAGTTCTCCAAATTGAGTTCCAAGTCAATTGTAAAAATGAAAAATCTTTTAAAGAGGCTGTAGAATCGGTTAAATGGAAAATAGCCTGATAAAAAGCATCGAAACTAATTTTATCCCATTGAGGAATATAAAGCTTTCCCTCGAATTGTACTTCTTCATAAACTTCAGCATTGCCTAGCAAAGCCAAAGAAATACCATAGAAAAAGAAATAACCAACCAAAATTACATAGGCTAATAGAATTAAAAAAGCCACAATGAAAACTACTCTTTCCGATAAGCTCTTTTTCCCTTTGCCATATTCGCGGCTTAAGAACTTTAACGAATCCTTATCCATGTCATTTCTCCTTACCATAAGCAATACGCTTAACTATCATTGCAGCAGGAAAGCTTACAATGGTCATGCAAATTCCAATTGCGGAAGCCATATAAATCCAACCTTCATTGTAATTAGAAGACCTAGCAACCATATAATAAAGCAAATAGCTTAAGGTAAATGTTTGATTCATATTGCCACTGCTAATGCCAGTATAGGCCAATAAAGGACCGGTTGTTCCTAAAAAGCCAGCTACACACATTATCAAAATCGTTGATATTGTCGGCCAAATGGAAGGAAAGATTATATATATTAATTCCTTAAACCAGTTGCAGCCATCCAATTCAGAAGCCTCGATTACTTCCGTATTAATGGAATTCATGGCCCCGTTAATGACAATCATATTTGTCCCAAAGCCAAAAATTAGGCAATAAAACAAAAGAAAATAAATCGAGCTCCCATCCGTCCTTAGCCAAGGATTAACATAATCAAAGCCTTCTCCACTTAAAGCATGAAGCAAGCCGCCTTCCCCAATAATCTGTTTATAAAGCATTATTAAGGCCGAACTAGTTATGATGCTAGGTAAATAAATAACAAACCTGAAAAATTTATAACCCTTTATCTTTTTATAAAGAAAGTAACCAAAGAAAACTGAAATCGGTAAGCCTAAAAATATTCCAACAAAATTAAAAAGCAATACATTAATTAAAGAATTCTTTAGGTTAGAGGCAGTCAATATGGAAATGCTAGAATCCTTTCCCATAAAAAGAGCTTCAAATATTTCTTTATAGTTTGTAAAGTTTGGATCGAAAGTCCCCTTTCCATCCTCATATTTCATAAAAGAATAGAAAAAAGATTGGAAATTGACATAAACATAAAAAATCAAAAAACCCAAAATAGGCAAAAACAAAAAGGAAAAGACAAAAAGGCGTCTATCCCAAACGTGTCTTTTTTTCTTGTTGTAGCGATTAACTTCAAAGAGGTCTTTTTCTTCTTTGCTTAACGATAAATTCTTAGCCAAGGTAAACTCTCCTTATTTCAAGCCTACTAAAGGTGATAGATATAAATAACTATTAACCGTAGAAGACCAGCTATTTTGATATACAAATCTAGGGATTTTGAATTGATTGGATTCTTGTTCTTTATCAATTTGGTATTCGAAGAAAGAAATTCCTTTCCCTAAACCATCATCAACATAAAAGCCAGGCAAACCATATTTTTGTTTGTTTGCTGCCAAATCCAGTTTTATATCATCATCTATTAAATAAGAATAATCGCCATAGCCTTCGCTAGAACCACCCCATTCACATAAATCATTCATTGAAGAGTAGCAAAGATAGGAATAAGAAGAGAAATCGATTGATAGATTGTCTAGTCTAAATTCATAAACGCTACAAGGGGAAGATTTCTTAAAATTAATCTTGAAACATTGCCCATAATTAGAAGCAAAAGAAGAAGAAGAATCGAAATCAATGCTTTGGATTTTTTCTTTATTTTCCTCACTGCCAAAAGGATTTAAAGTGTCGTTATCGTTAATTCCATAAAGGACGTTTCCAACTTTTTCATAACTAGAAGAAAAAGAATCCACTTTAGACATATCCACTGTTTCTTTCTTTTCTTCAGCTAAAGAAGAAATTAATTTTTTAGCATAGGCTAATTTGCTAATGCATTGGATTTTTTCTTGATTAGTCTTTCCGCTTAACGAAGAAGGCAAAGAAGAAAGAATGGAATTAATTGTTTTTAAACTTGCTTTATCGTTATCTTTATATCCATAGATAGGAGTAATTTTCCAGCCTTCTTTTACGCTAGGATTAAATAAAGCCCAACCAGAAGTAATAGTGTCTATTTTCGCACTTGGTTTACTAGACAATATAGAAGAAACGTCTACTTCAATTTTGTGCCAGCCTTTTCCATACGTAGAACTAGAATCGCCAAAACGAGTCCAAGCCGTATCTGCTAGGCACATATTTACCTCGACTTCCCCAGGGTTATAGAAATAGAAGAAAAGCCTGTCATAGCTTTTTAATGTCTCGTTATCAATAGAATTATTAAAATAAACCTCAAGGCTATAATTTTGACTAGCCTGATTCAAAGTCAAATTCAAAGTAGTCCCGTAAGTTTGATCAAATCCCACATCAAAGGAAGTCGGATAAGAATATTCTTCGCTATCGCCTTTCAACCTTAAAGGAGAATCTTCGCCGCCTAAAAGCAAGGAAAAAGAAGCAATTAGTTTTTCTAATGTCCCTAGCTTATTGATGTTAGTAACCTTTTCTTTTAATTCGGCTGGTAACGAACTAAACTTTTCGCGTAACTGCTTTATTTCTTCTTTTTTAGCCAAGAAAAGCAAGTCGACATCTTCAATAGAAGATAATTCTTCGATTCTATTAGCAAGTTCTTTAGCAACTTTATCGATATTTTCTAGAATTTGATTGTATTTAGTCAAAGTGGCTTCATCTAAAAAAGATTTAGCTTTTTCACTTAAAGACTCGTATTCATTTCGCAAAGTTACGATCTCGTCATATTCGATTGTGTCCACATTAGAATTAGCAATATTGTTTTTAAAATTCAAAGCGGCTTGCCTGTCTAATTCCACTAGAATTTGCTGATATTTTTCTTTAGTTGCTTCATCTAAAAGATTTTTTGCCTCTATAGACAAATTCTCATATGCATTTTCTATTTCTTTTATGGTTTCACTAGTTAAAGTAGTTAGGTCAATGGAATTGACTTTATTAGAAAACATTTCCGCTTCCTTTTGACTTTGAATTCTTTCTAAAGCGTTTAATAATTTATCTAAATTAGTAACAAATCCCTTAGCTTCCTCGTTAAGGCTATCATAAGCTGCTTTTGCTTCATTTATTTCTTCTTCGGTCGAAGATGAATTCAGGCTATCTATCAAATCAATAACCGTTTGGCTGGCGGCTTTAGAAGATAAAATGGATTCAAGTCTTTCCAATTTGTTTAAGATAGAAGCAGGAATATTGCCTTTTTCTTCGCTAGATAAACTATCATAGGCTTTTCTAGCGGCCTCAATTTCTTCTTTATTCGATGAATCGCTCAATGAATCAATTAAAGAAATTACATCGCTAGCGTGCATACAAACAACAGATGAAGAAGGTTCGGAACAAGAAGAAAGAGCTATCCCTCCCCCTAGTAAACTTAGTAAAACCACATTGGAAATAAAACGCTTTTTCATAATGCCACCTATTTAATCCTTTTTGTTGTCTCTAGGTCAAAGAAATGAACCTTGTCCAAATTAAAGAAGAAATTTGTTTTAGAAATGCTGCCTATTTCATTATCAATATCAAGTTTGACCAAGAATTTTTGCTTTTCCAAATAGCAATAATAAATGTATTCGTTCCCTAGCAATTCAGAATCATTTATATTGGCCTCAATCGGCGAAGAATAATTATCGCCTAAAGAAGAAAGCTTAATATTTTCTGGTCTAACCCCCAAAGCGATACGTTTTCCTTCGTATGCGTTTTTAAGTAAGGCGATATGCTTTTTATCTAGATTGATGGAAATCCTTTTCTCTCCATCAAAAACAAATTTTCCATTTGAATAACTACCAAGTAAAAAATTCATCGCAGGAGAGCCAATAAAACCTCCAACAAACATATTTTCAGGTTCATTATAAGCTTGTTTCGGTGTAGCTATTTGCTGAATATAGCCATCTTTCATAATAACGATACGATCAGCTAAAGTCATGGCCTCGGTTTGGTCGTGCGTAACATAGATGGTCGTGGCCCCTACTTTTTTATGGATAGAAGCTATTTCCGTTCTGGTTTGAACACGAAGTTTGGCATCTAAATTGGACAAAGGCTCATCCATAAGGAAAACTTTGGGGTTTCTAACTATCGCCCTACCTAGGGCAACCCTTTGTCTTTGACCGCCCGAAAGCTCAGCCGGCTTTCTTGACAAATATTTAAATAAATCCAATGTTCCTGCGGCTTTTAAAACTTGATAGTCCCTTTCAAAAATGCTGTAATTCCTGTTTTTTAAAATTTGGGCTTCATTGTTTTTTAAATAAGAAATTTCTTCGCTAATAGACTTGATTTGTTTTTGCTTATACTCAAGGTCACGATTCATTGTATCCAAAAGAAGATTATTTTTATCGGCATCGCCTTTCTTTTCTTCTTTTTCGATCAATTTATTGACTCTTAAAAGACCTGATTCTAGTTTTTTTATTTCCTTTTCCTTGCGTTTTATTAAATTAGAATCAATCCCAGTGAATTCCTTTCTTTTGCTAAATACTTCCTCATAAAGCTTTATCAATGAAAGACGAAGCTCTTCTTCTTTTTTTAAGCATTCCTCATCATTTGGGCTTTTGGATAATTTCTTAGATACCTTCTTATATTCTTTTCTAAGTTTGGCAGATTGTCCTAGCAAGGCCTTAGCTTCGTCATCATAAGTAAAAACACCACGCATGGCTTTTCTTATTCTTAAACCAAAGGACATATTTTGATAAACGCTCATATGGGGATAAAGGGCATAGCTTTGGAAAACCATCGCGATATGCCTATTCATGGGAGGAACATAATTTACTAATTTTCCATCAATATAAAGTTCTCCGCTAGTAATGTCTTCTAGTCCGGCAAGCATTCTCAATGTCGTCGATTTGCCACACCCAGAAGGTCCGACAAAAACAATAAATTCCTTGTCCTTCACCTCTAAATTGAAATCAAAGACAGCCTGTACGTTATTGTCGTAGATCTTATTTACGTTAATGAACTTTAAATTAGCCATGTTTATCCTTTTATCCTAAGGATAATTATATGATAACTGAAAGGGCTTACAAACAAGCAATATCAATTATATCAAGACTTGATATAATTATTCATATATATATAAATATATATATGAAATTTTGCATTTCTCTTATTTTCTACATTTATCGAAATAGAACCCAAGCATTCTCTCCATCCAGGAAGATGCTACCGTGTTTCTAGCGATCCCAAATCCATGAACGTTGCTAGGATAGGCTATGAGATCATGGATAACATTGTTTTTCTTTAAGGCCTTCTCCATTAAGTAGGAATTAGAAGAATCGACGACATTGTCATCTTTGCAAACCCAAATGAAAGTATTTGGATAATCATTATCCACATGCAATTCCAATGAGTATTTTTCTTTTTCCTCCAAGGTTGGAGAAAGTCCAAGCAAATTGTTTCTTGTCCCGATATGGCAATGTGGTTCTAACATCGTAATGACCGGATAAGATAAAACCAATAGGCCTGGTTTAGGCAATCCTGATTGAACATATCCTAGATTAGATGAGCCAAGGCTTCCTACTAGATGTGCCCCGGCAGAAAAACCTATAACCATATAATCCGAAATAACGATATTAAGCTCCCTTTCATTCTTTTCTAAGAAAGATATCAAGGTTGATAAATCATTTAGGGCATAAATGGCTTTATCTTTTACCCCATAATCAAAAGTCAAAGCAGAAAACCCTTGTTTATAAAGAGCAACGGCAACAGGCAAGGCTTCAGGCAAAGTACAAACACAGCCATATCCTCCTCCCGCCACAACAATGGCTAATTTGCTTGGTTTGGATTGCTTTAAAAGTAAAAAGCTAGAATCTTTGTTAAATTCTTTATATACAAGCTTGTTTTCGCTGGAAAGAATAGAAATGAAATTTAGGCAATCTATCGATTCCTTTTCGGGCCACGGGTTTAAGTCATTGCTAACTATTTTGCTTTCTTTTTTTGCAAAAGAAGCTAAATGGGTCGCATATTTCCCTAAAATTGGATCGTTATATATGTCAATATATTTACTATTATAATCAAACATTATTTTTCCCAGAGCATTTGATTTGGCTCTAATTTAATTTTCTTCGATTCCCCGCTAAAATTAAAGAAAAATGTTTCTTGAGCCTTATTAGAGTTATTAATTAAGGCATACATTCCTAAAGAAGGATAATAGGCAACCTCAACATTATAATTACTAGAAAAAGCCATGTTTAATTTATCTTCTTTATGGCATGCATAAAGAAGGCTGCGATATAGTAACCTAGCGTTTTGGCCGCTATAGGGAAGGCCGGCTAAATAAACGCCACGTCCCTTAAAATAATCATTGTAGGCAAGCTTAACTTCGCCTACATTGACGTTTCTTTTAAACCTAGAAGAGAAATCAATATCTAAAACAGCAGCATTATCAAGTGCATAGATGTTTTTGCATCCTTCACCATAATCAATTTGGTCTGTGCAATCCTTTGTTATAAATGAACTCTTTTTTTCTATATTGTATTTATCAATGGATAAAGTAAGTCCTTTTTCAACTTGGACACCCAAAACATCAGATAAAGCAAAGCAATGCTCCAAACTATCGGTAGAGGAAGGCATTCCTATTCCTACAAAGCCATGGCCATTAGATACAAATTTACGTATCTTTTCCACCAAAACAGGGTTCTTCCAATACTTATCGCCGGTAAAAGCGCTTCTTTCTTCGCCAACGTTTAAAATAACATCGATATCAGAAGGGATATCGTTATTTAAAATATCATCGAAAGATAAAAAACTAACATCGACAGGTAAGCCTGACAAGGCTTCGTAAACGCCTTGATAAGAATAGATTTGTTGATACCAAAGCTCATGGGCAACCATATGGGCTTGCCAACTTCTTAATTTCCCCCAGCAATTTAATATTCCAACCTTAAGGCTAGAATAGGGTCTAGATTTACTAGATGTATCACATATAAGGCGGAATTCATCGCAAATGGAGGCAACTCTATTTACAAATTTCGGAAACTTTGAAGCCAAGGAGAGATAGCCTCCGAAACCCATTCTATCAAGGGGACACCTTAATAAAGCCCTTCTTGCCGTCACCCAGTTTTTTTCTAATTCGGCAACCGCATTATCTTCGTTTCCTTCAAAAAATGTATCTGGAAAAAAATATGGCAAGAAACGGCCTTCATGAATTTTTACATGAGGAATTTCGCCTAGCATTCTAACCGTAACCCCTCCTCCAACCGAGCCAACCACGCTATCAAGGCCCATATTTTTAAAATAAGGCCCATATGGCTCAGAGCCAATCCAATCGTCGCCAAGGAACATCATGGTCTCTTTCTTATACGAATGGACTATATCGATCAGTTCTTTCATTGTACTAGAGACGAATCTTTGGACATAGTCGATATATTTTTTATATTTTTCAGTTGGCATTTTAAAAGGAGAATTATAGCTTCCGTTACTAATAAAGTCCTCGGCTTCCATTTTTAGATGCGTTTCTTTTTCAAAACCATCTAGCAAAGGGATAGAGGCAGCCTCTCCATAGCCAAACCAATCAACCATTCTTTCTTTGCCTTTATCATTAAATATTAAATTAAATTGATAAAGAAAAGTCGTAAAACGAACGACATTAGTTTCTTTATGTTCTTCTAGCCACTTCCTTAAATAAGACTTAATGTATTCTTTTGTATGAGGATAAGCCGGATCATAGCAAAGTTGTTTTTCACAAGTCCAGGAATTAGTCAAATAATTATAGATTTGAACCGGATGCCAAGTAACCCTTGCTAAAAAATCTACCGAATATTCATGAAATGGAAGAGAATCAATTACGACTAAATTATCTTTTAAATGCCAAGATTTAATTTCTTCATTTGTAGTCCTATCAAATACTTGCCATCTATTTATATTATCAAAATCTGGAGCAATCTCTTCTTTTAAAAAGCCTTTTGAAACATCAATTATAAGTTGCTTGCCATCTGCAATAATCCTATTGCTTTCCAAAAAGATCCTTTGGGCTTCTTCTGGGTGTTTTCTTCCCCAAGCATTGTCGCCCCTAACAACAAAATAAGTATTATAAACATATTTAGCTAACTCATTGGCGTTTTTTGGCAAAGACACTCCATCGCAATCTCTTACTGCATCGGCCCCCCAAAGTTTTGCAATTTGTTTTGTACCTTCAACAAAATTAGCATCGGTTGGTATCGTAACTCTTCCTTTTTCCATAAAAATCCTTCTTAAACATTATAAAAGGGCTGAATATCAGCCCAAAGAAATTAAAGCAAATGATTAATGCAAGGCAGAATAAGATGCCCCATCTTTAATCAAGACAAATGAGCTGAATTCTAATTCTCCATAGCCAGTGGCGGAAGTAGGAATTATATTTAAAAGTCTAATTCCGTTGACATTTTGGCTTGTTGTGGATTTTAAATCTTGATCAGTGTTAGCAACCCAAGAATCTTTTATCGTCCCTGTATTTAACCATAAATAAGGATCTCCGCAATCCAATATCCCAGAGATACCGCTAATCAAATTTGGCGTTCTTAGGAAAACAATTATTTTAGAATAGCCTTCTAAAGCTTTCTTTGCATTTGAAAAGTCAAAACTTATACTTACATTATTTCCTATTTCTTCGCTGCATTTTATATGGGTGATATTGCCATAATCTTCATCAAATCTTGATGTAAATGTATAGCTAGAATAATATTCTGTATCGCTTTTCATTACTGAAAAGGCGGCTGTTTCTAGCATATATGTGTAACTAGTTAACGTTGTTTCCAATGTTTCTAAATCCGAATAGTTAGTAACTAGCGCTTTCGCCTTTTCTGGCAAAGCCTCATATTTTTCTTTAATGCCTTTTGTAAGCAATGTAGCTTGGGCGGCAATTTCGTTGCTAGTAATCTTTAAAGAAGTAACCTTATTTATTAAAGAAGTCACTTCATTGGCTTTTTCTTCATAATCACTTTTGTTAATGCCGAATAATCCAGTGAAATACAAATGTGTGTGGCCATTATCAGTAACGCCCCACGTATTTTGATAATTCAATATAGGATTAACAAAGGAAGTAGCTGCACTAAATTTGAATTCTTCAAACCCTACCCCATTGCCATAACCGCCATCTTTCATATAGCCTGGTAAAGGAGAGGATACAAGTTCATCTGAATTTTGAAAATTAATTTTATCGACAATTTCACTAGTTCCATCGCCCCATGCATATAAATCGTTGATAGCTATTAAGCAAACCGATTCAAAAGAAGAAAATGAAGAATTTAAATTATTTAGTACCATGCCATGGTTTTTCATAGCAGCATTTTCTTCAAAAAGAGCATCAAACATTTCCCCATATGTTTCATTTTCAATCTTACTTATGGATGTAATTTGACTACCTCCAAGTGGAGTAATCGTATCGGAATCATTAAAACCAAATATAGGCGTAACATATAAATCGTAATCTGATTTAGCCGCATTAAATTTATCCAAACTAAGCTTTTCCTTATCTTCATTGCTTAATAAAGAAATCTTTCTATTTAAAGTATATAAAAGATTGGCGTTTTTTACTTTTTCAAAATTGGAAAAGGTTTCAATGCTAGAAGGAAGGTTTTCAATTCCTTTTTCAATAACGGCGATCGAAGGAACTCCACCAATCATATTTTCTCTAGCATTGTCAACAAAAGTCCCAGAGCTAGGCTTAGTTAGGAAAGTTTCGTTACAATTGCAGCAAGTCCAAAACTCAACGTATTTATCCGTCGAAGCATAATGGTTCCCTTTATGAGAGCAATCGTCACCAAAAACATTTTGCATGGAATGGCTTGAAAAAGACGATGCGATTCCTAAAGAAGAAATCCCTAAAGCAGATAGAATTGAAAACATCAAATAACGTTTTTTCTTCATAATTTTCTCCACATTTTTAAAAAAATAAAACTTAGATGATTTTAATTTAAAATAAATAGAAGGAAGTTAAAAGGGCTTCAAAGCATTTATATAATCATTGATATAATTGCATTTTTATAATTATTCGATTCATGCTAACTTTTTTTATTTAAGGCAAGATTGCTTTAATTTTAAAAATAAATATCTAGATTAAAGCAAAACAATGCTCTCTCCTTGTTTCAAGGAATCGAAACTATATTGAGTCGAAGCTAAAATATTTTTCTCGTTCTCGCCGCAATAAGACATAAAAGAGGAGGAGGCATTTATTTTTAAGGAATAGGTTTCATCATTATTTAAGTAAGAGGAAATAATGTAAGCGTATTTGTCTTTGTTCTTATATACCCCTACATGATATTTCGAAGAAGAACTTATCTTTAATTGGCTAGGCAAGGAAGATAGGCGGTCACCCATAGACGAAGAATGTAAATGCAAAGAATAATTGCCTAATACGCTTGATAGATAAGTTCCTTCGTATTCGTAATCCTTGATCAAGCTTGCAATTTTTAGGATCTCTTTATTAACATGGAGCACGTCCAATGAAGTTGATGTAGTTACCTTATAGATTTGATTATAAGAGGAATCGGTCTTGCTTTCTTTGACAAACAAAGAGGTTTCATCGCTGGAAAAGACTTTATACCAAACAATGTTTCTAAACCCAAAAGACAAAGCCATGTAAGATTGCAAAAGCATCTCACTATAATAAGAGGCCCTTGAAAAATTATCGACAGAACTAAGTTGCATTATCAAAAATGGCGTAGCGTTATTTTCGCTGCTTTTTGACCTTAGATAAAGCAAATCGTGGACATAATAATCACTTAAGGATGTATAGGAGCCGTTATAAGTAAAAGGATAAAAATCCGTACATAGCGATTTTAAAGAGGAATCGGTTAAGGATGGGTTTATTAAAGAAACATATTCATCGACATAATCCTTAAATGAATCGACCCCATAGCTTGGCAAAAGGGTAGTTATGAATTTGGCATCTGACTTGTTTTGATAAATGGAGTTGAAGGAAGAAGCCATTTCCTTAATGGAATTAAACCCGTCTTCATTTTTAGGTTCATCCCAACTTAAAAAACCCGCGAAACCCGCCACGTTGCTAAAATCGGGGACACCATCATAAAAATGCAAATTATTTGTTGAATAGGATCGGTCATTAATAATGGTTTTTAATCCGTTTTTATAAAACATTGTGATTATGTCAATTAAAGCCTCGACATTATCGCTGGTGCCTATGGTTTGTCCTGAATAAATAACACCATTAAAACCATATTTAACCAAGTCGGAACATATTTTTCTATTAAAGTCATTATCATAATTATTAAGGCAACTTAGATACGGGCAATCGTAGGCATAAATATTAATTCCTGCATCGGCATTGACTAAATAAACGTCAAAGGTTAAATCGTTATCAAGCAATTTGCCCTTTATTTCATTGTTGCCGAATATTTTATAAGAAAAACCACCTATTTTTATTTCCTTAAAGTTAATTGTGATAGCCTCGTTAAGCTTTCCAACCTTTTTCTCTTCCATTAAAACGGCATTGCTTTGTTTATCCAAATACCTAACGGAATAATTGACTTCATTTTCTTTTGTTAAATAAGTATTTTTTAAAATTTCTTTATTTTCATCGTTTTCATCTACACCTCTAGAGGCAATTCCATAAACACTCCTAGTTGAATTTTCACATTTTAAATCGTAGT
>ERZ808246.1449-NODE-1449-length-17059-cov-4.162374_pt1 | contig 17059 bp, 11 predicted proteins | sample MGYA00521083_ERZ808246 | MGnify/ENA primary metagenome ERZ808246 (study PRJEB31516, sample SAMN03275577) | gut metagenome | biome: mammalia-associated habitat; material: feces | host: Papio cynocephalus | place: Kenya | collected 2012-07-07 ... | reverse complement strand
CCTGGGAAGGCCGCCGGGATCAGTTACCACCTAGCAGACGCCCTGGGCCAGCATCGCATCTGCAACCTTCTCGAAGCCGGCGATGTTGGCACCCATGACGAAGTTGCCCTCGTGGCCGTACTTCTTGGCGGTGTCGTCCACGTTGTGGAACATACCGCGCATGAGCTGCTCGAGCTTGCCGTCGACCTCCTCGAAGGTCCAGGAAAGGTGCTCGGCGTTCTGGCTCATCTCGAGACCGGACACGAGCACGCCGCCCGCGTTCGCGGCCTTGCCGGGCATGAAGGCGACGCCGTGCTCCTGGAAGTACTCGGTGGCCTCGATGGTCGTCGGCATGTTCGCGCCCTCGCCCACGGCCTTCACGCCGTTGGCGACGAGCACCTTGGCGTCCTCGAGGTGCAGCGTGTTCTCGCGGGCGCAGGGAAGCGCGATGTCGCAGGGGAGCTGCCAGACGCCGCGGCCGTCGCCCTCGTGCCACGTGGCGTTGGGCTTCTCATCGACGTACAGGGCGAGCGTGACGCCCTTGTCGTGACCGGAGCGCTTCTTGTTGTAGATGTGCTCGAGCACCTGGTAGTCGATGCCGTCGGGATCCTCGACCCAGCCGTGGGTGTCGGAGCACGCGAGCACCTTGCCGCCGAGCTGGGTGGCCTTCTGGATCGCGTAGATGGCGACGTTGCCGGAGCCGTGGACGACGACGTTCTTGCCCTCGAAGGACTCGCCCTGGCTCTTGAGGTACTCGTCGACAAAGTACACGAGGCCATAGCCGGTGGCCTCGGTGCGGGCGAGGGAGCCGCCGAAGGAGAGGCCCTTGCCCGTCAGGACGCCGGTCCACTCGTTGCGGATGCGCTTGTACTGGCCGAACATGTAGGCAACCTCGCGGCCGCCGACGCCCAGGTCACCGGCGGGGACGTCGGTGTTCGGGCCGATGTGGCGGCAGAGCTCGGTCATGAAGGACTGGCAGAAGTGCATGATCTCGTTGTTCGACTTGCCCTTGGGGTCGAAGTCGGAGCCGCCCTTGCCGCCGCCCATGGGAAGGGTGGTAAGGCTGTTCTTCAGTATCTGCTCGAGGCCCAGGAACTTGAGCATGCCAAGGGTCACGGTCGGGTTGAAGCGAAGGCCGCCCTTATAGGGCCCGATAGCGGAGTTGAACTCCACGCGGTAGCCTCGGTTGACCTGAACCTTGCCGGAGTCGTCCACCCAAGGAACGCGGAACATGATGACGCGCTCAGGCTCGACGAATCGCTCGAGCAGCGAGGCCCCCTCGTACTCGGGGTGGGCGTCGAGGGCGGGCTGAAGGGTACCCAGGATCTCGGTCGCGGCCTGGAGGAACTCCTTCTGCTCGGGGTAGCGCTCCTTGAGCTCTGCCAGGACCTTCTCGGTGTAGGACATGCTAGCTCCTTACTTTGGACCCGCGCGCGACGGCGGCGGGGTTGCCATGCCAGAATGTAGGTTACGAGTGTGGAGCGTCTTGTGACGCAATGGCACGCCAATGGAAACTTTTTCGAGCTAACTAAGAAACACGACGTACATACTGCCAGGCTGGAGGCGCAATGGTATAAGGTTCATGTCGTAGGGATATGGCGACGGTTTGTTGCAGTGGACGATACACGGCTTGTTACACGGGAGGCAATGCGCAAAGAAAAGCAGGCCGGGAATAGTCCTGGCCTGCTGCTCCATCTGGAGCGGGTGACGGGAGTCGAACCCGCGTCATCAGCTTGGAAGGCTGAGGTTCTACCGTTGAACCACACCCGCATATGTTGGTCGGGGCGACTGGATTCGAACCAGCGACCCTCTGCTCCCAAAGCAGATGCGCTACCAAACTGCGCCACGCCCCGGAACCGATGTTCAAGTATAGAGAAGAAATCGGGTCGCGGCAAGTCGCGGGTCTCTTAATATCGCCCGCCTGGCTCCAGCTGCATACGGTTTACGTGTTTTGGAGCCTCCAGATGGGGCCGAAACACGTAATTGATATGCATCTGATTAGCCCGCACTCGATGCAGGGGACTCGTCAAGCGTTAGCATGAAAGCCGAGAAATCTTTTCCACACCGATAAGAGGTCCCCATGCCGCACTCCCCGCTCGGACATACGCTCGTCATCGCGAACCCTGCGGCACACAGCGGCGCCGGCGAGAAGGGCGCGCGCTTCGCCGAGGATTTTCTTAGCAGCTATGCGTCCGCGACCCGCGGGTACGAAGTGGTACGCACGCGCGCGGCAGGAGACGCGACCCGGATCGCCGAGGATGCGGCCGGCTTCGACACCGTGCTCGCACTCGGCGGCGACGGCGTGATACACGAGGTCGTCGAAGGCCTCATGACGCATGAACCCAGAACGCGTCCCCAGCTCGGGATCATCCCGATGGGCTCGGGCAACGACTACGCGCGCACCATCGGCATGGAGAAAAACAACGTGCAGGGCGCAATGGCCCAGCTCGTCCGCGGAGTCCCGCGCCCCACCGAGGTCGGTTGCGTGAACGGGCACTATTTCATGCAGACCCTCTCGTTCGGCCTCGACGCGGCGATTGCGCTCGACACCATGGACAAACGCGCCGCGGGGACAACGCAAGAAGGCGAGGAGCTCTTCGTCAAGTCGGCGCTGCGTATCTTGTCGCAGGCCAAGGAGGGCTACCCGGTTCGCGCCGCCTTCGACGATGACCCCGCGCTCGACCTTTCCACGATCATCTTCGCCGTGCAGGTGGGCCCCAGCTACGGCGGCGGCTTTAGGATTTGCCCCGACGCCGACCCCAAGGACGGGCTTCTCGACGCCTGCTACAACGTCAAGGTGCCGGCGATTCCCCGTATCATGGCGCTTCTGGGCTTGGCGAGATTCGGGAAACATACGAAATCGAACGTGGTGACGCTCCGTAAGTTCCGTACCGCGGCGCTTGAGTTCGAGCGCGAGCCACCCTGCCAGATAGACGGCGAGAAGCTCACGGGCACGCGGTTCGAGATCGAGGTCGTGCCCCGCGCGCTGAACGTGATCTACCCACGCGACAATTAGCCACCACAGGTTCGATCAGCGACTAGCCATATTTTGATTCCGAAAAAATGCCCCGAGACGCTCAAAGCATCCCGGGGCATCCATCGCTCGTTACAACAAGAAATTACTTCGCGGCGGACTGAAGCATGGCCTTGACCTCGGTCGCGGTCTTGAGCTTCATGACCTTCTCCACGAGGGCGTCGGCCTCGGCCTTGGTCCACTGGGAGATGATGCGGCGCGTACGGAGGATGGACGGCGCGGAGACCGAGAACTCGCCCAGGCCGAAGGAGATCAACACCGGGATGAGCAGCGGGTCTGCAGCGGCCTCGCCGCACATGCCGACCATGATGCCGGCCTTGTTGCCCTCCTCGATGATGCGCTTGAGGGAACGCAGGACGGCAGGCTGGTACACCTCGTAGAGGTAGGCCACCTTGTCGTTGCCGCGGTCGGCGCACATGGTGTAGCCGATGAGGTCGTTCGTGCCGATGGAGAAGAAGTCGCACTCGGCGGCGAGGTCGTCGGCGATGAGGGAGGCCGCGGGGGTCTCGATCATGGTGCCGATCTCGATGTCCTTGTTGTAGGACACGCCACGGGCGTCGAGGTCGGCCATGCACTCCTTGACGAGGGCCTTGACCTGGCGGATCTCATCGATATTGGTCACGAGCGGGACCATGATCTTGATGTCGCCGAACGCGGAGGCGCGAAGAAGGGCCGTGAGCTGGACCTTGTACTGGTCCGGGTTGTTCAGGCAGTAGCGCACGGCGCGGTAACCCATGAACGGGTTGTCTTCCTTGGTGAGGTGGAGATACGGGATCTCCTTGTCGCCGCCCACGTCGAGCGTGCGGATGATGACCGGCTGGTCCTTCATGCGCAGCGCGACCTTCTGGTACGCGGCGAACTGCTCGTCCTCGGAGGGCAGCTCCTTGGCGTCCATGAAGAGGAACTCGGAGCGGAAGAGGCCCACGCCCTCGCAGTCATGCTCGGCGGCCACGTTGGCGTCGTCGGGGTTGCCGATGTTGGCGACGAGAAGCTTCTTGTCGCCGTCGGCGGTCACGGTCTCCTTGCCGCGGTAGGCCTCAAGGGCGACCTTCTCCTCGGCGTACTGCTTGGCCTTGGCGCGGTAGTGCTCGAGGTCGTGGTCGGACGGCTGGGCGATAACCTTGCCGTTCGTGCCGTCGACGACGACCATGTCGCCGGTCTTGATGTTCGTGCAGGCGTCCGCGACGGAGAGGACCGCGGGGATCTCGAGCGCGCGGGCGATGATGGCGGAGTGAGAGGTGCGGCCGCCGGTCTCGGTCACGATGGCGGCGACGTTCTCCTTGTCGATGTCGGCCGTCATGGACGGGGTGAGCTCGCGCACCACGACGATGGAGTTCTCGGGCAGCGTGGAGAGGTCGACGAGCTCCTGGCCCAGCAGGTCGGCGAGAAGACCGGTCTTGACATCGGCGACGTCGGCGGCGCGCTCGCGGAACAGCTCGTCCTCCATGTTGGAGAACATGTTGTAGTACATGTCGTAAGCCTCGGAGACGGCCTGCTCGGCGCACATGCCGGACTCGATGGAGCCGTTGACCATCTCGCGGATGCCCTCGTCCTCGGCGAACTCGATGTGGGCGCCCATGATGGCCGCGGCCTCCTCGCCGACGGTCTGCTTCATGCGCTCGATCTGGGCGTTCGTCTGGTCGATGAACTTGGCGACCGCGTCCTGGTAACGCTGCTCCTCGGCCTTGGCGTCCTCAGGCGCGTGAGGCGTGAAGGAAAGGTCGGGCTCGACCGCGACGCGAGCTACGCCGATGCCTATGCCGTCAGATGCGTTGACTCCCTCGTACATAAATCCCCCTACGTTCTTGCCGCTCGCGCGGCTCTTCCCTAGAAAAGCTCGTGGCCGGGCAGAGCAAGCCCGACCACGCAATAGCTTAGCAATATTGAGTTTACTCGCACAGGCTCTTCTTGGCGGCGTCAAACTCGTGGGCCGCCTCGGACTGGACCTCGGCCTCGGCCGCCTTCACGGCGGCGTCGCGGGTCTGCTGCATGTCCTGCGCAAGGGAGCCCGGGATGGCGCGGCCCATCTTCTTGTACAGGGCGGCGACGACGCGCTCGATCTTCTCGCGCTTCGCGATGCCCTTGGACGCCGCGGTCGCGGTGCCGCAGGCGGAGGCGAAGACGAGCGCCGTGTCGTAGTCGGCGCCGCGGACGACCTGCGAAAGGAAGCCGGCCACCATGGAGTCGCCGGCGCCCGTGGCGTTTACCAGTCGGATGCGCGCGGTCGGGACGACGTGCTCGGCGCCGTTCTCGTCGAGCAGCAGCGAGCCGTGGCCGCCGCAGGAGATGATGACGTTGCGGGCGCCCTCCTCCTGGAGCTTGTGCGCGTAGGGCATGCACTCCTCGGGCTCCTCGATGTTCACGCCGTAGATGCGGCCGACCTCGTGGTTGTTCGGCTTGATGAGGAACGGGTGCGCGGCCAGCGAGTCCATGAGGAGCTGGCCGGGGGCGTCGACGACGAACTGGATGCCGCGGCCCGCGAATCGCTTCATGATCTGGTCGTAGATGTCGCTCGGCAGAGAGTTGGGGATGGAGCCGGTGAGGACGAGCGTGTCGCCCGCGCCGATGACGTCCATGCGCTCGAGGAGCTCGTCGACCTTCTTCTCGGAGATCTTTGGGCCCATGCCGTTGCACATCGTCATGACGATGCCGTTGAGCTTGACGTTGATGCGGGTAAAGCCTTTGTCGAGACACACGAAGTTGGACGAGATGCCCTTCTCCTGGAGGCGATGCAGCAGGTAATCGCCCGTGAAGCCGGCCGCGATGCCCATCGCGATGCTCGGGCAGCCGACCTCCTTGAGGAGCGTGGAAACGTTGATGCCGTTTCCGCCGCAGTGGAGCTCCTCGCTCGAGGACCTGTTCGTGAAGCCCATGTCGAGCGTCAGCGGGTGCATGACATAGTCAAGGGCAGGGTTTAACGTCATCGTGTAAATCAACGCAGTCTCCTTCCGACAGGATGCAGCAGACTCTAGTATGCAACATTCGTCACGCCGCTCACGTGGAAAATTGCAACGTTTACGGGAGTTGAGAAACATTTTTGTGTTCTACTCGCCACAAAAAGCAAACAACTGAGCGCCAGGGCGCTTCGCGCGGCAAAATAAGTCACGAACCCGAACGAATAAGAAAAAAGGAGCCGTGCGAGGCTCCTCTTTGCTAGCTAATGGTGCGCCCTGGCGGATTCGAACCGTCGACCTTGGGATTAGAAGTCCCCTGCTCTATCCAACTGAGCTAAGGGCGCGTGTGGGACTCATTCTATAACCAATCGGCAGCACGCGACAACCTGACGGCAACCGGAGCCCGTTCCGGATGCAAACCGCTTACGCGTTACAGCTGCTCAAAACGGCGTCCAGTCGCGAAAACGGTATGAGCAACGCAACGTGCGAAGAAGTGCGTGGAAATCAGCCGAGAAGCACAGCCGCGGCAAGCACGCCCGAGACGGTCTTGCCGTCCTGGATGGCGCCGGCGCGGATCGCTTCGAGGACGTCGCCGAGCTCGAGCCACAACGCTCCCACCAGCTCCCCCTCGTCGGGATTCGCCTCCGCCTGCGCAAGATCCGTTGCAAAGAAGACCTGCGTCCGCTCGTCGGTGAAGCCGGGAGAGCCGAGCACCGAGACGAGCGGCTCAAGCCTACTCGCCACAAGGCCCGTCTCTTCCCGCAGCTCGCGGGCCGCGGCCGCGGCGCCGTCCTCGCCCGGGTCGAGCTTTCCCGCGGGAATCTCGAGCGTCATACGCCCGAGCGCCACGCGGAACTGGCGCACAAGGCAGACGCGCCCGTTGTGCACCGCCACGACGCCGGCGCCGCCGGGATGCCGGACGAGCTCACGGGGCGCCAGGGAGCCGTCGGGCAGCTCCACCTCGTCGTCCTCGACCGAGAAGATCCTCCCGTGCCAGACCTCGTCGCGACGGGTGAGCTTCTCGGTATAGCGGGGATCGAGCTTCATCAGCTCCAGGATCTGCGAAAGGGACATGGCGCTCCTTCAATACGAAAAAACCGGGCACCCTAAGGCACCCGGCTCTCATGTCATGGTGGATCGTCAGGGGTTCGAACCCTGGACCTTGGGATTAAGAGTCCCCTGCTCTACCAGCTGAGCTAACGATCCAAATAGAATGGTGGATCGTCAGGGGTTCGAACCCTGGACCTTGGGATTAAGAGTCCCCTGCTCTACCAGCTGAGCTAACGATCCATATTCTATTGAATGGGGTGGGTGAAGGGTCTCGAACCCTCGACCTACGGAGCCACGGTCCGTCGCTCTACCAACTGAGCTACACCCACCATTTGCTTCCCTCTCAGGCAGCTCGTTTATTATGCAAGCTTACGGGAAGGGATGCAAGGACTTTTTTCTCGAATTTGGAAAAAAGATCTCTAGCTGCGGTTTCTTACGGAATCGTCCAGGTTACCGGTCGTCTACCGAGCCCACGAGCGCGAGCAAGTCCTCCTTCGTGAGCATCGAGGACTTGATTCCCTCGCCGCCGAGGACGCTCTCGGCAAGGCCGCGCTTGTCCTCCTGCATCTTGAGGATGCGCTCCTCGATCGTGCCCTCGGCGATGAGCTTGAACACGCTCACGTCGCGACGCTGCCCGATGCGGTAGGCGCGGTCGGTCGCCTGGTCCTGCGCGGCCGTGTTCCACCAGGGGTCGTAGTGGATTACGACGTCGGCCGCCGTGAGGTTGAGCCCCACGCCGCCCGCCTTCAGGCTGATGAGGAATACGGGCACCTCCCCCGCCTGGAAGCGCTTGACGAGCCGCTCGCGGTCTTCTTTGCTCGTGGAGCCGGTCAGCACGAAGTGGCCGAGGTGCGCCGAGGAGAGCCGCTCGGAGATGAGGTCGAGCATGCCCGTGAACTGCGAGAAGACCAGCACCTTGTGCCCGGCGTCGACCGCCTGCGAGGCGAGTTCCATGCAGGTGTCGAGCTTCGCGCTCCCGCCCTCGTAGTTGTCGTAGGCGAGCCGGGGGTCGCAGCAGATCTGCCGCAGGCGCATGAGCTCCGCCAGGATCTTGAGCTTCTCCTGGCCGAGGCCGCGGCCCTTGTCGCGCGGGTCGAAGGCATGCTGGACCTGCAGCGCCACGCGGTCCTGAGCCGCGAGGTAGAGCTTGCGCTGCTTGGCCTCCATCTGCGCATAGACGACGCTCTCGGTCTTCTCGGGGAGGTCGGCCAGGACCTCGGACTTCAGGCGGCGCAGCACGAAGGGGCCGATCGCGCACGAGAGGAGCCGCTGCCCGTCGTGCTCGCGTGCCTCGACGGGTCCCTCGTAGCGCTTCGCGAACTGCTCGCGCGTGCCGAGGTAGCCGGGCATGAGGAAGTCGAAGATGCTCCACAGCTCCTGGAGGCGGTTCTCGATGGGCGTGCCCGTGAGCGCGAAGCGGACGTCCGCGTCGAGGCACTTGCACGCGCGCGTGACCTGGGCCTTTGGGTTCTTTATGTACTGGGCCTCGTCCAGGAAGGCGCGCGCCAGGTGGACGCCCGACCACGCCTCGACGTCGCGGCGAAGAAGGTCGTAGGAGGTCACGAGCACGTCGCGGCCCGAGGCGGAGCCAATAAGCGCCGCGCGGGCGCGCTTCGCCCCGACGACGGCGCACGCGTCGAGGCCGGGAGCGAAGCGGGCGAGCTCGCTCATCCAGTTGTAAACGAGCGACGCCGGGCAGACGACGAGCGTGGGGCCCGGGTGGGCGCCGGGCGCGCCGGGGTTCTCTTGCTGCGCGAGGATATGGGCGATGACCTGGACCGTCTTGCCAAGGCCCATGTCGTCGGCGAGGATGCCGCCGAAACCGAGCCGCTCGAGCGTCCCCAGCCAGCGGAAGCCGTCCTCCTGGTAGCTGCGCAGCGTGGCGTGGAGGCCCTGCGGCACCTCGATGTCTGCGTCGGCGTAGGCGTCGAAGTCCCGCACGATCCGGCGGAAGCCCGCGTCGCGCTCCAGGCGGACGCCCTGCGCCCGGTCGAGGAGCGCGTCGATGAGAAGGGCGCGCGCCGAGGGCAGCCCGGCGTCGCCCAGCGCGAGCTGCTCGACGTCGATGCCCAGGCCGTCGGCAAGGTCCTGGGCGACCTGGAGGTTCTCGCCCAGACGGACGATGTCGCCGGAGGAGAGGCGCACGAAGCGCTGCTTGCGCTTGAAGGCGGCGAGGTATTCGAAGAGCTCGTCTTTCGTGAGGCCGCTCGCGCCGAGCTCGACGTCGAGCAGGTGGCTCTTGACCGTCGCGCGGACGCTCAGGTTGGGCGCCGGCCGCACGGCGACGGAGCGCAGGCGGTCGGACAGCAGCACCTCGCCGATGCCCGAGAGCTCCGGCAACCCCTCGGTGAGCAGCCGGAAGAGCAGCTCCTCGTCGTCCTCGCCAAAGCGGTAGTCCCCGGCCGCGGTGCCCAGGGGGAAATAGTCCTCGAGCACGTCCTGGACGTGGTACTCGGCCGCGAGGTCGCGGGCGGGCTGGCCGGGAAGGTCCTCCCCCGATCCAAGACGGCACCTCCAGTCGCCATAGACGACCGTGGCGTCGCAGGTAACGGAGCCGTCGTCCTCGCCGATGCGGAACGCGAACCCGGGCTCCGGCGGGACGAGGTCGGCGAGGCCTTCGGGCGCCGTGAGGTCGCACCACTTGGAAAGGACGGGCAGGACGGAGCGGCAGAACTCGCCCACGTCCTTCTCGCTCACGTGGAGCGTGCCGTAGGGGTCGTCGAGCGCGGAGAGCACCGGGGCCGCCTCGCGGGCGAAGTCGTCGCTTGCGCGCGTCGCCGCGTCGGGGCCCACGAGGTAGCAGGAGCCGCCGGCGAGAAGGACGCGGAAAGACGGGTCGAGCTCGACGTCGAGGCCGGCGGGTGAGCCAGGGAAGACGGCGCAGGCCAGACGAACGTCGCCGGTCCGCACGAGCACGGTGTCGCCCTTCACGTGATAGTAAGAGGACCTTCTTCGCGGCTCGATCTCTATGCGCTCGCCCTGGAGGGCGTCGAGCACGTCGATGACGTCGGCGTCGGAGAGGGGAAGCGCGCGGACGTCGGCCCCCCGGCCGCGCTCGCGATAGCTCCAGCGGGACTGGAAAAGCGCCGACTGGGCGTCGACGACGCGGGCGAGCACGCGGACGAGCGCCCAGGAGGATGGCTCGAACTCGCTCTGCTCGTGAACGAGCGTGAGGTTCTTGCCGTAGACGACCTCATCGTGCTCGCGGCAGGCGTCCACGAAGGAGGAGACGCTCTTCACGACGTACTTCGCGCGGCCGCGCTGGATGCTCAGGCGGATGGCGAGGCCGTCGGAGCCGGAGGAGAGCTCCTGGTTCACGAGCTCGACGCCGAGGCGGGCGGGCTCAGCCGGCGCCGAGGCAAGGCGTGCGCGGCGTGCGCGCGACTCGCGGAGGCGCTCTCCCGCGGCGCGGCCGAGAAGCGCGCTGATCGCCGAGCTCGTGGGGGCCTCGACGGGCGCATACGGGTGACGGGGCGACGCGGCGGGTTTGGAAGGATCGGCTGCGGGCCGCTGTGCGGGAGGGGCTTCGTCCGCCCTCGCCTCCCCCAGATAGGCTAGGGCGAGGGCGATCTCGTGCTTGCACATGCCGGGGTACTTGAGCGCCGCGGGGCAGCTGCAGGAATAATCGAGCACCTCCGCGGGATCGGTCGAGAGATCGACGGAGACGGAGTAATACGAGCCGCCGGAGCCCTTCACGCGACCAGTAACGCTCACGCTCGTCCCGATGCCGCCTTCCCTCTGGGAAAAGTGCAGAACACCGCCTGCCCGCGCGATCTGCGCCCCGCGTGCATAGGTGGAATCGAGCGCAGCCTCGTTCTTTAGGCAGCGTACCAGCAGCTCATATGCCAAATGCTTCTCCCCTCGCGCGAAAGCACGCCCTATGGCCATCGCATCAGTTTAGCCCGCAGGTTGGCCACGTTCCAGCTGCAAAGCGAGCAATCGGCGCGAATCGACGAGCTCGAGGCGGGCGAATAGCGGGCGCCCCATTTCGCACATCGAGAAACTACAGGCCGTCGATGAACCTTCCGCACGCGGACCGGCCGGTCCCGCTCGTCCCATTTGAAGACGCCGGCGTCTTCCAGGACATAGGCAAAGACTTTACCACCTCCTCATGAAGGATATCGAGGGCGTTGTCTTCGCGGAGCTCGTCGCCGCGGTGCAGGTAGATGTCCTCGGCCCAAGCCGCATGAGCCGAGCTGAGCTGGTCCGAAGAAAGTCCGGATAGGTCTCCTACGAGCAGATGCCGCTTCACGGCGTCGAGCTCGGGAACGAGTCGCGGGGGCAAGACGGCGAGGTCCATGACCTCAATCAGGCCGATGTTCTCCTTCTTGATATGGCGCCACCGCTCGTGCGGATGAAATACGCCCAAGGGATGACGCCGCGATGTATGTTGCAGATGCGCACATCGCCGGCCGCTCGCGCCCCCAGGAAGCGGTCGCGTTCTGCAGACACATCACGGAGCTCGCCCCGCTCTCGCGGGTAAGCGCAAGAAACATATCCATATCGCATGCGGTGAGCGCGTTCCAGCGCCCATCTTCAGACGCCATGCGAACGAAACCCAGGCGTTTGCGCAGGCCAATCCGTCGATAGAGACGTCGAGAGCCGCAGCGATGACGCGGCCGCCCTCATGGTCGGTGGATACGCGTACCAGACGACGTCAGCGTCGTCGGCGTCGACGACTCGCTTGCGGCCTATATCCCCCACGCTCGCCTCACCACAGTCAAGTTCGATGCGCATAAGCGGGGCGCAGCCGCGTTCGAGTACGCGGCAGGCAAAAGGGAAGCCCGGGGAGCGGGCGCAATCCGCATCCCGGGAACTTTGGCGCAAAGGACCTCGGTAGCCCCGCCGAGACGCTGACGGGGCTACCAGGAAACCTTATGGCGCACAGAGCTACTCGTACCTGCGCGCCAAGTACTCGCAGTAATAACGGGCGTCGAGGTCCTCGCCCGTCGCCCTTCTCAACGTCGAGGGCGCGGAGAGCGACTGCCCAGATGCCCAGACATGGCCCGAAAGCCATCCCTTGATCTCAGAGGAATCCCCCTGCGACAAGCGCGCGAAGGCATCGGGGGCGTCTAGGCGCAGGGCATGCTCGAATTGCGCGGCATAAAGGTCGCCGAGCGCGTAGCTGAAGAAATACCCGACGCAGCCGCTCGCCCAGTGCACATCGCTGAGGACTCCCTGCGACGCATCTTCGGGAGCGCAGCCGAGGTACTCCTTGTACTTGGCGTTCCAAGCCTCCTCGATGTCCGCCAGAGCGAGTCTGCCGTCGAAGTAGTCGCGCTCAATCTCGTGGCGGACGATGATGTGGAGGGGGTACGTGAGCTCGTCGGCCGAGAGTCTGCTGGGGCCCGGCTTGGGCTTGTTCAGCATCTTGCATACCGCCTGGGGTTCGAGGCCGGCGAGCTTGGGGCAGAGCTTCTGGGCCTTGGGCAAGAAGCCTTCCCAGAACTCCTCGCTGCGGAAGACGTGGTTCTCATAGAAACGCGACTGGCTCTCGTGCATGAAGCCCTCGATACCGCCCCAAAGTCCAAGGTCGACGACGCGCTGGGAGCTGCCGCAACCGTACATGGAGTGGCCCGTCTCGTGGGCCATGGCGCGCATAGACTGGAACAGGCCGGCATCGCCCCAAGGATACGTGGAGGGCCTTCCGTCCCTGGGGCCCACGCACACGGTAACGGGGTGATGGATGCGCCAACGCGTCGTCTGCGCGGGGTCGGCCCCAAGCGACTCGCAGACGAGGGAGACGAGGGCATCTGCCTCGTCTTCGGAGACGACCTCCTCGATGGGGGCGAGGCCCAACGCGTCGGTATCCGAGAACGCGTCCAAAGCGCCCGGGAGCAAGCGGAGCACCTCGTCCTTGACGGCCTCAAATAGGGCGTCGACTTCATCGCAGGTATAGCTCGGGTCGCAGCGCGCCATGATCGTGTCGTACACCCGCGCATCCGGGTCGATGGAAAGGGCGATCCTGCGCTGAACGTCGAACTGGCGCTCCAGCGTCGGCAAGAAGGCCTTGAAGTCTTTGCGCTCGAGACATTCAGCCCACTCCCTCTGACCCTGTGCGTTCGCCGAAGAAAGCTCCTCCAGGAGCTGGGAGGGAACCTTGGTCGCCTCGTCGTATCGAGCCTGGAGCCAACGGGCGACGCAAAGGTCTTCTTTGCTCGCCTCGCCCTCCGAGACCCCGCGGAGTTCCTCCACAACGGACTTCGTGGTTTTCGAGCAAAGAAGCTCGCTTCTTTGCCTTACGACGAAGCCGTTGACCTCAGAGCCATATGCGAATCCGCCCGACGGGCTTCCGCCCGCCCAGCGGTCGTAATAAAGCACGTTGTCGAGATACTCGAGGTACCTCAGGCGCTTGACAATGTCTCGCGCCGCCGCAAACGCATCGGTTGTTTCCATGGTTCTCGCTTTCGCGTCACGCCCCCTAAGCTCACCTGATCCTCTATAGAGCAGGGGGGCATACGTCGGTTAGGAAAAAAGCCGCCGGGGCGCAAGCGCCGCGGCGGCCTCGGAGGGGGCAGGGCTACAGCTCGATGAGATGATCGGTGATGTAGGTCAAGCGCTCAGCGCCGGACTCGGTGATGAGGTAATCGTCCTCCTGGCGAACGCCGCCGACGCCCGGCAGATAGATGCCCGGCTCCATTGTGTGGACCATGCCGGGCTGCTCAGGGGTGTCGTTGAGCGGGCCCATAAAAGGCGCCTCATGGATATCGAGGCCGAAGTTGTGGCCCACGCCGTGGGGAATCTTGTAGCCGTGGTCCTCGACGTACTTGTGCACAGCATTGGAGACCTCGGCGTAGGTCACGCCGGGCTTGAGCATGGAGGCGCCAAGCTCCTTGGCCTCCTCGACGATACTCCAGACCTTGAGGAGCTCCGGCTCCTTGGCCTTGCCGATGAGGACCGTGCGCGTGATATCGGAACAGTAGTCGCCGTAATAGGTTCCGAAATCGATGGTGACGAAGTCGCCGTACTCGAGCTTACGCGTAGAGGCGGTGGCATGGGGGCAGGCGCCGTTGTCGGGACCGGAGGCCACGATCGTCTCGAAGCAGAAGCCCTGGCCCCCGCGGGAGCGGAACTGGTACTCGAGCTCGTTGGCGACGTCTATCTCGGTCACGCCGGGCTTGATTGCGTCGAGCAAGCCGTAGAAGCTGCGCATGCTGATCTGGCAGGCGCGTCGGATGAGGGCGAGTTCCTCCTCGTCCTTGATCATGCGAAGCGGCGCCACATGATCCGCGACGGTCACGAGCTTCACGCCCTCGGCATGCTCGGAGAGGTCGGAGTAATCCGCCATCGTGATGTCGGAAGCGACGTATCCGGCCTCGCTCACGCCGAGCTCGTGGAGGATATCGCCGGCGCAGGTGTAGTAGTTCGCCGCGCGCGTGCCCCACTTCATGTACACGTGGACCTTGGCGACGCCGCCAACCTCGGTCTGAGCTTGGCTCTCAAAGCGGCCATCGGTCACGAAGTGGCACTCGGAACCGGTGACGACGAGCACCGACGTCCCGTACTCCCCCGTGAAACCGGTTAAATACTTGATGTCAGAGCCCTTCGTGACAACGTACGCCTCGATCCCGTCGGGCTTGAGGCTCTCTTTGAGCTTGGAAAGACGATCGGACATGATTTCTCCTTTGTTTGACCGTGGGGCGCGAGCGCGGGACAACCAGCCGTTGCTGGACGTTGAACTTGCGAGCGCTTCTTTGCCGTTAGTGGGCAGACGAGACGCCCATGCCCATCTGATGGTTGAGTTTCTTTGCCATGAAGGCGACGAGGAGACCGCAAGCAACGGTGACAAGCCCCATTGCCAGGAAATACGGGACCTCAGACCCCTCGACGTAGAACTGGGAGACGAGCGTCGAGAGGCCGGCGCCGGTAGACTGCGAAAGGCTCCAGACCGTGACCATCTGGGTCGAGAAGGCCGCCGGGGCGACGATGGAGGCGGCCGAGTATCCCGTAGGGCTCGTCATGGCCTCGCCCGCGATGATGATGACGTAGAAGAAAACGATCCAGAGGGGGCTCACCTTGACGCCAGCCGGGAAAAGAAGGAACGGCAGGCACATGAAGACCGGGCCGAGGCCCCACAGGCAGGTGCCGGCGCCGATTTTCATGGGGTTAGAGGGCTGGCGATCGCCGAGCTTGCCCCAGATCGCGGAAGCCGCGACGCCAAAGACCATGCCCAAGACGGCCGGTACGGTCTGGAAGGTCGCTGGGCTGATCTCCACGCCAAACAGGTTCAGGTCGACGCTCGTCTCGCAGTAGATAGCAAGGACCGAGGTCGACTGGGTCCACACGAGCATGGCAAGGCAGTTGCACACATACAGCGGGATGAGGGCCATCACGCGGCGCGACTCCTCGGGGGAGGTCTTCTTGCTCTTGATGATGTAGGCGAGGTAGACGATGGGGATAAAGATGGCTGCCGTGCTCATCGTGCTGGCGAACTGCTTGATGGTGATGACCGAGCCTGCGAAGAGGCCGGCCATAGCCGCGACAAAGACGACGACGCAGGCGAAGATCGCGGCAAGCGCCTTCTTCTGGGCAGCTGCCGGGAGCGGGTCGTCGGGGGAAACGCCTATGGGACCGAAGAAGGACTTCTCGGTCGCGAGGTAGATGGCCGCCCCGACGACGGCGGCCACGGCTCCGACGGCGAACGCCGCGTGGTAACCAAAGGCCACGGAGACCGCGCCGACGATGGCGGGGACGGCGGCGCCCACGTTCGCGATGGTGTAAGAGATGGTGAACGCGCCGTCGCGCCGCTCATCGCCCATCTCATACATCTTGCCCATCAAGGCCTCGACCGAGCGGCCGCAGAGCATGGTGGAGAAGACAAGCAGCACCTGACTCGCCGCATATCCCAGGATGCCGAGGCCGGGGATGGCCAGAAGCACATACGCTAACGCCTGGACGCAGCGGGAGAACCTGAGGCCCGCGCGAGCACCGAGGATACGGTCGACGACGAAGGACCCCACGAGCCCGGCGAGCAACGAAAGCGCCGAGTAAAGCGAGACGAGCTGAGCCGCCTCCGTCTGGGTAAGTCCGATGCCGCCGTCGGCCACCGAGGCGTAGAGGTAATAGACGAGGATGGCGCTCATGCCGTAGCTGGCGAAGGAGTTGCACAGCTGCATGACCGAGAGCGTCCCTATGGCCTTCGGGTGGCCGAGAAACGCGCTTTGGGTCCTGAGCTCATGCGCCTTCTTCCTTTCTTCGACTCCGACGGTCTCTTCTGCTGCCATAGGAAGGCTCCTTCCCGGACGCGTCCGCGTCCCTTGGTGGTGAGAGGCTCCATGCCCCTTACGATTGCCAGCATAGAGCTGTTTCACTGACGTGAAGATTGTTTCACAATAGCTTTTATGCGCATGTAATTAAGCGTTACCGAAACGAAATCCATCGCGAACGGCAAGAAAAAAGCCCCGGACGGCTTGGCCGACCGCGGCTCAACATGACTCAATAAAACACAGCTATAAAAGATTCGTCACAGAGGAATGGCGCAGCCTGAACCAGACGCTCTCGGACATCTCTTCGCCGTCGTTCCTTGTAGTGTGCGGGTGGTTCGCCTTCACGCACGCGGCGTCGCCCGCCGCGAGCCTGACCGGATCGCCGTCAACGGTAAGCGTGAGCTCGCCCTCGGTAACGTAAACGGTCTCGGGATATGGATGCAAGGCCGGGGCATCGGTCTTCGCGCAGCCGGGCTCGAGGCGAATCACCTCGAAGACGTCCGAGCCAATCCCGAAATCGAAGGTCCTCATGGCCATGCCGAACTCGCTGCGCAGCTCGAGGCGCGCCTCGTCCGACCTTATCACGTCACGCCTGGATGCGGCGACGCTGAGGATGTCAGCCATCTGGACACCGAGCTCGCGGCAGATAGAGCGGAGGCTCGAGACCGTGGGGCTCGTGAGGCCGCGCTCGACGTTCGAGAGGTACCCGACCGACATCCCCGTGTACTTCGAAAGCTGCGTAATGGTCAAAAGCTTCCTCTTGCGAGCCTCCTTGAGGCGCGCGCCGAGTGCGGCGGCGTAGTCATCGGGCTCGTTGTTCTGATCTCGAGAGGCCATGTTTCGTCCTTCTTCTGGAATGGGCAGGGTTCCAGTGTAGCGCCTGGCGTGCGATATGG
>ERZ808246.1446-NODE-1446-length-17079-cov-8.617305_pt1 | contig 17079 bp, 13 predicted proteins | sample MGYA00521083_ERZ808246 | MGnify/ENA primary metagenome ERZ808246 (study PRJEB31516, sample SAMN03275577) | gut metagenome | biome: mammalia-associated habitat; material: feces | host: Papio cynocephalus | place: Kenya | collected 2012-07-07 ... | reverse complement strand
CTGACTCAAAAATACATCTCAAAATAACTGAACAAAAAATTAAAACAGCTTCTAATTCCAGCATACTGGCCTGGAACTTAATACACAAACAACACACAACAACATTGCGCCCACGCAGGAAGTGATTTCGTGCGCGGGCGCGTTCTGTTTGTAGCGGGTTATATCTCTCAGACTGTTTACAGACGGGACTTTATGGCTCTTATGGTCATGAGGACAATCCTGTCGAGAGGGATGCTGGAGGAAGCCCGGCGAATGCCGGCCGCCAGAATGTTTGCCGGGGTGCATGCCTTACGGGTGTCGTCAAGGCTGCCACGGAGCTCCCGGGACTTGAGGTCGAGTTCTTCTGCAATCCGCTGCCGAGCGGCGTTGAGCCCCTTGAGGTCTCTGATTTCAGCGTATTTCATGCCTCACCTCCCTTTTCATCGTCAAAGAACAGCCCCACAAACATCCTCACGAGGCCGTTCAGGAAGAGTTTTTTCCTCAACAGGAAAAGAACCAGCATGACGAACAGGAAGAATGCGGCGACGATGAACGCGCCTGCGGCATAGTCACCGAGCAGTTTTCCGATGAGAAGCACACATCCGAAAGCCGCAGCCGTGAGCACGATGCCGCCGAGGGTGAGAAACATGAGCGAGAGCAGCAGTTTGTTCAGCGTCACTGAAAGTCCCTTTGCCGCCCGGAGCTTCAGGTCATCAATCTTGAGATTGACGTATTCCGCAGTGCCGGCGGCCAGTTCCTCCGCGGATTTTGTAAAACGGTTTTCCATCAGGCAATCTCTATTTTTCTTCCGGCAACATCCTCCCCGGATTTTCCGTTTTCAAATTGTCCCGCACCACGCATTTCTGACTTTCCCTCTGAGACCGTCTCTTTGCCCTCAGTTTCGCCATCGTCCGACTCAGCTCCAGCAGGTTCCAAGTCATTCTCATCTCCTGTCGCCTCAACAAGCGCATCTTCAAGCCTGTCACAAGCGTCCCTGAGCAAATCCCGTCCGTCCTTCGCCGCATCCTTCATCTTCTTCCGTGTGACCTCGCCCTTATCCGGAGCAAGCAGCAGCCCGAGCACAGCCCCCACAGCCGCCCCGGCCAAAAATGTAATCAAAGAATTTGTCTTCATAATCTTTTGTGTGTTTGTTGATTATGCCGCAGAACGCTGCAATGTTCGAGCCGAAGAGGACTTTGGGGTCGCGAGTTCGAGTCGCTTGGCACATTAAACAAGAAAGAGCCACAGACATTCTCTGCGACTCCCTTGGAGCGGGAAACGAGACTCGCGCTCGCGCGGCGAGCTGACGCGCCTGCTTTCTGACCCCTCCCAACCCTCCCTCAGGGAGGGCTTTGGGGTCGCGAGTTCGAGTCGCTTGGTACATTAAACAAGAAAGAGCCACAGACATTCTCTGCGACTCCCTTGGAGCGGAAAACGAGACTCGCGCTCGCGGGGCGAGCTGACGCGCCTGCTTTCTGACCCCTCCCAACCCTCCCTCAGGGAGGGCTCTGGGGTCGCGAGTTCGAGTCGCTTGGCACATAAAATAAAACAAGAAAGAGCCACAGACATTCTCTGCGACTCTCTTTGGAGCGGAAAACGAGACTCGAACTCGCGACCCCGACCTTGGCAAGGTCGTGCTCTACCAACTGAGCTATTTCCGCATGTTTTGAATGAACTTTCCCGAAATGGGATTGCAAAGGTAGGGATATTTTTTGAATGTGCAAATGAAATGCGCAAAAATTGTGAAAAATAATTATCTTTGTTGTTGGTTTTTGATTAGTATTGACAGTTATAAATGTTTAATCTGTCCTGAGTTGCCTTGCGGTGACGAGGGACGCAAATTTTTCAGGCTATGAAAAAGTTTTTATTTGCAATGATTTTGCTGGGAGAAGCTATTGCCTTCACAAGCTGTGAGAAGGAAAACAAGGACAATGGTGAGACCGGAGAGATCACCTCAGTCACTGACGCCGCAGGAAATGTCTACAAGGTTGTCAAACTTGCTGACGGCAATTACTGGATGGCAGAGAATCTCCGCTATGTTCCGGAAGGTCTCACGCCAAGCCAAGACTTGAACAACGTTACCGCAGGAGTATACTACCCTATTAAACTTGCGGAAGATCATAAATCAGTTGTATTCACGACGGACGAAAACGACATTAAGGCATCAGGCTACCTATACCAGGCAGAAACGGCATTCGGACTTGCCGTCAACTCTCTCAAATCTGAAGAGGACGCGAAGAAATTGGAGGGAGCGCAAGGAATCTGCCCTAATGGATGGCACATTCCTACAGCCTCAGAAATATTGAATCTCGTCGGTAAGGCTGTCTCTCCATTCGAGACCAACGAAAGTGCCCCTTACTATGACGCAGACAAGAAGAACGCCACAATAGAAAAACTTAATGCTGACGGCTTCAACATCAGCGCGACTGGCGCAGTCAGCATTATAGACAACACGAAGACCTCCGCAACACTTATGGGTTGGCTCACAGCGAATCCGGACATCATAGTTTCCGGATACATCTATGGTTCAACGTTCGCCAGCATATCATACACGGAAAAGGACAATGCCGAATCTGGAGTGAAAAACATCCAATTCCTCGGAATTATGCCGATGGCAAACAATGGAACAGCAAATGGCTCAAAAGTTTCTTACAAGATCGGTGCGGCTGTCCGCTGCGTAAAGGACAAGACTGCTGAATAATACAAAAATAAAAGACGGAGGCTCAATCTTGAGAAGTCTCTGTCTTTGTGCGTGTCAGAACGCTGGAGATTTCTCGCTTTTTATTTGCTGAGCGGTAGCGGATGCAGAAAAGGATGAGATGCTACCTGTATTTTTCATATTCCGGCATCGCCAGCGCGGACAGAATCCCCTTCACCTCGCTGTCACCCTTCGGGCAGATGAGCAGCGCGTCGTCGGTGTCGACCACAATGTAGTCGTCGAGACCCTTGACTGCAAGCAGCTTGGACCTGTTCGTGCTGAAAGCGAGGGTGCCGCCGCAGTCCTGAAGGAGCTTCTGGTTGCCGAAGACGACATTGCCGTCAGAATCCTTCCCCGGGGCATAGTCATAGACCGACGCCCAGTTGCCGATGTCAATCCAGTTGAAGTCGCAGGGCATAATCCAGGCATTGTCGGTGCGCTCAAGAAGCCCGTAGTCGAACGAAGTCCATGGGCAGTCCGTGTAGACTCTTTCAATGAACGGCTTTTCCTGAGGCGTGCCGATGAACTTCTCCCATCCCTTGAACAGCGCAGTCACTTCAGGATTGTAGGTCTCCATTTCGTCCCTGAGCCCGGCCGCATGCGAGACGAACATCCCGGAATTCCACAGGAACTCGCCGCTGTCGACAAAGACCTTGGCGAGTGCCAGGTCCGGCTTCTCGGTGAAAGTCTTGACCTTGACCGGAGAGCCTATCGTGATGTTTCCCTTGCCTCCAGCAACCTGGATGTAGCCGTAGTTCGTGTCCGGACGGTTCGGAACTATACCGAGAGTAATCAGCACGTCCGCCCCCTCCACAAATTCGAGGGCACGGGCGGAAAGTTTTCTGAAGACATCCGGGTCTGAAATGTAGTTGTCCGACGGGGAGAAGATTATGTTCGCATTCGGATTGCGATGAAGAATCGTGTAGGTCGCGTAGGCTATGCAGGGTGCCGTATTGCGGGTGTACGGCTCAAGCAGAAGGTTTTCTGCCGGGAGTTCGGGAATCTGCTCACGGACCATATCTGCAAATTTCGCGGATGTGACAACAATGATGTTCTGCGCCGGGATGAAGTCCTGAAATCTCTCATAGGTGTGCCGGATGAGACTCTTGCCAATATAGGCGAGGTCGAGGAACTGCTTTGGGCGGTTGCTGCGGCTGACTGGCCACAGACGTTGGCCGTAACCTCCGGCCATAATTACGCAATAGGAGTTATTTATGTTCATATCAACGTCTTAGTGCTTTTTGAATATCTTTTTGGCCTATCCAAAATCTGATTCAAAATCTTTATGTTTTATAATATTCGACAGGCTTGTCTGTACATAGGTATAAACGCCTGCGGGATATATTCCAAATCCGTGCCGTCACCGGTGACACTCACGCCGACAACGTCAAAAAATGTCTCGAAATCCGAAAATTTTTGATACGCCTCCTCGCGGAGAAAACGCCTCGCGGCCTCGACGACTTTGCGCTGCTTCACCGAATTCACGGTCTCCTGCGGAAGGATTTCCGGGTTTATACGCGTGCGCACCTCGACGAAATGAATGCCGTCATCGTCAACTGCCACAATGTCAAGTTCATAGTGACCGCTGCGCCAGTTCCGGGCAAGAATCGTGAAGCCCCTGCCTTCGAGGTAGTCCGCCGCCCTGTCCTCCCCGAACTTTCCGGTATTTTGTCTATTGTTCATACGCGCTTCATTTACAATAACATACCCCTCCTAAAACCATCAACAGGACAAGCCAAACCGGAAATCAGTCAAAAGTCACAATCGTGACGCCCGTGCCGCCGAACTGGATGTGCTCGTCCTTGACCGAGGCTACGCCCGGAGTGGCGCGGAGAAGCTTCTGAACTTCTTCACGGAGGGCTCCGGTGCCCTTGCCCGTTATGATGCGCACGGACGGAACCGAAAGCATCAGAGCGTCATCGACATAATGCATGACCTTTTCCAAAGCCTCGCCGACACGCTCACCCCGAATGTCAAGTTCAGGGGAGAAGTTCAACTTGCGCTCGGCTATCGAAGAGTCGAACTTCACCTTTGAGACATTTCGGCTCTCGCTGCGGGTCGCGTCCTTGAATTCGTTGGAAGTGATGCGTTCCACCTTGTCGAGCGGAAGTTTTGAGGAAATGTTGCCGATGTTCACGAAGACCGCCTTCGCGGAAACGCGGGTCACTTCGCCGACAAGCCCGTTGTCCTTGACCCGAATCTTCTCTCCGACCTTAAGCGGGGCATTTCTGAAAGCGTCCTGCCGGGCCTTTTCCTCGGCTTCGGCAATGAGACGTTTCTTCTCGGCCTCGTCCGCCCTCTGGACAGAGCGTGCCGCACGGCGTTCCCGGCGCTCGTCCAGCTGGCGTATCTTTTTCTCTATATAGTCGTCCTTTTCCTTCTGCTCCTGTTCCTTCTTCGCGGCAAGCAGCGACATGAAGTCCTGAAGACCCTTGCGAGCCTCCTGCGTGCTCTCTTTCTGCGCCTGCTTCTCCTTGATTGTGCGTATAGTGTTCTCCACCTGACGGTTGGCTCCCTTCACAATCTCCTCAGCCTCCTTGTGCGCCTGATCGAGCACCTCTTTCTTGAGCTGCCGGATGTTCTGAAGCTCCTTCTGGTAGCGATCCGTGATGTTCTCAAGGGTGCGGTCAGTATTCTTTATCCTCTCAAGCTTTTCGTCCAAGGCCTTGCGGTTGCGGGCGATGCGGCGCAGGTTGCGCTCTATGTCGACATACTCCTCCCCGGCCCTTGCTTCCGCATCCTTGACAATCTGCTCGGGCAGTCCCATCTTGCGGGCCAGCTCAAAGGCAAACGAGTTACCGGGAAGCCCTATTTCCAGCTTGAAGAGCGGCAGTATGTTCTTCGCGTCGAACATCATCGCCCCGTTTATGACGCCGGTCTGCCCGGAAGCGTAGAACTTGAGGTTTGTGTAGTGGGTCGTAATCACGCCGTAGACTCCCCTGCGGTCAAGTTCGGCAAGTATGGCCTCGGCAATCGCCCCGCCGGCAGCAGGTTCGGTGCCGCTTCCGAACTCGTCGATGAGCACGAGCGTGCGTGAGTCTGCCTCAGCCAGCATGGTCTTCATGTCGGAGAGGAAAGAACTGTAGGTGCTGAGGTCGTTGTCTATGGACTGGTCGTCGCCGATGTTCACCATAATCCGGTCGAAGACCATCAGCTCCGAGGTCTCGGAAGTCGGGATGAGCATACCCCACTGAAACATATACTGAAGAAGCCCGAACGTCTTGAGACACACCGACTTTCCTCCGGCGTTAGGACCGGAAATCAGAAGTATGTGCTTTTCTGGGGTGAGCGTCGCGCTGAGCGGGACAATCTGCCGACCCTCCTTGCGCAGGTTCCTTTCCAACAGAGGGTGACGAGCCTTGCGGAGGTTCAGTTCGCCGTTCTCGGAGACAATCGGCATCCCGCAGATGAAGTCAAGCGCGACCTGTGCCTTTGCCATGAGAAAATCGATTTCACCGATGAAGACCGCCGCGTCGAGAAGTTCCGGGATATATGGACGCAGGAACTCCGTAAATTCGTAGAGTATGCGAACAATCTCCCGCTGCTCGGCGAACCTGAGCTCGCGTATTTCGTTGTCAAGTTCCACGACCTCGGCCGGCTCGATGTAGGTGGTCTTTCCGGATGCGGACTCGTCATAGATGAAGCCCGAAAGCTTCTTCTTGTTGGCAGCCTGAACCGGAATGAGCATCTTTCCGTCACGCATGGTCACTGTGGCGTCACCATCTACAAGTCCCTCCTCCTTTGCACGGCGGAGTATGAGATTGATTCGCTTGGAGATGGTTCCCTCCTTGTCCCTCAACGACTTGCGTATGGAATAGAGTTCATCGGACGCGGTGTCCTTGACTTCGGAATATTTGTCGAGTATGCCGTCTATACGCCTCTGGACTTCAGTGAAGTTCATTATGCCCGAGGCCATACGCTTCAGGTTCGGATATACCCCGTCCTTCACGTCCTCGAAGAAGGCCGTCAGCCTGCGGAGGGTTTCGAGTATGGTCTTGAGTTTCCGCAGCGACAGGAGATCTATCGAAACAGAGGTTTTTTCGAGGGGACGGAGGAATCCTATCGCATCGATATACCCGTTTGTCGGGAAACTTTCCTCGAACATCATTATCAGCCTCATCTCATCGACAAGGCGCAGGCGTTTCGTGATTTCTGACGCGGAGGTGGAGAATTTCTCGTCGGCAACGCGGCCGGCGGCATATTCGGTCGAACACCTCGCGGAGATTGCCTCCCTTATCCTGTCGAAGCCGAGTTTCTGTTCGAGCTTCGCGTATCCGGCATCGTTTTTCGTCAAGTCCTTTTCTTCCGTCATCGCGTCTCCTATTTCATCGCTTCGCTCAAAAGAAGCTTAAGTTCATTGAGATTGTTTATTTCGGTGTAACTGCCGTCCTTAAAGAATGTTATGTGTCCGGTTTCCTCGGAGACGACAACCACCGAGGCATCCGTCTGTTCGGAAATGCCGGCCGCAGCCTTGTGCCTCATGCCGAACTGCGGAGGAAGGTCCCGCTCGCTCATAGGAAGCGTGCAGCGGGCTGCCTCCACACGGTTGCCGCTGATGATCACGGCACCGTCATGCAGAGGGGAATTTTTGAAGAAGAGGTTCATCAGCAGACGGCGGTTCACAATGGCGTCTATCCTGTCCCCCGTATCGACCACAGAATCCAACGATGACATCCCGGGAATCACAATCAGCGCCCCGGTCTTGGACTCTGACATGGAGTTGCAGGCCTCGGCAATTTCCTTCACGGTGTCACTTGTCGCCGTCGCGTTCCCGTTGCCCCCGAAAAGGCGGTTGAAGAAACGGCTGCCCTTCTTCCCTATCATGTATTTCTGCCCGAAGTGCATGAGAAAGCGGCGGATTTCCGGCTGGAAGATGACGATGAGAGCCAGCGAGCCGACATCGAGTATGACCGACAGCAACTCCGTCATCATCTTCATTCCCAATGCGGAGACTATCACCTTGGCGAAGAAGAGCGTGATGATGGCGATGAGTATGTTCATCGCCGAAGTCCCCCTGATTGACTTGAATGCATAGAAAATCACCAGAGCTATCAGAAATATATCCAACAGGTCCGTGAACGAAAAGTTCAGAAAATCAAATGCATTCAAAATAATCATAATATTTCATCAAGACATCCAACGAAGCAGACCGCTTTTTCTTTGAATTTTACAATGAGGTTTCAAATTCTTTCAGGAATCGAAGGTCATTCTCAAAGTAATTTCTCAAGTCCTTCACCTGCCACTTGAGCATGGCGATGCGCTCCACGCCCATTCCGAAGGCGAACCCGCTGTATTTCTTGCTGTCTATGCCGGAGGCCTCAAGCACGTTGGGGTCAACCATGCCGCAGCCGAGGATTTCGAGCCAGCCCGTTCCCTTGCAGATGTTGCAGCCCTTGCCATGGCAGATGTTGCAGCTCACGTCAACCTCGGCTGACGGCTCGGTGAACGGAAAATAGGACGGACGCATGCGGATTTTCGTCTCCGGCCCGAACATTTCACGGGCGAAGAGGAGTATGGCCTGCTTCATGTCGGCAAAGGTCACGCCCTCGTCGATGTAGAGTCCCTCAACCTGATGGAATATGCAGTGCGCACGGGCAGAAATGGCCTCGTTGCGGAAGACGCGCCCGGGGCATACGATGCGGATAGGGAGAGGAAGCTTTTCCATTGCACGCACCTGGACAGATGAGGTGTGGGTGCGAAGCAGAACCGGATTGTGGCCGGAAGTCACGAAGAAAGTGTCCTGCATGTCACGTGCGGGGTGCTCCGGAGGGAAGTTCAGGGCCTCGAACACGTGGTAGTCATCCTCGATTTCAGGGCCTTCAGCGACGTCGTAGCCGAATTTGCGGAAAATCTCGACGATTTCCTCGCGGGCGATGGAAACCGGATGGCGTGAGCCGAGCGCAACGGGATCGCCGGGAAGAGTGCAGTCAAATGACGGCGCAGAAGCCGCCTGCTGAGATTCCGCCGCAGCCTTGAGCTCCTCTATCTTTGCGGCAGCTGCCTGCTTGAGCTGGTTGAGCTTCTGACCAAACTCGCGTTTCATTTCCGGAGCCACACCGCGGAATTCGTCGAAAAGCTGAGTAATTTCGCCCTTTTTGCCCAAAAGGCGGACTCGCGCCGCCTCCACTTCCTGTGCCTTCAGGTCCTTAAGACCCTCAATCTCTGCCAGAATCGCATCTATCTTCTCTTTCATATCATTATGTTTTTCTTGTTCACAATAATTCAGACAGCCATGACCCGCTACAGCAATTCATTACTGTCTGTTTCAACCTGCAAATATAATGAATAAATCCTTGTGTCGAATGAATTTAGGCACAAGGATTTGATTTTGTCGAAAGGCGAGTCAGTTTGCGGAGCGTTTGGCCGCACGCTTTGCGCGGGCCTTCTGCGCCTTTCCGGCTCCCTGCTTGAGGTAGGCCGCCCACTGATCATCGGTGAAGAACTTGCGGAAGGCGTTGTCTATCTGCTCCATCCATTTGTCCTGAATGCCCTGATAGATGGACGAGTTGGAGACCTTGTTGGCCTGGAGACGCTGGAGGTCGTCGTTCATGGCCATGTAGTCGTGGACAAGAATGGAGTCGACGTAAAAAATCTGCCAATCCTCAAGTTTCACGGTACGCTGAAGACGCTCGGTTTCCTTTTCTGCGAGTTCATAGAAGTCCGGTTCCTTCTGCTCCTGGGCGTAGGATGCAAGGGAGATGAGTAGGGCCGTTGCGGCAAGAAGTATTCTTTTCATATTGGTTTGATTATCAGAACACATATCCGACATTGAGCGATGCTGTGGCGCGGTGGCGGCCGAGGAGAGGATTGTGGGCAAAGCCTCTGGCAAGCTGTCCCGAAGCTTCGAGAAAGAGGCCGAAGCGGAAGCTGTAGCGCAGCGAGCCGCCGAAGGTGAGGCGATTGGCCGTATCGTATTCCTGAGATGCCGCGTACCAGCCTCCTTGGACGTCAAGGTCATCGAGACGCTTGGGAGCATCGGAGACGGAGACCGACTCGTCCGTGTTGGTCATTGTGTCTGTCCATTTCCCTCCGCGATATGAAAGGCCGAGGCCGATGTCGAAGCCGCGGATGCTGTAGAGTCCTGAGACATAAGCATCTGCGATGAACTTGGTGGCTTTCGCGACATACGGATATACAGTTCGCGAAACTTCATCGGAGAAGTCGATGCTGACTCCGGCGTGTGCCTGAAATCTGTCCGCGAGGATGCGGTATTCCGGAGTCAGGCTCCAGAGGGTGCGGCCGTAAATGTCTCTTGTGCCGTAGTTTACTGTGGTGGTGACGCCGTTCTCCGTGACTTTGTCGAGAATGTCCTCACCGGAGCTTTCTCTGTCGGCGGAGAGACGGAGGGTAGCGCGGTGGATGCCGTGAGTCCAGCCAAGAAGCAGGGCAAGACCGTCGCTGCTGAAACGGAACCACTGAACGTCCTTCTCGCCGGCCTTGCCGCGGCCGAGGGTTCCGGAAAGCTCGGTGATGAAGTCGCCGGCCTCAAGCTGAAGCGCTATGGAGTGAATGTTCTGACGGAGAGGGAAACCGCTGACTCCGGCCTCCTTGAGGTGGGTGGAGCCGCCGGTCCAGACATCGTAGCTGCCGTACATCAGGCCCTTGTCCAGAAAGGCGTAGTAGGAGGTCGAGGAGATTCCGAGTTCTTCGGAGGAGAGGCTCTCGGAGAGGCGGTGGTAGCTGTAGCTGAGGCCGAGGGACGTACCGGGAGCGAGACGAAAGAGAATTGACGGAGTGACTTTCATGTCGAGAAGGTAGTCCGTGTAGCGGAGGTCCTTGCGCTTGGAGTAGTTGGAACTGGAGTACTCTATCTTTCCTCCGAGCGTGACTGTGCGGGAGAGTTCGGCGGCAATGCCTCCGTTCACGGTGTAGGTCTGGCGGGTCTTGCGGCCGGGGGTGAACTCGTAGATGTCTACGGGGTAGGCTCCGGGGCGGGAGAGCATGGAACCGCAGGCTTTGTAGGACTCTTCGTTGTCGAAGACGAATTTGCCGGTCATGGATACTTTTCTGAAATGCGAGACAGTCTCGGCAAAGGCTCCGGCATTCCAGTGGCGCGGCGCGGCGGAGGGGCTTCGGAATCCTCCATCGGTGTAGCGACCGTAAAGCTGTGCCTGAGAGACGCTTGCGGAGTCGGCACGGACGCCGCAGACGTTTGAGGTCATGTTCCACGGATTGCGTTCCACGACAGTTTCGTAGCGCTGGGCAGCCGCCGGCAGGCACTGGGCCGCGAAGAGCACGAGCGACGCAAGGAGCGAAGTGGCTGCGGGGTGCACGGGACGACGTGACGCGAGATGTATTTTCCCTTTATATTTCATATTTTTCTGTCAAATTCTGCAATTTTCGGTTTTTTAGGCTCTCCGGTTGCGAAGAGTCGGTCATTTCTTTCTCAGCGACTGTCCGTCGGGGTCGCTCTCGTAGCAGTCGGAGGCTGAATTGTTCGTGTCCTTAAGGACGGTGTAGCCGCGCGCTTCGGTCTTTTCTTCGTCGATGCGGCGGTAGATCGAGCGCCCCTGGTAGGTCTCGGAGAGGCGGACGTAGCCGGCGTCGAGCTGAGGATTCAGGCGCTTCGTGTTGCCGCTGGGGCTGTTGGTGAAGACTTCCACGGCGTCCTCGACCCATTCGAGAGGTATCTTGGCGATGCGCCCGTCTGCCGGATGTCCTGGTTTCTGAATTACGTTTCCCTCACCATCCAGAAAATCATGTATCGTCGTGCCTTCCGGAGCCCTGAATATCAGGAGGGCCGGCGAGTTTATCGACAGCACAAATGCTTTTGCCTTTCCCATTTTTATCACGACGTCGAGGATATGATCCTCACGGATCTTGTCGCCGGGGGCAGGATGATAGACCGTATTGTCGAAGAGTACGGGGTTGTAGCAGACGTAGTAGGAAGCGTCGTTCAAATTGACGGATTTCTCGTAAGTCTTTGTGTGATCAATGGCTCCGCAGCAGGCGACTACGGCGTCTTCACCGGGCTGCAGTGGATGGTCGGTGCCGTTGCCGGGGAACTGCCAGATGACCTGGATGACAGGGACAAAGTCCGGATAGACCGTCTTGCCGTTCTTGGTGCTTACCCAAATATTCGTGCCGATGGAGTTGTACGGGTCTACTGTGGCAAAGCACAGCCCGTCAAGGTATCTCGTTTCTTTAGCGTTGTTGTGAAGGATGACGTATTTGTCAGCCTGATAGGTGCCTTCTTGAGGATATTTCTGACAGCCGCTTGTGTAGATTTCGCGGAAGACGAGCCCTCGGGCGATGGTTGTCTTTGTCAGGTCCACACGCACCTCGCGGTCGCTCCCGGTCAACATAACCTTTTCCTGGGTGCCGTTGAAGACATAGTCCTCGTCAGCTTCCTCGTCCCGTGCCATGTCGCTGATGCGTATGGTGTAGTTGCCGTTGGCAAGGCGTATTGAAGCGAGTCCGGCGGCGTCCGTGAGAGCCGTGTAGGAGACCCCTCCGGAGGTTTCCTCAATCGTCACCTCCACTCCCTCATGCGCCCAATGCTCCTCGCCCTCGGGGTAGACGGCGCGGACGGAGAGGGTGTTGAGCCTCTGTCTGTCATAGCCGGATCCGGGAGCACAGGAAAGCAGGGCGATGGAAAGCAGGACTGCCGCGCCTATGTTCCGCCGCAGGTGTCCATGAGCCGCGGCTACTTTAAATATATGTTCTGCAAATGTCATATTTATCAATTTAATAAATCTTCAAGAAACAACAGCTTTTTCATTCAATTTTCAATTGCCACTTTTCTGCATTCAAACCTATTCCTGAGCAGTTCCGCCATCGTCAGAACTTCAGCCGGCAGGTCAGGCCGTAGTAGAAGCCAGGTGTGAAGACGGCGCTCACGCCCGTGGCCTTTGACTTCACGGCCATCCGCGAGTTGGTGAAGTTGTTGGCGAAGAAAGAGAGGCTTACGTGGTCTCCGATTTCCTTCGTGACGCTCAGGTTCGCGGAAAGATAGGTGCCGTAGCCGTCCCAGGCGAAGGTGTAGGCGTTGCCGGAGCGGAAAATGAGGTTCGCGAACTCCTTCTGATTGGCGGCTTCCGCTGCCGTGAAGTCGTGTTCGTTGCCGTCGAGATCCATGTATTTTACAGGCCAGACTTCGGTGTAGCCCTGTTTGGAGTAGATGCTGCCTTCCTCGCCGTCGGCAAGATGCGCATACTCGGAGCCGTTGTGGTCCGAAAGGTTGCGTTCGCGGGAGAAGAGGGACATCTCAAGCTTGCAGGTGATGATTATGCGAGCCTGGGGAATGTGCGTGGTGGAGGTGAGGTTGAGGTCGGAGGAGTGGCTGACCTTGCCGTTGGCGGTGCCGGACGAGGTTCCGGAGTAGATGCCGACGTACTGGTAGGAGCGGTTTGGCTCGGTGGTGTGCGACCAGCCGGTGCGATAGACGTAGTAGAGGCTGCGGTCGATGTAGTGCGTGTAGGCGTAGTTGGCGTCGAGGCGGAAGCGGGTGCGGATAGGGCGGATTTCAGGAAAATCGACTATGAGTTCGGCTCCCGCACGGGTGACTGCGGCCCCGTTGCCCGGGGTCTTGTTCTCGGCAAAGGTGCGGTCTGTGACCTGCGTGACGGTCTCTATTGTGCCTTCAGAGGTGCTGATGCTTACAGTTCCTGTCTTGGGGTCGACGGCAATGCCGCTGACCGTCTTTCCGGACAGGCTCACCCCGTCGGGAAGTTTCTGGACGCTGTAGCTGAAAGGCGTGTAGCTGTTGTTGTAGCGGTAGGGGTCGGTGGTCCGGTTGTAGAATCCGACGAGCGAAAGCTTCACGCCGAGGAAGTCAGCGTCAATGCCGAGTTCGGAGTTGGAACTGCGCTGCCATTTCAGCTCCCGATTGTAATTCATCTTATACGGCTCCGTGTAGTAGACGTATGCCGCGGTGTCTCCATAAGAGAAGCCGAATGTCCGGATGTCGCGGTACTGCTGCTCCGGGAAGAGAATATAGAAAGACGGAAGCTTCTCCGAAACACCCCATCCTCCCCTGACGGACAGACCGTCAAACAGCTTCCACTTGAGGTTGAACCTCGGCGAAAGGCTGTTGACGTCCTTGTACTGCGTGCCTTTGACGAATATGCTCTCAAGCCGCAGCCCGGCCGAAAGCTGGAGCGAGGTCTTGCCCACGGGAACTGTCAGGTTGTCTTCGAGATAAGTCGCCAGGTTGTGCAGGAACGGATAGTCGGAATAGGGTCTCGGACGGTAGCCGTCTGCGGCGAGGGAGGGGTCCTCGTAGTATTCTCCCTGCCCTACATTACCGTTTGCCTTCCACTGGAGCCCTGCCTTCACATGGTTCTTGACACCGCCCCAGCGCCTGAACCACTCGTATTTGAGGGATGCGGCCAAGTCCAGCTCGCGGGAGTCGACAATCCTGTCCGACATGTATGAACTCGGAAGCATAGTGGCGAGAAAGTAGCCGGCTGTCTCGGCGTGCACGGCCGGCTGACCCGTGGCCACGGAAGACGTGAAGGCGTGGTCATGCGTGAGGTTGTCGTTGTAGCTGACGCTGCCCTCAAGCTTGAGATTGGTCATCCAGGAGCGGTTGAGCAGCCATGTGAGCGAGGTGTTGGCCCTCACGACGTTGTCCCTGCCCTTCGACCATGAGCCGGAGTAGGCGTCGGGGTCGTCCTTGGAGTTCATCCCGCCGATGTTGCCCGTGACTCCGGCCTCAAGGCGCAGGACCTTGGCGAAGGTGTTGGAGTAGCTCAGCGAAAGTCCGCGCCGGGTGTAGCTTTCGTACGGCGAGGTCAGTTTCTTAGTGGCTCTTGCCCATTCGCCGCTGGCATTGATCACTCCCCTGTCCCCTCCGAGGTCGAAGCCTTTGGAGGCCGACAGCTGATAGGTCCGGGGATTCACCGCCATAGTGACGTTCCACGGCGTGCGTCCCTTGCGGGTGTTGATTTTCACCATTCCGCTGTTGAGGTCACCATATTCCGCCGAAGGCACTCCGGTTATGACCTCAATGGACTCGATGTTCTCAACGGATATGTTCCTCGTCCCGTTTCCTGCAGGCTGCGCGAAGGATGCATTGTTCCCTATGCGCACGCCGTCGACCTCAAGCGCGGTTCCGAATGCCGCGTTGCCAACAGCCGATCCGCCGTCACGCAGAGAGAGGACATTGTTGGTAGTAAGGTCCGGATTTATGGTCTTGCCGCCCGGCAAAAGGGTGCTCACGTCGGTTATATTCGACATCTGGAGGTGTTCGAGCGCGTTGGTTCCGAACGACATCACCGTGTTCATGTCGTCCTTCGTCCTTTCTGCCGACACCACGACCCCGTCAAGAGCGAGGGTGTTCAGAGGCAGGGAGACGTCCAGCCCGGCGACATCCCTGTTCAGTTTCACCTCCATGCTTTTCTCCACATAGCCGAGGCATGACACCTTTATAATATACTCCCCCTCCTGAACCTTGTCGAAAACATAGATTCCATCGGCGTCCGAAAGGGTCCACAATCCGGTTCCGTCGATGTTGAATATGACACCGGCTATAGGCTCACTGCTCTGAGCGTCAGTGACTTTGCCCTCTATCGAGAAGTACTGCGGCGCGGCGTACGCAAGCGACGAGACTATCAGCGCAGCAAATATTATCAGCAATCTCTTCATATCGAGACTCGTTTTCATCGTTTTTCAAAATCTACAAGACGCAAATATAATTATTTTTGCATAAATTTGTAAGATTGGGAGACATACTGTCATCTCGGGAGATCGGGCATTTACGAATATAAACATTTGAGATATATGAACATAAGGAAAACTTTATTTTGCGGGCTCATGTCCCTGACAGCGACGATTTCGATTGACTCCATCGCATGCAGCAACATCCTCGTGACAAAGGGGGCGAGCGCGGACGGGTCGTGCATGATTTCGTATGCCGCTGATTCACACCAGCTTTACGGCGAACTCTACTACTTGAAGGGCGGCTTCTGGGACAAGGGAGCGACGAGGGACGTCGTGGACTGGGATTCAGGGAAGTTCCTCGGACGGATTCCGCAGGCGCCCGTGACCTACCAGAGGGTCGGGAACATGAACGAGCACCAGCTGATTGTGGCAGAGACGACCTACGGAGGACGTTCCGAACTCTGGGACTCCACGGGAGTAATGGACTATGGTTCATTGATATACATCGCTCTCGAAAGGGCGACGACGGCGCGTGAGGCGATTGAGGTGATCGTGTCGCTCGCCAACGAATACGGCTATTACTCGGAAGGCGAATCTTTCTCCATCGCGGATCAGAATGAGGTGTGGGTGATGGACCTCATCGGAAAGGGAACAAAGATGGTGGGCGGCAAAAATGTCCGCAAGGGAATAGTCTGGGTGGCGCGCAGGGTGCCCGACGGCTACATCTGCGCACACGCCAACCAGGCCCGAATAAGCACTTTTCCGCTCGACGACCCCGAGAACTGCCTCTACGCGCCGGACGTTATTTCGTTCGCCCGCGAGATGGGATGGTTCGACGGCAAGGACAGCGAGTTCAGCTTCTGCGACACCTACGCGCCACTCGACTTCAGCGGGATGCGGGCCTGCGAGGCGCGCGCATGGTCAGCGTTCAACATTCTCTGCAAGGGCAAGTTCACCTTTGAGGACGAGGGCGGCACGGAGGTGACCCGAGACGCTTCGGACTATCTCGACTACGCGATGGGCTACGACAAGACAAAGCGTTTTCCGCTGTTCGTGAAGCCGGCGGAGAAGGTCTCCGTGAAGGACGTTGCGGACGCGATGCGGGACCATTTCGAGGGCACGCCTATGGACATGACGCAGGACATCGGGGCCGGAGGGAACGCGCTCCCATACAGGTGGAGGCCGATGAGCTTCGAGGTTGACGGCAAGACCTATATAAACGAAAGGGCCATGGCCACTCAGCAGACAGGGTTCTGGTTCGTGGGGCAGAGCCGCGGGTGGCTTCCAGATGCCGTGGGTGGCGTGATTTGGTTCGGCTGCGACGATGCCGCGACTTCCTGGCTCACACCGATTTACACAAACACACAGGAGATTCCGGATTGTTTCCGCGAGGGCAACGGCGACATCCTTCACTACTCCGCGACTTCGGCATTCTGGATGAATAACCGCGTGGCGAATGCCTGCTACAAGGCCTACAACATAATGGCTCCGACGGTGCGGGAGGCCATCGACGAATGGGAGACGACGCAGATTGCAAGGCTCGCCGAGAATGACGCGAAGGCGATGGAAATATATAATCTCGAAATTCAGAAGAAACGCAAGACTGTCAAGAGGAACGACAGGAGACCGAAGGTCATCGACCCAATCCCGCAGACAAAGGAGTTCTTGACTGAGTTTTCCGTGAACACGGCGCAGGAAATTTTCAGCAAATGGGTTGCTATGGAGGAATTCCTTTTAGTCAAGTTCATCGACGGCAACGTGAAGGCTCAGAACCCCGACGGCAGCTGGGTCACGAACGG
>ERZ808246.1443-NODE-1443-length-17103-cov-25.366260_pt1 | contig 17103 bp, 10 predicted proteins | sample MGYA00521083_ERZ808246 | MGnify/ENA primary metagenome ERZ808246 (study PRJEB31516, sample SAMN03275577) | gut metagenome | biome: mammalia-associated habitat; material: feces | host: Papio cynocephalus | place: Kenya | collected 2012-07-07 ... | reverse complement strand
ACCGGGGGCGTCCCGAGACGGCGGGCCTCTCGGTCGCGGCGAAAGTCCTCTACTCGACCCTCACCCAGCGCTTCGAAGCGACAAAAGACGTATCGGCCGTAAGGGCGGCGTGCGGACGCAAAGGCGGCAAAAAGACGCAGGCCAAAAAGCGTGTGGCGCAAGCAAAATCCAAGCAAAGTTCAAGCAAAGTCCCGAATGTTTGCTTGAAGCAAAACGTCAAGCAAAATTCAAGCAAAGCTTGAAAGGGGGTGCTCAAGCAAGTGCTTTAGCAGCTCTGCTAAAGCCTACATCTACATCTACTGCTACATCTACACCTACTTCTACAACTACAACTACAACTACACCTGTATCTGATACATACATACAGATACACACAGGGGGGACACCCCCCAACCCCCTGTGTGTGTTGTTTTTTTGTTGGTCTGTTTGGTTTTGTCGGGGGATCGTGCGGGACGGATGCGACAGGCAGGACAACCGGGACGGTCATACGCAAGGGGCGTAGGGGGAGAGAATATCTCATCACGCAGAGAACGCAGAGAGTGGGGGTAGGGGGTAATTAACCGTGTAGAGAATGGAGAAAATGTAGAGGGTGGCCTCTCTGCGTTCTCAGCGCATCTCTGCGTGAGGAATAAACACCGAGGTTGTCAACCGTGCAGAAAATGTAGAGGATGGAGAATGGAGGCTTCCTCTCTCGCCCTTCACGCGGCTCCACGTCCCGTGACGCATGAAGGTCCTCTTCAGTCCCTCGGCGAGCTGTATTGTCGAGCCGCATTATGCGATAGGGGTCGGCAGAAGGGGGGCCGACCTTCTGCATTTTCCGGTGGCGGATTCGTCATGCCCATACGTGGGAACCGACCCCTTGCGGCGAGGCGCGGGGCGCGGAAATGTGCCCGGGAAGCGCACCGTGCGCGTCATTTTCGGGACAGTCCGCGGCAGGTTGAAAATTTCGGGGAGACTCCGGACGAATAGCGGGCTTGAACTGTGGCGCGGGAATTTGCTATAATAGAGCAAGCGTAAAATCTAAAAAGGAACGTCTAAAAAGGAACGTCTATGAAGAATGTTTGTCTGATGATAGGCGCCGTGTTCGCGGCGCTCACCGCGTTGGGCGGGTGCACGCCCGGGGTGGTGTCCGCAAAGTACAACGAGAACGAGATCCGGTTTTCGCCGCGCGAGATGACGATCGAGGTCGTCCGCAAAGGCCAGACGGTCGTGGAGAAGAGCAAGATCGGCCTGAAGGTCGACGACGCGTGTCTGTGCAAGGACGCGAAGCTCGTGGGCGTGACGACGAAGGCCGTCGCCGGGACGGTATCCACGCCGGTCTACAAGAAGGCCTCCGTCGATCTGGCGGCGCAGGAGACGTTCGCGGACTTCGGCGACTGGGGCGTGCGCCTGGTGGCGCGTCCGGACGGGGTGGCGTACCGCTTCGAGACGAAGAAGCCGGGCACGATCACGGTGGACGGGGAGAAGTTCGACTTGACGCTCCCGGGGCGCGCGGCGGACTGCTGGTACACGGTGAGCCACGAGTTCGGGTGCGAGGAGGTCAAGCCGCGCAAGGACAAGGCGGGCGCCATCGTCCTGAAGGAGAAGGAGTTCATCTATCTGCCGTTCGTCTACACGGTGAACGGGCAGACGGTCGCGGTGACGGACTCGGACGTCCATGACTACCCGGTGCTGAATCTCGAGCCGGAGACGGACGCGGACGACCAGAACGCGTCGTTCGAGGCGGAGTTTGCGGGCTGGCCGAAGAAGACGCAGCGCGTGGGCGGCTGGGGCAATGAGGTGCTCTCCCAGGGCGGCCGCTGGGTCAAGGTCGTCGAGCACGAGGACTGGCTCGTGAAGACGGCGGGCACGCGCACCTTCCCCTGGCGCGTGTTCATGCTGGCGGACGCCCCCTCCAAGCTCTGCGAGGCGGATATCGTGTACGCGCTGGCGACCCCCGCGGCGCCCGGCAGCGACTTCTCGTGGGTCAAGCCCGGCAAGGTCGCCTGGGACTGGTGGAACTGCTTCGACAACCAGGGAGACGCGGGCTGCAACACCAAGACCTACGAACGCTTCATCGATTTCGCCGCCAAGACGGGCGTCGAGTACGTCATTTTCGACGAGGGCTGGAGCGAAAAACTCAACATCTGGAAGTTCCACAAGGACGTGGACGTGCCGCACCTCATTCAGTATGCGGAAAAGAAGGGCGTGGGCATCATCCTCTGGATGGCGTGGGCGCAGATCTACGGCGAAGAGGAGAAGGTCGCCGAACATTTCGGCAAGCTCGGCGCCAAGGGCTTCAAGGTCGACTTCATGGACCGCGCGGACGCGGAAATCGCGGACTTCCTGGAGAAATTCGCCGCGGCTTGCGCCAAGCACAAGCTCGTCATCGACTACCACGGCGTGTACCGTCCGGTCGGCTTGAGCCGCACGTACCCGAACATCCTCAACTACGAGGGCATCCACGGGCTGGAGCAGATGAAGTGGCGGGGCGAGAAGGGCATGATGGAGAACGACGTGCGCGCCTTCTTCCTGCGTCTCTCGGCGGGTCCGATGGACTATACGCCCGGCGCGATGCTGAACCACGCGATCGGTTCGGGCTATGTGGGCAGCAAGGCGGGCAACTTCCCCGGCTCGGTCGGGACGCGTGCGCGGCAGATGGCGATGATGGCCCTTTACGAGGCGCCGCTGCAGATGCTCAGCGATTCGCCCACGAACTACGAGAAGAACATGGAGTGCTTCGGCTTCATGGCGGCCGTGCCGGTCGTCTGGGCGGACACGGTGGGCCTGGCCGGTTCGCCGGACACGGTGGCGGCCTGCGCCCGCCAGGCGAAGGACGGTTCGTGGTATGCCGCGGGCATCGGCGTGACGGCGGCGCAGGACTACGTGCTCGACACCTCCTTCCTGGGCAAGGGCAAGTGGAAGGCGGAGTTCTTCCGCGACGCCGAGAACGCGGACAAGGACGCGACGGGCTACATCCACGGCGAGAAGATCGTGACGGCGGGCGAGAAGATCCCCGTCCACCTCGCGCCGGGCGGCGGCTTCATCGTGAAGTACACGCCCGCGGCGGCCAAGTAAGGGACGCGGCATGGCTACGACGGCGCGTATCATCGACGGCAAGGAATTGGCGCGGCGCCTGCGGGCGGAAATCGCCGCGGGCGCGGCGGAACTGAAGGCGCGCACGGGGTCCGTCCCCGGGCTCGCCGTCATCCTCGTCGGGGACAACCCGGCGAGCGTCAGCTACGTGACGGCCAAGGAGAAGGCGTGCGGCGAGGCCGGCATGCTTTCGCGCGAGATCCGCCTGCCTGCGGAAACGACGGAGGCGGAACTGCTGGAGCGGATACGCGAACTGAACGCGGACCCGGCCATCCACGGCATCCTCGTGCAGCTTCCCCTGCCGCGGCACATCCGCGAGAAGGCGGTCATCGACGCGATCGCGCCGGAGAAGGACGTGGACGGGTTCACGCCGGTCAACGTGGGGCGCATGCTGATCGGCGAGCCGTGCTTTCTGCCCTGCACGCCGCACGGCATCATCAAGCTCATCGAATTCGGGGGTCTGGATCTCGCGGGCAAGCACGTGGTCGTCATCGGGCGCAGCAACATCGTGGGCAAGCCGGTCGCGGCGCTTCTCGCGCGCAAGGAGACGAACGCCACCGTCACGCTCTGTCATACCGGCACGCCCGACATCGCGGCGTTCACGCGACAGGCGGACGCCGTCGTCGTGGCGACGGGGCGTCCGGGCACGCTGACGGGCGACATGCTCAAGCCGGGCGCGGTCGTCATCGACGTGGGCGTGAACCGCGTGCCGGACGCGTCCAAGCCGAAAGGCTTCCGTCTCGTCGGGGACGCGGACTTCGCGAGCTGCGCGGCGGTCGCCTCGGCCATCACGCCGGTGCCGGGCGGGGTCGGGCCGATGACCATCACGATGCTCCTCTGGAACACGTTGGAAAGCGCGAAACGGGCTTTGGCCGGATGAAAGCGTTCCTCTTTCTTGCGGTTCTCTCGGCCCAGCCTCTCGCGAGCGAGGATGTCCTGGAGCCGAGCATCGCAAACGAGGTGGAACATGCGCTCGCGCGGGCGGCGACGAATGCGCCGCCGGTACGGATTGCGGGGGACGTCCTGGGCACAAACGGGCTTTCGAAGACGCAAATGGCCGTGCGTCTCGTCTCGTCGCAGAACGGTGCGGGGCGCTGGATGCAGGGCACGAACGACGTGACGCGGCTCGCGGTGGAAATATTGGAATCGCTGTAAAGCGGGGAGAAACGCCATGTTTCGGAAAATGATGATTCTAGGTGCGGCAGTCGCGGTTTCATCCGGTGTTTCGGCGAATTCGCCGGGATCCCCCGTTTCGCTGGACGTGTTCACGGACGGGACCGCCCTCGCGACGCGGCGGGTCGTCCCCTCGGCGGACGGGGTGGTGCGGTTTGTCACGGCGGACGTGCCGCTTGCCGGGACTTTCCGGGCCACCGCCTCGAACCCGGTGACGCTCCAGAAAGGCGAGGCGCGGGTGAAGGGGACGGTCGTCTATCGTGTGGCGGCGGGGCTGAGGGATCTTCTCGATTCGGGGGCGTCCGCCCCCGGTGCGCACATCCGCGTGGGGGCGGTTTCCGCGGCGGAGCCGAATGCGCTGGCCCGCGCGGAAGGCAGTCTGCGGCAGGAAGGGGATTCGGTCCGGGTCGAAACGCCGGGCGGGACGGCCCTGTCCATCCCGTACGCCAATATCGCGGGGATCGCCGCGGAAGCGGATTGGACGGAAGACGCGCAGGAATGGACGCTGACGGGCGAGCGGAATCCGTACGCGATCGCCTATTGGATAGCGGGCCCGCGCTGGACGCCGAGCTGCATTCTGACGGTTTCGGGGGATGCGGCGCGTTTGCAGGCGTGGGCGGAACTGGCCAATGATTCGTCCGGCGACTGGACGGACGTCATGGTTTCGCTCGTTTCGGGCACGCTCGCGCGGCAGGCGGACGCGCCGATCCTGCGCACGCGGCTCTACGGCCGGACCCTGGCGAAAGGGGCGAACTTCGGATTCGCCGCGGACGGCGCGCCGGAGGAGATGGCCGCGCCGCAGGGGGATGTCGTCTACCGCCCGATCGGGAAGGTGTCGCTCAAGAAGAACGAGACGCGGACGCTTTCCCTGGGAGAGGCGGAGACGGCCGTGCGGCGGCTCGTTTCGTGGAACGCCGATACGGAAGGCGCGGGTGCGCTGTGGGACGTCGTTTGCTTCACCAATACGTTCGCGGTTCCGCTCGACGCGTGCCCGGTGCTCGTCCTGTCCGACAACCATGTGCTGGGGCAGGGGACGATCGCGTGGACGGAGCCGGGGGCCGAGGCGGAAATGCGCCTGGCGCGGGCCCGTTCCGTCACGGGCGAGTGCAAGGTTCTGGGACGCGGCTCGCGCGAGGTCAAGTCCGCCGACGGGGTGACGGAGCGGCTCGAGAAGGAAGCGGAGGTCGTGCTGACGCTCAAGAACACGCGCACGGAAGCCGTGACGGTAAAGGTCGTGCGGGAAATCACGGGCGAAATCGTGGAGGTTTCGCCGGCGCCCGGCGGGCAAACGACGCGGTCCTCGCCGGAAATCGGGGCGATCGACGACATCCAGCGCATCGTCTGGAACGTTCTCTTGGCGGCGGGCGAGGAGAAAGAATTGCGTCTTCGCTACCGTTACAGCGCAAAAATGTGATATAATATGGACATGAATTCGAGATTGATGTATGTTCGCAAAATCGCATGGGCGGTTGCGGTGCTGGTGACGTCGGCGGGCGTGGCGTTCGCCGCGCCCGGCCCCGGGTCGCGGTATGCGACGGATGCCTATCCCGGCTTCGATTCGGGGGAGGATCTGCCGAAGCCCGAGAAGAAGACGCCTTCGTGGTTCTCGTTCTTCACCTCGCCGGCGAAAGACAATGCGTCCGAGCAGCTTTCCTATGCGCGGGCGTGCGAGGCGGCCTACGAATGGCGTACGGCGCGGCGCGCTTACGATGCGCTTGTCACCTATTGGCCGATGGCCCCCGAAGCGGTCGTGGCCCAGAAGGCCTTGGCCGACCTCTACTACACGCACTACTTCGACTGCGAAGAGGCGTTCCGGGAGTACAAGTACCTGCTGGATTTCTATTCGTCGCAATGCGACTACGATTCCATCGTGCGGCGCATGTACGACGTGGCGCAGGTCATGCGCGAGGAAGGCAAGAAGATCGGCTTCTTCCGTTTTTCGAACGCGGCGGACGTCCGACGGGCGTTCGAGGCGGTGGTGCGCGCCGCGCCGGGTTCGCTGTTTGCGCCGCGGGCCATGCTGACCGCCGGCGAATTGCGCGAAGAGGAGGGGTCGTACGACAAGGCGATTGAGGTCTACGAGACGGTCCGCAACATCTACCCGGCGTCCAAGGAGGCCGTGGAAGCCCTGCACGCCGAGGCGGCGGTCCGCATGCGGGTGCTACGGGCGCACGAGTACAATCGCGCGCGGTGCCAGGATACGATTTGGTTCTTGCGCATGGCGCTGGATACGCGCCCGGACGAGGCGGCGAGGGCCGACTATCAGGCTTGGCTGGAGGAGGCGACGGGGGTCATCGAGCGGGAGGCCTACCAGGCGGCCCGATTCTATGATTCGCGCACGCGCACGCGCCGGAGCGCCATTCGCGCGTACGAACGTTTCCTCGCGCGCTATCCGGCCAGCAAGTATGCGCCCGCGGCGCTCGCCCGCCTGGGCGAACTGCAGAATGGCGCGCCTGCCGCGCCCGTGGCGGGAGGTGCGGAAAAGCCGGACGGGGCCCCGTCCGCGCAGGGAGGGGAGCCGGCCGACACGCGTTCCCTGTGGCGGAAAACATGCGATTTCTTCGGGGCGTATGCATGGCGGTCGCGCGTGCCGGACGAGACGCGGACGGTTTTCGTGCCGACTTTCCGCAACGAGAGCGACGTGGCGGAGATAGGCGCGGTGGCGGCCCGCCAGCTCTTGCGCGAAATCCAGCGCGAGGGGTCGTTCAAGATCGCCGCGCAAGACGCCGCGGCGATCGAGGTGCAGGGCGTGATCAAGGGCGTGAGCGCGGTGCAGCTTTCCTACAACCGCAGCAGCGACCGGCGCCATCGCGAGAACCATGCGACGATGAAAGCGTCCATCAGCGTAATCGACAAGCGCAAGGGCAAGGTGCTGATCGACAACCGGCCTTACGAGGCGATGACGTCTTTCCTGTCCGACGACGATACGCGCGCGCGCCTGCGGGAGGCGTCCGGGCGTCTGGCGGAAGATCTGGCGATGCAGATCGTGGACGATCTGATTCTTTTCGATTGGGAGAAATAAGATGAACGAAGTACATGCGGTAATCGAACTCAAAATAACCCCTCAACGCGATTGCGGTTTTGGAAAGATCGCCGAGCGCGTGGCGAAGTACGAGCAGGTGGAAGCTTGCTTTCTGATGTCGGGGGCGTACGACCTGCTGGTGTTCGTGAAGGGCGCGAGCCTGCAGGACGTGGCGCAATTCGTCGCGCAGGATCTCTCGACGATCGAGGGCGTGCTGTCGACGGCGACGCACTTCATGCTGAAAACCTACAAGGCAAAGGGATTCCTGGATTTCCAGGGCAACGACGATCGTTTGGCCGTGACCCCCTGAAGGAGTGAACAAAATGGCAGTGGATTTGGCTCAGAAAGCGCAGAATTTCATGAATCGCGGACGCCAGGCGCTGGAGTCCGGGCGGTTTGAACTGGCGATGGAGTTGTTGATGGAGGCCGTCAAGGCGGCTCCGGACGTCTTGGAGGCGCGCAAATTGTTGCGCACGGCGCAAATAGCGAACTTCAAGAGCAAGGGCAAGCCGGGCCTTGGCGCAAAGATCGGCTATATGCTCGCGCGGCAGAAAATCATGGGGCTCGTGAAGAAGGGGAAGGGCGCCGAGGCGATGGAAGAGGCGGAAAAGCTTCTCTGCCAGAATCCGCTCGACCCCGACAACATCGAGGCGGCCGTCAAGGCGGCTGAAGCGGCGGGCAAGACCGACCATGCCGCGGTGACGGTCGAAGCCGCCTACGAGTGCGGGCGCAAGGATCCTGCGCTGCTTGAACGCGTCGCCAATTATTACCAAATGGCGAAGGACTGGGCGCGCGCGCGCGACGCCTATCTGAAACTGGCGCAAATCAAACCGGGCGACCAGCGCATCCAGCAGCTCTTGAAGAATACCGAGGCGCAGGCGACCATGAACGCGGGATGGGAGCAGACGGCCGGAAAGAAGGGCGGTTTCCAGGCGCTTATCGCGAACAAGGAGCAGGCGAAGCGCCTCGACCAGGCGAACAAGGCGGTCGTCACGGGAGACGATGCGGACGCGCTCATCGCCGAAAAGCTCGCGCAAATCGAAAAAGAGCCCAAAAACATGAATTTCCGCCGGGCGTTGGCGCGTTTGTACATTCAGAACAAGCGTTATGCCGAAGCCATCGAGTGTCTGCAGGCGGCGATCGAGGTGGCGGGCGCCATGGACCCGGAGCTCGACCGGATGCTTTCGCAGACGTATGTGCAATACTACACCCAGCGCATCGAAGAGCTGCGCGCGGCGGGCGAGGAAGAGGAGGCGCAGAAGACGGAGCAGGAGCGCGACCAGTTCGTTCTGGACGACCTCGCGGCGCGTGTCGAGCGTTATCCGAACGACTTGCACCTGCGCTATGAATTGGGCACGCAGTACTTCAAGTGGGGATACTACGACGAAGCGCTGGAGAACCTGCAATTGGCGCAGAAGAGTCCGAAAGACCGCCTGTGGGCGCTTTACTATCTCGCGATGTGCTTCTTGAAGAAGGAGCAGACGGACATGGCCGTCATGCAGCTTGAGACGGCGCGCGACGCGATCCCCACAATGGACGATCTGAAGAAGAAGGTCGTCTACCAGCTCGGCTTGTGCGCGGAAAAGGCGGGCGATCTGGAGAAGGCGTACCAGTACTACAAGGATGTGTACGCGGCGGATGTGGGGTTCGAGGATTTGTCGCAGCGCATGCTCGCGGTTTCCCAGGCGCTCAAGGCCAAGCAGTCGTGAGTGGCAGCCCCAAGGAGAGTCGAACTCCTCTAACAAGCATGAAAAGCTTGTGTCCTAGCCGATAGACGATGGGGCCGTATCAACGAGAAGAAATTATATCATATTACGGGTGCCTCCGCAAGGGGGTATCTGTAACTTTTTTCGTTTTTTCTTCTTGAGATGCCTGTATGACGGCGCGTGAAGCTTGCATAGCCTTCAATTTGACGGAAAACATAGGCTCCGTCAGTGTCGCGAAACTCGCCGCCGTCTGTGGCGGAATCGTCGGCGCCTGGGAGAACTATCCGCACAAGATAGCGCGAACGGGCGGTGAAGTGGATTGGGAGGCCGAAATCCGGAAGGCGAAGGGCTGCGGGGTCCAAATCGTGACGCCGGCGGACGAGGCTTACCCCGAAATCTTGAAAAAGACGCCCGGCCACCCGCTCGCGCTCTATGTCACGGGCAACGTCGATGCGCTGTCGACCCCCTGCATAGCGTTGGTCGGAACCCGCCGCGCCACCCCCTACGGCCGGGATCAGGCGTTCAAATTTGCGAAAGGGCTGGCGGAAAATGGCTGGACGGTGGTTTCGGGGTTGGCGGAAGGGATAGATGGCGAGGCCCACCGCGGCGCTTTGGAAGGCGGAGGCCCCACGATCGGCATTCTCGGTTCGGCCTTGGATTGCTTTTATCCGGAGGCGAACCGGGAATTGGCGCGAGAAATGGTTCGCAAGGGAGGCGCCGTCGTGAGCGAGTTCCCCTTCGGACGCGAACCCGACCGCCAGACCTTCCCCCAGCGGAACCATGTCGTCGCGGCGCTTGCGAGAGGCGTTGTGGCCATCGAGGCCCCGGTGAAGAGCGGGACGCTCATAACCGCGGAGCTCGCCGGCAATCTGGGCCGCACGGTCATGGCCGTCCCCGGGCGGGTGGACAGCCGGGCCAGCGCGGGATGCTTGAACCTCCTGCGCGAAGGGGCCCGCCTGGTTCGTCATGCCGAAGATGTCCTGGACGAGATGTCGAATCTGATGGCATTTGCGCAGAAAGTGGCCCAAAAGCAACAAGAACAAAAAGAGGAAGAGGCGAAGCTCCCTGTCCCGGACAAATCGGCCGACGCCTCGTCGCCGGTGCCGGAACCGCGCTACAGTCTGGAGGAAGCGCTCGTCATGCGGCATGTCGAGATGGACGGCGTTTCCATCGACGACTTGGTGCGGCGGACGCATTTGCCCGCGGCAAAGGTCAACACGCTCTGCATGACGTTGCGGATGAAGGGGCGCGTACGGTTCTTCCCGGGCAATCGCGTGGCTTTGCCGCGTGCGGACTGATTGGCCGGGCGATGCCGCCTTGAAGAGGCAAACATGGAAAAATCGCGCGTATTTCTGAATCCCGGGCGCAAATTGGTCGACGAGGTGGCCGATTGGCTGTGTGGCGGGGCGGGCTATCCCGGACGCGTGCGCCGCGGCGCGGACGGCGTCCATTCGCTCGCGCACCTGCTTCTGGTCGTGCCCACGGCGCAAAGCGGACGGAATTTGCGCCTGGCGCTGGCCCGGCGCGCCCGGGAGAAAGGCTGGGGCGGGATTTTGCCGCCGCTCGTCAGCATGCCCGACCTGTTGCTGCATCCCGCCGGCAAGCGCGTGGCGACGGAGGCGGAGGAACTTGCCGTCTGCGCCGAACTCCTGCGCCAGACCGATTTGCATGCCTTTTCCGCGCTTTTCCCGCGCCCGCCCGGGGAAAAGACGCTCGACTGGGCGCTCGATGCGGCGCGAACGATCCTCGGCATTTATTCCGTTCTCGGCGAAAAAGGGCTCTTGATGCGCGAGGTGGACTGCCCGGAAGACGCGGCGCGTTGGCGGGATCTGTCCGGGTTGGAGGAGCGTTTCCTCGCGGCGTTTTCCGCCCGGGGCGTTTTGCCGCGGTGTCTGGCGCGCCGGGAAGCCGCCGCGGCCGGGTGCGTCGAGCCGGACGTCGAGGAGATCGTCCTGCCGTCCGCCGTGGACATCCCGGGCGCGTTCACGGATTATCTCGTCCATTCGTCCTGCCCGGCGACCCTGCTTCTGCACGCCTTTCCGGAGGAGGCGGACAAATTTGACGCGTGGGGGCGCCCGCAAGGCGATTTCGCCGCGTCCCTGCCGCCCGGCGCGATCCATCCGTCCCCCACGCCCCTCGAGGAAGCGGACGCCATTGCCGCGCATTTCGCCGCGGTTGCGACTTCCGAGGCGTGGCCGGCGCTCGTCGTGTGCGATGCGGACATGCACGCGGCGCTGGAGGGCGCGTTCCAGAACCGGTTTGCGGAAGACGAGCTCGTCCTGCGCAACCCGTCCCGCGAACCGCTGGCGCAAACGGCCCTCGGCCGCCTGCTCGTGGAGCTTTTGCAGCTGGCCGACCGGGATGACTACGAGTCGTTTTCCGCCTTTGCGCGTTCCGGCGACGTGGCGCGGTGGGCCGCCGCGGCGCTGAAGGTGGATTCCGCCGAAATCGCGCGCGCCGTCGGGATGTTGGACGCCGTACAGAACGCCCATCTGCCGCGGACGCTTGGCGAGGCGATAACCGGCACGGAGGACGAAGAGGTGCGCGCCCATACGAACGACGAGCGCGCGGCGCTCGGGCGGCTCCTCCAATTGGCCCGGCTCGTGGAGGCGAAGCGGACCGACCCCTACGGCTTCCTGCGCGAGATCTTCGCCTCCCTCGTCCTGGACGAGCGCAATCCGTCGGACCGCGAACTCGTGGCGGCGGCGGAAGCCGTGCGCGCCTTGCGGGCGGATTGCGCGAGCGAACTCATACCGGAATCCATGCGGCAGCCGCTTTTCGTGCGCCTGCTGAAACGCGCGACCTATATGCAGGAGCCGGTCGCGCCGAACGTGCTCACCGCCGGCGGCTGGCTCGAAGTGGCCTGGTGTCCGGACGGCGAACTCGTCTTCGCCGGCTTCAACGAAGGGTGCGTGCCGGGCGACGTGGTCGGGCACGCTTTTGTCCCGGACGCGCTCCGCCAGACGCTGGGCGTCACCACGAACGCCTCGCGCGCGGCGCGCGACCGGTACATTTTCGCGCAGGCCCTGCGGTGTCGCCCGGCCGGCGCGGTCTCCGTGCACCTGCACCAGCTCGGGTCCGACGCGAGCGTGACGAAGCCTTCGCGCATTCTCTTCCCGTGCATTTCGGACAAGGATCTGCCGGGCCTCGCCAAACGTCTCTACACCGTGGCGCAGGGCGGGAGCGGCCGTCCGGCGCGCGCTTTCCCCGATGCCTGGCGTCTGGCGCTGCCTTTCCCGCCGCCGGGCAAGGTGTTCCGCGAGTCGATTTCGGCGACGGGAATAGACGCCTACAAGCGCTGTCCGTTCGAATTCTACCTCAAGGAGGTCTTCGGGGAGCCGGCGGACGACCGCTACCGCGAGCTCGATCCGCGCGATTTCGGCACGCTTTGCCATGAGGCGTTGCGGTCGTTCGCCTGCTCGGACCTCAAGGATTCCGCGGACGCGAAAGAAATCGCCGCGTTTCTGGAGCGCGAAGTGCGCCGTCGCCTTTCCTCGTTCGGCACGACGCTCCCGGCGGTCGTCGAACTGCAGGGCGAGGCGGCCATCGCGCGGCTGGGGTATTTTGCCCAGCGTCAGGCCGACCGCCGCGCACAAGGCTGGCGGATCGTCGCCGCGGAACAGCTTCTCTCCGGCACGTTCAAGGACTGCCCCACCCGCGTGCGGGGACAGATCGACCGCATAGACCGGCATGAAACGACCGGCGAACTCGCCATCATCGACTACAAGACCTGGCGGCGGGCGGACACGGACAAAATGGACAGCCTGCAGCTCCCCGTCTACCGGGCGCTGGTGGAAGCCTCGGGCCAATACGGTCCGGCGGCCAAGAACTCCCGCGCCCTCTACTGCATTCTGGCGGAGCGCCTCGAAGACACCGTTTTCGACGAGGAAGACGCCTGCCATGCGGGCGGCCAGGCGGAGGCGGAAAACGAGCTTGTGGACATTCTGACGCGCATCGCCCGCGGCATTTTCTATCCGCCGAACCGGGGAGACGTGTGGAAGAACGTCTACGACAGGTTGATCTGGAACTCCCCCGCCGAGGGGGTGGATCCGGCCTGGATAGCCGACCAGGCGGCGCGTTTGGCCGCCCATAAAGCCGAAGTTGAGGCGCACAAATCATGAAAATAGCCCCGCTTACGGTTGTGGAGGCATCGGCCGGCACGGGCAAGACCTACGCCCTCGTGACGCGTCTCATGACGCTGATTTTCGGCGGCGTCGAGCCGGAACGCATCGTCGCCCTGACGTTTTCGCGTCTCGCGGCGGGCGAAATCTTCAACAGTTTCATCGAACGGCTGGCGAATGCCGCGGAAGACGCCGGGAAAGCGGCGGAAGAGAGCGCCGCGCTCGCCCTCGGACGCACGCTGACGCAGGCCGATTTCGCCGCGATGCTCCGCAAGGTCGTCGCGCGCCAGCACCTGTCGCTCATCGGCACGCTGGACAGTTTCCTCGTGCGGGTCGTGCGGATGATCCCCTTCGAGCTCGGGCTCGCGGGCGACGTGTCCATCATGAGCGAATACCGCACGCCGCTCGAGACCGCCCGGCTCGTGGGCGACATGCTCATGCTCGAGACCGCGGATGCGAAAGAGGTCTTCCGCAGGGCCTTCCGGCTCGTGTTCGGCGGGGCGAATTCCCGGGATTTCCTCTCGACCTTCTCGCGCTTCATAGGCGCCTGGCACGCGCGCTTCCGGGACCGTCCGGACCGGGCGGAGTGGGGCGACCCGTCCCGCATCTGGTCCGGCGGCACGCCGCCCCCGTACCTCGATTGCACGCTCGGCGACATCCGCGCGCAAGCGGCCGCGTTCGCGGCCTTCGCGGAAAAGCGCGGCGTGGCGGCGTTCGCCGCGAAAATCGCCGCGTACGCCGGGGGGGCTCTCCCCAACCTGCCCAAGGCGTTGGCGGAAAATCCCGCCGCGCGGACCGTCCTCCAGAAGATGTGCGCCTGCCGGATCGCCCAGGCGCTGCGCACGACCCAGGGCGTCTACTTCCTCATGTGGATATTCGAGCGCGCCTACGCCGCGGCGGTCCGTTCCCGCGGACTGGTCACCTTCGACGATCTGCCGCGCCTCCTGGCGGACTTGCCCGAATCCGTCCGCCTCAATCTGGAATACCGCATGGATTCCAGGTTCGACCATTGGGCACTTGACGAATTCCAGGATACGAGCCGCGGACAGTGGCGGGCGATTTCGAACATCATCGACGAGAACAGCCTGCCGGACGGCGACAAGACCGTCTTCATCGTGGGCGACCGCAAGCAGTCCATCTACGAATGGCGCGCGGGCGACGTGCGCATCCTGGGCGAGCAGGTCGAGCGGGCGAAACGGGCGCCGAACAGCCTGTTGTCGCGTGACGAATCCCACCGGTACCGCCGCGAGATCTCCGCGGCGGTGAACCAGATCTTCGAGACGCGCGTCATCCGCGGACTCTTCGACATGGACGACGCGCCGGCAAACGCGGTGTGGGAATGCCGCGAACATGTCAGCCACGACCGGGAGCGTGCCGGCTTCGTCGAGGTCTCCGAAGCGCCCAAGGCGGGGAAGACCGTGAAGATGGAGGACTTCTTCGCGCCCGTCGCCCATGCGCTCGCGGCGGTCCGCCCCTGGGAACGCGGCATCTCAACGGCCATACTCGTCCGGAAGAACGCGATGGGCGCGGCCTTGCTCGCCTATCTCAAGCAAGATCCCTTCTGCCGGGAAAACGGCCTGGGCGATCATGTCGTCTTCGAGGGCGACACGACCATTTTCGATTCGCCCGTGCTGGGCGCCTTCGCCGCGCTCCTCAAGCTGGCGGAACACGCGGACGACACCTTCGCCTACGCCCAGATACGCTGTTCGCCGCTCGCGCGGGCGCTTTATCCGGACGGACTGCCCGATCCGGCCGCCCTTTCCGCGGCGCTTTTGGCGGACTTCACGCGCCTGGGAATGGTGCGGACGTTCCGTGCTGTGCGCGAAGCCCTCAAGTCGGTTCCCGGCACCTGGGACGATTCGTTCACCGAATCGCGCTTCGAGGATTTCCTCAAGTGCGCGGTCGAATTCGAATCCGTTCGGGATGCCACGATGCGCCTGTCGGACTTCCTTCCCTTCGTCGCCGACAAGAAGCGCCGCGACTTCGCGGACGCGTCGAAGGTGCGCATTCTGACGATGCACCGCTCGAAAGGGCTGGGTTTCGACTATGTCATCATCCCGTTCTACGAGCGCGAGGGGCTGTCCGGCAGCACGCACCCGGACTTCCTGTCGCCGCTCGCGGGCGAAGCCCCGGACTGGCTGCTGAAACATCCCGGCGTCGACGCGGCGGAATCCGATCCCGTCCTGCGGGCGGCCGAACGTCGCCGCCGGCAGACGCAGGTCTACAGCGGGCTTTGCATCGACTACGTGGCCTTGACGCGCGCCAAGAAGGCGCTCACACTCATCCTGCATCCGGCGGCGAAAACGGCGAAGGGGGGTGCGCCGGAGCGTTTCAGCGACCTCGTGCGCACGGTGGGGCTGAAGACCGCGGGCGACCCAGCCTGGTACCTGCAGCCGGACGACGCATCCAAAAACGGCTCGAAAGCGCCGGAAATCCCGCCCACGCCCCCCGTTTTCACGCGTCCGCCGCGCCAGGCCTGCGCGAAATCCCGCCCGGGGGAAGCCTTCCGTTCGGGCATCCGCGGCGACACGCTTTTCGCGGAAAACTTTGGCGAAGCGGCCCGGAAGGGCACGGCGCGGCACGAAGCCTACGGCCGGATCGCCTGGCTGGACGCCCACGCCGCCCGCACGCCCTTCGAGAAAGCCCTCGTCAAACCGGCGGACGCGACCGCACTCTGGCGGGAGCGCGCCTACGAACGCATCGTGGACGGCGTCTGGCAGTCCGGGCGGTTCGACCGGGTGGTTTTCGCCGGGACGGGCGCCGCGCGGCGGGCGGTCATCTACGATTTCAAGACGAACGCACGCCAAGGGAACGAATCGCCCGCGGCGTTTGCGGAACGCATGGTGCGCACCTATGCGGCGCAAATGCACGCCTACCGCCGGGCGCTCGCCAGTCTGGCGAACCTGCCGCTCGACCGCGTCCAGGCCGTCCTTTTGCTGGAAGCGACGCAGGACGCCGTCCAACTGTGAGATCGGCGACGCCGTTTGCGGCTTTCCCGTTATCCCGATCTCCTCGGTTTTGCGGCCGCAGGGGATATTTGGCCGTGGAGATCGGGAGAACGTGGAGAAGGGGGGGGGTAGGGGGTAACCGTGCAGGAAATGTAGAGAATGCAGAATGGGGGATGGGGGCCTATCGATATCAGCCGTGGAGATCAGAAGAACGCAGAGAGGTCTCCCCATCCTGCCCATCCTGTCTAAAATTCCTTCTCCACGTTCTCCTGATCTCCACGGCCAATATCTGCCAGACCTCCTAGTCTACACCTCTACAACTTCACACGGCTAAATCCCGATAGCCCCCCCCCTATTCCCCCTCTTCTCCATCCTCTGCACGGTTAAAACAGGCCATTTTGAGCATACCCGAATGGTCTGTTTTTAGCCCTCGAACACACCCCCCTCATGCGGTTTGAGGTTCGCTGCGGCTAACATTTCGCCTATTTCGCCATTATTGCCCGAAACCGTGCGGATACGGTCGATTATCGGCTCCAAATGGAGAGTCGCCCGAAAAGGGCGCCCGCATGAGGTCCAAAAACATGCGCATGTTAGGGGGTCTCACATGCGCATGTTAGACCCCGTAACATGCGCATGTTAGATACCGTCACATGCGGGGGGTGTCGGCCGGGTGCTGCGCGAGGGGATTTCGCGATCCCAACCGGGGCCACTCCCTTTCCCCTACTGGGTCTCGACCCGGTTGGTACCCCGGACTCGCCCCGTTTCCCACTCCGGGACACGCCGCGGCGCAGGATATAAACCGTGTAGCATCCTCCAAAACAACGGCAGGGCCCGCAGTCAAAACAACGGTAGGGGCCGCAGTCCCCTGCGGCCCGCAGGGGATATTTGGCCGTGGAGATCGGGAGAACGGGAAGAAGGGGTGTCGTGTGTCGGGACTTGCAGATTATAGAGGAGTAGAGAGGAGGATAGCGCCCCTCCCCTCAAACGATCCCCCTGGCGGGGGCGAATCCGGCCGCGTGGCACCACGAACAGACGGAATTCTCATGCCCATGAGAAAA
>ERZ808246.1437-NODE-1437-length-17137-cov-4.472134_pt1 | contig 17137 bp, 14 predicted proteins | sample MGYA00521083_ERZ808246 | MGnify/ENA primary metagenome ERZ808246 (study PRJEB31516, sample SAMN03275577) | gut metagenome | biome: mammalia-associated habitat; material: feces | host: Papio cynocephalus | place: Kenya | collected 2012-07-07 ... | reverse complement strand
CTCATAGCTGGGCTGCAGGGGCACGCCGTCCTTCCAGTCGCCCTTGGAGTGGTCGGTCTCGTCCTTCCACAGGTGGTAGGGCTCGATGCCCAGCAGCACATCTACATAGGGCAGGCACTGGGTGCAGAAGTCCCGGGCTTCTTCCCAGGTCCACAGGGTGCTGCGGAAGTTGCCGTCAAAGCTGACGGTCAGGCCCTTTTTCTTGGCGACCTTGAGCATCTCGAGGATGAGGCAGCGGCAGTTGGGGCCCAGAGCCGGGGTGATGCCGCTGAGGTGGAGCCAGTCAAAGCCCTCCAGCAGCTCATCCAGATCCACCTGAGAAAAATCATACTCGGTGATGGCACTGTGCTTGCGGTCATAGATGACCTTGGAGGGCCGGATGCCGTAGCCGGTCTCCAGATAATAAGTACCCAGCCGGTTGGAGGGGGTCTCGTCCGGCTCGGTCAGGATCATGGGGGTGCAGTGTACGTCGTTGGAGCGGAGCCAGCGCACTGCGCTCTTGCCCAGACTGTTGTTGGGCACTACGCTGAAAAAGGTGCTGTCCACGCCAAGGTTTGCCAGAGCCAGCGCAATGTTTGCTTCACTGCCGCCGTAGCTGGCCTCAAAACCGGAAGCCATCCGGATCTTTTCGTAGTTCGGCGGGGTCAGGCGGAGCATGATCTCGCCGCAGGTGATAAATTTCTGCCCGGGGTTGTCGCTGCCCAGAATGGGATTGAAGTGTTCCATAACGATCCTCCTAAAGACGGTTCGGAATCCTGTGCACGGTACCATTTGCAGAGGGCCGGTTCACGGTCGGCTCTCTGAGCGCACATTGTTGTATCCATTATAGTGCTTTTCTGGAAGGAATTCAAGGGATTGCCCATGGTGCAGAGAGAAAATAAAGCCCAAATTTTGTGCAGGGTGTCTAAATCGGCAGGAATATGCGGCGGGATCAGATCCCGGTCAGGTCAAAGCTTGGGGTGTATTCTTCTTTTGCACTGCTTTTTTGCTGCATATATCCGGTGGAAAGCCCCTTATCCATGGCGTAATTGACCACCCGGCGGTACTCATAGGTGGTGATCCGCCGTCCGATGCCGTGTTCTGCTGCTTTGTAGAAAGGGGTGTACTGACTCATGACGCTGGGCAGAAAACAGCCCGGGTCCGCCTGATTCCATGCGGCCATCTGGTCCAGCACGGCAAAGCTGTCGTCGATGTGGCCGGGCAGGGCCAGATGACGGAGGATGACGCCCCGCTGCAAAATGCCCTCTTCATCCAACACCGGGTGCCCGGCCTGCGCCATCATGGCTTCGATGGCGGGCCTGGCCTGCGCAAAGTAATCCGGAGCCGAAGAAAGCTCCCCGGAAAGGGCGGGGGAGACATATTTCAGGTCGGCGAGCCAGATGTCAATGTACCCTTCCCATGCCTTGATGCTTTCTACCGTTTCGTAGCCGCCGGTGTTGCAGACGATGGGCAGGTGCAGCCCTCCGGCCCGGGCAGCATCCAGAGCAGCAATGATCCAGGGCCGCCACTGCCCGGGGGTGACAAGGTTGATGTTGTGGGCACCCTGCCGCTGCAAATCAAGAAAGATCCCGGCGAGGTGTTCCGGAGTGATCTCTTTGCCCAGCCCCTCGGCACTGATGGGATAATTCTGGCAGAAACAGCATTTTAAGGTGCAGCCCGAAAAAAACACCGTGCCGCTGCCCCGGGTCCCGCTGATGCAGGGCTCCTCCCAGAAATGCAGGGCAGCCCGGGCCGCTTTCAGGGTCTTTCCGCAGCCGCAGAAGCCGATCTGCCCGGCAGCACGGTCTGCATGGCAGCGGCGGGGGCAGAGCTCGCAGGAGGAAGGGGGAGTGACGGAGATGAGTTTCGGCATAATGTCCAAGTCCTTTGCAAAAGATTTGTAGATTCTCTTACAGATGATTATACCATTTCTGCGGGTGAAAGTGGTATACTATGTATGAATATTTCATATGATGCAAGAATACTACATATTGCAGGAGGAAATCATGCGCACCGAAAACGAAGAGATCCGGGATAATCTGAAATACCTGTCCCTGCTTGCCCGGGACTATCCCTCGCAGGCGGCGGCAGCCAGCGAGATCATCAGCACGCAGGCTCTGCTCAAGCTGCCCAAGGGCACGGAGCATTTCATGAGCGATCTGCACGGCGAAAATGAGGCGTTCGTTCATATCCTGAATTCGGCTTCCGGTGTCATCCGGGAAAAGGTGGATATTGTGCTGGGCAGTGCAGTGCCCGAGGCGACCCGGGCAGAGCTGGCGACCCTGATCTACTATCCCAACGAAAAGCTGCCCCAGCTCAAAGGCCGCTGCCCGGATGAGGAGGCTCTGGAACAGTGGTACAGCGAGACCCTGCTCCGGCTCATCGATATCTGCCGTCTGGTTTCTTCCAAACACACCCGGGAGCATGTCCGGGCATGCCTGCCCTCCAGCTGCGGCTATATTCTGGACGAGCTGCTCCACGCCCACTTTGAGGATCACGACAAAGACCTGTATTACGGCCAGATCGTAGGCAGCATCATTGAAAACGGCCGGGCGGACCGGTTCATCGTCCGCCTGTGTGAGCTCATCAAGCGGCTGGCTGTGGACAAGCTGCACATCGTGGGCGACCTGTTTGACCGAGGCCCCCGGCCGGATATCATTCTGGACCTGCTGATGCGGCACCATAACGTGGATATCCAGTGGGGCAACCATGATGTGGTCTGGATGGGAGCCGCCGCCGGAAGCCCCATCTGCGTCTGTACGGTGCTGAAAACGACGCTGGCTTACCACAACCACGGAATGTTGGAGGACTGTTACGGCATCAATCTCCGCCACTTGCAGCGGATGGCTGAGCAGTTCTATGGGAACGATGACCTGAGCATCTGGATGCCCCACACCGACGCTGCCCGGGGGCCCTACACCGAAGGGATGCTCCATCGCTGCGCCGTCATGCACAAGGCTGTCACCATCATGATGCTCAAGATGGAGTGCAAGGTCATTGACCGCAATCCGGATTTCAAGATGCAGGGGCGGGATTATCTCCGCCGCATCCATTGGGAAAAGGGCACCGTGATGATAGGGGAGAAGGAGTATGCCCTGCGGGATACCTCATTCCCCACGGTGGACCCGGCAGACCCCGCTGCCCTCAATGCCGACGAGCAGCTGGTGCTGCACAAGCTGGTGGATTCTTTCCGGCAGAGCGAAAAGCTGCGGCAGCACATTGAATTTTTGTACGCCAAGGGCAGTGTTTATCACATTGAGAACGGTAACCTGCTCTATCACGGTGTGGTGCCCATGACCAAAAAGGGCAGCTTTGCGGTAGAGCAGTTTGAGGGACATCCTTACTCGGGCCGGGCCCTCATGGATTACTGTGACGAGAGGGCCCGCCGTGGCTACTTTGCCCCCGAGGGAAGTGCCGCCCGCCAGAGCGGACAGGACTTCCTGTGGTATCTCTGGTGCGGCAAGCTGTCGCCTCTCTTCGGCCGCAGCGCAATGACGACCTTTGAACGGCTTTATGTTGCAGACCCGGCCACCCACGCCGAAGTCAAGGACCCCTACTACACATGGTACAATGAGGAAGCTGCCTGCCGCCGCATCCTGTCGGAATTCGGTCTGCCGGGCACGAGCCACATCGTCAACGGCCATGTGCCGGTGCAGGAGAAGAACGGCGAAAGCCCCATCAAGGGCGGGGGACGGCTGGTGGTCATCGACGGCGGATTCTGCCGGGCCTATCACGAAAAGACCGGCATTGCCGGATACACGCTGGTGTATTCCAGCCGCACCATGTCCCTGCGCACCCACCAGCCCTTTGTCAGTGCCGAAAAGGCGGTCAATGAGAATATCGACATCATCTCTCAGAAAAATATTCTGGAAACCGAAAACCACCGCATCCTTGTGGAGGAAACTGACGAAGGCGAGACGCTGCGGGAGCGGGTGCACGACCTGAAACAGCTGGTCACGGCCTATCAGCTGGGCTGGATCAAGGAGACCCGCAGCGAGGATCAGGTCTGGTAAGGGCCGGGTGCGCCTGCTGCAGGCGGGGGATTTTGACCGGAAAAGTGTAAATTTTTTGAAAAAAGAATCAAAAAAACAGAATATTGGTCAATATTCTGGGCAAAACAGAAAATAATCCGCAGAAAGCATTTGGGGCTTTGCTTTTTGCGGGAACTTGTGTATAATAAGGTAGCTGTATCTGTCAGATGGCTTAGCCGGTTCGCCCGGTTTTGCTCCGGCAGACAGCCGAACATTGAAAGAGAAACCTTAAAGGTCGGCGTGAGGCTTGGCCTGTGACAAGGAGATCATAAAATTGGAAAAGTTTGTTATTACGGGCGGCAAGCCCCTGCACGGTGAAGTGACCATTTCCGGCGCAAAAAATGCGGCTGTGGGTATCCTGCCGGCGACGATCCTTGCGGCGGACGTCTGCGTGATCGAGAACCTGCCGGACATCAGCGATGTGGCCGTCAGCCTTAAGATCCTCAGCGTTCTGGGTGCACAGGTCAAGATGCTCAACAAGAACACCTATGAGATCGACACCACCCATCTCACCAGCACCAATGTGCCGGATGACCTGTCCCGTCAGATGCGGGCCAGCTACTATTTCCTGGGTGCGCTGCTCTCCCGCTTTGGCAAGGCACAGGTGGCCATGCCCGGCGGCTGCAATCTGGGCCCCCGCCCCATCGACCAGCACCTCAAGGCTTTCAGCGCACTGGGTGCCGAGGACAGTGTGGATTACGGCATGATCACCGTCCGGGCCAAGGAGCTCACCGGTGCCCGCATCTTCTTTGATAAGGTCAGCGTGGGTGCGACGATGAACGGAATGCTCTCTGCCGTAATGGCAAAGGGCCAGACGATTCTGGAAAACTGTGCCAAGGAGCCCCATGTGGTGGATCTGGCAAACTTTTTGAATATGTGCGGCGCAGATATCCGGGGCGCAGGCACCGACGTGATCAAGGTGCGGGGCGTGGAAAAGATGCACGGCTGCACTTACAGCATCATCCCGGACCAGATCGAGGCCGGCAGCTACATGGTAGCTGCGGCAGCCACCGGCGGCGATGTGCTGATCAAAAATGTGACCCCCAAGCACTTGGAACCTATCACTGCAAAGCTCCGCCGTGCCGGTGCTGAGGTGGAGGAATTTGACGATGCGGTGCGGGTATACCGTACCGGCGATATCCTGCCCATCAAGATCAACACCATGCCGCATCCCGGTTTCCCCACCGATATGCAGCCCCTGATGGGTGTTCTGCTCAGTGTGGCAAAGGGCACCAGCACCGTTACCGAGGGCGTATGGGACAACCGCTTCCGCTATGTGGACGAGCTGCGCAAGATGGGTGCTAATGTTCAGGTAGATGGTCAGGTGGCGGTGTTTGAGGGCGTGGACAAGCTGACCCCGGCTCCTCTGCGTGCCAGCGATCTGCGTGCCGGTGCGGCCATGGTGGTTGCAGCCCTGATGGCAGACGGCACCAGCGAGATCGAAGAGATCGGCCATATTGAGCGGGGCTACGAGAATATCGTGGAGAAGCTTCGTGGCCTTGGTGCAGATATCAAAAAGGTGGACCGTGTTCCGGCTGCGCTGGAACAGGCAATGTAACAAACCCTGAAATCAAAAGCGGTGGACCCTGTTATCCGTTGGATAACGGCAGGTCTGCCGCTTTTTTGGAGAAACTATGGCAGAATTTACTTCACTTTACTCCGGGTCTTCCGGCAACAGCAGTGTGGTGCGCTGCGGGGAAAAATACCTTATCGTGGATATGGGCAAAGGGGTGCGCACGACGGGTGCGGCCCTGAAATCCCTTGGGCTTGCGGCAGAAAACTGCGACGGCATTCTTTTGACCCATGAGCACAGCGACCATGTAAAGGGGCTTTCGACTTTCCTGAAAAAGTATCCGATGCCGGTCTACGGTGCGGAAGAGACGCTGGATTTTCTGGAACAAAACCATGTTGTGCCTGCCGCCTGCGATATGACCCCGCTGACCGTCGGCAGGGAAGAGGAAATCGGCTCCTTTGGGGTTAAGGCGTTTCCCACCAGCCACGATGTACCCTGCGTAGGTTACCGCATCCACACGCCGGACGAAAAGAACATGACCATCGCCACTGACCTTGGCGTTCTGACCCCGGCTGTACATGAGGCTCTTTCCGGCTGTGACCTTGTAGCCCTTGAGAGCAATTATGATCTCCATATGCTCCGCAGCGGGCCTTATCCCTACTACCTGCGGTCCCGCATCGAGTCTGCCCGGGGGCATCTCTCCAACGATGAGTGCTCTGCAAAACTGCTGGAACTCATTCAGGAAGGGTGCAAAAAGTTTGCGCTCTGCCATCTTTCGCAGGAGAACAATACCCCCATGTTGGCATTGCAGACTGTTTTTGCCACGCTGGGAGCTGCCGGTGTGGTCCCGGAAAAGGACTGCATCGTTCAGACTCAGCGCAGAAATGAGGTCAGCCCGGTGCTGGAATTCTGATTCTGCACAAAAATACCCCCGCCCAGACAGACGCTGAAAAGAGCCTGCCCGGCGGGGGTATTTTGTTGGATGGATTTTTACAGCGGCGGTCACGCCTCGGCAGCTTTCAGGCCCCGGATGTCCTCGCCCACGAACAGGCAGGGAACAAAGGAGGAAAGACGGCTGGAGATTTTTTCGGTGTAAAGTTTTTCCAGCAGGGAACCGTCGGTGATGTTGGTGGTGACGATGGTGGGAAGTTTGGCTCCCAGCCGGTTGTTCAGCAGGCTGTACAGGGTGCTGATCAGAAAAGCAGAATTGAATTCGGTGCCAAGGTCATCCAGGATCAGCAGGTCGGCATTGGAAGCGGTTTGCAGCAAGGTTTCCTCCTCGCCGGAAGGGTCAGAGCCAAAATGCAGGGCTTCAAGCTTTGCAAAGAAATCCGGGCTGGAAACATAGATCACGTCAAAATCCCGGCTGAGCACGATGCCTGCAATGGCCAGAGCAGCGTGGGTCTTGCCAAGGCCCGCATTGCCAAAGAGCATCAGGCTCTCGCTGTTGTGATCAAATTCTTCGGCATAGCTGCGCAGATCGGCAAGCAGCCCGCCCATGTAAGCGCGGATGGGCTCGCCCAGAGAATCGTCCATTTTGTTGGGGTAGTATCGCAGCTCCATGGTGTCAAAGCTGGAAATGGACAGGCTGGACAGGCTCTCGATTTCGGCCCGGCGAAGGCCCTGCATCACTTTGTGGACACAGGAGCAGGTGCGGCCATTGACTACGCCGGTGTCCTGACAGAGCTTGCAGGTGAACCGGGGTTCCAGTGCATCCGCAGGACGTCCGCTGGCCGCCAGCAGGTCAGTCAACTTTTTCCGGGCTTCGGTCAGGGCGGCGTTGGTCTCGGTGCGGTCTTTGCCGGAAGCTCCGGCCAGTGCACAGCGAATGCCCCGCACCCGCACTTCGTCCTCGGCATGGCGGAGGGCCGGAATGGCAGCTTCGGCTTCGGCTCGTGCATCCTCGGCCCGGGCCCGGGCCGTCTGCCGCCGGGCGGCAACGGTGCGTAGAGCTTCCTGATAGAGTTCATTTCTGGTACGCATAGACCCTCCTTATTCGGGTTTCTTCTTGAGGGGACGGCGGCGGGCAGCATTTTTGAGAAAATCGTTGCCGCTGGGGGTTTCCCGGTCTACCCGGATGTTCCGGCTTGCACCGGTGACCGCCACCGGGCCCCGCACATCGTGGATGTTCCGCAGGCCCTTGGCGTTCCATGTCTTGAGGATGCTGTTCCAGTACCACAGATCCCGCTTGGGGCCGGCCTGTACGGCAGCTTCCTGAATCATAGCGTCGTCGTAGCCGTAAACTTCGTACCAGCGTGCGATCGCTTTTTTTCCACCAAGGGTCAGCTCGCTGGCAGGAATCTCCAACAGGCTGCTGACATAAAGTTCCCGCTGGCTGCGCAGAGCCAGAAGCTTGAGATGCTCGTCGGCCTGCTCGCCGGTTTCCACGCCTTCCGCCCGCCAGACCTTCAGTTCATGTGTGACGGCAGCCATGGTCCGCTTGCCCTTGCTGGCAACATAGGCCACACAGAGCATCACGGTCTCGGGGGCAAAGCCTTCCTGTACGTACAGATTTACCAGCCGCTCCATCTCGCCGTGAGTCAGGGGGCGGGCAAAGCCGGTCTGAGCGCAGTCGATGAGACTGGAGATCATGGGGTCGGTGCGGGAGGCGGCGACGATCTCGGCCCAGGTCATGGGTGCAGGTGCGCTGGGCTCTTCGCCCGGAGCGGAATTCTCATCAAACCGTTCCAGCAGGCCGGCCCCGGCCCAGAAGGAGAGGGCACTCTCCGCTGAAATTCGGCTGCGGAGTTTGAGGTCGGCGCAGATCTTGTCCGGGTCCGTCACGCTGGTGGCCAGCACATACAAAGCTACCCGGACATTGTATTCTTCGGCGATGCCCAGCTTGGAAAATACCAGCTGCGGCACCGCAATGGTATCGCCTTTGAGTTCTTTTAAACGGTAGATCATTGGATTCCTCGGTTTATGTCGATGCTTCTTCTTCCGGTACAGGCGGCGTCCATGGCTCGCAGTCCAGAATGGAAGGCAGGTTTTTCCAGCGGGCGGGGTCGGAATGATAGGCGTCGTCCAGATAGGATGCTGCTGCGGCCCGGCCCTCCTCGCTCAGCGGAAAAACAGCCTGCTGCCGCAGCACCGGGTCAGTCTTGTCCACAGTCCAAGGCCCGGGCCAGACATCCACGGTGAGGATGCTTTCTTCCTTTTCGGCTCCTTCGCCGCTGTCCGGGTCCGGGACTTTCCGCTTGCCCGGCGTCAGCAGGTAACGCATTCCGTCCTCGTTTCCGCTGAAACTGTTCTTGCACTGAAAATAGTGCAGAAGAGGAACAAATAACATAGGGTGTCCTTTCTTATTTGCAGAAAAACAAGAAAAGCACGCGAATTCTCAACGAATCAGCGTGCCTTTTATGGAGCAGGATACGGGACTCGAACCCGCCGCCTACTGCTTGGGAAGCAGTCGCTCTACCGGATGAGCTAACCCTGCGAGTGCTTATTTAGTTTAGCAAAGTGTAGCGGATTTGTCAACAGTTTTTCGTCCTGAAATTCCGACGAATTTTGCAAAACGGAAAAACAGGTTGCATTTTGGCGGGACCTGTCTATAATAAAAGCAGAATCAACACAGGAGGCCAGACTATGCCCGGAGATCTTCACAATCATTCCACCTGCTCGGATGGGTCGGTGCCCATCTACCGCCTGCCGCTGATGGCGGCCCGGGTAGGGTTGGATACCATGGCGATTTCAGACCACGATACCCTTTTAAGTGTGCAATACTGCTATGACCACCCGCAGCAGGACGGCGTGCGGCTGATTCCGGCCACAGAATTGACCGGTTATGATTATGAGCGGCAACACCGGGTGCATCTGCTGACCTACTGGCCTGACCCCGAAAGCCCGGCTCTCAGGGCCCACTGTGATATCATGCGGCAGAGGCGGAACGAGTGCTGTCTGCAAAGCGCAAAGGAGATCGAAGCAATCTATCCGCAGTTCCGCACCGAGCAGGCGTTGGAGTATGCCAAGGACAGCGGGGTGCTGTTCAAGAGCGGCATCATGCAGGCGTTGCAGCAGCTGGGGCTGTGTGACGGCATCTATACGGACCTGTACCACAAGCTCTTCGGCTGGAACCCCCGGGGCATCGTTCTCCACTCACCGGAATATCTGCCGGTGCGGGAGGTGCTTGCCACGGCGAAGGCCTCCGGGGCGGTTGTCGTATTTGCTCACCCGACGGTCTACAAAAGTATGCCGCTGGTCCGGGAACTGGTCAAGGAGGGGATGATCGACGGCATTGAGGTGGAACACCCCAGAAACAGTCCGGAGGACAAGGCGGAGTGTGCTGCTCTTTGCGAAGAGTATGGTCTGATCCACACGGGCGGCACCGATTTTCACGGATCGAACCATGCCCACCCGCATCCGGTGGGTACCTGCATTACACAGGATGACCAGATCGCCCGGATCGAAGAGCTGGCCTATCGGCGCAAACACAGATAACGCATTGGGAAAGCGGCTGGATTTGTTGACCTTTCTGATGGGTTGTAGTATAATAAAAAGAAAGGGCCCGGTCAGGCCCATTGAAAAAGAGAGGATGTACAACCATGAGCAAAGAATTTTGCTATCCGAATAAAGGTACCTGCTCCACGGAGACCCACATCGTCCTGAACGACGATCACACCATTGAGTCCATTGAGGTGGTGCGTGGCTGCAACGGCAACCTGAAGGGCATCAGCAGCCTGCTGAAGGGTATGAAGGCAGAGGATGCCATTGCCCGGATGGAGGGCATCCACTGCGGTCCCCGCTCTACCAGCTGCCCCGACCAGATCGCACAGAACCTCAAAAAGGCTCTGGCAGAGATGGCACAGTAAAGTTTCGGCAAAAATCACAGACAGAACGCTTTGTTTTGCACGGCCGTGCAGAGCAGAGCGTTTTTCTTTTTCACTTTTTCTGGCGGAGATGACAGAACCTGCTGATTTTTTCCGGCGGTTTGGGGCTATACTTCTGCTGTATCTCAAAAAGCAGAGACAAGGAGCAGGCGCATGAGCATTTGGGAAACATTCGGCATCGGAAAATACAAAGGTTTTTCCCGGGAGGCGGGGCAGCTGCTGGAAAAAACGGTTCAGCTGGCCGGGGGACTGGGCTGCAGAAAAGCGGACACAGGCCACCTTCTTCTGGCGATGCTCCAGACCAATGAGGGCCCGGCAGCACGTTTTTTACGGGAGAGGAAGATCTCGGAGTTTGAGGTGCGGCAGCAGCTGGCGGAAAACCGCTCCGGCCCGGCTGTCCGGCTGGAGAAAAATGCTCTGGCTCCAGACCTGCGGCGGGCCATGGATTATGCCATTATTGGGGCACAGAACGCCCGTCTGCCCAAAGCGGAGCCGGAACATCTGCTCTGTGCGATTTTAGAGGACAGCAGCTGCACTGCCGGAGTGATGCTGGCCTCCATGGGGGTCCCGCTGACCGAAGCTGTGCGGGAGTGCCGACAGCTTTCCGGTCAATTCACCCTGCCCATCCAGACCCGGGCTGCATCGGCGATCCCCCGGGGAAGCCGGGCCAGCGATAAATACTGCCGGGACCTGACCCGGCGGGCGATGGACGGAGAGTTAGACCCGGTGTTCTGCCGGGAAAAGGAGCTGGACCGGATGGTGGAGATCCTCTGCCGCCGACAGAAAAATAATCCCTGTCTGGTGGGGGAGCCCGGCGTGGGCAAGACGGCTCTGGCCGAAGGGCTGGCCCAGCGCATCGCAGACAAACAGGTGCCCCGGATGCTGCAGGGCCGCCGACTTCTTGCTCTGGATATGGCAAGCCTTGTGGCGGGGACGAAATACCGGGGCGATTTTGAGGAGCGGCTGAAGGGGCTGATTGAGGAGCTGGTGCGGGACGGCAGTGCGATTTTGTTTGTGGACGAATTTCACACCATCGTGGGAGCCGGTGCCGCCGAGGGAGCCATTGACGCCGCCAATATCCTCAAGCCGGTGCTGGCCCGGGGAGAATTACAGCTTATCGGGGCCACTACCAATCAGGAATTCCGGACGCAGATCCAGAAAGACGCAGCGTTGGAACGCCGATTTGGAAAAGTTCAGATCGAAGAGCCCACGCCGGAGCAGGCGGTGGAGATTTTAAAGGGCCTTGCGCCTCGCTATGAGCGGTACCACCGGGTCAGCCTGCCGGAAGAGACGCTGCGGGAAGCGGTGGAACTGTCGGTGCGGTATCTGCCGGGGAAATGCTTGCCGGATAAGGCCATCGACCTTGTGGACGAAGCGTCTGCTGCCGCCCGCATCCGGGCCGAGCGGGAAGGCGTGCGGGAACCCACCCTGACAACGGAAGAAATCGCCCGGGTGGTGGCGCAGGCCAGCGGTGTGCCCGCTGAGCGGGTCAGTGAAAAGGAGAGGGAGCGGCTGGCTTTGCTGGAAGACCGGCTCAATGCAGAGATCGTAGGCCAGCGCAGAGCGGTGGCGGCAGTGGCCGGGGCCATCCGCCGGAGCCGCACCGGGCTGGGGGAACCGGGCCGTCCCATCGGGGCAATGCTCTTCCTCGGACCCACCGGAGTGGGCAAAACAGCCCTCGCAAAGGCTCTTGCGGCCAGCTGGTTCGGCAGCGAAAAGGCCCTGCTCAAGTTTGATATGTCGGAATATCAGGAGCAGCACGCAGTTGCCCGGCTGCTGGGAGCCCCTCCGGGCTATCTGGGCCACGACGAGGGCGGACAGCTCACCGAGGCCGTCCGCCGCCGCCCCTACAGTGTGGTTCTTTTTGATGAGATCGAGAAAGCTCATCCGGATATCCAGAACATCCTGCTGCAAATTTTAGAGGACGGTCAGCTTACCGATTCCATGGGGCGAAAAGCGGATTTCCGGAACAGCATCGTCCTGCTCACCTCAAACTTGGGGGCCCGGTATCTGGCCGGGCAGAGTGCTCCTCTCGGCTTCGGGATGGGGGAGGAAGCGGCTTTTGAAAAGCAGTCGGAGCAGGCAGTGGCAGAAGCCAAAAAGTGGTTCCGGCCTGAGCTGGTAGGGCGGCTGGATGAGATCATCGTGTTCCGCCCGCTTTCCACCGAAAACCTGAGTTTCATCGCCGAAAAACTGCTCTGTCAGCTGGAAGCCCGGGCGGCAAAGAACGGATACACCTTGACCCATACCAGCCGGGTAGGGCCTGCACTGGCGGCAAAGGCCAATTCACCCTATGGTGCCCGGGAACTGCGACGGCAGGTGGACCGGGCTGTGGAGCAGGCGTTTGCCAACGAGATCGCATCCGGCATGGCCCATGCAGGGCAGCACTGGCAGGCAGACTGCACCGCAGACGGACAGGTAACGCTGACAGAGAATGAACTGGTAGGTCAGGCCAGCGGGTAGTTTCTCCGAAGACCGTCCGCTGGGGTGGGACCCTGTTGCCGTCAGGCAATAGGGCGGGCGATGGAATGGCCCGATTCGTGTCTGAGGAGAAAGCTACCCGACGGCCCCCAACGCAAGCTCCCCGAAAAAGTCTTGCTTCCTGTGTTTTTTCTGCTATCATAGAGACAGTAGAAATCGCAGGAGGACGCCATGCGTTATTTGTTTTTATTGAATCCCACCGCCGGAAAAGAGGACTGCACCGGGCAGCTGATCCCGGAGATCGAAGCGGCTGCAGCCCGGGCCGGAGTGGAGAAGAAAAATCTGACCATCCGCTGCACCGAATTTGCAGGCCATGCCCGGGAACTGGCCCACGCAGCAGCGCAGGCAGCACAGCAGGCAGGGGAGAGCCTGCGGATCTTCACAGCAGGCGGCGACGGCACCTTCAACGAAGCGTTGACCGGTGCGGCCGGGTTTGCCAATGCCGCCGTGGGCTGTCTGCCCTTTGGCAGCGGCAACGATTTTCTCCGCACCTACGGCACCCGGGAGGAGTTCCGGGATCTGGACAGTCAGTTTGCTGGCGGGGAAGCCATCATCGACCTGATGCAGACCAATCTGGGGCTGTCGGCCACCATCTGCGCTGCCGGACTGGACGCACAGGTGGCCTACGGAATCCCCAAATTCCGGCGCATCCCGTTCTGTGGGGGCGAGGTGTCGTATCTGCTCTCTATCGTGGAGCAACTCTGCGGGCATATCGGACGGAAGGTGCGGTATGAGATCGACGGGGAGGTTCTGGATGTGGACTGCCTGATGTGCGCCGTCTGCAATGGCCGGACCTACGGCGGCGGATTTGCCGCAGCCCCTGAAGCGCAGCCGGACGACGGCTGGCTGGATGTGTTCATCATCCGGCGGGTGGGGCGGCTGACCATTGCAAAGCTGCTGGGAATGTACAAGAACGGCCGCCATTTCGTAAACGGACAGCTGGTGGAAAAGGCGAAGCCTTACTTTATCTACCGCCGGGCAAAGCGGGTGACGTTGGAACCCATCGATGGCCGGGGGCCCATCGTGGCAACTGCGGACGGTGAGTGCGCACCCTGCAGCCGGGTGGAAGCAGAGATCCGGCCGGGCACCGGAAGGATCGTTCTGCCCAAAGCGGCATGGGAGCGTTTTACGGAAGAACGAGCGGTTTTGAAGCTGTCATAAATTATTAACAAAGAAATTTGAAAAAGGTCTTGATTTTTGCCCTCGAGATGAGTACAATACACTTAGCACTCAGGAACAATGAGTGCTAAACAATCCGGCGAGGCGGGTGAGGCCCGCCGGAGGCTCAAAACGTTTCAAATTTATTTTTATTATAGGAGGGCAAGAACGATGAAGATCATTCCTCTTGCAGACCGTGTTGTTATCAAGACTGTGGAAGCCGAGGAGACCACCAAGAGCGGCATCATCCTGACCGGCAGCGCAAAAGAGAAGCCTCAGGTGGCACAGGTGGTGGCCGTTGGCCCCGGCGGTGTTGTCGATGGCAAGGAAGTCAAGATGACGGTCAAGGTGGGCGACAAGGTGCTCACCAGTAAGTACTCCGGCACTGAGGTCAAGGTGGACGGCGAAGAGTGCACCATCGTCCGTCAGGGCGACATCCTTGCAGTGGTCGAGGACTGAGAGGTCCCATCCAATAAAAATAGGAACTTTTGAAGGAGCGATAGATTATGGCAAAACAGATTAAGCAGGGCGAAGAGGCCCGCAAGGCTCTTTGCGCTGGTATTGATACTCTGGCAAACACGGTTAAGATCACTCTGGGCCCCAAGGGCCGCAATGTGGTGCTGAGCAAGAAGTTCGGCGCACCGGTCATCACCAACGACGGCGTGACCATTGCAAAGGAGATCGAGCTGAAGGACGAGTTCGAGAACATGGGCGCACAGCTGGTGCGTGAGGTCGCAACCAAGACCAACGACGCAGCAGGCGACGGCACCACCACCGCAACCGTTCTGGCACAGGCCATGGTCACCGAGGGCATGAAGAACGTTACCGCCGGTGCAAACCCCATGGACATTCGCCGTGGTATGAGCAAGGCTGTCAACAAGGCAGTTGAGACCATCAAGGCACACAGCCAGAAGGTCAAGGATGCCAACGACATTGCTCGTGTCGGCACCATTTCTGCCGGTGATCCTGAGATCGGCCGCCTGATCGCTGAGGCTATGGAGAAGGTCACTTCCGATGGCGTCATCACCATTGAGGAGAACAAGACCACTGCCGAGACCTACAACGAGATCGTGGAAGGCATGCAGTTTGACCGTGGCTACCTGACCCCCTACATGGTCACCGATACCGACAAGATGGAGGCTGTTCTGGATGACGCCGCCGTCCTCATCACCGATAAGAAGATCAGCGTCATTCAGGACCTGCTGCCCCTGCTGGAGCAGGTGGTCCAGAACGGCATGAAGCTGCTGATCATTGCCGAGGACATCGAGGGCGAGGCTCTGTCCACCCTGATCGTCAACCGTCTGCGCGGCACCTTCACCGTTGTGGCCGTCAAGGCTCCCGGCTTCGGCGACCGCCGCAAGGAGATGCTGCAGGATATCGCAACCCTGACCGGCGGCACCGTGATCTCTTCGGATCTGGGCTATGAGCTGAAGGATGCAACCCTCCAGATGCTGGGCCATGCACGTCAGGTCAAGGTCACCAAGGAGAACACCACCATCGTGGGCGGCGCAGGCGACAAGGATGCCATCGCATCCCGCATTGCGCAGATCCGCAGCCAGATCGAGGTCGCTACCAGCGATTTCGACCGTGAGAAGCTGCAGGAGCGTCTGGCAAAGCTGGCCGGCGGTGTGGCTGTCATCAAGGTCGGTGCTGCTACCGAAGTTGAGATGAAGGATAAGAAGCTCCGCATTGAGGATGCTCTGAACGCAACCAAGGCTGCCGTTCAGGAAGGCGTTGTGGCTGGCGGCGGTACCGCTCCCATCAATGCGATCCCCGCTGTCCGTGAGCTCTGCGATACTCTGGAAGGCGACGAGCGCACCGGCGCAAAGATCGTCCTGAAGGCTCTGGAAGCTCCTCTGCGTCAGATCGCAAAGAACGCCGGCCTCGAGGGCAGCGTCATCATCGACAAGATCATCTCTGCCAACAAGCCCAACTACGGCTTTGATGCTCAGAACGAGGTCTATGTGGATGATATGATCGCAGCCGGTATCGTTGACCCCACCAAGGTCACCCGTTCTGCTCTGGAGAACGCAGCTTCTGTTGCTGAGATGGTCCTGACCACCGAGAGCCTGGTTGCAGACCTGCCGGAACCCCCGGCTCCCGCTGCACCCGCCGGTGATATGGGCGGCATGGGCGGTATGTACTAATCGCTGCCTAAAAGCCGCATGAATCCCTGATTTGATTTAGCATAACAAAATCGGCACCCGCTGAAAAGTGGGTGCCGATTTTTTGTGTCCGGGGGAAAAGCAAACAGCCGCACAGCGACTCAGACCTTACGGTCTCGCTGTGCGGCTGTTTTTGCGTTTCCACAACAAATATTCTTCGTAGCTGTGCATCTCGTCCAGCTCGGCGTCGGTCAGCTTCTGGCGTTGTTTGCGGGCTTCATCGGAGGGGTCAATGTCGGTCAGGCCCAGCAGGTAGTCGGCAGAGGTGCCGTAGAGTTTGCAGATGGCAATTAGCGTTTCATAACTCGGACGGTTGCGTTCCTGTTCGTATGTGCGGATGGCTCCCTTGCTTATATGAAGCTTTTCAGCCATGCTTTCCTGCGTATCACCATTTAATTTTCGGAGTTCTGCGAGCCGTTCACCAATCATCGCATTGACCCACCTTTCGCTGCTATCAGTATAAGTAAAGTTCTTAACGAAAACGAAAAGAACTAAAGATATTGATAGTTTTGTCAAAAGGTGCTAAACTTACTTGTACAAATATGTAAAAGTGTCATTATCTTTATCACTTTTGCGCAACGCTAAGGCAAAGCGAGGAATCCCCCGTTGGAACGACTGATCAATTTTCAGGCAGCAGAGATACAGGCTGTCCTGCCCATTCTTTTACAGGATAAATCCACCAAGCGCAACGTCATCTGGGCCACCGACCCGCCGGAAGCTCTGCGGGATGAAACGGATGACAAATCCGAGATCACCATCCCGCAGCTGCAGCAGATGGGCTACGAGGCCATTCTGCCCCGCATGATGAAACAGGCGGACACTCAGCAGGAACGTACCCGCAAAAAAGGCGAGGTGTTCAGCCCGGCATGGGTCTGCAACAAGATGAACAACGCTCTGGATACCGACTGGTTCGGCCCGGATGCACCCAAAAATCTTTTCACGGAAGAACTGCCCCAGAGCTGGCAGACCACACCGGGCCCTGTG